>Ga0075019_10002212_pt1 | contig 11089 bp, 8 predicted proteins | sample ColStrG_CSR_2013_FD_71473 | JGI IMG/M metagenome (GOLD analysis project Ga0075019, IMG submission 71473) | Freshwater sediment microbial communities in response to fracking from Pennsylvania, USA - Cold Stream Run_MetaG_CSR_2013 | ecosystem: Environmental > Aquatic > Freshwater > Creek >...
CCGACCAATTCGGTGGCCCGGAGGTTCGGAAATTCGGTCCTAAGAAGACCCGTGAAATAATCGAACGCACGAAAGATCAACCCATGCAAGAGGCTGCAGGCATCATCGAGACCGAGTGGGATGCCTGGAAAGGCGACCACAAACAAACTGATGACGTACTTTTGATAGGAATTAAATTTTAAACCATAAATTCGGAACTTCAAACCCCAACCGCAATGAACTTCATCTACGACCTGCACCGCACCATGATGGCGCAGAAATTGATTCTGGTGTACGAAGGAGACTTCACCCAGGAGACTACCAAATCGATCCTCTCGATGGCTGAGCGAAACTTGGACTCTTCCGGCGAAGACTCCGGCACCAAGCGCAAAGTTTTCAACGTCATGGTGGAGGCGCTCCAAAATATTGTGAAGCACAGCAGCGAACAGGGTTTGACGGCCGGCTCGCTGGTGAGCAAAAGTGCCATCTTCATGATCAGCAAAGATGACAGCCGCTACTGCGTCATGACGGGAAATCCCATCCTGCGAGAAAATGTGGCTGGCCTCTCGGCAAATCTGAACGAGTTGAACGGCAAAGACAAGGACGGGTTGAAGGAAATGTACAAGGAGATCATCAAGAACACCCAGATCTCAGAAAAAGGTGGCGCCGGCTTGGGCTTCGTGGACATGGCCCGCAAGTCAGGCGAAAAGTTGGAATTCTATTTTGATACGATGGACGAGAAATATGATTTCTTCTGCTTGAAAGTCAAAATCTCACGTGAAAAAGAATAAAAAAAACTTATAAACTGAATTAATCATGGAAATTCTCAATCTCAAAGGGACCGAAGATACACCTACCATCCTGCTCGATAAAAAGAACGGCATTTTTGAAATCAGCGGTCGCTCGCTGCCGGAAGACTCAGCCGAATTTTACAAACCCGTACTCGACTGGATCGGCGGCTATTCGTCCGACCCGAATCCCGCCACTGAATTTGTCTTCAAACTGGAGTATTTCAATACGGCATCTTCCAAGCTGATCTTGGACGTACTTTCCGCCCTCGAAGACATCAAAGGGATTAAAATCCATTGGTATTTTCACGATGATGACGAAGACATGGAAGAAGCCGGTCAGGAATTTTCCGAACTGGTGGAAATTCCATTTGAATTCAAAACCTACTGATTCGGGCCAGCGCCACCGAGCGCCGTGCTTGTCTCGTCATTGACCATTTGAATATTCATGTAGAATGAGTGAGGAAATCCTAAAAGCGCTGACGCAATTATTCGCCATTATCACCAAGCAAGATGGTGGGGTGACTGAAAACGAGCGTCAATTTGTTATCAATTTTTTTCAGCAGGAACTCGATCAGGATACGATCAAAGAATACGTGGCCTTGTACGACGATTTTTCGGGGTACAACAAGCAAGGCAGCGGCGATGACGAGCGAAACAAGCTCACCTCCGTTCGTGATTCCGTCAAGACGCTTGGGATCTGCAAGAAGATCAACAAAACCCTCACGCAAAAGCAAAAGGTAGTTGTTCTCACCAAGCTATTGGAGCTGATCGGCTCGGATAAGAATTTCACGCCGCAGCGCATCGAGATCATCAATACCGTTTCTACCGTTTTCAACATTGGCCAGGAAGAATACAAACTAGTCGAGACATTCATCATTGCTCAAAAAGTTGATCAGCTCGACTTTAAAGACATCCTGCTGGTGGACGCGACCGACGCCAAATCAGCCGAAAATCAAAAACATGCACACGCGCACATCGAAGGGCAGCTGATCTTCATGCGGGTGAAGAGTGTGGACATGTATTTCACCAAATACCTGGGCGAGCAGTCCAACGTGCTGAATGGGTTCATCATGCAACCCAACAAAGTCTACCTGTTTTCGCACGGCAGCACCATCAAGACCCAGGCGGGTGACGCCCTTTACTACAGTGACTTGGTGGCCAATTTCAACGAAGAGATCAAGACCACCAAGCTGTCGTTCAACGCCAATATCGAAGAATTTAAATTCCCCAACGGCGCCATCGGACTGCGCGACGTGGTCATTTCCGAAGGCCCCGGCAAACTGATCGGCATCATGGGCGCCAGCGGAGCGGGCAAGACCACGCTGCTGCTCACATTGGCGGGACTTGAGAATCCGTCGAAGGGCGAAATTAAAATCAACGGGTTCAACATCCTGACCGAAAAAGACAAGATCGAGGGTGTGATCGGCTTTGTGTCGCAAGACGACCTGCTGATCGAAGAACTCACAGTCTATCAAAACCTTTATTACAACGCCAAGCTGTGCTTCTCGAATTTCACCGAGCAGCAACTGCATGAGCGCGTCATGAGCACACTGGAGAACCTCGGGCTGGACCAGCGCAAGGACCTGACGGTAGGCAGTGTACTCGACAAAAAAATCAGCGGCGGCCAACGCAAGCGTCTCAATATTGCGTTGGAACTCATCCGCGAACCGGCCATCCTGTTTTTGGATGAGCCAACCTCCGGCTTGTCGTCGCGCGACTCTGAAAATGTCATCGACTTGCTGAAAGAACTTTCGTTGAAAGGCAAGTTGATCTTTGTCGTCATTCACCAACCTTCGTCCGACATCTACAAGATGTTTGACAAAATGATCATCATGGACACGGGAGGCTTCCCGGCTTATTATGGATCGCCGGTGGAGGCTGTGACCTATTTCAAAAAAGCAACGCACCAGGTAGACAGCAACCGAGGCCAATGCGAAACGTGCGGAAATGTCAACCCGGAGCAGATTTTCAACATCATCGAGTCGAAGGTCGTGGACGAATACGGCCAGCCGACCAGTAAGCGAAAGGTAACACCGCCGCAATGGCACGAGATGTACCGGCAACGGTTTAACATCAACCGCGTGGAAGACGTGCGCGAAACGCCGCCCAGCACGCTGCGCATCCCGAGCAAAATCAAGCAAACCATCATCTTTACGTCGCGCGACTTCCTCGCGAAACTGAGTAACAAACAATATCTGCTCATTAACCTGCTGGAGGCACCGCTGCTCGCCACCATCCTCGCATTCATCATCAAGTACAAAAGCGCTCCAGGTGGAAAGGCCTACATCTTTCGCTTCAACGACAACTTTCCCGCCTTCCTCCTCATGGCCATCATTGTGGCCCTCTTCATGGGCCTGACAGTGAGCGCCGAAGAAATCATCCGCGACCGGAAAATTCTCAAACGCGAGTCGTTTTTAAATCTCAGTTGGAACAGCTACCTGCTGTCGAAATTGAACATACTCTTTTTGCTCTCGGCGATACAATCCTTTACTTTTGTCTTGGTCGGAAATCTGATTCTGGAAATTCACGGCATGACGCTCGCCATGTGGTTTGTGCTCTTCTCGACGTCGTGCTTTGCCAACGTTCTTGGCCTCAACATTTCGTCTGCCTTCAATTCGGCTGTCACTGTTTACGTCATGATTCCGTTGCTGCTTATTCCCCAAATGATTTTGAGTGGTTTGCTATTTAGTTTCGATAAGCTGAATAATGTGATCAGCACAAAGGGCAAAGTGCCGGTAGTGGCCGACTTGATGGCTTCAAGGTGGGCCTATGAGGCGATGGCAGTTTACCAATTCCAAAACAACGACTACGAGGCGCCCTTCTTCCAGAACGAGCGGGCGGAGGCCAAGGCTGACTTCAAATCTGCCTACATGGCTGACGAACTACGCAACCGCAATCGCTTTGTATTGGACAACCTGGACGCCAAAAACGATTCCATAAAGAAACTCGTAGCCAAAAACCTGAACCTTATTTCAGACAACATTCAGGAAGAGCCTTTCCGGCAAGGTTTGGAGAAAGTGAATTTGGCCGTTGATCTCACACCCGCCCACTATACCAAGGCAATCGGGACACAGCTGGAGGCCTACTTTGAGTCGTATCGCAAGCATTATCAGAAAATTTACAATTTGAATGTAGACACGCTTGAGAAAAAGATGGCGTTTTTTGAAAAAAATGGCGTAAAGGTGAACGATGAAAAAAACATCTATCACAATGAAAGCCTCAGCGACCTGGTCAAAAATGTGTCGGTGAAGGAACGGCTCATCGAATACAACGGCAAGCTGATTCAACAGATCAACCCGATTTTTCAAGAAATCAAACCGGCGAATTTGTTCGATTACCGGGCGGCTTTCTTCGTGCCGGAGAAGAACCTCCTCGGCCTTCGAGTGTCGACGTATGTCTTTAATATTTTGGTGATTTGGGCCATGGCGCTGTTCTTTTATTGGGCATTGTATGCGGAATGGCTCCGTCGGATTGTCGATTTTTTCGGGCGGGTGAGCATCCCTGACAAAATAACAATCCCTTTCAGAAGGAAATAAATTCTTTTTGTAACCGTTCACGAATTTTTAAATTTGCAACCAACAATGAAACCGATGAGATTAGCATTAATTGGCTTGGTGGCGGTCCTGATCCTGGCTGCCTGCGGCAAGAGCAAAAAGCCCGACGAACAAGCCTTTCTCAACAGCCTGGATTCGGCCAAAAAAGGCCCCTCCATCGATGAGGAAGTAATCAACAGCATCTTGCAGCAAATTCCCAGCCCATTGGAAATTTCGGTGTTGCTGAAAGAGTCAGGCACGAAATACAATTTTGGCCTCCTGAACACCCCCGACAACCTTTCGAAATACAACAGCAACTACAAAAAGGCACTCAATTTGGGAATTTACGGGACGGACCTTGGCTACACCAACATCTACCAGCAAAACCAGGACGGCATCAAATACCTGTCGTCCATTAAGTCGCTGGCCAATGAATTGAACATCGGACAATTTTTTGACATCGAAACCATCGGCCGGCTGGCCACCAACAGCAAGAATCTGGATTCGCTCTTGCTGATCACCACGCAAAATTTCAACGCGATCAACCACTACCTGCAAACGCAAGGCCGCGCCAACCTGAGCGTGTTGCTGCTGACCGGGGGCTGGCTCGAAGCAATGCAGATCACCTGTCAGGTAGCCCAGAAAGATCCTAAAAACAAGGAACTGCGCGAAAAAATCGGAGAGCAGAAGATCATTTTGGAACAAATTGTCCTGCTTTTTTCTTTTTACAAAGACGATGAAAACATGGCATCGTTATTGAAAGACATGGAAAGCCTAAAGGCAGCTTTTGACAAAATTAACATCACCTATACGTACAAGGAATCGACCATGGAAGTGGTAAATGGTGTGGCCGTGATCAAAGACAACAGCACCACGACCATTGATGTGACGGACAAAGACATCGAATCAATTACTTCCATCACCAACACGATCCGAAAAAAAATTGCCAGCTAATCCGAACGAATCAAACACTATGAAAAATATAATCTATTCTCTTTTGTTGATATTGTGCGTTGCCGTGAGCTATCCGTTGGTGAGCCAATGTAATCCAGACAACTTTGCGAATGCCTGTATTCCGAAACTGGCGTCAGGATTTAACTTTTTGAAAAGTTATAAGGTAGATGGAGAAGGTGGCGCAAAAGATAAAGTAGAATACAGCTACGTGTTTACAAAAGGCACCCAGTACATGATCAACTTGTGCGCCAACGGGGCTGCCACCGACGGCATCGTCGTGACCCTGTTCGACTCGGGCCGCAACAAGGTAGCTACCAGCAAAATCAACGGCCAATTCATTAGTGCCATTGCGTACCCGTGCAATGCGACCGGCATCTACTACATTCAATATACGTTCGACGGCTCCGGCGACAAATGCGGCGGCAGCGCCTTGGGTTTCAAGCGCTGATGGTGCATGCCACCGACCGAAGCCCCGCCCCTTTTACGGGTGGGGCTTCGTTTTTAGGATAAGTCTTCATTAACTTTCAGGATATGCCGCAGGTATTGATCATTGAAGACGAGCCCAGCATCCGAGCGGTGCTCAAAGACATTCTGAAGGACCAGAAAGACCTGAGCCTTGACGTGGACGAAGCCAAAGACGGCACTGAGGGCCTGGCGAAATTGACAGCTGGTCACTACGATGTGGTCATTTGCGATATCAAAATGCCACGCCTGGACGGCATGGAAGTTCTCCTACAGGCAAAAGCCAAAAACATCGACGCAGTCTTTGTGATGATTTCCGCGCACGGCACCACCGAGCTGGCCGTGGATGCCGTGAAGAACGGCGCGTTTGACTTTCTGCAAAAGCCACCCGACCTCAACCGGCTGCTAATCACGTTGCGCAATGCGCTGGAGCGCAACACACTGGTGCGGGAGACCCACAACTTGAAAAAGAAAATTGCCAACCGCTACGAAATGATCGGTAATTCGGCCGCGCTTAACGAGGTGCGCACCGTCATCACCAAGGTCGCGCCCACGGACGCCCGCGTGCTCATTACAGGGCCCAATGGGTCGGGCAAAGAGCTCGTGGCGCATGCCATCCACGCCGACAGCAACCGCAGTCCCTTTCCGTTGGTAGAAATCAACTGCGCTGCCATCCCAGCCGAGCTGATCGAAAGCGAGCTGTTCGGTCATGAAAAAGGAGCGTTTACTTCTGCCATCCGTCAGCGGGCAGGAAAGTTTGAACAGGCGGAGAAAGGCACGCTGTTTATGGATGAGATTGGCGATCTGAGCCTGCCAGCCCAAGCCAAGGTGCTGCGAGCACTTCAGGAACATAAGGTTACCCGGGTGGGCGGTGACAAGGAAATTGAAGTAAATGTGCGGGTGATTGCTGCGACCAACAAAGATTTGAAAAAGGAAATTGCAGAGGGGCGCTTTCGCGAAGATCTCTATCACCGGTTGGCGGTCATATTGATCCGGGTGCCGTCATTGGCTGAGCGGAGCGAAGACATCCCGTTGCTGGCCGACGCGTTTCTGGAGGAAATCGCCTCCGCCTATGGAAGTCGGAAAAAGGAAATAAATCAAGATGCTCTTGACGAACTGGCCAAGCAACCTTGGAATGGAAATATCAGGGAGCTGAAAAATGTAATAGAAAGACTGGTAATCATGACCGAAGGCACAATAACCTTGGCCGACGTAAAAAAATACCGCTGACGGTTAGATCCGTTTCGTCTGGTTATTTTTGATTTCGTTTTTGCTGTACGTGGGGCAGGTGTACTGGCTGCAAGCCGAAATAAAAGCTAGGAGCGCTACAAATGCTAAAATTTTTTTCATGGTGGCTGTTTTTGACGTTTACAAAATTATCAATCTTTTATTTCCAAACAAATTTTGACCCTTTAAAATGGCACTTTGGCGACAATTTTTATCCGGTTATCAATAAATTACAACCCCGGACTTCGCTGTTGTCGGCTCGGCCAAGTACTTCAAAATAACCGCTTTGCCCTACTCTTCCTAAATCCTCCGTTTCAACAAAAGAGCAAGAATTAAAGTTTGCCAGGTCCACCACATTTATTCCACCAATTCGATCGCCCGAAACCGTTTGCATTGGGTCGTTAAGCTCGCGGATCAGCACTTTCATCCACGGCACACATTGAAAGTAACCCCGCCCCGGGGAATAGGCCTGGGAGAGCAATTCTGTCATACCGTATTCAGAATGTATCTCTTTCACGTGAAAGCGGCGACATAGATAGTCATGCAGCTCTTCCCGCACCCATTCCTTCCGGCGGCCCTTCATCCCACCGGTTTCGATAATGATGCAATGGCTCAAGTCAATGTCCATCTCTTCGGCCAAATCGAGCAAGGCAAACGAAACTCCCCACAGGATCGTCCGCTTGGGCGAACGCTTTAACTTTAGGATAGCGTGCACCAACTCGGCATGGTTGCGCAAGTAGTAACCCGATTGTCCCGACGCGTCGGCACGAACGAAGTGGTCAATCATCGCGATCAACGACGATCCCCTTCGCTCCAGATACGAAGGAAGCAACGCCAGGAAATGATATTCATGAAGCGGACCGTATGCTTGCTCAAAAGCCGCGGTTGCCGTTTTCAGGTAAAATTCAAGGCTGGCCACCGCATGCTGGCTTGGCGTGACGCCAGTGGTCGCGCTACTCGTAAAGATGATCTCAGGTTGCCAAATTCCCGTTTTCACCTCATGGCTCTTAAAAAAACGAATGGGCAGAAACGGAATCCCGCGCACGTCGTTTATCTGGCTGGCATCTTTGCCCAAGAAATTGACGTAAGATTGGTAAAGAAGGTTATTTTTGTATTGGAATTTAAATACCTGAAGCGCAACATCTTCGAAATTTGATTCGTTGATAGTCGGCAGGATTGAGAGAATGTCCGTGATTTGCTTCAAGCGTTCAATGGATTGATGACCCAAAGGTAGAAAATGCGGTGGATTAGAAATTTAATTGCTAGTTTGGTTTTGGTGTGGGTGATTGGTGGATGCCTGAAGCAACCTGAGTTTTCAATCGTTCCACAAATTTCCCTTCAACGCCTTAATTTTGTCAGGGGCGCAAGCCTCATTTCACCCGACTCGCTAATCGTCAGCCTCAATTTTTCAGATGGCGACGGCGACCTAGGTCTCGGTACGGACGAGACGGCCATTTATTTGAGCAGCACCGACTCGATTGATTTAAGCACACCTTACTACTTTGTCTTCAACACCCAACAACCTTCAACCTGGTACTACACACATTCCAATTCGCTTACAGCGCCCTCTTTACCATCGGGTTATCAATACGTCAACCTTGCGTCAACGCGCACCTACAAGACCATTGCGCCGTTCGATACCTTACCGGCTCTTAGCTGTCGGGCCTGGGAGTACCGCGACTCTTTGAGTTCGTCAGTCCCCAAAGACACGCTATACATCCAAAACAATCCGCACAACAACAATATTTTTGTAGCGATCTATTACAAGAATGCAGATGGTACGTATACGTATTTAGACATTGTGAATTATGCGAATGCCTCATTTTCAAAGTCGTGCACACCCAACTATTTGAACGGCCGGTTTCCGATCTTGTCTTCCGACTTAGGAAAGAAAGCACCAATTCAGGGAACTTTAACTTACAAAATTACGGAGTTGGGCTTTTTCCAGTTGCTCCACGGGTTGCCAAGCCCTACGCACACGATTCGCCTGCAAGTGTACATTACCGACCGCGCCTTGCACACCAGCAATGTCGTCACATCATCGGATTTGACGATCAACTAATCCAAGAAATCATCAGGAATAAATCGGCGGGAATCGTTCGGGGTCGGATTCACGCATGAGCTGATAGACTTTATCAAATACCTCTTCGGGATTGGGCTTGGAAAAATAATCGCCGTCTGATGCATACGGCGGGCGATGCTCCTTGGCAGATAACGTGAGGGGCGCGGCATCAAGAAATGCAAAGGCCCCCTGCTCTTCCAATACCTTTTGCATCATGAATGCCGTGGCGCCGCCGGGCACATCTTCGTCGGCAAAAATGACCCGGTTGGTTTTTCTGACAGAATCCAAAATGGCGTGGTGGATATCAAAAGGCAACAGCGTTTGCACGTCAATGACCTCGCATGAAATGCCGTGCTTTTCCAGGTCTGCGGCGGCATCCATCACTATGCGGCACATCGATCCATAGGTGACGATGGTGACATCAAACCCCATCCGCAAAATTTCGGGCACGCCCAGCGGCACTGTAAATTCGCCGACGTTGTCCGGCAATTTTTCCTTCAGTCGATAGCCGTTCAGGCATTCGATGATCAGGCAGGGGTCGTCGGCCTGCAGCATGGTGTTGTAGAAACCCGCGGCCTGGGTCATATTGCGCGGCACCAACACATACATGCCGCGGAGGCTATTGAGTATCATGCCCATTGGCGAACCGGCATGCCAGATGCCTTCGAGCCGGTGGCCGCGTGTACGCACAATCAACGGTGCCTTCTGGCCACCTTTTGTTCGATATTGCAACGTCGCCAGGTCGTCCGATAAAATCTGAATGGCATACAAGAGATAGTCGAGGTATTGGATTTCAGCAATCGGCCGGAAGCCCCGCATGGCCAGGCCAATGCCCTGACCAATGATGGTGCACTCGCGAATGCCGACGTCGGTGACGCGCAGTTCACCGAATTTTTCCTGAAGGCCGGCAAATCCCTGATTGACGTCGCCAATTTTTCCTACGTCTTCGCCAAAGGCCTGAATAAGCGGGTCGCGTTGCAGTGCCGCATCGAAGCATGCCTGCAAAATCTCACGTCCATCCAGCAACGGCGAGCGGTCTGAATACTGCGGCGCATGAGCGGCAATTTTTAACGCCGACCATTGTGATTGACTGTGCAGGTAGGAATTGTACCGCTCTTGATTGCCAACTTCTTCAGTCTTGATCCAATCAGCAATCTCCTGGCGGACGGACGAATCCTCGCCCGCCAATATCCGAAGTGATTTTTTAGCTGCTTTGACAGCGTCGAGTCGCTCCGCGTTGACGGTCTGTTCGAGATGTTTCTTGATGTCGTCGATCCCGGCATGCGTTTCGGCAGCCTGGGTCAATAGTGGCATCAACTTCCGCTGACTTTTTTGGATGTCGACAGTAAAGGCTTTCCACGCGGCATCTTTTGCATTCTTGGCCGCCAGTTTTGCATCCTTTTCAACCACATTCAATTCATCGGAAGAGGCCAAGCCTGACTCGAGAATCCACTCGCGCATCTTGACAATGCAATCGTGGTCCTTTTCCCACGCCAAACGTTCTTTGCTTTTGTATCTTTCGTGAGAGCCTGATGTACTGTGACCCTGGGGCTGCGTCATTTCGGTGACATGCACCAGCACGGGCACATGCTCTTCGCGGCAGAGTTTTGCTGCCTTCTCGTACACACGGCAAAGCTCGACGTAGTCCCAACCGTGCACCGTGAATATTTCATATCCTTTGTCACTTTTTGTGCGCTGGAATCCGGCGAGGATTTTAGAAATACTGCCTTTGGTAGTCTGATATTCTTTCGGCACTGAGATGCCATATTCATCGTCCCACACGGAGATCAGCATCGGTACCTGCAACACGCCGGCTGCATTGATCGCCTCAAAAAACATTCCTTCTGACGTGGAAGCATTGCCGATGGTACCAAAGGCAATTTCATTTCCTTCGTTGCTAAGGTTTGAAAAACGGTGCAAGTCTTTGTTTTCGCGGAAAAGCTTTGACGCGTAGGCCAAGCCGAGCAAACGCGGCATTTGTGCGGCCGTTGGAGAAATGTCGGCACTGCTGTTTCGTAAATTTGCGAGGTCTCGCAATTTCCCATTCTCATCCAGCATGCGCGTGGCAAAGTGCCCCGTCA
>Ga0075019_10002213_pt1 | contig 11082 bp, 7 predicted proteins | sample ColStrG_CSR_2013_FD_71473 | JGI IMG/M metagenome (GOLD analysis project Ga0075019, IMG submission 71473) | Freshwater sediment microbial communities in response to fracking from Pennsylvania, USA - Cold Stream Run_MetaG_CSR_2013 | ecosystem: Environmental > Aquatic > Freshwater > Creek >...
CAGGTGGTCGCCGCCGCGATGATCGACCGCATCGTCCATCACGCCGACGTGCTGACCCTTAAGGGCGCAAGCTACCGCCTGAGGGGACGAGGTGTTGACAGCTTGCCGAGCGTGATGTTGACCACCGATGGCAAGAGTTAGAGTGTCCGAAACTGTTCACTTTTCAATCGTCACAGGTGTCCAGTTTTCGAGCGTCGTCCACAGGAACGGATCGACATCGAACCGCAATCGGTCATAGTCAAGAGCCACTTCTGCGATATCTGGAGAATAATCTACAGCTTCTTGAAATTTGCTTCAGGAATCCCTATTTCGGTCGTACTAGCATCCCGGTAAAAGGTGGGGCGGAATGCTCCGTGAGCGCCGAGAGGGATAGATCGTGGTGGACCCTAATTCCATGGCGCTTAGAGGGCTAAGACTCAATGCCTAATTCCATCGGCAGTTATGAGTTGCTCGATCTGTTGGGATCCGGCGGAATGGGCCACGTGTATCGAGGTCGACGTTTCGGCGCCCATGATTTCTTCGCTGTCAAGGTTCTGCGTCCCGAATTGATGAGTGATCAATCGGCGGTCGCACGCTTCCTCCAAGAACGATCGCTCATGGTGTCGCTTCGGCACGACAACTTGGTTGGCGTGATCGACCTCATTGTCGAAGAGGGGTCGGCGGCCATTGTCATGGAGTTGGTGGATGGGGGGGACCTCCGGTCACTCATTACTCGAGAGGGAACTTTGAGTCCCTACCAGGCTCTGAGTATCACGCAGGGAGTGTTGAAGGCCTTGTCCTACGTCCACGATCGTGGCGTTGTACATCGCGATATTAAGCCTGAGAACATTATGATGACGTCCGAAGGAGTACCGAAAGTAACTGACTTCGGGGTCGCACGAATCACTGAGGGCCAACGAATCACAAAGTACACAGGTTTGATTGGTACTCCGGACTACATGTCGCCGGAATTGGGTAACGAGGGCTCCGTGGTATCCGCGGGTGACATCTACGCAACCGGAGTCGTCCTCTTTGAGATGCTGGCGGGTTCAGCGCCATTCACAGGCGGTCACCCCGTCGCGGTGCTTAGACGTCATCTTGAATCGCCGGTCCCCGAAATTCCGGGCCTCGATCCGGAAGTCGCGTCATTTGTTCACGACATGCTTGAAAAAGATCCGTCGATTCGTCCGACTGCAAGTCAGGCCGCGGAACGCGCCGCTTCATTGATGGCGAATGCGGACCGCGAAGCGCTCGCTCCAGTTCCGGTGGCTGAACTTATCCGCCAGACCACAGCCAATCCAAGCGCGAAACGTACTGCGGACACCTCGCAGGTTGTTCTTGAGAAGACGCAAGACCGATTGGCGCCAGAAACAATAGTCATCCGACGAAGCGAGGTCGCTGATACTGAACCACTGATTCAGGAGCCCGCAATGGCCAAGGTCAATCCGCGGTTAGTGGTCGGGATTGGGGCACTGATTCTGGTGCTCGTAGTCGGATTAGTTGTTGTCGCCACGAGTTCTACGCCTCTCAATAAGAAATCCGTGACGGCCAGTCCTGCCACGAGAGTCGATGTGTCGACATTGCAGAAGGGTTGGCTCGAGACCCAGAGTCTGACCCTGAGCCCCTCCAACGAGAATGAGATCATTGGGACCTTGTCGATCTCCGACCAGTCCAGCCAATCGGCCCAAGTTCGTAGCGACTTGTTCATACCTGGCGTCATGGTTGCTACTGGCAAGAAGCCTACTGTGTCGCCAGCGGCGGACAAGATCCTTCAAACGGATCCGGTCTACCAGTGGAAGACGACCATCGCAAGTGGTCAAACTTTCACAGTGGCCTTCACTGTCATTACCAAACCTCATAGTGCCCACCCCAAAATTGAGTTAGCCCGATTCGTCCATCAGCAGAAGATTGCCCAAGCTGCATACCTCGCTTCCACGCATATCAAGGCATATGACATCGCGCTGATCAAGTCGATCCCCGGCTCTATTTCGTCTCTGGTTTCCATCAGGCAGAAGCAAAGTTCCGTTGTGCTCAATGTGGGTGCTAGAGAAGTGATCTCCGTTTCGGGGAGGATGCGAACTAAGGTTGCAGCAACCGCATCACAGTTGAGTTCCGTCACGTGGTCATCGAGCAATCCAAAGATCGTATCCGTCGTCGGTTATGGCGGATCGGTCGATATCAGTGCATTGTCCGCAGGGTCTGTCGTGATTTCAGCGAGGGAAGCGACGAAATCCGGAGCACTCGTTTCGAAAGTGACTGTCCAAGTCAGGCCTGTGGTTCCCGTGACTACAGGAACAACTCCCGCTGTCGTCCCTCTTGGGGCTCCGACTCATCTATCTTTTGCGGACGTGACCCCAAGCGGTGCTCTCGTCCAATGGAGTCCACCGGCTAGTGATGGCGGCTCGCCGATTATCGGCTACCTAGTCACCGTTAACGGTGGCAACGGTTGCCGAGCGACCTCAGCCCTTAGGTGTACGCTTGCGACTCTTCATCCCGCGACGAGAGTCAGAATTTGTGTCGTCGCACTGAATTCTGGACCTCAAAGCCTTCCTGATTGTGGAGAATTGCTGACACTTGCGAAGAAGAGCGGTGGGGGTACCAAAACGACCCAGCCGACCTTCAGCGCACCGAGCCAACCCATTGGTGTTTCGGCGGTCGCCGTCGGCACTGACAGCATCAAAGTCAGCTGGCGTCGACCCGTAATGACAGGTGGAGCTCCACTGATGGGCTTCAGGGTCACGGGTGGTGCAGGTTGTCAACCTGGGCTCTCAACTTCGTGTGTTGACCACGGCATCACTTCTGGCGTCATACACCGAATCTGTGTCACCGCGACTAACTCAGCCGGTTTGTCATCGACGAGATGCATAGCTGTGAAATTGACAATTACGCCTGTAACCACGCCTGTAACCACACCTGTAACCACACCTGTAACTACGCCTATAACTGCAACGACGATCGGTGCGACGTCTTCTCCAACAGTGGTCACTGCCTCCAACATCACGTCGACGCAGATCGAGGTATCGTGGGGGCCTCCGATCACAATGAACAATGGGTCCAGTATTAAGTACGCCGTGACAGCTAACGGCGCGAGTGAATGTACGAATTCCACCACTTCTTGCATCATTTTGAGCCTGACACCCGGGACGTCATACAAGATATGCGTGACTGCTATCGATCAGGCGGGACCGAGCGCATCGAGTTGTGTCAACGCCACCACGTCGGACCAAGCTCCAAGTGTTCCCACCAGTGTCGGTATCTCTGGAGTGGGTCAGAACAGCGCAACAGTCAGCTGGGCGCAGCCAACGAGTAACGGGGGGGCGTCGATAACCTCTTACACCGCTTACTTCAACGGTGTCTCGTATTGCACCACATCATCTCTATCGTGTAGCCCTACGAACCTTGCGGCGGGGACCCCTTACACGGCGTGCGTCACTGCCACGAACTCTGCGGGATTGACGAGTGGGCAAGGGTGCAGCGGATCGTTCACCACATCATCACCCCCGCCCCAGCCATCGATTTCTATTGCAAGGGGAAATGTTTACAGTGGATCCGAATACTGGACCACGATGACAGTCAGCAATTTTCCGACCGGCGCAGCTCATTTCTACTGCAACTTTTCCACTCAGTCTGGCCCATATTCGATGACGGTTTCTTCGTCCAGCCAAAATTGGGCGCCAAGTGGAGTGGTTACGGGGATTGGATGTTACGGCACAGGAACGGTTTCTATTTCGATAGTGGCGAGTAACGGCGTGACGTACACGTCAAATTCAACTTCACTTTGATCGGATTATCGCCCAACTCAAGTTCGCTTGGTAATAGTTGTATGTATGGGACGTACTCTCGCCCTAGTTGCCAGTATCTCTCCGTGGTCTCTCGATCAACACCAATACTTGGTGCGAATCGTCAATTCCGACCAGAGGATCGAGCAATGAGTGCGTTCTTTAACTCTTGAAATTCCTCGGTTGTGAGCATTCCTTTTTCGTAGAGTGAGGAAAGTCGCTCAATTTCGTCAATGAAGCCACCACCGGCTTCTCTTTCTATCGAATTAGAATTCTCCAGCGCCCGATCCTGCACTTTTCTGAAAAGAGCCTTGGTCGCAACTTCCGACGAGTGGAGTGCTACGAGGACAACCCTTCCAATGCGCGAGTCGATTGACACCGTCACCCATGAAGTTGACTTTGCCGTGAGTCTGCTGACAAGCGATGCGATGGCCATACCCTCTGCTACACCCAACAGCCCGAACCCACCACCCATCATACGAGTGCCGGAGGACTTTGTATAACTACGAACGATCAAGTTGCTCAACTCAGCTGCAGGCAATTCAAAACGATTCGACTCCGAATCGAAGAGCACTATTTGGTCTTCAGCAACGGTGATTGTCACTTTGGTCCCCACTGGTGGCGCCCAACCCGTTGCATCCACGACTTCCGCGGCAATTCCGCCCTCCAACTCTTTCCACCGAATCTGTCTGCGTTCGTCCAAAGTTTGACTCAATTTCAGGAGAACTCGGTATTCGCTCTCCGTCATGGGCATGCCAAGAAATTCAACGACATCAGAGGTTGCTACTAAAAGCCAGCCGATCTCCTTTTCAGGAATAAGCATTTGTGGTCGGACACGGGTAATCGCATCCCAAGGCAAGAGGAGATTCTTCTTGGCATTGACGAACTCTATGCCTGTAGAGGTAGCGGTCAAGGTTCCTAATTTGCCCCTTCCTCCCATTTTGCATGAACCAAAAAATCGAATCCCAACGAACGGCTCGAAGTCTTCAGGCTTCAAGTTGACACCTCCTCGCTGACCACTGTTCGGCTAATTCTGGCGACCTTACACAGGGCGGCTAAGGGCGATTGGCCGATTATAGACTGGCACCGCTTAGAACACCTAGGCGACCTCAAACGCGCCGGGCAAAGGGTCAAGTCTGCCTACTTTGCAATTTGAATCCTCAGATCAAACTTCAAACGCAACTCTCATCGTGTTGAGAAGCTCACTTGAATCCGAAAAGGTTGTTGAATTGCTGGACCAGTTTCGATGGAAGTGGGCAAACCTAGCTTCTTTGAGAATCTAGAGTTCGAATAGGAATCTCGCGTGGTTCAATTGGGAGGCTCAAGTGGGAGGCCAAAGAATCGTCTCTTCTGGTCTCAATCCATGACGTTTACCCAGGGCTTCTTTAGGGCAGGTGAAGTGACAGCCACCGCGCTGAACGTGTATCCGAATCCATTGCCAATTGGACGTGAACGACATCAATATGGTGACGGACCATTCGCCCGACTGAAGATGCCTTCTCTCCCAAATTTTCCCGGGGTCTACTTGTGGGATGTCGACAATGAAATCGTCTACGTGGGACAGTCGAGAACGCCACTATCGCGAAGACTGGGTCCGAATGGATATTCGTCCATTTCAAATTACAATACTTTTGCTAGACAAAAGGGTCGAACCAACGGTGGCCAGCAAACGAATTGCCGGATCAATGCGTTGGCAAATAAAGCTCTGTCAAGTGGTCAAGTCATTGCAATTTGGTATTGCATTACTTCAGCCGAAGAAGCTGCAAGTGTCGAGGCACAGTGGATGGCAACTTTCGGAATGCCACGATGGAACCGACGAGACGAGAGATCCAACATTCGGGAGAGCTAATTTGTGGCACCTCGGTGAGTTGAAGAGCCTATGCTGCGAACGACGTTTAGACCCCGAGCGCGCGAAGTACTTTGTGATAGTTAGTTCCAAGATTACGCTGACTCAAGTAGGCGCTACGACTTGAGACAAGTGATTCAATATGACGGGGATATTGGCGCAGCTCAGGAACCGCGCTGTACCAGTATTTCTGAGCCCTACCAATCACTATGAGGGCATCACGGTCAATCGCCCGACGTACCAATTCAAATCCGTACGCCTGGGACGGAAAATTCGTGAGAGGTGCCGCCCACTTTTCCGAGTGGTAGCCGTGTATCTCAATTCCTTGAATCTTCTTAGCTAGTTCAGCCCGTCCACCAACTTCTGCGGCCAACTCGCGAGTCTTCGCAGTCCACCATCGCCCGGCGTTGGTATCCACGAATGAATCGGACAACGGCCAGAACGGTGCCGTTCGTCCTTTCTGAAAGCCGGCGAAGATCTCCTTGAGAGCCGCTGGAGTAGTTTGCTCTCTTCTATCTCCTCTCCCAATACCAGGATTCGCAAGAAGAATGACCAAGGGCGCGACGGTCGATCCGATGAAGGGGGAAGGAGGGAGCCTCAGTTGAATGCAGTGGGATGGATCCTTATGACGATGTCGATTGAACTCCTTGACGTGCGGAATATCGTCGCGAAGAACGAATGCTCCGTCTGGACTCAATTCGAGCCAGGGATTCGACAGTGCCCGGCGATTGCCCACGTGATGAAAGTACTACTTCATTTGTGGCTTATTGCGTTGTTTCCCCAAGTGAATCGGAAATCAAATCGCAATTGAATTGAATTCCACATCGTTGGAATCGAGAATCCGTTAAATGTCACCTAGCGAGCCTATGTTTGGCCCAATATTCAAGGGAAAGTTAAATTCCGAACATGAAGATTGGGACTTGGAATGTCGCGTACGGACGAGGGCCGACTGTAAACGCCCGGCGTAGGAAAGAAATGGCTGTTCACCAAGCGGACGTTTGGGTCCTAACTGAGACCCACGAGTCCCTATCATTGGGCGAAAGTTTTGATCACTTTGATTCGGGCCCCCGTCCAGTTGAAGCTCGACTTGTTGATGACAAGAGCCACTGGGTCACGATTTGGGTTAGGCGTGATCTCAAAGCACGGATATTAAAGGTTGAGTTCGACACAGAACGGACAGTTGCATGCGAAATTGAAACTCCAAACCGTCCATTGGTCATCTTCGGGACGGTGTTGCCTTGGTACAACGACACGAAGTCGTACGACGAGCAAATTGCTGGTCAGTCCGAGGACTGGAATAGGCTAGAGAGCGCGGCGAGTGATCAACTATGTGTCGCTGGCGATTTCAACGTGAATGTCGGCGGCGACCATTATTACGGATCTCGACTTAGTCGTCTTGCAGTAGAAGAGTGTCTTAATGATTCCCGCCTCACACTAGTGACGAATTATGACGCGACCAAGAGTTGTTATCCAGACCACGGTCTAATCGATCACGTAGCAATCTCGACGAATTTGGCTTCGTCCGTTGTCTCGATTGATGTTCTTCCAAAGCGAGATCGAGATGGCCGTCCGCTTAGCGATCACTGCGGTGTGGTCGTCCAGCTCGAGCTATGAATGGTGCCGAAGCGCGAAAGTGGAAATCGCAAGGGGGACAATGTTGCGTGGAAATGGGGTTGGTCGAAGCAATTCTTCCTAGTGAAATGATTCGGCCTGGGAATTGTGCTGGTCAAGATGTCAACTAATTCGTCGGCAGTCCCAAGCCACCAATAGGATCAACTTCATTCAGTTGCCTTGAGATGTTCGACTCTGCAGCATGGCAAATGCTCTAGTTTCGAGAATTCGGCAAATCGCATGTCTTCGTTAAGAAGAGTCTTGGACTAACAGCTCGCGAGTAGCAGTCCTGTACAAGAAGTCAGAGTCATCAGGTATAAAACAACGTATGGAATCGTGGACGTGGCAAGGGCCGAAGTGGCGGGTCGAACTGTCGAGAGAGTCGTTGACCATCGTGACTCAAAGTGAAACGCATCACTTCGATGTATCGCAAGCATCACAGATCCAAATAGTGCGTAAGTGGCTACGATTTCGCCTTCTACAAAATGATGCAATAGTGGTGACCCTGCGTGGCCTTAGTAGTTCTGATGCCGCACAGTTATCGGCACGCCTTTGTTATTTGTCACTTCTTCCCTCTCTCAATGATGCCGTGAGGCGACGATCCACCGCAGAGACCTTTCTCATTGAACATCAGCGTTCCGCTGGTTGGATTACTACCGAAGAGGTTGAATCGACCCTCTCGCATCTGACTTCAACCTTTTCCATCGAGACATTCCGCAACGGAGGATGTGAGCCCCTCTTGACTGACGAGGAATTGGAAAGCATTAGATATTCTCCAGCTACTTTTCTTCATCGAGTGCAAATTCTCAACGACGAATTCATGGCAAAAGAACTTGAGGAGCGAAGAGACTTCTTCAACAAGATTGAGCGAACACCGCTGTCTGAAGAACAGTCACGTGCTGTGATCAGCTTCGACAATCGAGTACAACTATTGGCCGCCGCCGGCTCCGGAAAGACGTCGGTGATGGTCGCAAGGGCGGCATATGCAGTCGCAACTGGATTGGTGGAGCCTGACCGTATTCTTCTGCTGGCCTTCAATCGAGCTGCTGCTGAAGAGCTGCATCATAGAATCACTTCGCGATTTGAGGCTGCTGGCATCTCGTCCGAGGGGGTGAAGGCGACAACATTCCATTCGTTTGGCCTAGAAGTGATTGGCCGCGCGTCTGGAAAGAAGCCCCGAATTTCAGAATGGTTAGAACTAGGTAAGGAATTAAACCTCATCCTTGCCATCGTCGATCAACTTCGAGACGAATCCTCTCAATTTCGATACAGCTGGGATCTCTACCGACTACTCTTTGCCAACGCTGCTACGAAAATAGTCAGCGACGAGCCGGACGGCTACAACAGCAAGACCGGAATTTCGGGTTATCGGACCTGTTCTGGGAACCTAGTTCGAAGTGAAGGCGAGCGGATGATTGCTGACTTCCTCTTCTTCAACGGTGTGAAATTTGAATACGAACGCAGCTTTGAGGCGGATGTGGCTGACTCCACTCATTCGCAATATCACCCTGATTTCTACTATCCCGATGCCGACGTATGGCATGAACATTGGGCTTTGAACCGGGACGGTCATGCTCCAGCTGAGTTTAAGGGCTACGAGAGAGATATGGAGTGGAAGAGAAGTCTGCACAAACTCTCTGGGACGAAATTTGTGGAATCCACTTTCGGAGAAGTCATGTTTGGAGATGGTCTACAAAACCTTCAGAGCGAATTAGAAGGTTATGGAATTGAATTTGATTGGAATCCAGACCGTCCCACTACGGACCCGTGGGTTCGACCGACGAAGCATACGGATCTGGCTCGATTGGTACGAACCTTTATGAGTCACGTGAAATCGAACTCATTTGATGCCGAAATCATTGACGCGAGGCTTCAGGATGAACTCAGCGAATCTGAAGGCTTCCGGACGAGACTGTTCCTCTCCCTTTACTGGCCCATTCATGATGAGTGGCAGCGCAGAATGACTCAAGATGGAGTTGTCGATTTTGAGGACATGCTTATCAATGCTGCAGAAATCCTAGAAGAGGACCCAGCGCAGTCCTCCTATCAGTTGGTATTGGTGGACGAATTTCAGGACTCCAGCCAAGCTCGGGCTCGATTCGTCCGCAGCTTGCTCCAAAAGCCAGGAAGGTACCTGCTTGCGGTGGGAGATGATTGGCAGTCCATCAATCGATTTGCGGGGGCAGACGTATCAGTGATGAAGGAGTTCGACAAGTGGTTCGGCACCGGACCAAGTCTTGCGCTCACCACCACCTTCAGATGTTCTCAAGAGATCTGTGACGTCGCACGAACTTTCGTTTCCAAGAACCCAGCTCAACTCGAGAAATCCATGCAGTCGTCTCATGGTGTTATTGGCAGACCCGTGACAGTAATCCTTACCGATGACGAGACGAAGACCATCGAGGACATCCTTCGTCGCCTTAAGTCTGAACTTCACGTCGGCTCAGACTCTTCCGGTATGAACGTTGACGTCAGTGTGGACATTCTCGGTAGGTATCACTTGCAGCGCGAGGTTGTCCCCATGAATGTGCCCAAGGGTTTGACAGTGGCCTTCCGGACGATCCACGGTTCAAAAGGTTTGGAAGCCGATTTTGTGATCGTCGTGGGACTGGCGACCGGTACGTATGGCTTTCCGACAAACATCACTGACGATCCCGTAATGGACCTAGCGATGCCGGCACCTGAGAGCTTTCCACACGCCGAAGAACGCCGACTCCTCTACGTCGCTCTCACTCGGGCGCGATCTGGGGTATTCCTAGTCGCACCTCTCTTGCAACTTTCTCCCTTTGTAATTGAATTGATGAACCAGTCCAATGTCGCTTTCGAGACTGCGAATGGCCGGGTCGTCACGATATGCCCAGCGTGCAGGCGTGGCACTCTGCGAGAATTGCATGGTCCGTACGATCCCTTTCTGGGCTGCACTCGATTTCCTGCTTGTCGGTACAAGGGCAGGGTTTCATGCCCCGATTGTGGTACAGGCATCTTGGTGAGGCGATCGGGAAAGTACGGAGAATTCATCGGTTGCAGTTCTTATCCTGGGTGTAGACACACCTCAAAATTTAGGATGCAATGAAGGGTTCAGAGTTGCCTAGCGTTGGCTGAAAAAGTGCTGAAAGCTTCTTTCTTGGTGAGAGCTATTCGTCCTTCTGAATGATTGAAATTTTGCGGTTGAGACCGGTGGCGTGTCCCTTATGTGGACCACGCACCCTTCGCTTGCGCAAACAAGCAGCGTTGAGAGCATCAGCTTCTTGCATCGAATGGTCCTAATCGCGCCGAGCAACGGGTCAATTCGTTGGTACGGTTCTAGAAGTTTCTCCTCCTCACGCGACCTACTTAATCTTGATTTCTCTGCAAAGGGGCGACTCCTTAGTTCTGCTCGAGATTACGACATCCTCTTCACTCGAGGCTTCTCGAATCCAGAAAGTCGGAATGGATGAACTTCAATCCTGCTGCTCTTGTTCCCGTATGTGAAGTCCTGGGCGTCCCTAACTCATACGAATCGTGCCAGGATAATGTTCGTAAGGCCCTGGCATGTTCCAGAAATGCGGAGGCGCACCGGCTTGATGAATGTATAGGAGATCACCAAGACCGTAACCGGCAATTGCGCTCGATGGTGCTTATACCGTTTTGCTCAACGTTCTAAGTTTTGTTTGAATGGCTCACTGAGCGTCGGTCGCGGAACAAGATGCTTCGCCAAAGAACGCTTCCAATAAGACTCGATTCATGACTGCTATGGCATTTTCAAGGGCGCCACGTTTTGGCGACGAAAGTGGGGCTCCGTGCTCCAGTTCATTCCTAAATCTTCGAGAGTCACGAATCACTTTGAACTCCAGTGTCGTGAGTTCTATTTGATCATCATTAAGAGCG
>Ga0075019_10002215_pt1 | contig 11079 bp, 9 predicted proteins | sample ColStrG_CSR_2013_FD_71473 | JGI IMG/M metagenome (GOLD analysis project Ga0075019, IMG submission 71473) | Freshwater sediment microbial communities in response to fracking from Pennsylvania, USA - Cold Stream Run_MetaG_CSR_2013 | ecosystem: Environmental > Aquatic > Freshwater > Creek >...
GTGAACTGCTGGCGGTGCCCTTGACGTTTCTGATAGTGCTTGCGACGACGCATTTTGAAAATGCGCACTTTGTCGTGCTTGCCGTGAGAAATTACTGTGACCGTGACGGTCGCGCCGGACACCAAGGGTGTTCCAACCTTTAATTCAGCGCCGTTTCCGACAGCCAGAACCTGGTCAAACACAATCTCTTGGCCTACGTCCGCAGCAATCTGTTCTACTTTAATTTTTTCACCAGCAGCAACCCGATATTGCTTGCCACCGGTTTTTATGACCGCGTACATGTTGACCTCTTTGACTTGACTCCGCAAACGAATTTTTGCAGAGCCGCCGAGTATAACAGGCAGATAAAAGGACGTCAATTGCTGCTCCGGGCGGCATCACTGCAGCAGTTTGGCTTCCTATAATCCTGCCGAAACATCCGGTAAATTGCCTTGCAAGTCCCAACCAGCGCCACCATCATTGATCTGAGCATCATTGACGCAGACATGCGCCAAGTCGATCAGGTTATATCGCAAAGGCTGAATTCATCGGTGCCCATGGTCGATCAGGTCTGCCGCTACATCATAGGTGCAGGCGGCAAAAGGTTACGGCCCGCGCTGCTTTTGCTGTGCAGCGGGGCACTGGGCTATGACGACCAGCAGCGGTTCAACATGGCGGCAGTCGTGGAATTCATTCATACCGCCACCCTGTTGCATGACGACGTGGTCGACGATTCAACCCTGCGTCGCGGGCGGGCAACGGCCAACTCCGCTTTTGGCAACCCGGCAAGTGTTCTGGTAGGCGACTTTCTGTACTCGCGCGCGTTTCAAATGATGGTCGACGCGCGCAGCATGCGCATCATGGAAGTGCTGTCGGACGCTACCAATGTGATCGCAGAGGGAGAAGTCATGCAGTTGATGAACATGCACAACGCCGACCTCAACGAGCAAGGTTATGTCCAGGTGATCCGGTCCAAAACCGCCAAACTTTTCGAAGCCAGCGCACGCGTAGGCGCCATATTGGCGGGAGCAGCACCGGATATTGAGAACGCCTGCGCCGATTATGGTCAGGCATTGGGAACCGCATTTCAGGTCATCGACGATGTGCTGGACTACGCCGGAGACGCCAGCGTCATGGGCAAAAGCCTGGGTGACGACTTGCGCGAAGGCAAGGCAACCCTACCCCTGATTGTTGCCATGCAGCGCGGCTTGCCTGACGAAAAGCAAGCGATCCGCTCAGCGATAGAAACAGGTGATGCGGGACAGCTGTCAACCATCATCGGCATCGTGCAGCGCACCGGCGCGCTGGACATTTCCAGACATGCCGCCAACATCGAGGCGCAGCGTGCAGTGAGCGCCGCCGGACGCCTGCCTGCGGGTCCGCACTCAGCGTGCTTGGTACAATTGGCGTCTCAGTTGCTTGACAGAAACCACTGACCGGTTTGTGTCCATTGCATCCACAGCGGGGTGTAGCTTAGTCTGGTAAAGCGCTACGTTCGGGACGTAGAGACCGGAGGTTCGAATCCTCTCACCCCGACCAGACAATCACTATCAACTCTTTCAGGCGCGGGCGTCGCCCCAACGCAGCCGGGCTGAGTCATCGCCGCTGTAAAGCGTTTCGCCGTGCCGGTTGACGCAATACTGCCGGGACACAATCATTTCAAAGAAGTGCATATCCGGGGCGATCCGGGTGTACTCAAAAAGAATGCCCCTCGTAATGCGGGCACCTGCCCGAATCACGCTGCCGTGGCCAATCCACGCCGGACCGATGATGGTCGCACCCGGCTCCACTTTCACGCTGGAGCCGATGTACACCGGCCCTTCGATTTTCACTTGATCCCAGGGGATCTGTGTGTTCAAGCCCACCCATACACCGGGTCTGACCTGGGTTCCCGGCATTTTCATTTCAGCGATTTCACCCTTCAAGACACGTTGCAGCACCGACCAGTAGTCACTGACCCGACCAATGTCAATCCAGTGGAACGGGCGGCTTTGGACATAAAACGGCTGCTGCTCTCGCACCAGCTGCGGAAACAGGTCCGCGCCAATGTCGTAAACCTCGTCTGGCGGCACCATGCTCAGGACTTCCGGCTCGAACAAATAGATGCCTGTACTGGCAAGGGTTGACTTGGCATCCTGCGGTTTTGGCTTTTCCTGGAAGGACAGAATCCGACCCCCATCGCCGGCAACGGCGATGCCGTAAGACTCGACGTCGGCCAGTGGCACATCCAGTGCCACAACACTGGCAACCGCGCCTTTGGCGTGGTGTTCGTTAATCGCAGCCGAAATGTCCAGGTCAATCAGCGCGTCGCCGCATAGCACCAAAACTGTCTCGTCAAAAAAGCCGCTGAAGTCCTGGATTTTGCGCATGCCCCCGGCAGAACCCATTGGCTTGGGCAAGATGTCGCCATGGTCGCGCACGCCCTCATAGGAATAACCGATTTCGACACCCCAGCGACTGCCATCCCCAAAATACTGCTCGATACGCTGGTGGTGGTAGGCCACGTTGACCATGATCTGGTTGATGCCGTGCCGCGCAAGGTGCTCGATGAGGTATTCCATCACCGGCTTGCCCAGAATCGGCACCATGGGCTTGGGCAGGTCCTTGGTGAGCGGCCTTACGCGAGTGCCCTGACCTGCGGCCAGAATCATGCCCTTTGCCATCCGCTTTTCTCCTTGAAACCGTCGATAAAGCCTGCCACGCTGGCAAAGCGCTGCGATCTTACAGGGCGATTTTTACAGATTGGGCAAATTTTTTCACTGAACTGTAATTGTCATATTTCGGACATAGCATTTGTCATGTTTCAAATTAACTGAGGCCTAAACTCATGAAAATAACCGTAATCGGAACCGGCTATGTGGGACTGGTTTCCGGCGCATGTTTTGCAGATGTGGGTAACGACGTGCTGTGCCTGGACGTGGATCCCGCAAAAATTCAGATTCTCGAAGGCGGTGGCATCCCCATCTTTGAGCCGGGCTTGAAGGAGATGGTGCATCGCAACGTGGCAGCCGGGCGACTGCACTTCACCACTGACGTGGAACGGGCCGCGCATTTCGGAACCGTTCAGTTCATCGCAGTGGGCACGCCGCCTGACGAAGACGGCTCTGCCGATATGAAGTACGTCATCGCCGCTGCCCGCAATATTGGGCGCTACATGACCGACTACAAGGTCGTGGTGGACAAAAGCACGGTGCCCGTGGGCACTGCGGACCGCGTGAAGGCAGCGATTTCGGAAGAACTTGCCCGGCGCAGTGCAACCATCCCGTTTAGCGTGGTCAGCAACCCCGAGTTTTTGAAAGAAGGTGCGGCCATTGACGACTTCATGCGCCCTGACCGCATCGTGGTGGGTTGCGACGACGAGCAGGCGGCACTCAATATGCGCGCGCTGTATGCCCCCATCCAGCGCAACCACGACCGGCTGATCCTGATGGACATTCGCAGCGCCGAGCTGACCAAATACGCCGCCAACGCGATGCTGGCCACCCGCATCAGTTTCATGAACGAGTTGGCCAATCTGGCGGAGGTTTTGGGCGCCGACATTGAAAATGTGCGCAAGGGCATTGGTTCGGACCCCCGCATTGGCTATGACTTTTTGTATGCGGGCGCCGGCTACGGGGGTTCGTGCTTCCCCAAGGATGTGCAGGCACTGGTCAAGACCGCGCAGGATGATGCGGGCATCCATCTCAAGGTGTTGCAGGCTGTCGAAGAGGCCAACGATGCCCAGAAGCGGGTGCTGGGCAGCAAGGTGCTCAAGCGTTTTGGCCCGAATCTGGCGGGCAAGCACTTTGCCATGTGGGGCCTGGCATTCAAGGCCAATACCGACGATATGCGCAAGGCCACCAGCCGCGACGTTATCGCAGATTTGCTGTCCGCAGGTGCCACCGTGACTGCCTACGACCCGGTTGCCATGACCGAGGCGCAGCACTGCTTTCCAGGTGAAGCGCGACTGACGTTTGCTGACAGCCAGACCGCCGCACTGGAAAATGCGGACGCGCTGATCATCGTGACCGAGTGGCGCGAGTTTCGCAGCCCCAACTTTGACACCCTCAAAAGCAAGCTCAAAAACCCCGTGATTTTTGATGGACGCAATCTCTATGACCCCGCGCTGGTTCGCGGCATGGGATTCGAGTACCTGGCCATCGGGCGTTAAGGCGCCGGGCCTTCAATCGGCCTTTATGGGGTTTTTCCGCGCTTAGCCGGCGCGATAATCCGGATAAAAATGCGGATTCAAAGGAGCACCCCTGCATGACCATTCTCGTAACCGGTGGAGCCGGCTTCATCGGCAGCAATTTTGTGCTGGACTGGCTCGCGTTGGGTGGTGAGCCAGTGGTTAATCTGGACAAGCTGACCTATGCGGGCAATTTGCAGAACCTCGCCTCGCTGGAGGGCAATCCGAAGCACGTTTTTGTGCACGGTGACATGGGAGACGCAGCATTGGTAACTCGCCTGCTGGCCCAACACCAACCCAGAGCCGTGGTCAACTTTGCCGCCGAGAGCCACGTGGACCGATCCATCTCGGGCCCTGGCGCATTCATCCAGACCAATATTGTTGGCACTTTCAATTTGCTCGAAGCAGTGCGCGCGTATTGGGGTGCACTGGACGCGAGTACCAAGGCCGCCTTTCGATTCCTGCACGTCTCCACGGATGAGGTTTATGGCACCCTGTCCAAAACGGATGCTGCTTTTACGGAAACCAACCGGTACGAGCCCAACAGTCCGTATTCAGCCTCCAAAGCGGCCAGTGACCACCTGGTGCGGGCTTACCACCACACCTACGGACTGCCCGTCCTTACCACCAATTGCTCGAACAACTATGGCCCGTATCACTTCCCCGAGAAGCTCATCCCGCTGATGATCGTCAACGCCCAGGCGGGAAAAGCACTACCCGTGTACGGCGACGGGCAGCAGGTGCGCGACTGGCTGTATGTCAAAGACCACTGCAGCGCCATTCGCCGGGTGCTGGACGCGGGTCGCGCAGGCGAGGTCTACAACGTCGGTGGCTGGAACGAGAAACCCAATCTGGAGATCGTGCACACGGTTTGCAGCCTGCTCGACGAATTGAAACCACGCACCGACGGCAAACCCTACAAGGATCAGATCGCGTATGTGACAGACCGCCCCGGCCACGACCGACGCTACGCGATTGACGCCCGCAAAATCGAGCAGGAACTGGGCTGGAAGCCGGCCGAAACGTTTGAGAGCGGCATTCGCAAAACCGTGGAGTGGTACCTGGACAACACCGATTGGGTAGCCAATGTACAAAGCGGCACTTACCGGGAATGGTTGGCGCAGCAATATGGCAGTGCACAGGTTGCGGACGCGGCGTCAACGGCAATTCCCGCATGAAGATCTTGCTATTGGGCCGCGGCGGGCAAGTGGGCTGGGAATTGCAGCGCAGCTTGAGCGTGCTGGGCGAAGTCGTTGGGTTGGATTCTGAAATGGCGCGCAACCCGGCTGGCTTGTGCGGGAACTTTACCGACCTTGACGGCCTGGCCCGGACGGTGCGCGAAGTACAACCCGATGTGATTGTCAACGCGGCAGCCCACACGGCGGTGGACAAGGCGGAGGCGGAGCCAGCACTGGCCCGCACCATCAATGCGCTGGCACCCGGCGTGCTGGCGGCAGAAGCAAGGGCGCTTGGCGCATGGCTGGTGCACTACTCCACGGATTACGTGTTCGATGGCAGTGGCCAAAAGCCCTGGCGGGAAACGGATGCGACCGGGCCCTTGAGTGTTTACGGGCAAACCAAGCTCGAAGGCGAGCAAGCGGTTGCAAGCACGCCCAAACACCTGATTCTGCGCACCAGTTGGGTCTACGGCACGCGCGGCGGAAACTTTGCCAAAACGATGCTGCGCCTGGCCAGCGAGCGTGAAGGGTTGACCGTGATTGACGACCAGTTTGGCGCACCGACATCGGCAGAGTTGTTGGCCGATGTGACGGCGCACGCCATCATTGCTCTGAAAACCCGACCCGAACTCGCGGGCCTCTACCACTGCGCAGCCGCTGGTGACACCAGTTGGCACGGCTATGCCCGCTTCGTTCTGCTACAAGCCCACGCTTTGGGCTACCCTTTGAAGGCCAGTGCCGACACCATCGCGGCTGTCAGCACGGCAAGCTACCCCACACCGGCCAAGCGGCCACTTAACTCACGCTTGGACACCCATAAATTGCAAGACGCCTTTGGACTTGACTTTCCCCCGTGGCAACAAGGCGTTGCGCGCATGCTCACTGAGATCACAGGGAAGCAATAAGAATGACAGCAACACACACTCCATCCCACAATCTATCCGGTAGGCGCAAAGGCATCATCCTCGCCGGTGGCTCGGGCACGCGGCTTTATCCGGTCACGCAGGTGGTGAGCAAACAGCTCTTGCCCATTTATGACAAACCAATGATCTACTACCCCCTGTCTGCACTCTTGCTGGCAGGCATCCGCGAGGTGCTGGTAATCTCCACGCCGCAGGACACCCCGCGCTTTGAGCAGCTTTTGGGAGACGGCAGCCAGTGGGGGATAGGCATCAGCTATGCCGTGCAACCGTCACCCGATGGACTGGCGCAAGCCTTCTTAATTGGCGAGACGTTTCTGGGCGATGCTCCCAGTGCGCTGGTGCTGGGAGACAACATCTTTTACGGGCATGACTTTGCGGGCTTGCTCAAGAGTGCTAACGCGCAGACCGGCGGGGCAACCGTGTTTGCCTATGCGGTCACCGATCCCGAACGCTACGGCGTAGTGGAATTCAACGCGCTGGGCCGAGCCATCAGCCTGGAAGAAAAGCCCAAACACCCGAAGAGCCGCTATGCAGTCACCGGACTCTACTTCTACGACAACCAAGTGGTGGAACTCGCCAAGCAGGTCAAACCCAGCGCACGCGGGGAGCTGGAGATTACAGACCTCAATCGCATGTATCTGGAGCGGGGAGAGCTCGACGTGCAGACGATGGGGCGAGGTTATGCGTGGCTCGATACCGGCACCCACGAATCAATGATGGAAGCAAGCCAGTTCATCTACACCATCGAGAACCGGCAGGGCCTCAAAGTGGCGGCCCCCGAAGAAATTGCCTGGCGCAGCGGCTGGATCAGCGGTGCTGACCTGGAGAAACTTGCCGCACCACTGGCAAAGTCGGGATATGGACAATATTTGCTGCAACTCCTGAAGCACACGGTTTACTGATGCAGGTCACCCCCACCGCCATTGCCGATGTGCTGCGACTGGCGCCCCGACTGTTCGGCGACGAGCGCGGGTTCTTTTATGAAAGTTTCAACCACAAGGTGTTCGAAGCGGTGACGGGTGTGCGCGTCCAGTTTGTCCAGGACAACCATTCAAAATCCACCAAAGGGGTGCTGCGCGGGCTGCACTACCAGGCGAACAATGCACAAGGCAAGCTGGTGCGGGTGACACAGGGCGCGGTATTTGATGTCGCCGTGGACATTCGCCCATCCTCGCCGACCTACGGTCAATGGGTCGGCGAAGTGCTCAGCGCCGACAACAAACACCAGTTGTGGATTCCGCCAGGACTGGCACACGGTTTTTTGGTGCTGACCGATACCGCGGAGTTTTTGTATAAAACCACCGATTACTATGCACCCGCCGACGAACGCTGCATCGCCTGGGACGATTCCACGCTGGCCATACGCTGGCCCGACATTGGCGGGCCGCCCTTGCTGTCGCCCAAGGACGCCCAAGGCGTGGCTTTTCGTTAACTTCCCTTGATTTACACTGGGCAGCGTATCAGCGATGATTGAAGAATTGATGCTTTAGAGAGCGGGACACAATAATGGCCATATCTGAAGAATTCATGTTGCAGGATCCCAACGCCCCCCTGCTGCCGGGCCTGGGCCGCGCAATGGTTGCAGCGGGCAAATTGGGTCAAAAGTCCGCGGAAGATATCTACAAAAAATCAATCGCCAACAAAAACAGCTTTATTGCTGAACTGGTGGGATCGGGCGCATTGTCAGCGGCTGATCTGGCACACACACTGTCCAACGCATTTGCGACCCCTCTGATTGACCTCGATGCATTGGATCCGCAGCGGCTGCCCAAAGACTTGCTCGATGGAAAGATTTGTCAAGACTATCGCCTGGTAGTTCTCAGCAAACGCAACAACCGCCTGCTGGTGGCTACTGCAGATCCCTCCGACCAGCAGGCCGCCGAGAAAATCAAGTTCGCCAGCCGCATGGGCGTCGACTGGATCATTGCTGAATACGACAAACTCTTGAAAATGGTGGAAGCCCGCGCGGTCACCGCCACAGAGGCGGTCGAAGACATCATCGGTGGCGACTTCGAATTCGATGAATCAGCCACCGAAATGACGCCCGAGTCGTCCCAGGCCACCGCAGAAGTCGAAGACGCGCCGGTCGTTCGCTTTCTTCAAAAGATGCTGCTCGATGCTGTCAGCATGCGGGCGTCTGACCTGCACTTCGAACCCTACGAACATCAGTACCGCGTGCGTTTTCGCATTGATGGCCAACTGCGCGAGATTGCCAGTCCGCCGGTCGCCATCAAGGACAAATTGGCTTCGCGTATCAAAGTCATCTCGCGCATGGACATTTCCGAAAAGCGTGTGCCCCAAGATGGCCGTATGAAGCTCAAAGTGGGGCCGGATCGGGTGGTTGACCTGCGTGTCAGTACGCTGCCCACGCTGTTTGGTGAAAAAATCGTGATCCGCGTTCTTGATCCCAGCAGTGCCAAACTGGGTATTGATGCGCTTGGTTATGACCCGGAAGAAAAGGAACGCCTGTTGAAAGCCATCAACAGGCCTTACGGCATGATTCTGGTGACCGGTCCAACGGGATCGGGAAAGACAGTCTCGCTCTACACCTGCCTGAATTTACTGAACCGGCCTGACGTCAACATCGCGACCGCGGAAGACCCATCAGAAATCAACCTGCCCGGCGTGAATCAGGTCAACGTCAACGAAAAAGCAGGGCTGACCTTCGCGGCGGCCCTGAGATCGTTTCTGCGTCAGGATCCTGACATCATCATGGTTGGTGAAATTCGCGACTACGAGACTGCCGACATTTCGATCAAGGCCGCGCAGACAGGCCACCTGGTGTTGTCGACGCTGCACACCAACGATGCGCCGACAACGCTGACGCGGATGCGCAACATGGGCGTTGCCGCCTTCAATATTGCCTCCAGCGTCATCCTCATAACAGCACAAAGGCTGGCGCGCCGGCTCTGCCTGAATTGCCGCGCCACGATGGACATTCCCAAGCAGACTTTGCTCAATGCGGGTTTCAAAGCGGAAGACCTGGATGGAAGCTGGAAACCGTACAAGCCTGTGGGCTGCTCCAACTGCAACCTGGGCTACAAAGGGCGGGTTGGCATTTATCAGGTCATGCCTATATCGGATGAGATTCAGCGAATTATTCTGCGCGACGGCAGCAGCCTGGACATTGCTGAACAATCGGAGCGGGATGGTGTACGTTCCTTGCGACAATCAGGCTTGCTCAAGGTGAAGGCGGGGCTGACCTCTTTGGAAGAAGTTTTGGCCGTCACCAACGAATAGCGCGATAGCGCGCAACACAAGGGAAACTATGGCTACGACCAAAGCTAAAGCCGCAGACACCAAAGACGTTGTTTTTGAGTGGGAAGGCAAGGACAAAAACGGCAGGCAGGTTCGCGGCGAGATCCGCGCCGTAGGCGAAAATCAGGTCAAGTCTTCCTTGCGACGCCAAGGCGTCATTCCAACAAAAATAAAGCCTCGGCGCATGCGTTCTGGCAAATCCATCAAGACCAAGGATTTGGCCGTCTTCACGCGCCAGCTCTCAACCATGATGAAGGCCGGCGTCCCGTTGCTACAGGCGTTCGACATCGTCGGGCGTGGCAACCCCAATCCCAGCGTGACCAAGCTGCTCAACGACATTCGCAACGATGTGGAGACCGGAACTTCCCTGAGCACTGCATTTCGCAAATACCCCATTTACTTCGACAACCTCTACTGCAACCTGGTGGAAGCTGGTGAATCGGCCGGTATTCTGGACCAGTTGCTCGACCGGTTGGCGGTGTACATGGAAAAGACGGAGGCCATGAAATCAAAAATTAAGTCAGCCCTGATGTACCCCATCACCGTGCTGATTGTTGCTTTTGTGGTGGTTGCCGTGATCATGATTTTTGTGGTCCCGTCGTTCAAGGAAGTCTTCAAGTCATTTGGTGCCGATTTGCCCGCGCCCACCTTGGTGGTGATTGCAATGAGCGAGTTCTTTACCAGCTATTGGTATCTGATATTCGGCGGAATCGGGGGAGGGGTGTACTTTTTCCTGCAAGCGTGGAAACGCGACGTCCGAGTCCAGGCTTTCATGGACCGGTTGATGCGAAAGCTTCCCATTTTTGGCGTGCTGGTTGAAAAATCGTGCATCGCCCGCTGGACCCGAACACTATCGACCATGTTCGCCGCCGGTGTACCTTTGGTGGAAGCGCTGGATTCCGTCGGTGGCGCAGCTGGCAACATTGTCTATACCGAAGCGACCTTAAGAATTCAGCAGGAAGTCTCCACCGGAACTGCGTTGACCGCTGCGATGACCAACGTCAACCTGTTTCCTTCGATGGTTTTGCAAATGTGCGCGATCGGTGAGGAGTCGGGCGCCATTGACCACATGCTCGGTAAATGTGCTGACTTTTACGAGGCTGAAGTCGATGACATGGTGGCCGGCATTTCCAGCCTGATGGAGCCCATCATCATCGTGGTGCTGGGCACGGTGATCGGCGGCATCGTTGTCGCCATGTATCTGCCGATTTTCAAGATCGGTCAGGTCGTTTGATGTTTACTGGCGTGCAGCCGGTGGATGCATGCATCCTGGGGGTGCTCGGTCTTTTGATCGGGAGCTTTCTCAACGTGGTGGTTTTCCGGCTGCCAAAAATGATGGAGCGGCAGTGGGCCGCCGAGTGCGCAGAGCTATCGGGCAAAGACATCGAATCTGCCGAGGATGTCGCACCATTCAATCTGGTGGTGCCGCGCTCCCGCTGCCCGAAGTGCGCCCATCCGATTGCCTGGTATGAAAACATTCCAGTAGCGAGTTATGCGTTTTTGCGCGGCAAATGCTCTTCCTGCAAGACAGGAATCAGCGTGCGCTACCCGCTGGTGGAACTGGTGACGGGCG
>Ga0075019_10002216_pt1 | contig 11077 bp, 6 predicted proteins | sample ColStrG_CSR_2013_FD_71473 | JGI IMG/M metagenome (GOLD analysis project Ga0075019, IMG submission 71473) | Freshwater sediment microbial communities in response to fracking from Pennsylvania, USA - Cold Stream Run_MetaG_CSR_2013 | ecosystem: Environmental > Aquatic > Freshwater > Creek >...
AGCATGGCCCGAGTGCGAATTCTGGCTCTGCGCAATCAGGCCGAAATCAACGCAACGGCTGGTTTGAATATTGTGAATTTGATCGATGCCGGAATCGGCTTGTGGAATCGCTTGTTCGGGCATCTTTTCAGCATCAATTTGCTCAGCTTGGGCGCAACTTGGACCCCAATTCAACAACTGCCACTTGAAGCCTACATGGTCGATTACGTTTTTGATATGTCCAAACCAGATGCTGTCACGGCCTACAATACTTTGTTTAACGAACTTCACGACTGGCAGCTCTTTTCGGCTCTGAACTTCCAATTGGGTTCCGCCACAGTCGCGTCTCGCCTGGCAAGTATAATTGCGGCCCCCGAAGCCATCGCCCTGCAAGATCGCAACAAGCCCGCGCAGGACCGCGCTGTCGACCGTCTTTTCAAAGGGGAATCCGAAACACTTTTTGGGTCTTTCACTCGCACCTCTAAAATACGGCTCTTGGTCGACATCTGGGATCGTGAGCTGCTCTCGAACCGATCGACAGTTGATATCCGCGGTTACGACCGCGACGACAAAGCCTTGGATTTGATTTACTACTCGAGCACTCACAATGACACCTTCAGTGCCGTCCAAAATATTTGGCAGACGCTGGAAACGAACTCTTCCGAAGTTCTGTTCCAAGCCCAGCGCAAAACGGACTCGGGGACTATTGAACTGGTGCCAACTGCTCCTTTGGACATCGAGCTGATTCGCAACTTGTCAGATGCCAGCCTTGGTGCAGGACAAATTGCGAAAGCAAAGTCACTGTTGGATTTGTCACTGCCAGCAAAAATCTCGCAACAGATTCCGTGGGGCACTTTGACGGATGGAACCAGCAAGATCAACGCCTACGTCAACATCAAGTTCCTGGTTCACGGAGCCGCGTTGGCTCTTCTGCAACCCTTGTCCGATCAGGATCTTGAGAAGCGAATCCGTGATCTCGTCACAAAAGATCCTTATGCTGATTATGTGATGACCATCAATACGGACAACTATGCCGAAGGCCGCGCCAACGACGAGGCCCTCTTGAGCAAAATGGACCAAGACATTCAGGCATTGAAAATTCGTATTCTTGTGCTGATGGATTCCAAGGCCAGCTTGAACGACAAGCTGAAAGCGCTGGATGATCTGCGCAACCTGAGCCTCTTCGATGAAGTCGGACCTGCTTTGCTGATCTCGCTTTTGCCACCCGAGGTCCTCCAGGATCAAATTTATGTCGAAGTCAAAGCTGCGGGTCTGGATCAAACGCCGGTCGATTTTCAGTTTGGAACTTCAGACACCTCGAAGAACTACTCCTCATTCCGATTTATGATCGCGATGCTGAACAATCACTCCTTCGACATGCGGGTCCAACTGGACACCGAGGGGCATTTTTCAGCGATTGATCCGACATCTGCAAAGAATCAATGCCCTCGTTGTGACGCCGTCGCAGTGCCGACCACCCCGCAACCCTGAGGGCGCATCAAACTGAGACATCTCATTTTGTAACGTCGAACTCGCCCAATTGACGAGGCCCAAAAAGTCACCGGGCTTCTCAGACTGAATTTGCGCGCTCGAGACTCTGGCCCCAAGCTTGCAATTTCCTCTTTTCAAGATTCAAGGGAGTTGCGTATGAAAACAGTGTTGAGCCTTCATTTTGTAGCCTTGGCCTTTGTGGCGATTTTGTCTCCGGCTTGGGCTTCGGCGGCCGATGACTCGGCTTCGGCAGCAGTCGCTAGTGACGACTTTTCGACACGCAGAAATGGGATCCATATTGTGATTAACACTGACGGCAGTGGCTTTCGAGAGATTCGCAAGAATGGAAAATTGATCAGCCATCTCAATTTTGCCGCAGGAACAAATATGGGTCTCAGTGTCGCTGATCCCAATGTCGCCCTGAAATATCATCATACGAAAAGCGCTCTCCCTGCAGGTGTCGAAGACCTCTTGCTGAACGGGCACAATTCCGAGCATTCGCCTGAAAGTTTTGCCACGGATCAAGCTCGCAACACAAAAACCGGCAAAATTCCAAACGATCGACGCTCGCCAGTCGCCCAACAAGCCCACCCGGCGCAAGGCACCGATCAATAGTCGGATCCATCATCGGATCAGTAACAAGAACTGGAAGCTGGGCTCAAGGGATGAGCTTTTGAATTTGCAAGCGAGTTCGGACCGCAGGGGCAAACCCAGATGCATGCCGAGCGACAACCGCGAAGCCCCGAGGACCGGATGTCCGAGCTTGCTAATTCAGAAGCTCATCCCTTGAGCCCCCCCTCAGGCCCCTGGCGTCATTCTTGCTCCCTCGGGGAGTAGGAGTGTCATTTGGTCACCAGCAATTCTCGCCAATTCAAAAATATACGGGCCTGGCGGACAGAGTCCGCGTTTGGCAGCCCTCGTGTGGTGGCATTTCACACCCAACGCCTTGAAACAGCCGTTTTGAGCGAAGATTTTTGGCAACAATGGCCCCAGTCCGATGTTTTGAACACTGAAAATTTGACATCCGAATTGAAGCTTCTGACTCAGTGGTCGGACGAAACCGCACCTTCTGTGGCGCCAACCTCACGCAAGCACAAAGTGACGGCTTTGACAGTGAATGTGACTCAGATCTGCAATCTGCATTGCACCTATTGCGCAGCTGGCGGCGACGGCACGTTCGGCGACCCGATTAAAAAGATCTCGGTCACTCAGACGATTCCCCAGCTTGAGTTTTTCATGGGCCAACTGCAGCCGGGCGAAGAGTTTCGGCTGACTTTTCTGGGTGGCGAACCCTTGCTTTACCCGGATGGTTTGAAAATTCTGGGCGAAGTGGCTCAGACCCTGGCCAGCGAGCGAAAATTGCAGCTGCAAATCGTCGTTGTGACCAACGGTACGTTGCTGACAGATTCCAACATTGCCCTGCTCAAACATCTCAAAGCATCCCTGACAATCAGCCTGGACGGCCCTGCAGAAATCAATGATCAGCTGCGCCCCAATCGTTCGGGAAAAGGTCAGACGAGCTCGATCCTCGAAGGTCTCAGACGACTCCTCACGGACCGTGAAGGCTTGGGCTCTGTGGGAGTCTCGGGTGTCTTTGGCGCACGCAATTCGAATTTGCTTGCCGCTTATAAATTCTACCGGGACTTGGGCGTCGATTGGTTTGATTTCACCTACGATCATCTCGAAATTCGACCCGAGATCAGTCAACAGTTCACCAGCCAAATGCAGGAAGTCGCTCGACTGGCATTTCAAACAGGCGGCGAAGAGCAACTGCGCAAAATGAAGCTTTTCGATGGCTATTTCGATGCCCTGGATCGCCAGACTCCGAACCGCAATTTCTGTGGTGCCGGTAAAAGTTTTTTGATGGTGGATGCCCGGAACAATCTCTACCCTTGCCCCTGGATGGTCGGACGCAAACAGGAGCAGCTGGGAGCCGGAACAGAACTGTGGCCCGAGCGGACAGCCCGTTTGGCTGAAGACCTTGTGGTTTTGAATAAATGTGAAAGCTGCTGGGCTCAAAACATCTGTGGTGGCGGTTGCATGTTTATCCATGAAAATAAGACCGGCAACAAACACCTTCTTGATGAAAACTTTTGCCAGCGCACTCGTGACTTGATTGCGCTGACCATTCTGTATTATGAACAATGCCGTTTGAAGGGAACTCAGACGGTCAACACAATCCCACAGGAAGTCGACCATGAACAAACCGGAGCGAAATATGAAAACCTCGTCTCGCAAGCTGGGTCTTACTCAGCAACAGACCGTGTCCTCAAACAGCATCGAGAACAAACTCGAAGAGCAGATCGGCCCGAAACTTTCAATTCAAAAAGTCGTGCCTCAGAAAGCACGTACGAGTTCAATTGACCCCAATTGCCGTCCCACAGGCACTTGATGTCAATCCCGCCCTCGTCTGAACGCAGTCGGTGGCTCAGATCTCGCCTTGTGGGATTTGTGGCTGCGGCTGTCGTGACGGGAGTGTTGATCTCGATCCCTCTGGATTACATCGAATCCCTGAGCTATGACCTGCGCATGCGATGGCGACCGGCACCTCAAGCCTCGCAACAAATTGAATTGGTCATGATTCGCCCGTCAACGGTCACCCATTTCAAAGGCAACCCGGACGCAGCTGCACACCTCCACCTTTTCCAGCAAATTTTTGCCGCGCAACCAAAGGCCGTAGTTTACCTGCGACGATTGGCGCCCTTGCAAGGGGCCGAATTGGAGAAGCGCAATGCGGAAGAGTTGCGCCGCGAGTATCTCATGGGCTCTGATGCGGACCAAAAGGCACTCGCAAACTTTCTCGCAGCGCAAAAAAACTTTACCGTGCAAACCGAAGAACTCCGTCAGGTTGGCGAGGCCGAAACTCTGCGCTTGATGCCGCCTTTTGAACCCGTTCGCGTCCTGTCAGGTCCCCGAACAGCCGACCGAAATATTTTGGCGCGAGATGGCGTCACCCGGCGTCTGCTTCTCAATTATCAGAACCAAAAACTTTTACACTGGCAAATTGCTGAGCTTTTCAATCCGCGCATCCAAGAGCGGAGTGGAATCCATGGTCTGTTTGATTTGTTTGATTCCCAGCAGGTGCAGATCGATTTCCTTCCTCCGGGCTCTTTTCCGAGCACTTTGTTTGAAGATGTGACTGACGGCCATGTGGACACTTCGCGCTTTCGTGACAAACTTGTCCTCATCGGAATGGACACCGGCACCCAGATTCGCGATTACGTGGCAACACCCTACGACCGCGACCAGAATCTTCCCTTGGTTGAACTGCACGCGAATATGTTCGACACCCTGATCCGCAACTCAGCACCAGCTCAGGTTTCACGGTTCTGGGACATTCTCTTTACCTTTGTGATTTCAATGATCACGATCTTTTTTGTGATGGGTTCGCGACCTGCCAAAGGCATGGGGATCGTATTGATCACGACGCTTGGCTTTCTTCTGATCGGATATTTGTCTTTTTGGTTGGGCCACCTCTGGTTGCCCATGGTTCACCCCCTGGGAACGATTTTTCTGTGCTACTACTTTTTGATTCCTTATCGCTTGATTGTCGAAAATCGCCTCAGTTGGGAGTACTATCAAAAGCACAAACTGTTGCAGCAAGTGGAAGAGCTCAAAACCAATTTCATTTCCATGATGTCCCACGATCTCAAGACTCCCATCGCCCGCATTCAGGGAATGACAGAGCTGATCCGCAAAGATCCGCAAGTTTTGAGCTCCCCTCAGGTGGAAGCCGTGGACTCGATTCGCTCTTCGGCCTCTGAGCTTCTCGGTTTTATCAATTCCATTCTCAATTACGCTCGTATCGAGAGCCAAGGAGTCGTCCTTCAACGGGTCCCCAAGGACCCGAATCAGCTTCTTGAGGAGGTTGTCCGCCGCCATGAGTTTCTGGCGACGGCAAAAAAGATGCGAATTCGCACAGAATTGGAGCCCCTGTTTAGCCTGTCCGTGGACCCGGATCTCTTGAAGCAGGTGTTCTCGAACCTTCTTGAAAATGCCATCAAATACAGCCCCGAAGGGTCTGAGGTGATCGTGCGGTCGCAGGAGCTCGACGGCAAGGTTCAGGTCAGCTTTACCGATCAAGGGCCCGGCATCCCGACGGACGAGCAGGATTTTCTTTTTGAAAAATTTTTCCGCAGCCGCAATGCCAAAAGCTCCCCAATCAAGGGCTCTGGGCTTGGGTTATATTTGGCAAAATACTTTGTCGAACTTCACAATGGTCATGTATTCGTTACAAGCGCACTTGGAAAAGGCAGTACATTTACGGTACAACTGCCATTGCAAATTTAATCTGCTGCCGCAGCGAGGATTGAAATGATCCGTGTCTTGATAGTTGATGATGATTCTGTCCTTCGGATGTCCGTCAAATCGGCATTGGAGTCGACAACGAAATTCTCTGCGGAAGAAGCTTTCGACGGCATCAATTGCCTTGAAAAAGTAAAACTCAACTCTTATGACGTGGTCCTTTTGGATGTCGACATGCCCAGGCTCAATGGCTTGGATGCTTTGAACCAAATCAAAGAAATCAATCCCGGTATTATTGTCTTGATGATGACAGCCTATGCGTCTTTGGACCATGCTGTCCAAGCGGTAAAAGACGGGGCTTACAACTACCTGCAGAAGCCCGTCTCCGGAGAAGATCTCATCCAATTGATCGACAGGGCTCTCGAGGCCAATCGACTGATTTCGAATGTCGCAGCCTCGTCTCCCGTGATGATGGATGCAGGCCGAAAAATTATTGGTAACAACCAGCAGATGCAAAAGGTGTTCAATATTATTCACCGCTTGTCAAAAGTCGACACACCCGTTCTGGTGCGTGGCGCTTCTGGGACAGGCAAAGAGTTGGTCGCTCGGGCCATCCACTTCAACAGTTCTCGCAAAGATGGCAAATTCGTGGCGATCAACTGCTCAGCGATTCCCGAAAATCTCTTTGAGAGTGAACTGTTCGGTCATGAAAAAGGCAGCTTCACAGGCGCCGACCAACGCAAAATCGGCAAATTTCAGTACGCTGAAGGTGGCACTTTGTTTTTGGACGAAGTCGGTGATTTGCCCCTCTTGATGCAGGTCAAACTGCTTCGCGTCCTGCAGGAAAAGCAATTTGTACCGGTGGGCTCGAACCGAGAAGTGCCCTCCAATGTGCGAATTATAGCTGCGACCAACCGTCCCTTGGAAGAGATGATGAAAACGGGAAATTTTCGCGAAGACCTGTTTTATCGCCTCAATGTCATCCCAATCTTTTTGCCGTCATTGATCGATCGAAAAGATGATTTGGACACCATGGTGATGATGTTCATTCGAAAGTTCAACGAAGCCCATACCCGCCGCATGTCAGGCATTACTCCAGACGCACTTGCTGTCCTGAAGCGCTACGATTGGCCAGGCAACATCCGTGAGCTTGAAAATGTGATCGAGCACATGTTCGTGATGGAGCCGACTGCAAAACTCACTCTCGCTGCTCTGCCAGAGTCGATTCTCAAAGCGACCGGGACTCTTTTGCATGCGGGCGAAATCGCTCTGAGCAGTGATGTCGAACCCGAAAGCGAGACTCTGGAAACCCTGGGTGGCGAAGATGACTCCGAAGACTTGTCAGTCCCAATGGAGCCCCTCAGTCCTGAACTTGATTTCAATTTGCAAAAAGAAGCCTTTGAGAAGGAATTCATTTTGCGGGCTCTGAAAACGTTTAAGGGTCGTATCAACCAAACCGCATTGCACGCCAATATTCCCAAAAAGACCCTGCTCCGAAAAATCGAAAAGTACGGCATCATTGCCAAAGACTTTTCGGAATAAGCACCCCCAAATGCAGTTCAGGGGCGGTCAAGCCAATCTTTTCCATGGCCCAAGGTTTTTTGAGGTGCTTTCTCGCTTTTGCACTTGAATCGGGCGCCACAATCTCTTAAATTTTTCGCCTCCATGACCATGAATCCCCTTCCTCCTCAGGCCTACACGAAAGAGACCTTGACCAAAGCTTTTGCGTGGCTGCAAACGCAAAGCGAACACATCAAGGAACTTGCGACGACGCCGGACATCTTGATCAGTCTCTATCAAAAAGCCAAAATGAATGGCGATTCCTCATTGGATCGGCCCAGTATTCAAAATTTCAAAACAGAACTGAAGAATTTGGCTGGAATGATGGGCGAATTTGAAAGTCAGCCCCCGCTGGGTGCAAGCCGGTCATCGGTGAAAATGACCCCACCTTCGGCCCTGGGGCCCACGACGACGCGAGTGATGGAACCTCCCCAGCCCGAGTCTCTGCAGCAAACTTTAACGGAACTGGACTACCGTTCCCTGACTTGCTTGCGAGAAATTAAGAATGAGTTGAATCTGGGTTCCGACCAAGAGGCCCTGCGATTGTTGATTGCGGTGGGTTTTAAAAAACTGAAAACGCTGTAATTTTTGAAGTGATTTTCTAAAGGAGCGCATGTCCGACACTCAACCTGACTACAAGTCGACCATCCAATTGCCGCAGACCGCTTTTCCAATGAAGGGAAATCTTCCAACTCTTGAACCTGAAATGATCAAGGTTTGGGAAGACAAGAAGATTTATGCCAAGATGGTCGCACGACATGAGGGCCAAAAGTCATTTGTTCTGCCCGATGGTCCTCCTTACGCCAACGGCTCGATTCACAGTGGGCATGCACTCAATAAGACGCTCAAAGATATCATTCTGAAGTACAAGAACATGACTGGTTTTTCAGCTCCTTTTATTCCGGGCTGGGATTGCCATGGTCTGCCGATCGAACACGCTGTGATGAAAAATTTAGGTCCCAAGGCCAAGACCCTGAATGACACCGAGATCCGCGAGCTCTGTCGTGCGGAAGCGGCGAAGTGGATTGCCATCCAAAAGGACCAGTTTCGCCGCCTGGGAGTTTTGGCCGATTGGGAAAATCCTTATCTGACAATGAGTCCGGATTATGAGGCTGAAGAAATCCGCGAATTTGCTCGCGCCTATGCGGCGGGATCAATTTATCTGGGAACCAAACCCGTTTATTGGAATTGGACTCTGCAGACAGCCTTGGCTGATGCGGAAGTGGAATACCATCAGCATCGATCGCCTTCCCTGTATGTGAAGTTTCCGATTCAAGATGCGGCGACACTGCAGAAACTCGGGGCGCCGAAAGGCCCCACCGCCTTTGCCGTTTGGACAACCACCCCCTGGACTTTGCCGGCCAATCTGGGCGTCTGTCTGAATGCCGATTTTGAGTATCAAGTCTGCCAAACAGATGGCGAAAATTTAATTGTCGCCAAAGGCCTGCGTGAAAGTGTTGAAAAAGCAATCGGCCGAACTTTGCACCCGATCAGTGAGTTCCTGGGCCGGGATCTCGATCGCGGCCTGGCCCGCCATCCATTCTTGCCGCAGGATTCCCTTATCCTTTTGGGTTCCCATGTGACTCTCGAAGCCGGCACAGGTTGCGTGCACACGGCTCCTGGCCACGGAGCGGACGACTACCGAGTGGGATTGCAATATGGTCTGCCCGTTTACAGTCCCGTGGGCCCCAACGGAACCTTCACAGATGAAGTGCCAGACTTTGTTGGCATCAACATCTTCAAGGCCAATCCACTCATCGTCGAGAAATTGCGTCAGAACAATAGGGTCCTGGCATACAGTGAATTTGAACACTCCTACCCCCACTGTTGGCGATCGAAAACTCCGCTGATTTTCCGTGCGACTCCGCAATGGTTTATCGGATTGGATTTGCCAGCGACACAGATTCGCACCAAAGCCCTGAAATCGCTGGATCAAATTCAATTCTTCCCAAGCTGGGGCGAAGCTCGTCTTCGCGCGATGATGGAGAATCGCCCGGACTGGTGTCTTTCGCGACAGCGGATCTGGGGTGTGCCGATTCCGATTTTCTATTGCAAAAAAACGCAAAAACCGTTGGCTGACCTGCAGGTCATGATGCGAGTTGCGGACGCAGTCGAAAAAGAAGGTGGAATTGACGCCTTTTACAAACATTCGCCACAAGACTTTTTACAAGGCTACAAGCCAAGTCCTGACATGGGGCCTGATTTTGGCTCCGAAGGTTTCGTCCACGGCAAAGACATTCTGGATGTGTGGTTTGATTCAGGCGTCTGCCATGCAGCGGTTCAGCGCCGCCGCAAGGGCTTGAAGGTTCCTGCGGATTTGTATCTTGAAGGAAGCGACCAACATCGCGGTTGGTTCAACACCTCGCTTTTGTCCTCGATGGTGACCAACGGGATTCCGCCTTTCAAAGCACTGGTGACTCATGGTTTTGTCGTGGATTCACAGGGTTTGAAAATGTCGAAATCCAAAGGCAATACCGTCGATCCCCAAGAAGTGGCCAAGCGCAGCGGGATCGAAATCATGCGCCTGTGGTGTGTTTATGAGGATTACGGCCAGGATTTGTCTTGTGGACCGACCGAACTGGAACGTGTCACAGAGACCTACCGTCGAATCCGCAACACGATGCGCTTTCTCTTGGGTGTCACAGGTGATTTTGATCCAGCGCAACACTCGGTCCCCGTCGCAAAAATGACCGAATTGGACCAGTGGGCTTTGACTCGCCTCCACGATCTTGTGAACCGAGTTCAAAGTGCTTATGAGTCCTACGAGTTTTACAAAGTCTATCATACACTCAACCAATTTTTTACGGTCGATCTGTCCGCGACCTACTGTGACATTCTTAAGGATCGACTTTACACCTGGCGAGCCAATGGACCCGAACGTCGGTCTGCACAAACTGTTTTGTTCACGATGACCGATTGCCTGATCCGTCTCATGGCGCCCATTTTGTCGTTTTTAGCTGAAGAATCGTACTCCTACCTCAAGACCGACAAGCGCCAAGAAAGTGTCTTTTTGCTCGATTTCCCGGTGGCTCGGCCCGAGTGGAACAATCCCCAAATTGCGGAACGCTTCACCTCGTTTCTCAAGTTGCGAACTGACGTGCAAAAGGAACTCGAACTGCTGCGCGCGCAAAAAACGATCGGCGCCAGTCTGGAAGCACAGGTCACAATTCGGGCGTCCTCAGAACTCTTGCAAAAGCTGCAAGCGTTTGCGGGGCTGCGCGAGTTTTTGATCGTCTCGAAAGTCGAGCTCGCACTGCTGACCGGCGCAACCGCAGGGGTAGACAAAGTGGATTATCAAGTTCATGCTGAAAAGGCATCAGGAGAAAAATGCGTCCGCTGCTGGACGATCAGTGAACAACTGAGCTCAAATCCGCAGTTTCCGGCAATTTGTCCAAAATGCACGCAGGCGCTTTCACCCTAAAGAACGCTTGGAAAGGGAATCAGCTCGTGAAGAAAAAATATCTTGTTCTGACTGCCCTCTCAGCAGTGATTGTAGTTTTGGATCAAATCGTCAAAATGTACGTGCACTCTCACTTTCAATTGGGTGAGTCCACTCCGGTTTGGCCGGGTTTTTTCAATATCACCTACGTGCGAAATTTTGGCGCCGCCTTTGGTTTTCTGCATCAATCGCAACCCACTTTTCGCGAAATCTTTTTTCTGACAATGCCACCCATTGCCCTGGTGATCATTCTGGTGATTTTGCGTGGAGTGAAAGACAATGATTGGCCGCAAATTTTGGCGCTTTCGAGTGTCTTCGGTGGAGCCATTGGCAATTACATTGATCGCGTCCGCTTTCGCTATG
>Ga0075019_10002218_pt1 | contig 11072 bp, 8 predicted proteins | sample ColStrG_CSR_2013_FD_71473 | JGI IMG/M metagenome (GOLD analysis project Ga0075019, IMG submission 71473) | Freshwater sediment microbial communities in response to fracking from Pennsylvania, USA - Cold Stream Run_MetaG_CSR_2013 | ecosystem: Environmental > Aquatic > Freshwater > Creek >...
GCCAGCGGCAGCTTCTCCTTCTCCACCACGCGCAACAGCATCTGAATGGCGGCGCCACTCAGCCGCTGCAGATCGTCGAAGGTGAACATCAGCGATTTGATGCGTTCGGCCGCCTCGCGGTTACGCTCCTCAAGGGCAGCGATAAAGCGGGTTTCTGCCGCCCGGTCGAGATTGTTGAAGATCTCGGCCATCATTTCGTGTGCATCGCGCCGCGCGCTGCGCGCCAGGTTGGACATGAATTCGGAACGCAGCGTGCGCTCCACCCCGTCCAGCACGTCTTTCTGAACACTTTCCATGCGCAGCATGCGCATGACGACCTCGATGGCAAATCCGTCCGGCAGAATCGCCAGCACACGGGCGGCGTGGTCGGGGCGAACTTTCGACAAAACCACTGCCACGGTCTGGGGATATTCATTCTTCAGATAGTTGGCGAGCACCGCCTCGTTGACGTTGCCGAGCTTGTCCCACATCGTGCGGCCGGCGGGACCGCGGATTTCCTCCATGATCTGCGACACACGGTCGCGCGGCAGGGTCTTCATCAGCAGCCGTTCGGTGTGTTCGAAACTGCCAACCAGATTGCCGGCACCGCTGAGGCTCTCGCTGAAGGATTGGCATAGGTTTTCGATCACCTCTGAGCGCACCATGCCGAGCTGCGCCATGGTGGATGAAATCTCCTTGATCTCGTCTTCGTGCATCAGCCCGAACAGGCGGGTGCATTGCTCGTCGCCGAGCGCCAACATCAGGGCCGCCGCTTTTTGCACGCCTGACATGGTGCGAAGCTCGTCGGTCCGACCTGTCACGCAGCCTCCTGGTGCATCCACGCGCGAATGATCGCCAGGCTCTCGTCGGGATGCCGCTCGACCAGATCAGAAATCTTCTTGATCGAGGACGCCCGTAACTGCCCCTCGACATTGGCGACACTCAGCAGGCCCTCGGCCTCGCTGGATTTGCCGCCTGGTCCCGGCAACAGTCCCGCGATACCAGCGCCACCGCCGAGAGCGGCATGGGCCGTGGATCCGTCCATCTCTCGCATGGTCCCCGCGCCGCCGACCAGCATGCCCCCGACCAATGTGCCGCCAACCAGCTTGCCGCCGTGTTCGAGCATTCCTGCTCCCGATTTGCCGGCCAGCGTGATCTTGCCGACCATCGGGCGAAGCACCACCAGCGCTGCGATCAGTGCCAGAAGTCCCACCAGGCCGGTGTTGGCCAGGCGTACGACGTCGGCCTTCTCCAGGCCGAAGGGATAGCGCGCGCCAACGGGGTCATCCGCCTGGTCGGGCGAGGCTGCGAACCGCATCGAAACCACCTCGACGACATCACCACGCTTTTCGTCAAAACCGATCGACGACCGTACCAGTCGTGCGATCTGCGCGAGATCCTCGGGCTTGCGCTCCTGCCAGCCAAGGCTGCCGTCCGGCAGTTTCTGCGCCACGCCGTCGACCATCACCGCCATGCTGATCCGGGCGATTTTCGGCTGGTCGCGAATGATGGTCCGAACGGTTTTGGTCACCTCGTAATTGGTGGTTTCCTCCTGACGCTGCTCCTGGTTGCCGCTTGGGGTACCTGAACTGTCGGCGTTTGGCAGATTGTTCTGAACCGAGACGGAGCTTGCCTGCTCGGTGGATTTCGAGCTGCTGGTGACCGTTTGCGAACTGCGCACCACCTGGCCGTCCGGGTCGTATTTTTCCTGGGTTTCACGCAGCTGCTCGTAGTCATAGGCGATGGTGGTCTCAGCACGGGCGCGATTTGGCCCCAGGCTGAGCGCCAACATGTCCTCGACCGCGCGAGACAGGCGGTGTTCGGTGACCACCTTCAACTCGTCGTGGCTGGATGCCATCTGTTCGGTGCCGACCGGCGCGCCGGCACGGGCCAGCAGATTGCCGCGGGTGTCCGTCACCGCGACATTCTGCGGCCGAAGGCCAGGAACGGCTGCCGCCACCAGATTGACGATGGCCGCGGTTTCACTGCGGTCCAGCATCGTGTTTCCCGTCAAGGTGAGCAGCACGCTGGCCTGCGCTTCCTGCTGGTCGCGGGAGAAGGGTTCGCGCTTCGGCAGTACCAGATGCACCCGGGCTGCCTTGACGCCGCGAATGCTGCGGATCGAACGGGCCAGTTCGCCTTCCAACGCACGCGCCTGGTTGATGCCCTGCTGGAACTGGCTGGCGGTGAGATTGTCGCCGCGGTCCAGCAACTCGTTGCCAATCGAGCCGCCGGTCGGCAAGCCGTCTTTTGCCAACAGCATCCGTGCCCGTGGAACATCATCCACCGCCACTAGGATCTGGGTGCCGGTGGCGGAGACCTGATGGGGGATCTTCTGGCGGTCCAGCAATTCGGCGATCTGCCCGGCCTCGCGCAGCTCCAGATCGGCATAGAGCGACGCCATGTGTTCGTTGGGCCCGCGGATGGCCAGAACCGCCAGCAATGCGAACATGGCGAAGGCCACGGCCCCAAGCATGGTCAGCCGCGCGATGCCCAGGCCCTTGAGCCCTTCGAGCAACGCATTCACGGCGAGCCCGCCTTTTTGGCGTGGGTACAATGCTGCAGCCATTTTTGGCGCACGGTCGACACGATCCTTGCAAGCCGTCTGTTCAGCTTGCGGTCACTGTCGCGGGTCGAGGTTGACGGGGGGTTAACAAGCCCCTGCCAGGCGCGCCATCAGTTGAGCACGCTCTGCACCGTCGAAACGTCGGTGTTCAACGATCCCACCTGCAGGTTCAGCGAGGTGCCGCTTTTCACCAGCCCCGTGGCCGTGCCAATCACCGCGAAGGGCACCGGCTGTAGCGTGCCCGTGCTGTCGGTTGTGGTGGCGGTGACCTTGTAGGCGCCGTCCGGCTGCACCTGGCCGTTCGCGTTCATACCGTTCCAGCTCCAGCTGTTGACGCCGGACTGTGCGTTGACGGTCTGCTGGCTCAGCGCCGCCCCCTTGTTGTCGAACACGGTGATCGTCACCGGCGCCGCCGCCGCTGCCGTGAACTGCAACGCACCAGATCCCCCCTGCACCGGCATACTGGCCGCGTTCAGCAACACCTTGTGCCCCACCAGCGAGGAGGATTGCAGCAGCTGCCCGGACTGGGTGAGCTGGATCAGTGAATTGAGGCTCGTGTTGGTGCTGATCTGCTGTTCGACACTGGAGAATTGCACCAGCTCGGTGGTGAACTGGTTGGTGTCCATCGGGCTTGTCGGGTCCTGGTTCTGGATCTGGGTCATCAGCAGCTTCAGGAAGGTCTGCTCGTTGCCGCCAAGCTTGGCCGCCGCACTGGCGCCGCTGGCGGTCGAGGCTGCGGAGGCGGCGCTGGACGCCTGGCTGGTCAGGCTCGGTGTGGTCAGGCCGCTGGTGCTGGTCGACATGTTGGTGCCTCGTGGCAAGGAGTGAAGATCAGGCGGTGATGTTCAGGCGGGAATTCCAGGTGAACGACGCCTTCGCCGCGAGCGGGCTCGATGGTTCGTCCGATCCGCCATCCACCAGCGCGCCGGCTGGTTCGAACCGCACGGGAACGCCGGGCTGTTGCCGCTGCGGCTGGCGATCGGACGCACTGGTGCCCGTGCCCGCTTCGCCGCCGGCGAGCGCGTTTGGTGGATGGCCGCCCGCAGCAGTGCTCGGGGCGGATGGGTTCGCGGCCGCGGCTTCGGGTGCGGTGATCGATGAGAGGGGGATCTGTGGATCGACGCCTTGTTTGGGTGAGGGTGGGTCAAGCGGGGCACCCGGCTCGGCATGAAAGCTGAGGATGCGGCCAGCGTCAGCGGCGCCGCCGCGATCGAGTGCCGCGGAGAGCTGGTGCTGATTGTCCTGTAACAGCGACAGCGTGCCGGGCCGCTCTGCCGTTAGTGAAATATGCGTGATCCCCGCCGCGGTCCGATCGATCTGCACTTCGACGCGGCCGAGATGTTCCGGTGACAGCTGGATGATGACGCGACCACCGGAAGCCGTGTCGATCAGGTGAATGACGGTCTGCGCCACCTGGGCCGCCGGCTCCGGCACGTCGGCGGCGCCGCGCGGTGCGCTGAGCCCGGCGACCGGCGTGTCCGATCTGGCGGCCGCAGGGGCCCCGGTGGCAGCTGTTGCGGTGACCGGCGCCACGACTGCGGCTTCCGGCGAAGGCGCGGTTGCATGGCGTTCGGAGACCTGGACTGCCGGCGGCGCATCCGACGATGCCTGGGCAGATTTGACCGGTGCCGGGCTTTCGGCTGGCTCTGCCATGGCCGGGGACTTGGCCGGGCTTGATTTTGGTGCGGGCTGGAGAGGCGTGATTGTGGCATCCGGGGCGGGTGACGGCGGGCTGGCAGGCGTTGTGCCGGTTGGGATCGGCGCCGCTGCCGGCAGTTCGCTCAATGCCGCGGCGGGGCCGGGAGAGACCTGCGGGTCGATGCCCTGCGCGGGCGGTTCACCTGGCGTGCGTGTCAAATCCGGCGATGTCGGTGACGGCTTGAGCCCAGCGCCGTTGCCGCTGACCGGTGGCGCGTTCGAGTGGGGCTGCGAAGGCACAGCCGCCGCCATCGCAATCACCGGGGTTGGTTGCGCCACGACTGTCGGGGCACTGGCGATGCAGGGGGTGTCGGGTGCGGCATCCGTGCAGCGTGGCTTCACAGCCGTTCGCGGTCCCGCGACGACTGGCGTGCCTGTTGCGGCCGGCGGGGAGATGCGCGGCGAAGTCGGGGCGGGCAGGACGATGGGCATCGCCGGGATGCTCAAAGGCACTGCGGGTGCCGTGGGGCTGGCGGCGACGGGCACGGCAGGTATGGCCGCCGCTGACGGCGCTGTGACCAGGCTCTGGTTCGCCAGCACCGACTGCAGCATGGCGGGCCAGGAAGTGGCTGCGGTGCCCAGGGGCGCGGCCAGAGCGCGCGCGCCGGGCGGTGTCGTGTCGATCGTTCGTCCGGCAGCGACATCTTGCATGAGGAAGCAGCCCTTCATTGAAGCTGGCTCGCTCATCGCAAACATCGCGCCAGACGTCCGGCGCGAGGATTTCAGCAGATTTTGCCCTGCGACGGAGAGGCACCCGGCAGAATCTGCCGTGTCACCGGCCGAATGTGCCGGGTCAGACGTGCCGACCCAGACGCTGCTGATGGGAGCGAAACGAGGCCAGCCGGTGGTTTCGCGCCTAGTCCGGGGCTGGCACGAAAGCTGCGAACCGAACGAGAACCGTGACCACGCCAGGCTGCTTGGCGTCGTCGCGCAGCCCTTTCGGTTCCAAGGAGAAACACGATGTCCCTGTTCGGCGCCATGAACACCGCGATCAGCGGCCTCACAGCCCAGGCCGCAGCCTTCGGCAATATCAGCGACAATGTCGCGAACAGCCAGACCGTCGGGTTCAAGCGCACCGACACCTCGTTCATCGACTTCCTGACCACCAGCACCGCCAAGGAGAACACCTCCGGCGCTGTGGTGGCCACGCCCGACTATATCAACAATGTTCAAGGCACCGTGGCACAGTCGGACAATCCGCTGGCCCTGGCGATCACCGGCCAGGGCTTCTTTCCGGTGAGCCTCGCCACCGGCTCGGTCGGCACCGGCGGCAGTGCGCCCACCTTTTCGACATTGCCGAATTATTCGCGCACCGGCGATTTCACGATGAACAACACGGGATATCTGGTGAACAGCGCCGGCGAGTATCTCAACGGCTGGTCGGTCAATGCCGCAAGCGGCGTGGTCGATCGCAACAGCCTCGCACCGATCCAGGTGAACCAGACGGTTTATAACCCGGTCGCCACCTCCGCCGTCACATTGGCCGCCAATCTGCCGGCCACGCCGGCCGCGGGCTCGCCGGTGTCATCGCAGGTCAATGTCTATGACGGGCTCGGCACGGTGCACACGGTGACGCTGAACTGGACGCAGAACGCGCAGAACGACTGGACGGTCTCGATCAACGCACCCGATGATGTCACTTCGGCCGCGCGTGGCACGGCGGATGTGAAGTTCGGCACCACCAGCGGCAACGGCGTGCCGGACGGCACGATCGGCAGTCTGGGCACTGCCACCGGCAGCATCACCACCACCAGCTATGCGGCAAAGGGGGCTGCGAATGTCACCTTCACCTCGGATTTCGGCCAGGGCGCCCAGACGATTACCTTGGCGTTGGGCAATTTCGGCTCCTCCACCGGCCTCACCCAATACGCCGGCACCACCTACAGCCTGCGCGGGTTGACGCAGGACGGCGTGCCGCCCGGCAGCTTTTCCTCGATCACCACCAAGGCCTCCGGCGATATCGTGGTGAACTACGATAACGGGCAGACGCGCACGATCGCGCGTGTTCCTATCATCACCTTTGCCGACCCCAACGCGCTGCAGCGGCAGAACGGCCAGGCCTTTACCGCCACGCTGTCCTCGGGCAGTGCCATTGCCGACGATGCCGGAACCAACGGCGCCGGCGGGCTGATCGTCGGTTCGATCGAGCAATCAAACGTCGATATCGCGCAGGAGTTCTCTAAGCTGATCGTTGCCCAGCGCGCCTATTCGGCCAGCGCCAAAATGGTGACCACGGCCGACGACATGCTGCAGCAGACCATCGATATGAAGCGGTGAGCGAGACATGAGCCTCGACGGCGCCCTGCAGATCGCCACCGGCGGCCTGGCCAACATCAACCGCCAGATTGCCGTGCTGTCGCAGAACGTCAGCAACGTCAACACGCCCGACTATGCGCGCGAGGTGGGCACGCAAACCAGCGCCACCGCCGGCGGGCAGGGACTGGGCGTGATGACGGGAGCGGTGCAACGCGAGATCAACCTGCAGCTGCAGCAGCAGCTGTTCGCGCAGAATGCGACGGTGAGCGGGCTTGCGACGCAGTCGACGGCGCTGGCGGCGATCGATCCGGTGCAGGGCACGCCGACGCAGGGCAACGACCTGGCTAGCAGGCTTGGCCAGTTGCAGGATGCCTTCACAAGCCTACAGGCGGACCCCGCCAATGCTGCGGGCCAGCGTCAGGTGGTCACCGCCGCCAACGGCCTGGCGCAGCAGCTGAACGCCTTGAGCCAAGCCTACGGCACCGGACGGCAGAACGCGCAGGATTCGCTGGTCACCGACATCGGCACGCTCAACCAGAACCTCACCACGCTCAGCGACCTCACCCAGCGCATCACGGCGGCGCGCCAGGCCGGGCTGAGCAGTGCCGATCTGGACAACCAGCGCGATACCACGATGCGCCAGACCAGCACGCTGCTGGGCGTCAGCTTCATCCCCCAGGCGAATGGCAGCATGATGCTGGCAACCAAAGGCGGGCTGACCTTGCAGTTGCAGACCCCGGCGCCGCAATTCGTCGCGCCCAGCACTGTCGCGGTGCAATCGACCTTCTATCCGGCCGGCGGCATCGGCGGCATCACCTTGAACGGCGTGGATGTCACGCGGGCCCTCACCGGCGGCCAGATCGGCGCCGAGCTGACGTTGCGTGACCAGACCCTGCCTTCGTATCAGGGGGCTTTGGACGAGTTTGCCAACGCGCTCAACACACGGCTGGCCGGGCAGGGGCTGCAGCTGTTCACCAAGCCGGCCGGTGGGACTTCGACAGTGGTGTCGACGCCGGTGCAGGCGGGCTATCTCGGCTATGCCGGATCGATCGCGGTCAATCCTTCGGTGGTGTCCACGCCGTCGCTGGTGCGCGACGGCAATGTGACGGTGGTGGGTTCTGCCAGCGGCGGCGCCGCCTTCACACCCAATTCCGCCACGGGCCAGGCCGGCTTCACCGGTTTGATCCAGCGCGTGATCGGGTTTTCCTTCGGGGCGCAGGTGCAAGCCGGCGTGGCGCAATCGGCCCCGGCAACCCAGGGGCTGGGGCCGGACGGCACGCTGTCCGCCCCCTTCCAGCCCCCTGCGGACCTGGCCGGCTTCGCCTCTGCCATCGTCAGTTCGCAGTCCAGCGATGTCAGCACGGTGTCGAACCAGCTGACCTCGGAAACCGCCGTGCAGACGGCATTGCAGACGCAGCTTTCCGCCAGCAGCGCCGTCAATGTGGATACCGAGATGTCGCGCATGGTCGAGCTGCAGAATGCCTACGGCGCCAATGCGCGGATTGTGGCGGCGGTTCAGGCGATGTGGACGCAGCTGATGCAGTCGGTGCCGTGAACAGAGGGGCGTTATGAGCAACAGTATTTCCGCGAACGGCTTCAATGCCGCTGTCGGCACCGTGGGTCGGCTTGCCGAGGGGGCGGCACAGATCAAGGCGCATCTGGATCAGCTTACCGAGCAATCCTCCACCGGCCTGGTTTCGCAGACCTTTGGCGGGCTTGGCGTTTTGTCGAAAGTATCACTGGACCTGCGGCCGCAGATCGCGCGGGCGGATGCCTTTCAGCAGAACATCACTGATTCGAACAGCAAGATCGACGTCACCAGCAGCGTGCTGGACCAGCTCAACCAGATCGCCACCAGCTTCTATTCCAGCCTGAACGGCGTGGCCGTGCAGACCGCCGATGGGGTTGCCGCGATCGGCAACCAGGCGAATGCGGCACTGACCCAGGTTCAGGCGTTGCTGAACACCAAGCTTGGGCCGAACTATCTGCTGGCTGGTGCCGACAGCGCCAATCCGCCCTTGCCGGATACAAATTTTACAACCTACGTGCAGAGTATCAAGACCAGTGCACAAGGTTTGACCAGCACATCGGGTGCGGCCACTGCCGCGGCGACGCTTTCGGTGGCCGCGACGCAGTCACCTTTCGCAGCGACCCTGGGCACCACGGCAGCGCAGGTTCCGGTCGATGACGGTGTCTCTGTGCCGGTGGGCGTGGTGGTGGGGCAGAACGCCGCTGGCCCGCAGACCGGGGCCAGCACCACCGGATCCTATGTGCGCGACCTTGTTCGCGCGCTCGCCACGGTTGGAACATTCACCTCGGCCACGCCGGCGCTTGGCCAAGGCTTCAGCGATCTGCTGGCGGACACCAGAACCAGCCTGCAGTCCTCGATGACAGCGATATCGGCCGACCAATCGCAGCTGGGTGTCAGCAAGCAGACGCTTGCGACCTATTCGTCGGGCGTTACGGCCCAGAAGGCCACGCTGACGACGCAGGTTTCCAGCGTGGAAAATGTCGATGCGGCCGCGACCATCAGCGCGCTGACCGCAACGCAGACCCAGCTGGCCGAGAGCTACAAGCTGATCTCGATGGCGCAGTCGCTATCGTTGGTGTCGTATCTGTAGTTTCGTGGGGTGCGTCGGGCTGCCAACACTCCATTAACACATTCGGCGCATCCTTGAACTTCAGAGATTGAATATTGTGATTTCAAGAAGGGCACTATGTCGAACCTGGTACTCGAACTGCGTCCTGGCGATCTCATGGTGATCAATGGTGCCCCCATTCGGTTTCGCACCAAGGCGCGGATCGAGCTTGCCGCGCGGGCGCGATTTCTGTTCGGCAAGCAGATCATGTCGGTCGAGGAGGCGGACAGCCCGGCGCGGCGTATCTATTTCATGCTGCAGACCGCCTATATCGGCACCGAGGAGGAACGCGCGGCTGGCCTCGATTCCGCTCGCGAACTGATCGAAGCCTTCAAGGCCTCAACCACGTCCGAGCTTGCGCGCGATATCCTCACGCGCGCCATCACGGCAGCGGAGGAGGATGATTGCTACCGGGCCCTCAAGCTGGTGCGTCGGATCATTCGCCACGAGGATTCGGTGATGGGTCGAACCTGCCCGCAAGACGAACGCGCCACCGACGCTCAGGTGCTCAACGCCGCCGAGTGATTGTACCGGATGCGGCAAGGCCGTTGCCGTTGCCATGGCATGAACAGGATCGTCGTAAAATGCAAAGGCGCCGTGGGCACGATTGTACCGCGCGGCGCCCAAGTATCATGTCTCATCGGCGTTTTGCAGGAACACAGCTGTTATCAGGCGCTGCGAATTACGGGCAGGTCTGAGGTCGAGCGTGTCGCCTCCCCGGAGACTTGCGCGCGCAATCCCTCGCTGGTGTTGCGGTTGACTTCGATCAGCGGTTGCAGCGAAACATCCTCGACGATCGCCCGATTCGAATACGCCATCGACCACAGGCCGAGCTGCAGCAGAGTGTGGCGCAGTGGCAGCGGCAGCCCATTGGCCCCGGAACTGAGATCGCGCACAAGCGTTGACCAAAGCTGATGATTCTTGGCGAGCGCTTCGATGCGGGTCTTGCCGTCGCGTGCTCTGGACAGGCGATCGATACACAATCCGAAGGCGAGAATTTCAGCTTCGACCGGGCTGGTGCCCGCGAGGTTCGAGACCTGGTAGGCGGCGACTTTTCGGTGCATGCCAACTCCTGGGCCGTCGGATCACAAAGCCATGCCGGCAGCCTGGTTCTGCATCGAACCAGGCTACCGTTAGAGCGTGATGATCTTTGATAGGCAAAATCATCACGCTCTAACCTATGGTTTTATCGATCATGTTTATGCGTTTAGGTGAAGCCACCTAAACGCATCATGATCTAGTGGTCAGTTGTCAGTGGTCAGCGGAACAGCGACATCAGGGCCTGGGGCGCCTGGTTGGCGATGGACAGCGACTGGATGCCGAGCTGCTGCTTGGTCTGCAGCGAGGTCAGCTTGGCACTTTCGGCTGCCATGTCGGCGTCGGTCAGTGCGCCCACGCCGGAGGTGAGAGCCGAGCTCAAGGCCGTCGTGAAAGTCTGCAACCCCGCGATCTGCTGCTGGCTCTGGCCGAGAGACGACACCTTGGTGTTGAGACTTTTGATCGCGTTGTCAACCGTAACGATGGCAGCGTTGGTGCTGGTGACGCTGGACAGTGCAGCGCCGCCTGCGGTCGCCAAGGTCAGCGACGAGCCTGCGGTGGTCACGCCGTTGCCGCTGACCACGAGATCACCAGCGGTAACGCTGCCGGCGCCGGTGCCAATGGCGGATGTCGCGACATTGGCGCCGTAGCCTTTCGATTGCATCGCAGCTGCAAGTTTTGACAGCACCGTGGCCTGGCTGTCCGTCGCTCCGAAATTGACGAAAGTGACGGAGTTGTTGCTGTTGGTTGCAACCGGTGCGGTCGGAGCGGCGCTGCCGTCACTGAGCACGAAGTAGTCGCTTTTGGTGCCGTTGCCGAGTTTCACATAGTCGTTCAGGGCGAAGGCGGTGGTGGCGGTGAGGCCGCCGAGGTCAACCGCCGAGGATGTCACGGAC
>Ga0075019_10002223_pt1 | contig 11056 bp, 4 predicted proteins | sample ColStrG_CSR_2013_FD_71473 | JGI IMG/M metagenome (GOLD analysis project Ga0075019, IMG submission 71473) | Freshwater sediment microbial communities in response to fracking from Pennsylvania, USA - Cold Stream Run_MetaG_CSR_2013 | ecosystem: Environmental > Aquatic > Freshwater > Creek >...
GTACAGTCCATTGGAACATCACATGGGTTCCTGGGTGTCCATGACATTCGACGACAAGGGGCGCCTGATTGCCTCCGACCAATATGGTGCGTTATACCGGCTGACCCTCCCGCCAATCGGCGCTGATACTTCTGTAAAAGTGAAGGTCGACTCGCTGATCGTGAAAGAAAAAGACGTGGCCGATACGGCCCGGCACCGCCTTCCCATCGGATTTGCGCAGGGCTTGTTGTATGCCTTCAACAGCTTGTACGTGATGGTCAACCACGGTGATGCCGATGCAAAACTGCAGCGCACCAGTGGCCTTTACCGACTGCAGGATACGGACGGCGACGACGTCTTTGACCGCATCACTTTACTCAAACTGATGTCTGGAGAAGGTGAGCACGGTCCACATAGCGTGGTGCTTTCACCAGACGGCAAGCAACTTTATGTTGTGGCCGGGAATCATACGGACCTTCCGTCAATGGATGCCTACCGACGGCCGCATACCTGGGGTGAAGATAATCTCTTTCCCCTTATCAAGGATCCGAGGGGACATGCCAACGACCGCACGGCACCGGGTGGTTGGATTGCCCGCACCGACCCTGACGGTAAATCGTGGGAGCTGGTCAGCGCAGGCTACCGCAATCCTTTCGACATTGCCTTCAATGCCGACGGCGAACTGTTTACGTACGATTCGGACATGGAGTGGGACATCGGCCTGCCATGGTACCGCCCGACGCGCATCTGTCACGTCACCAGTGGCAGCGAATACGGGTGGCGCACAGGAAACAGCAAGTGGTCGCCCGCTTACCCTGACAACCTGCCGCCGGTGATTAACATCGGCCAGGGTTCGCCCACCAACCTGAGCAATGGCGCGGGTACGCACTTTCCAGCCCGCTACAAGCGCGCGCTTTTTGCTTTCGACTGGAGCTTCGGCATCATCTATGCCATTCACCTGACGCCAACCGGCGCATCGTATTCGGCTACCGCCGAAGAATTCCTGTCGGGCGTGCCCCTGCCGTTGACAGACGGCCAGGTGGGTCCGGATGGCGCGCTGTATTTTCTTACCGGCGGGCGACGGCTCGAGTCAGATTTGTATCGCGTGTATTATACCGGCAACGAGCCGTCCGAGGCCGTGGCGAAGACCGCGCCTGATGCGATGGCAGAATTGCGTCACCGTCTGGAGGCCTTTCACGGCGCACCCGACCCGGCAGCGATCGCGTTTGCGTGGCCTTATCTGAACCACGCGGATCGGTTTATCCGCTATGCGGCGCGGGTGGCGATCGAGCACCAACCCATTGCGCAATGGCAAGAGCGGGCACTGGCAGAGCATGACCCCGTGGCGCTGACACAGGCGATGATTGCATTGGCCCATCAGGGGAAGCCGATCTTGCGCGACCAGATGCTGGAGGCGCTGGCGACCGTTGACTATGCGTCATTGAATGAAGCCCGGCAAATTGACTTGTTGCGCGCCATCGAAGTGGTGTTGGCTCGCGGGGGACGGCCTTCCACGGCGGTGCGACAGCACCTGCTCGACGACCTGGGGCCGCACTATCCTGCCACCAGTAATTCGCTCAACCGAAGTCTCAGCAAGGTGCTTGGCTTTCTGCAAGCGCCGCAATTGGTGGCCCAGACACTACCGCTGCTGGAGAGCGCCAAGGACGATGCACCCGAGGCCACGGTGACGGCATCGGCGGATCTGATCTTTCGCAACCCTCAATATGGTTTGGATATCGCCAGCACCCTTGCCAAGTTGCCGCCTGCACAGCAGGTGTACACGGCCATCGTGCTAAGTGACGTGACGGCGGGATGGACCCCAGCTCTGTACGAGCGCTACTTCAAGTGGTTCAGTCGTGCGTTTACTTACAAAGGCGGCAACAGCTACATTGGCTTTGTGAATCAGGCCCGGCAGCGGGCGCTGGCCCATGTGCCCAAGGGGCAGCTGGCAGAATACACGGCGCTGTCAGGCGAAGCCCTGTTGCGCAAGTCGGGCAATGACCTGGCCGATGTTCCGGAGCCGGAAGGTCCCTGGCGAAAGTGGAAACTGCAAGATGCTTTGGCCGTCGTGGATTCGGGTCTCACCAACCGGAGTTTTGAACACGGCAAGATGATGTTCATGGCCGGACGCTGCATGATGTGTCACGCCATGCGCGGCGAGGGTGGTAACATCGGTCCCGACCTCACACAATTGGGTACACGGTTCACGGCGAAGGATATGCTGGAGGCTATCATCTCACCAGATAAAAATGTCTCTGATCAATATGCGGCCACGGTGCTGGCGCTGAAAGACGGAAGTTCCGTCGTCGGGCGCATCATGGGCGAACAGGAAGAAGCTTACCTGGTATCACAAAATCCTTTCGCACCGGACGTGTTGCGGCGAATAACAAAGTCCAGCGTCGTACGCCGATCGTTGTCACCTACTTCGCTCATGTATCCCAGCCTGATCAACCCCATGAACAACGAAGAGCTGAAGGACCTGATGGCCTACCTGATGGCCGGCGGCAATCCGGACCATCCATTGTACCAGAAAAAATGATGCGCTCGCTAACCATTGCAGTTGTTTTTCTGGTGACGGCGTGCCGGATGCCAGGCACGCAACACTGGAAGAACCTCACCGAAAAACCCACGCTCTCGGATTGGGCGGGAGACACCACTTACTGGCGGATGGAGGCAGGTACCCTGGTGGGCGAGGTGCCTGCCGACCGTCCTTTGAAGAACAACACTTTTTTAGTTTGGCAACCCGCGCTGCCGGCTGACTTTGAACTGACAGCCGAATTTCGAATCTCGGAGCGTGGCAACTCGGGTATCAACTACCGCAGCGTGACCGTGCCCGGCATTCCGTTTGCGCTGCGCGGATATCAGTTTGACATTGACGGTGCGAAGCGCTACACCGGTCAAAACTACGAGGAACGGGGTCGCACGACGCTGGCGTACCGTGGTGAGGCAGTGACCCTAGAAGACTCCGGCAGTGATGTAGACAATCTGGACAACGGCATTCGCAACAATGCCTGGCAGCATCGAATCGTGCGTCAACGGTTGGGCGAAGAGCAAGTGCTGGCAGCAAAAATCAATACCGACTGGAACACGTGCCGGCTTGAAGCGCGCGGCAACCGGCTGCGGCACTATGTCAATGGTGTGCTGATGAGCGAAGTGATCGACAACGACCGGAGCTTCCGGCGCAACGCAGGGCTGCTGGGATTTCAACTTCACGTGGGCCAGCCCATGAAGGTCGAATACCGTCATGTTCGGTTGCGAACTTTTCACGAATGAACGAAGGGCAAGTAAGGCTGTTGGACATTAGTAAGAATGAATTCGCGCGATTCCGACGGGGAGCAAAGGTTGACACAATCACGCCCCTTGCATGCTCACCCTTTCTCGCTATTTTTAAATCAAATCTTAACGCCATGAACTTCAAAAAAATGATCGCCGTCGGATGGTCGGCCGTGTTCCTTGTTTGCACCGGCTACGCCCAAGTCAAGCCATACACCTCCTCGCAGATCGATTCACTCGTCAACAAGTCGATGCAACTGATGCCGCTGGCCGGCATCGCCGTGGCGGTGGTCAAGGACGGAAAAGTCATTCATTCAAAAGGATATGGGGTGACGTCCATCAAGACCAAGGAAGCGGTCGACGAGAACACGTTGTTCGGCATTGCCAGCAACAGCAAGGCATTTACCTCCATGGCACTCGGCATCCTCATTGACGAAGGCAAACTCCACTGGATGGACAAGGTGGTCGACTACCTCCCGGAATTTAAAATGTACGATCCCTACATCACCGCCCATTTTACCATCCAGGATTTGCTGACGCACCGCAGCGGTCTCGGCCTCGGCGCAGGTGACTTGATGTTCTTCCCCGACGGTGCCGACTTCACTATCCAGGACGTGCTGAAAAGTTTTCAGTACCAAAAGCAGACGTCCGAATTCCGGACCCGGTTTGACTACGATAACCTCCTGTACATGGTGGCTGGCGAGGTGGTGACCCGCGTCAGCGGCATGCCGTGGACTACTTTTGTCGAGACCCGCATCATGCAGCCCCTGGGCATGGAACGCAGCGCCGGGATGTATCAAAACCTCAAAGACAAAAAGAACGTGGCCCTGCCACATTCGGCCGAACCTGACTTGAAACTGATCGGACAATACACTGAAGCCAGCGCTTCATTTGCCGCCGCGGGTGGTATCTACGCCAGCGTCCGCGATCTGTCGAAGTGGATGCTGCTGCACCTCAATGGCGGAAAATTTGGCGACGGCCTGTCCCGTCAGTTGGTGTCGGTCGAAAACCACAACGAGATGCTCAGACCTCACACCATGATCGGCTTCAACCGCAAACCGAATCCGGCGCTGCGCGCCCACCTAAACGCCTATGGGCTGGGGTGGGGGATCAATGACCTGAATGGCTACGTCATTTTCAGCCATACCGGTGGCTTGCCCGGACTGCTGTCGAAAACGACGCTCGTGCCGGAGCTCAACCTCGGCGTCGTGGTACTCACCAATACCGACCCGGGCGGCTTCGCCTTCGAGACCATTTCGCGCATGATTGTCAATGCCTACTTCAACAGCAAGAACGACCTGCTGACGATGGCGGCTGGGCGTGTGAAAGAGCGACAGTCCCGCGGCGACTCGGTGACGACTGCGGTATGGAACACAGTGCAAAAGGCCAGCACCACAAACCTTCGTCTTGAAAATTTTGCCGGCGCCTACCACGACAATTGGTTTGGCGACGTAACCATTGACCTGAAGGGCGGCGAGCTGTGGTTCACCAGCAAGCGGTCGCCCAAACTCCACGGCAAGATGTCGTATTATAAGGCCAACACGTTTGCGGTGCGGTGGGATTACCGCGACATGGCATGCGATGCCTTTGCTACTTTTTCCATGGATGAAGAGGGCAGGGCCACCGGCATTCGCATGAAGGGCATCTCACCGAATATTGATTTCAGTTTTGACTTTCAAGACCTGGACCTGAAACGTGTAAAATAGCAACCCCTGGCGTTAGTTGCTTTTTACGACAAAGACAAAGTCACTGCCCAACTGGTCATTTCCGAACTTTCCAAACTGTGGGGCGGTCTTTAGCACCTCAACATAGGTCATGAGTTCGCTGATCGTCAGAATGCCGTCGCTGCCCATCCCTTTTTCGAGTGCATCGATAAATTGTTTGGCAAATGGTGAATGGCGCCCCGCGATCCCGTCAGAGACATATTCCTTGCCTCCACTTGTCAGGTACTTTCTGGTGCGCAATTTTAGCTTGCGGATGATGATTTCAGATTGGGACGGCGCCTTGTAGGACTCATCGTCGAGTGATCGTGCCGCTGTGTTTTCATCAAAGGTGCCACCGAAGCAAACGTCCATTGCCAGAAAAATATGTGGACAGGGATTGTTATTGATCGTCGAGCGAAGTACGCTGTGACGCAAATAAGAATTTCTGCCGGGGTCGTCTGGCAACGACTCGCGTGTCACCACAAATCCTTCTTTGAACGTGTCATCATAAAATCCATGGCCTGCGAAGAACACAAAGAGTTGATCCAATTCGCCGTATTTTTTTTCAGCATACTCGCGAAGTTTATCCAGCACCTGCGATTGGTTGGGGTTCTCGACCACCTCGGTGCTGAATCCGTAGGTCTTCTGCAAATCGCCGGCGATGGTACGCGCGTCAAAAATGGGATTCGCCAACGCTTTCCAGTTGTCGTATTGATCGGTTGCAAAGATCAACGCATAGTCTTTGCGACTGAGTTTGGCGGCATCCGCCAGGGCGGTGGCGCCCACGTGGATGTCTCGTTTTGAAAATGACTTTTGGCCATCCCGGTTTTCGACCACGACCGTTAATTCATTAACTCCGTCGGTCAAGACGATGGCGCGTGAAATCTTTAACCCAAGTGCCTGGTCGGCTACGACCACCGGTGTCTTTCCTTTCACGTCGCCCGTGATTTTGTCCTGCACAGTAAGCAGCACACTCTTCAAGGGCACCTTGGACTCAATGGTCAACTCTATGGTGACGTTGCCTTCTTTTAAGAAGACGGTTTCATTCAACGGACTTTGCCAGACGATTTTTGGGAACGTGGTGTTGAATTTTTGTTGTGGATCGGAGTAGTCCAACGCCACGGTGTTGGATCTGGAAGTAAAGTTCTGGGCGTTCGATGCCACGGCAGCAGCGAACAGGAAGATGGTGAGAAGTGTTTTCATATCAGTGGGTGGGGGTAGAAGGTGGACCAACGAGCGGCGAACTATCAGACGAGGACTTGCTGGCCCGCGTGGCTATCATTTCGACGGCGGCCGCCAGCACGGCAATGGCGCCTGCCTTTACCAACAACGGCAGCCTCGCCTTGATGGTGATGGGCTGTGAATACACGACGTCATTTCGGTCCTTCGCGTTCGAAAACTTCAGGCGGTAGTCGTTGCCCTTCCGGATGTTGCCCTGGACATACCAATCAAATTTGCCTACGTTGGGGACATTGTTTTCGCCCCAAATCCGTTCGCCGGACTTATTGAAGAGTTCAATGTTCACTTGCCCGCTGAGGTTACCAGACGTCCAGTTCAATGGATAATTTTTCCCGCGTTTGAACACCCGATTGTTATCCATGTCTTTCAATTTCACAAAAGGCACATATACCCGGCCGCGCAACTGGAACGAAATGTTTCCCCGGAAGGTCCCGAGTTCCTTCGTGATGTCCCAGGTGATTCGCTTGTCAAATCCGGCCATCACTTCAGCGCCCACGTCGCCCGACACCCGCGTGAGCGGCGTCGTGAAGTTATCCTGCGAACAATAAAGCTGCACAAGAAACTGCCGTGTACTGTTGGCACCATCATCCAGGTTGTAGTGCACCACGACATTGCGCCCGACGAGCTCAATGAAATCCAGTTCGATGGACTGTGCCAGCGCCACACGCCCGGACAGCATCGCCCAACCGGCGACTATACAACACACAAGCACGCGAAGACGAATCATAGTTTTATTATTTTTCCTGTGAAGACAGCGCTGGAACGGCCAGAAGAAATGGACAATGTATAGAGGTAAATGCCTTGCGGAATGGGCAGGTCAGATGAAGTGTTGGCCAGCAGGTCGACGGTATGCAGGCCCGAAGGGAGCACACACGACGTTGTTTCAATCTGGTCGCCCTGTGCATTGTAAAGCACCATACGTACCTGGTATTGTCCGTCATTGGTGGGCAGTGCCACATTTAATTTAGCTGCATTGCCCGACAGCGGATTGGGATAGGGAGCCCCGGCGGCAATTTGATCTGTCGCGATCTTTTGCCATACGTCGTCGCCGAAATAAATCCGGAAATGGCTGTTTTGACGAAGCGTAAATTCATATCGATCGGTGGTCGTCATGTCAGTCACCAATAACAGATCTTCATCAAAGAGCAACAATTGTTTGGTGGTGGCGGATATATTGGCATTCCATGTGAGGCGCGCCGGCGCACCCACGTTGCCTGATGGTGTAAACTGCCACGTGTAATCACGCTGCGGCGAAACGACGTCGTTGCTGTACGCGACGTGTGTATCGGGGGCATTAAAAAAATCAACATGGGGATCGTCCATGAAGGCGGGTGGATTGAAGATATCGAATCGGTCGATGCCATCTGTGGCGAGCGGGTGCATGCCGATGCCACCCAATTCGTTGCGCCGGTCACCCTGAAGAATGTGCAGAAAGACTGACCACGCATCCTGCGACAAATCTGTCCCCACCGACTCCAGCCTGCCACCGGTGGTCGTCTGGCCCTGGAATGGAATTTTTAACACAATGTCCGTGGGCCCGAGATTCCGGACAAAGCCCCCTTCGAACGGGTTCAGCAACCGGCTGCCCGAAGCGGTCACATAGCCCGTGCCGTCATAAAGAATGAGCGCGCCGATATTGGCTCCCGGATTGGTCTTTTCATTGAAGGCAATCACGTCACTCCAGGCGATACTCACCGGATACGGATTTCCAATTTCATTCCAACCGGGCTTCAGCGTCATGGAATACAAATTGGATCGGGTGTAGTTGGGCGCCGTCACGTTGGTGAGCTGCGGCGCCACCGGATTGCGCACCAACACCCAATATCCCTTGCCGGGATCAAAGGCATTGGTTGAACCGGACCCAAATCGTGTATAGTTTCGCCCGCCGTTGTTGAGGGTGGGATCCCACCACCAGATCGAAACCTTGGTGTTGTCGTTCCACGGTGCCGCGAGATAAAATGCCGACAGATTTTCCTGCGACAGTTGGTATGGAAAGGTCACGATCCGATAATCTTTCTGCGCCGTTCCGGACGGAAGGGGCGGCAGGATGATGGATGGATAGTTCACCTGTGCATAGCTCACGGGCGAGGTCGCGATGTTTCCAGCTTCGTCGATCGCCTGAAAATAATATTCCAGTCCCAGGGAATCCAACCAACTGGATTGCACGGTGACGGAATAATTTCCATCGGTGCTGTGCAGGATAATACTGTTAAATGAATGACGGGAGATTCCCTTGTAGAAAAATCGGGCCGTGTCGACGTGCACATTGTCCTGCATGCTGGCTGCTAAGATCTGGGTGTCGCCAAATGCGAGCACGGCGGCGTTGGACGTCGATGGGGCAATGACTGGCGGCATGTGGTCGGGGGTAAACACATGAATGGTGGCAGACGCGGCGGAAGTACCGGCAGAGTCATACGAGCGGACGCGGTAGTAATACGTGGTGAAAGGACTGAGCCCGGTCACCACCTCGCTGGTATTGGTGCCGCCGGCCAGTGCCAGACCGTTGTATCCTGAAATAAGGCTTTTTGAAAACGTGCTGTCCAATGACAAATCAAAATAGTAACCATCCGCCCCCGACACCATCGACCAGTGGGCCGTAAATCCGGACTCACTCAAGGCATCCGCCGCAGTGGCGATGGGGGCGGCAGGGATCGTCAAGGTGCCAATTGTATTTGAGTTGGGCGACACGGTGATGCCATCGGACGAACGGACGCGGTATTGGTAACGCGTCGCCGGCTGCAGACCCGTTACCAGATATTGATTCGCACTCCCAAGGGCTATGTTGGCATAGCCACTTGCGAAGGTTGCGAAGTGATCGGTAGAGACGTCTAGGAAATATCCGTTGGCGCCGACATTGGACCACTGCGCCATAAAACCCGATGTGGAAAGCTGCGTGGGTGCGAGGGCCGTGGGCGTGACAATAAAGTTAGTCGTGTTGGAGGCTTTTTGTCCGACATAGTCTACTACGATTTTGCCGATGGTGGCATTGGCGGGCACGGCGACCGTCAAGGTCGTGGCGGTGACGCTGGTCACTTTGGCGGGCACGCCATTGATCGATGCCGACACAAACGTGTTGAAGTTTTCACCAGTGATGGTGACTGTTGTTCCGGCCGATCCCACGGTTGGTGAAAAGCTGGTGACGCCGGGTCCAAAGAGGTAGACGACATCCAAATCCTGAGACAAGTTACCATTGGCCACGTACGCATAGTTTCCGGACACGGCCACGGAATAGGGGCCGTCGAGCAGCGCACCTGCGGTGCCGTTGCGGATGCTTCCCTGATGGGTTGGAAGGGCGGGATTCGAAACATCGATCACTTCCAGGGCCTGGTTTCCGTAGCTCGTGACAAATGCATATTGACCGGCTACAAATACCGAGGTGGCTTGGCGCACAAATGGCGCGACGCCACCGCCATCCATTACCTTCGACAAATGCACAGGCTGGGCCGGGTTGGAAATGTTCACAATCTCCAGGCCCACGGACGAAGCCACATAGGCCACATTCCCGGAGACATATACGCCATTGCCCAGGGTAATGGATGCGCCGCCTGCACCATCCACGAGGCTGCTTTTGTGTACCGGCACCGCCGGATTCGAAACGTCCACAATTTCCAGTGAGTTGTCGGTTGTGATGTAGGCATTCGTTCCCGACACAAAAACAGACTCCGGGTTTTTCATCACCACGCCGGGGGCGCCGTCCAGCAGCGTGCCTACGATGATCGGGATGGAGGGGTTCGTGACATCGACGATGAACAGTGCATTTCCATTCGGTACCCCCGGCGGCAACACTGCATTGGGGATCGGACTTGCTACCAGATAGGCATAATTCTGATTTACATAAACAGCATTGGGGTAAAATATCATGTTGGACATCGCCAGAGTGACCTTGCCCGCATGCCGCGGGCTGGTGGGAATTGACACGTCGACGACCTCCAGTGCCGCGCCGAGCGAGCTGGCCACGTACGCGTAACTACCTGATACCATCACGGAAGCGGCCGTGTACAACGTAGCGCCGCCGACCCCGTCGCTGAGGCTTCCAGCGTGGACCGGCATGGACGGATTGGCGACATTGATAATTTCCAGGGCATTGCCATTGTAACTCGCCACATAGGCATAGTTGCCCGACACATACACAGACGAAGCGCCATTGAGAATAGCTCCTCCCGTTCCGCTTTTGGCGGTGCTGATGAACCCCAGCGAGGATGGGTTGCTGATGTCAACAATGCTCAGGCTGTTGTTGGGACGACTCGTCACGTACAACTTGGTGTCGGCAATAAAAAGAGAACGCGCGTTGGCTAACAGGGGATGTAGCAGCGCGCTTTGGTGAACCGGTGCCGACGGGTTGCTGATATCAATTACTTCCAGCGCGCCGACCCGTCCCTGGCCTGCAATTCCAACCGTGCTAAGATTGCCGACGTAGGCATTATGACCGGAGACGGCCACCGTGAAGGGTGCGAAGAGATACGGCGCGGTGCCTTGGGCATTGATCAAATTTCCTTTCAGGAGCGGTGAAGCCGGATTGGTGACATCAATGATATTGAATGCACCGGTGCCGGCATCTGTGACGTACGCATAATTGCCGACCACCTCGATCGACTGCGCTTGCACGAGAAAGGGCGCAACGCCGTGGCCATCCAATAAACTTCCGACATGCACGGGGGCCGCCGGATTCGAAACGTCGACTACTTCAAACGATCCATTGGTGCCGACGTAGGCATAATTTCCGACCACCTTCACCGACAGGGGGCCTGACAGAAAGGGCGCCTTGCCGCCGCCATCCTGCAAGCTTCCTTTGTGCACGGGCGCGGCCGGGTGCGAGATGTCGACAATTTCCAATGCGTTGCTACCATAGGAGGCGATGTAGG
>Ga0075019_10002227_pt1 | contig 11046 bp, 11 predicted proteins | sample ColStrG_CSR_2013_FD_71473 | JGI IMG/M metagenome (GOLD analysis project Ga0075019, IMG submission 71473) | Freshwater sediment microbial communities in response to fracking from Pennsylvania, USA - Cold Stream Run_MetaG_CSR_2013 | ecosystem: Environmental > Aquatic > Freshwater > Creek >...
GGTCAGCGAGCAGATCCGGCGCCGCGGCGCGGCGCTCGGCTTTGAATTCCGGTTTGACCGCCGGCTGCGGGTTTTCAATACGCTAGACGCCCATCGACTTTTGTACTGGACAGGCTCCGGCGCGGGTCGCCAGTATGAACTCAAGCGCGGGCTGCTCAAGGCGTACTTCACCGATGGTGTTGACGTGTCGGATCACACGCAGCTGGCGCGGGTGGCGGGCGAGGCGGGACTCGATGCCGACGCGGCCCGGGACGTGCTCGATTCCGGACGCTACCGAGTGGAGGTCCGCGCGCGCGAGAAGTATTACCGGGACGCCGGCATTCAGGCCGTACCTAGCGTGATCATCGCGGGAAGACACCTGATCCAGGGCGGACAGCCCAGCGAGGTCTTCGAGCAGGCACTGCGCACCCTTGCTGCCACCGACGCAGAGCGGTAAGACCCGGCTGGGGAGTGGAAGAAGCAACGAAACAGCGGGCCTGACGTGGCTGCCGCAGAGAGGTGATGGTGTCTACCGAGGTCCGGAAGGCATTGGTGCTGCAGGGCGGCGGAGCCCTCGGCGCGTTTCAGGCCGGTGTGATCGAGGCGCTCGCCGAGGGCGAGGTCAGGCTCGACTGGGTGCTGGGCACGTCCATCGGCGCGATCAATGCGGCTTTGTACGCCGGCAATCGACCGGCCGAACGCGTTCGTAGGCTGCGCGAGTTCTGGCGCCGCGTCGCTACGCACAGCGTTTCATTGCCGTTTGCGCCGACGCCGGCCACCAGTCGGTGGCAGCGATCGCAGGCCCTGTTGAGCTCGATGGCGCTGGGTGTGCCGGCCTTCTACGGACCTCGAGCCGGCAGTGTGTGGTGGGACTGGAGCCAGGACGTGCCGACGACACAGGCCAGCTTCTATACCACTCAGCCGCTGCGCGACACGCTGGAGGAACTCATTGATTTCGACTACCTGAACTCGCAGGTCGTGCGGTTTTCTGCCACGGCGGTGGACGTTGACCGTGGAGAACTCACGGTGTTTGACAATACTGAGCGTCGCATTGACGCAAGACACGTGCTCGCCAGCGGAGCGCTACCGCCCGGATTCCCGGCTGTAGATATCGACGGGCGGCTGTACTGGGACGGCGGTGTGTACTCGAACACCCCGCTCGACCTGTTGCTGTCGGACCACGAGCGCAGTGACTTACTCTGCTTTGTGGTCGATCTGTGGCAGCTTGAGGCTCCTGCACCTCGTTCCATTAACGGTGTGTTCAGCCGACAGAAGGAAATTCAGTACGGGAGCAGGGCGCGGGAACACCTCGAAGAGCATCGGCGTAAGCAGAATCTGCGCCGCGCCATCCGACGTCTGATCGAGCTCGTGCCGCCCGCGGACCGCGACCAGCGTGAATTCGAGGCGTATTCCGCTCTCGCGTGTTCCAGCGTGATACATGTAGTCCATCTGGCGTTGCGCGAACCCGGTACGGACGATGCGACCGAAGACCCGAATCGAGATATCGACTTTGATGCCGTGAGCCTCAAGCACCGGCGCGAACTCGGGATCGACGCTGCGCGTCGGGCGCTGAGCGAGGCTGCGTGGCGACGCCCCCTTCCGGACGACGTTGGTCTTGCGGTGCACGCGCTGCCAAATTAGCTACCCGGATTTAGACTGGGTTTGAAAGGAACGATGCATGTCCATCAGTGGCAAGGTTGTGTTGGTCACCGGTGCCGCCAGTGGCATAGGTCTTGAAGTCGCGCGGGAATTTGCTGGCGCGGGCGCAGCAGTCGGCATCGCGGACCTGGCGCTGCCCGCCGCTGAGGTTGCTGCCGAGGCGATTCGCGATGCCGGCGGTAGGGCAGTGGCGATCGCGATGGATGTCACCTCGGAGGCCGCTGTCGACGCGGGCGTTGCCGCGCTTGTAGCGGCGTTCGGTCGGGTCGATGTGCTGATCAGTAACGCGGGAATCCAGATCATCAACCCGATAATTGACTTCAAATTCGACGACTGGAAACGGCTGCTGGCAATCCACCTCGATGGCGCTTTCCTGACAACGCGCGCCTGCATGCGAAGCATGGTCGGCACGGGCGGTGGCACGATTATCTACATGGGCTCAGTGCACTCCCACGAGGCGTCGCCACTCAAGTCTGCCTACGTGACTGCAAAGCACGGGTTGCTTGGCCTTGCTCGCGTCGTGGCAAAAGAAGGCGCGGCGCATGGCATTCGGTCGAACGTGATCTGCCCAGGCTTCGTGCGCACGCCGCTGGTCGACAAGCAAATTCCGGAGCAGGCGCAGGCGCTGGGCCTCACCGAGGCTGAGGTCATTCGCACCGTGATGCTCAAGGAGACCGTGGACGGAGAATTCACGACCACTACCGACGTTGCGCGCGCGGCCCTGTTCCTGGCCGGGTTCGAGTCTGCAGCACTTACCGGGCAGTCGATCACGGTCAGCCACGGCTGGCACATGGGCGGCTAGGCCGACGAGGGGTTGCGTCGCGTGCTGTTCTTGATGTGCTCCGCGCGTCGAAACCCCAATGCGGTCCAGTCCTGATCGATCGCGACCTGGCGCACCGGGGCGTAGCCAGCGCCGCGCAGGACATCCCAGCCGAGATCCCGGTTGAAATCGCACGCGTAGCGCTGGGACGTCGCTTTCGGGTAGGCAAACCACAGAATTGGGTCGCCGGGCGCCTTGGCGATGATCGCAGTGGCCCACCGGTCCAGGTCGGTCTTGCGGGTCGCGAAGACGAGCGCAAACTCCACGCAGGCGACAGCACTGAGCTTTCGATCCACGCGAATCTTTCCCGGTACCCCCAGTAGTGGCTCCAATTCGGCGGGTACGCCGAGCACCACCATGCGCGCGTGGACGCGCTGGTTGAGGATTCGCCCACAGGGGCGGAAGCGTGTCGGCCATCCGGCGCTTCGTGCCCGGGCGTGTGCCCGACCTCAGGGAGCGACGTTCACCGTGACGACGCCGGACGCCACTGCCGGAGAATGCGGCACATGAGTGGCATCGGCGAGTTCGAGCTGCAGCGTGTGTTTGCCGGGCGTGAGCGTGATGGTCGTCTCCGTCTGGCCCTTGCCAAAATGGATGACCTTCCCGTCAACGGCGGGAACCGGCTGCGAGCCGTCGGCCGGCAGCGGCGTGTCGATGAACAGGTGGTGATGGCCGGTATTGTCCATCACGATACCCGCGGGGGCGATCCCCATGCCCGACAGACCAAAACGCAGCGTCAGCGGCGATTTCACGGTGTCGCCATCCTTAAGCCCGATGAAATAGACGCGCGCCCCGGCCGGTGAAGGAGTGCCAGCAATCGCCGCGGTTGCTGCGACGCCGACTGTCAGCGCAAAGACTGATAGGACCGCCAGAACTCGGCGCCTCGAGCGAACGATCGTCTTCATGTGCGTTGCCTCTGTGCAAAAAAATGCAGTGGTATGCCGGTGTCGCCGGCAGCCCCCGGAGCGAATGATACAATGTGTCGCAGCGGCGCACTCGTGAACACGCCTGGGCTCAGAATTCCATGTGAATTCCGGCCCCGAGCAGCGAAAAGGTACCGCGCGTGCTACCTATCGTCGACGTTGAGCCGGCCTGCGGGTAGGCGTGATAGCCGACCACCGCCGAGAGGTGATCAGAGATCATCCACTCCGCATCGACGCCTGCGTCGTAGCCGAAATGTCTTGCATGTACTGGATTGGACTGCCCGGACGGCAGTGCGCTGCCAAGCTGGGTCGACAGCGACGTGTCCAGAGAGGTTTCCGCTAGACCCAGAGTGAAGTCGAGCCTGAAACCCCTCGCCAGAGGCGCGCGCGCAACCAGGTTTGCCTCAATCACGTTGAGCGCCGTCTTGGCGTTCACTTGATCCTGCACACCGGCAACGGGTACATAGGGCGCCGAACTCTTCGCGTATCCGACCCGGGCGACGCCAGCCTCGAACGAAAGGAAATCGGCAAAATTATAGCCGCCCATCACTCGCCAGCCGATGCTGTGTTGGGTGATTTTCGGCACGAAGGTCTGATCGGCGACCTCCGTCGCCACGCCTCCCACCGGGCTGCTTCCCTGTCCAACCATCATGGTCAATGTCCCGCGCCCTTCGGAAACGACCTGCGCACTGGTGGCGGCAGGCAGCAGCACCGAGGCAGCCAACCCGACTCCAAACACGCCGAGGCAAGTCGCACAACTGCGCCGTATCGCGCGGGCGTCGGTATTGATTAATGTCATGAATCCCTCGACCCAGTCTGTCCACGCGCCGTCGGTGCGCACGAATCCCAATAATGCCACAAGCCAGCCCGCATCAATCACGCGCGCCGCGCTTGGCCGACCCGCCCATAACTCGCCGGTAAGTGCAGTTATCCACGACCGTACTCGGCGTGTGGCCGACCGCTTCTTACTGTCCGGGCTCGCAAGGCAGCGCGAGGGCGGGTCGGACGGTGGCGATCATGCTGTTTCACGTGACGTCGCTCAGTCGGGGCGCCGGGCGTTCGGCGCCGGCCGCCGCGGCCTATCGCGCCGGCGAGCGTCTGCGCGACGAGGGACGGCGAAAGGTTTACGACCATTCAAAGCGCAGCGACGTCGATCATCGCGAGATCCTCGTACCGGGCAACCGAGCACGGGGCGTGCCTGACTGGGTAAATGATCGCAACCAGCTATGGAATGCGGCGGAAGCTGCCGAGCGACGCGTCAACTCCCGGGTGGCACGCGAGTATCTGGTTGGGCTGCCGCACGAGTTGAACGCGTCTGCGCGAATCGATTTGGCGCGGCGCTTCGCGCAGGATCTTGCCGACCGTTACGGCACGGTTGTAGACCTTGCTGCACACCAGCCGCGTCCGGCGGGGGATCCGCGCAACTTCCACGCGCACCTGCTTGCGACAACCCGCGAGATTAATGCGGACGGTCTGGGTGCCAAGTCGGTTGTCGAGCTTAGCGACTCGGCGCGGCATGAACTTGGATTGCAGACCAGCCGCGAAGAACTGCGGACGCTGCGCGGACTATGGTCGGAATACGCAAATTCCGCGCTGCGCGAAGCCGGCTTGGAACTAACGCTGGATCCGCGCACGCTAAGAGCGCAGGGGATCGAGCGAACTCCACAGATCCACGTGCCGATGGCCGTTGTGCAGATGGAACGACGCGGCATTCCGACTCAGTTCATGCAATCGGTTCGCGAATTGCACGCCCGCGAAGCCAGGATCGCGTCGTTGCCGCCACAGCAGGTCCCCGCGAACCGGTCCGAAACGGTGCTTGCTCTCCCTGGCATCGACGAACGGCTCGCGCTCGCTCGGGAACGATGGGAAGCCTATCGCTCGAATGTGGATGTGCGCGCCCCGGATCGCCACTCGGAAGGGTTGGATCGCAACGACCGCCGCAGGGCGGCCCGTGACGCTGGGCTCGATTGGGGTGGATGAACTTGAATCGGCCGCACGCCCCGCTACGCTGGCTGCAAGGCCGTCTGGCAACGCTTGACGGCCTTCGTGGTCAGCGTAGCCAGGAGTAGTGCGCACATGAACGCCATCGCCGCGTGCCTTCCGCCGTTCGGGTTTGCACTCGCACTGGTGGTCGCCGCGGTCGCCGTAACTGCGGGACTTCTCGTCGCGCGCGCGGACCTGCGGCGCTATCTTTTTCTGCCAGTGCTGGCGCCGCTGGCCACTGCCGCAGCGAGCGTGTTCAACGGGCTGGCGTCGGTGCTTGGTGGGCACCGGGGCGCGGTAGCCGAGGGCTCCGCCAGCGGCTGGCCGTGGCTGCTGTCGCTCGTTGCCTGCGGTGTCGCGATTGGTTATGCGGTGCCACGCCGCGGCCGTTACTACCGTCTTGAGCGCGGCGCCACGCTGCTAACGCCGCGAGAGGCCGGTGAATTGCTCAGTACGCGCCGCCGCGCGCTGGGAGGCGACGCGGTCACTTTGGCCGGCTGGCCACTGTCGGACGCCGATGAGACCAAACACTGCAAACTGATCGGGACGACCGGCGCGGGCAAGACGACAGCGATCACGGAGCTGTTGCACGGCGCGCTTGCGCGCGGCGATCGCGCCGTCATCGCGGATCCCGACGGGGGGTACCTGCGTCGTCTTTACAGTCAGAGTCGCGGCGACAGGATTCTGACGCCATTCGATGCCAGGGCAGCACGCTGGGATCTGTTCGGGGAAATAACCGAGCCGTACCAGGCCGACGAGTTGGCCCGCGCGCTGATACCGGAGACGGACGGTACCGCCCGAGAGTGGGCGTCTTACGGACGCACTTTCCTTGCCGCCGTGATTCGGCAGCTGCGCGACTCACCGCGGGCAACGATGGAGGAGCTATACAGACTTTTGCTGGTCGCAGACATGCGCGAACTCGCCCTGCTGCTCGACGGCACACCGGCGCAGCCGTTTCTTGAGCCGGGCAACGAGCGGATGTTCGGCTCGCTGCGCTCGGTAACCGCGAACGCCGTACGCGGCCTTGAATACGCACGCGCGCAGCGCGCTGAACCACTAGCCGTGGGTGAGTGGGTGCGTTCCGGCGAAGGCGTTTTGTTCCTGCCCTACCGTGCTGACCAGGTGGCAGCTTTGCGCTCGCTGATCTGTGCGTGGCTAAGGCTCGCCATTTTTCAAACGCTGAGTCTCGAACCGATCAGCGACCCTGCCTCGCGCCGACTTTGGTTCGTGATCGATGAGCTTGATGCGCTGGGTACCATCGACGGCTTGACCGACGCGCTCGCGCGACTGCGAAAATTTGGCGGGCGATGCGTGCTGGGTTTTCAGTCGATCGCTCAGGTCTCGTCGGTCTATGGTGCGGGACCCGCGCAGACGCTGATCGAAAACTGCGGAACTACGCTGATTTTGCGATGCTCTTCCTCGGAAGGTGGCGGAACCGCCAAGTTCGCCTCGCGGCTGGTCGGTGACCGGGAAGTGTCCGTCGAGCAGGTCACGCGATCCACAGCGACTGGCGGTGGAAAGGGCTCCACCAGCCGCACGACGCAGCGACGCACTGAGCCAGCGCTGCTCGCTGCGCAAATAGAGCAACTACCGGACCGCGCTGGCTATCTGAAGATCGCCTCCCAACCGCAGTGGGTGCCGGTTGAGCTGCGGCTGTAGGACGGCGGCGGTGCTATAGCCTATCGGCCGAAGACCAGCACAATTGCACCGATCGCAATTGAGACGATGCCCGAAACCCGTGAGCGCGTTAGTCGCTCATGCAGAAACGCGACCGCGATCGCAGTGGCGAACAGTATCGAAGTTTCCCGCAGTGCGGCCAGTCGTGGAGTCGCGCCAATCCTCAGCGCCGCGAGCGCCAGCCCATAGCTCAAGATAGAAAGGGCACCGGCGACGAGCCCCGCGCGCCACTGGGTCGCTGCTGATTTCAGGAAATCCCTGCCGCGCCACAGCGCGAACAAGGATGCGATTCCCGCACCGTACATCATGAACGCCCACACGATATAGCTTCCGGCCGATGGCGCCGCGCGCACTCCCTGCGCATCGATGACCGTGTAGCCCGCGATGCAGACGCCGGTCAGGCCCGCCCATACCAATCCCTGCTTTTTCAGATTGTGGCTCGCGCCGATGAAGATAACGCCGGATGCGATTAACCCGATGCCGAGACCCACCATGATAGTGATCGGTTCAGCAAACAGGGTGACCGCGCCAGCGGCCGCTAGTACGGGAGCGAGACCGCGGGCAATCGGATAGGCGACCGTCATGTCAGCGTGCTCAAACGATTTGATCAACGCAAAAATGTAGAGCGTGTGTACCAGCCATGAAGCGAAAAGCCAGCCCCAGGCATGCTCAGGCAGCGGCACTATTAGAGCGATCGGCGCGACTAGTAGCGCACTGAAACCATCGATCAGAGAGCGGCCGGACATCTTGTCCCTGCCCGCCTTGAAAATCGCGTTCACGACCGCGTGCGCGAAGCCGGATCCAATCATCAGAGCTGGGGCAGCGACATTCAAAAAAGCACCTTACCGGCAGGACACGGATGATTGCATTCGGGCGACTGTTATCCGGCGGGCACGTCGACACGTCGCCAGATGAGAAGCTGGTTATTGGCAGGCATTAGCACGTCCGCTACCAGGTTGAGTCCGACTCGTGTGCCAAAGGCTTCAAGATCATCCAGGTCGCGGATGCCGCTCGCCGGATCACGCGACTTGAGCTCCGCGTCGAAGCGCTCGTTGCTTTCATGCGTGTGTCCATGTCTTCGAAACGGGCCATAAACGCCAAACACGCCGCCGACGTCTAGTGTGCGTGAGACGCCGGCAAAGCAATGTTCCACTTGAGGCCAGCTCAGGATATGCAGCGTGTTGGCAGTAAACACCGCGTCGAAATCCGCACGCGGCCAGTCCCGGTCCTCGACGTCCAGTGCAATCGCCGGTAACAGGTTGGCGGGACCCTCGGCCGTCACGCGCGCCTGCAGTGCCGCCAGCCGCGCAGGCTGCTCGGTGGTCTGCCAGACCAGGTGCGCGAGATGGCTGGCAAAATGCACGGCATGCTGGCCGGTGCCGCCCCCGACCTCGAGCACTCTGCGAAACGCGCCGAAATACAGCGCCAGCTGATCCAGCAGCGCACCTTTGTTGCGTTCGCAGGCGGCGGAGAATCCCATCACGACGAATTACACCTTGGCCGAATCACGGCGAGCAGGAAGCGGCGCCACGGGCGACCCTGTGCGATTATAGGCGGGCCGGGCCAACGTTGGCCGGCGAAAATCCCTACGAGGAGCGTCGGACACAGCCCGCGAACCATGAAAGACAAGTCCAAGGGTCGTATGCGCACTGTTCACCTCGGCGGTCCCGAACCGCGCGACGGGTCAAAGCCCACGGCTGCCCCGCGCAGGTTTGTATTCGGTGACCGCGAGGTGGTGACCATAGGTCTGGAGCGCCGTGTGTGGCAGGACTTGTACCACTATTGCATGACCGTCAGCTGGCCGAACCTGTTCGGCAGTTTCGCGCTCGCCTTCCTCTGTTTCAACCTGGCCTTCTCGGTGATCTACTGGCTCTCACCGGGCTGTATCGCCAACGTCAATCCGCCGGGATTCATTGGCATTTTCTTCTTCAGTGTCGAAACGCTCGCCACGGTCGGCTACGGCGATATGCACCCGGATACGCTCTACGGGCACATCGTCGCTTCCGGGGAGATTTTTGTCGGCATGATGAGCGTCGCGCTGCTTACCGGCGTGATGTTCGCGCGCTTCTCCCGACCGACGGCGCGCTTCCTTTTCTCTGATGTCGGTGTAGTGCGGCCACTCGACGGGCGAACGGTGTTGATGTTCCGTGCAGCGAACGCCCGCCAGAACATCATCATGGAAGCATCTGCACAGCTGCGCCTGCTGCAGGATACCGTTACCCGCGAGGGCTATCGCTATCGGCGCATCACGGACCTGCGCCTGTTGCGCAGCGAACATCCGCTGTTCGTGCTCGGCTGGAACCTGATGCATGTGATAGACGAGAACAGCCCACTGGCCACCGAGACCGCCGAGTCGCTGGCAGCCGCCCGCGCGTCGTTTAACCTGACGCTGAGCGGTACCGATGAGACGACCGGTCAGGTGCTAATGGCGCGCCGCGCGTACCAAGCATCGGCAATCCGTTGGAACCATACGTTCCGCGACATCATTTCCACCGGCGAGGACGGCGTGGATCAGTTTGACTACGGACGCTTCCACGACGTTGACCCGATCTATGACAGCGAGGTGCGCTGAGGCTCAGCCGCCGCTATACCGGTCGGCGCTGTATCGTTCCTGAACGGTTGGAAAATCGCGTATGGGCGTCGAGCGTTTCGACTTCGATTTCGCGAGACCGACCCCCGTAGACCTCGGCCTTTAGCCATTCCGCCTCGGCCTTGGCCGCGTCGCGCCCGACGGTGACACTCCAGCAGCGGCGCTCCCCGTCCCACCGGTAGCCGCGGGTCTTCAGCTTGTCCTTGGTCTCGAACGGCGAACCGACTGCCCATAGGCGGTAGGACTTTTCCTCGGCGCGAGATACCAGTTCGGCAATCGCAGGTCGGGCACTGCCGGGCAATGGACGGCTCAGTAGCTCCAGCAGCGCCCGACAGTCCGCTCCGCCACGGTGTGCGTCGTAGAAGAATCCGCTGCGCCAGCACAGATACTCAAGCTTCGCGCTGCCGAAGCCGGCGTCGCGCCAAGGCAACTGTGCGTACGAGCATGCCCAAGGCAAAGCCGCGAACAAGGGCAGCCGTAGCTCGAGGAAGGTGCGGTCGAAATAAGCGTTGTGCGCGATGACCAGGGGCGACCCGCTGGTGAATTCGCCGATGCGCGCCTCGTCCAATTGCTTGCCGGCGACCATGGCGTCGGTAATTCCATGAATCTTGGTCGATTCCGGGGGTATCGGCCTGCCAGGGTCCTCAAGACCTTCGAAACTGTCGACGACTCGTAGGATTGCGCCACTGTCGAGCGCATATTCGATCCGCAGCATCGCGAGCTCGATGACCTGGTCGGACTGCAGGTCCGTACCGGTGGTTTCGGTGTCGAGCACGATCGCAGAACCCACGGGGCCAGCGGCGGAGCCGCCGAAGTCGTCATGGGGCTCGAGCCGGCGCAATACACGAAAATCGTCCCGCGCCGCGAGCAGCGCGAAAGCGGCCTCTATCGCGGGCAAGTCAGGCGTCGTTTGAGTCATGTCGGCCTCGCCGCACGGCGGGTCAGTATAGCGCGTGCAGCTGTCTCCGAGCCGATCAGGAAACGCCGAGATAGCGCAGCACGCGCTCCCGGTACCCCGCGGTGCACACCAGTCGCTTGCCCGATCTCAGAATTACCAGAAGCCGGCCCCGAAAGTTGCGTTCGAAGCTGTGGATCTGCGTCGCCTGGACGATCGTGGAGCGATTCAGGCGCAGGAAATCGTTCGGATCGAGGCTCGCTTCTACGTCGTTAATCGAGTATCGCGCACGAATGCGCTTGGATCCCTGCGTAAACCACACGTAGTTCTTGTCGGCCTCGACGAGGATGACCTGCGGCACGTCGATCACGACGAACCGGTCATCCTCGCGCGCGACGAAGCGCGGCCGGGACGGCGTGTGCGCATCGGTGTTCTGGCGCGCGGCGCCTTCGCGAGGCGGCAGCGTGCCAACCAACGCCTGCAGGGTGCTGACGAGACTTGCCAGGTCCGGCGTCGTGTT
>Ga0075019_10002229_pt1 | contig 11041 bp, 4 predicted proteins | sample ColStrG_CSR_2013_FD_71473 | JGI IMG/M metagenome (GOLD analysis project Ga0075019, IMG submission 71473) | Freshwater sediment microbial communities in response to fracking from Pennsylvania, USA - Cold Stream Run_MetaG_CSR_2013 | ecosystem: Environmental > Aquatic > Freshwater > Creek >...
GCGCGATACGATGACGACAGCCGGCAACGGCAGACGATTCTGCTTGCGGCACTTCTTCGCGCCCCACTCCCCATCAGCAGGGCGCTCAACGAACTCACCCACGTCCTGATCTTTATCGCAGCGCACCCGGCCTCGCCGGAGATCGAGCGGGCGGCTTACGGAGTGCTTGACCGGGTCGCGGAGCACCTCCGCCGTCAGCCTGCGAAGGCGCGAAGATCGCTCGAGAACACCGGCCTGCCTTATACCCCGACGCTGTCGACGTATTCACACGATCTGCTCAACTGGATGTTGCGGTCACGACACTATCGGATCCGCTTCGATGCATTCTGGCAGCCCGACATGCCGCTGTCCCAGGCACTCGCTTTCACACTGCCTCCCCTCCAGAGCGACCTGACCGCGCTCGACGTCGACGGCCGCGGCTTGCTGGCACGCCTCGTACCGCGCGCGGATGAACGGCTGTCATTTCTCGTCAAGGAATTCTCCCGGCTGGACGACCGACCGACTCTGAAGGACTTTCTGTTCGACGGCTTGCATCTGTATCTGCGATTGCAACCCAAAAGCCAGGCCTTCTCCGAGGCCTTCAATCGGATCCCGAAACGGGCAACCTATATTCACAACAACCTGCGTCGAACCGTAGAACCGAGGGCCGTAGCACGGTGCGCGTTGCCGCGGCCGCGCAGGCTCACGACTGACGTGCGTGACTCGGTCATCACCGCCGCGCGCCACGCCATGATGCTGTTGCAGCGCGAGACCGATCCGACCACGCACGTGGACCCGGCTTCGCTGCGCCTGTTCGATCTGGAGCGCGGCGTCACGATCGGCATTTACGGCATGGTCGCATCGCGCCAATTGCCGCTGGAGTCGTACGTCGGATATACGCTGTTCAAGAACGGTTTCGCGGCCGCCTACGGCGGCGCCTGGATATTCGCGCGCCACGCGCAGTTCGGCATCAACGTGTTCGAAAGCTTTCGCGGCGGGGAGTCCGCATTCCTGCTCTGCCAGCTGCTGCGCGTCTATCGCCAGGTCTTCGGCGTCGATCACTTCGAGGTAGAGCCGTACCAGTACGGCCAGGGCAATCCCGAGGGGATCCGGTCGGGCGCATTCTGGTTCTACTTCCGCCACGGATTTCGACCCGTGCAACCGGCGCTCAACGCGCTCGCCCGCGAGCAGTGGCGGCGGATTGGCGCTGATGCGCGCCATCGCACACCGGCATCCGTATTGCGCCAGCTGGCGGAAGGCCCGATCGCACTGAAGTTGAATGGTCGCGTGCGCACCTCCGCCGTCCATGTTCGGGACATGGTGACGACATACATTCAGACATCATTCGGCGGCGACCGGGTGGGGGCAGAGGCGGCGAGCCGGCGCCGGTTTGTCGACCGGGCCGGGTCGCCCGGCAGACTTGGCGCCGACCAGCAGCGGGTGTTCACCGAGGTGGCCCTTTGGGCGGCCGCAGAGAACATTCGCGGCGGCGTTGCCCTCGCGCTCCTGCGCCAGATGATCCGCGTCAAGCCTGTCGACGTCTACGGCTATCAGCGGTTGCTCCTTCGACTGCGTCTCTAAGGCACGTCATGCACGCCTCTCGCGACGGTGGCGATCGGCGGCAGTCAGCGCGCGAGATTAGCCTCCTACTCAGGCGGCCGATCGGCATTTCAGCCCGGTGAATTCCTATGCTGAAGATTGACGCGCGGGTCATCCTCCATAGGCACACTTCGCCGGGGGCGGCTGCGGCTCTTCCGAATACCCAGCCCATTCAGGCCTTGATGCGCGCCATGCCCGGATCGTAGAGCGGCTTCAGAGACACCGTCGCCGGATATAGCTTGCCGGCGATATCCACTTCCCAGCGGCCTGAACCCAGATAAGCCTCATCGACGCTCCGGCGCGGCTCGATCATGGCAAGGCCGACCGCGCCGCCCAGTGTGTGGCCATAGGATGCGGCGCGCATGTAGCCCACCGGCACGCCATCCCGATGCACAACCTCGGCATGAAACATCAGCGGCGCGGGATCCCTGACGAGCACCTGCACGAGACGCCGCTGCAGCGGACCCCGCCCCTTCCGCTCGAGCACAGCTTCCTTGCCAATGAACCCGCCAGGCTTGGTCAGGTCAAGTGCGAAGCCGAGACCGGTTTCATAGGGATCGTCCGTGTTGTCGATGTCATGGCCGTAGTCGCGGTAGCCCTTCTCCAAGCGCAGACTGCCGAGCGCCTTGAGTCCCGCGTGAGCAAGACCGAATGGCTTGCCGGCCGCCGCGATCCGGTCATAGACGTGGATGGCCTGCTCGGCCGGCACGTAGAGTTCATAGCCGAGTTCACCCAGATAGGTGATCCGCACGCAGAGCACGCGCGCGAAACCGATGTCGATCTCACGGGCCGCGCGGAAGGGGAAGGCATCGTTCGAGAGATCCGCGCTCGTGACGGTTTTCAGCAATTCGCGTGAACGCGGGCCCTGGACGTTCAGCTGCCCGTAGGCCGACGTGACATCGGTCACCGTCGCATGCGCGCCCTCGTCCTCGAAATGCCGCTTCATCCATGTGTCGGCATGGCGGACCATCGTGTCCGTCACCACGACGAAATACCGGTCCTCGGCCAGCTTGGTCACCGTGAGGTCGGCTTCGAGGCGACCCTGTTCGTTGAGCCACTGGGTATAGGTGATGAGGCCGACGGCTCCGTCGACGTGGTTCGCCGAAATGCGATTCAGGCAACGTCCCGCGTCGCGACCCTGAACCAGGAACTTGCCCATGAAGGACATGTCCATGACGATCACGTTCTCGCGAGCGGCGAGATGCTCTTCGGCCCAGCGCGGGAACCAACTCTCACGACCCCACGAGAGCGGCCCGGGATCGGGCGTCTGTCCGGCCTCGCCGTACCAGTCTGGACTTTCCCAGCCACTGACTTCCTTGAAGTAGGCGCCGGCCGCTGCGAGCCGTTCATGGAACGGCGACCGACGCGCACCGCGCGCGGTCTTCAGTGCCATCGACGGATAGTGGCACTTGTAAACCATCCCCAGCGACTCGACGGTACGCTGGCGCCGGTACTCGGGATTCGTCTGATAGCCGTGCACGCGGTCGATGTTGAATCCCGTGACGTCGACATCGGGCGTGCCCGTGATGATCCAGTTCGCAACCACGCGCCCGAGTCCGCCGCCGGTGAGCACGCCGATCGAATTGAGGCCCGCCGCGACGAAATAGCCGCGCAGTTCCGGCGCCTCCCCGACGATCGGACGAAGGTCCGGCGTGAAGCTCTCCGGCCCGCAGAAGAACTTGCGGATGCCCACCTCCTGCGTCACGGGGATGCGGCCCATCGCGCGCTCGAGAAAGGGGGTCATCCGCTCCCAGTCCGGCGGCAGCTCGAGGAAGCTCGCATCGCCCGGGATCCCTTCCACCTTCCAGGGCGCGCAGACCGGCTCGAACAGGCCCACCATCAGGCCGCCACCCTCCTCCCGGTAATAGCCGTAGGCATCGGGATCCTCGAGGACCGGCATGTTGGGCGGCAGGTCCCGGATGGGCTCCGTCAGCAGGTAGTAGTGCTCCGCCGCCTGGTTCGGAATCGCCACGCCAGAGCGCACACCCAGTTGCCGCGCCCACATGCCGGCGCAATTGACGACGTAGTCGGACCGGATATCGCCGATCGCCGTGCGCACGCCGGTCACCCGACCGCGCTGATGCAGGACGTCGAGGACCGGTACGCCCTCGCAGACCGTGACGCCGCGCTGGCGGGCGCCCTTGGCAAGCGCCATCGTGACATCGACCGGGTTCACGCGACCATCGCCGCGGATGTAGAAACCAGCTTCGAGGTCGTCGACGCGCGCGAGCGGGAACAGTTCCTGCACCTGTCGGGGCGAGATCTCCTCGACGTCCACGCCGCAGTAGCGGTTGAAGGCGGCGACGCGGCGGTACTCCTCCAGCCGGTCCTTGTCAGCGGCAACCTCGATCAACCCGATGGGGTTGAAGCCGGTGGCCTGGCCGGTCTCGGCCTCCAGGCGGCTGTAGAGGTCGCGGGTGTACTTGCGGATCTCCGTCGAGGTTTCCGACGTCGAACCGAACGTCACCATGAGCCCAGCCGCGTGCCAGGTCGTTCCGGAAGTCAGCTGGTCCCGTTCGACCAGCACGATGTCGGTCCAGCCGAGCGAGGCCAGATGATAGGCAACCGAGGTGCCGATGACGCCGCCGCCGATGACGACGACGCGCGCATGGGATGGCAGGGAAGTGGTCTGGGCCATGTTCGTTCCAGATTCTTGTCGTGAGCCAACAATAACCTGAAACGGCCCGCAGACCCTCCGGGCTGGCCGCAATCTCGGGATGGCCGGGCCGGCGTGAGCCGGCCCAGACTCCAGCGGAGCCGCCCGACGGCGGCTCCGGTGCCCGATTACTTGTGGAAGTAGAGGTTGTCGATGTAGACCGTTCCGCCATTCGGCGCAATGATCACGAGCTGGCCGAAGTGGTGGAGGGTCGAAGCGTTGTTCGAGGGGAAATTGTTCCCCGGGAATCCCGCACCGATCGGCAGGTCGTAGGAGAGCCATGTGCCGGTCGCAAGCGCCGGCGTCGAGCCGGCCGTCAGCGTCGCGATACCATTGGTGTCCTGGCCATTGATCAGACCATTCGCACCGGCATCGACGATCTTGAACTGCAGGTTCGACGAATCATCCGGCGTCCAGACATCGACGTGCAGCGCAGTCATCGTGCTGATATCGATCTCGTGGGTCAGGTTGATCGTGCCACCACAGCTGCCCGGCTGCGTTGCGCCCGTCTTGCCAAGCAGCTCGATGCCAATGAAATTGGCACTGCCCGTGAAGACGTACTTGCGCGGATTGGCGGTCTGTCCGCCAGCAGTGACGGCAAAAGGTGCGCCACCGGACCCCGCGCTCCAGCAGGTCAGCCACGTGTCGACGTTGGCGCTGAAATCCGCCGCCGTTCCGTTGTAGCCGCCAGGGACTGAGCTATAGAGCGATATGACGTTGGCGACCGCCGGAGCCGGCGTCGGTGCAACCGAGGTCGGCACGCTCGGTGGCGGCGGAGCAACCAGGGCCGGGGCCGACGGGCCCGATGCCCCGAAGAACGTGATCGCACCGATGTAGAAGGTTTCGTTGGCCGACGGCGCCGGCGCGTTGTTGACGCAGGTGAAGTCGCCGAAGATCGACAGCTCGTTGTAGACCTTGGTCGGATCGAGCGCCGGCGTTCCAGCAGCCTGCTTCGACAGGTCAAAGGTCAGCACCTGCCACCCGGTCGCATTCGGCGTGACGTCGGTTTCAACCGCCGTGCCGCTGTTCACGTCCTGCAGCTTGAGCTTGATATCGACGCCGGCGACCGGCACGTACATCTGCACCGTGATTACGGTCGCGGTCGCCGAGAACGGCACCTGCGGGATCGAATTGTGGTACCCGGTCGACAGCGTTGCACCGGCATAACACGCCGCGCCGGCAGTCTTCACGAACTGCACGACTGTGTTCGTTGGCCCGCCGCCAGGCACGCCCGTCGAGGTGAGGGCTGCTGTCGCGCCACCGAAGGGCGTCAGCGTGTAGGTCACTCCGGTGGTGTTGAAATCGAGAATCGCATAGCTGAACGCGAGCGGCGCCGATGCGGGTGCAAGCGCGCCGAGGAACGTCATCGGTCCTACGTAGAAGGTCTCGTCCGCCGTCGGTGCCGCGCTGTTGTTGACGCAGGTGAAGTCGGCAAAGATTGTGATCTTGTTGTAGGTCGAGTTCAGATTGAGCGCCGGCGTACCCGCCGCCGGATGCGAGAAGTTGAAGGTCAGGGTCTGCCAGCCGGCGACCGTCGGCGTGACATCCGTCTCGACTGACTGCGCGCTGTTGTTGGCATTCTCGACCTTGAGCTTGATGTCCGCGCCGACGCTGCCAGCCGGCACGTAGACCTGCGCCGTGATAGTGGTCGCGGTGGACGAGAACGGAATCGCGCCGATGGAGTTCGCGCCACCGGTCGACAGGGTCACGCCTGCATAGCACGCGGCGCCCTTGGTCTTCACGAGCTGGACGACCTTGCCCGAAGGGCCGCCGGCCGGAACATTCGTGCTGGTCAGCGTCGCCGCCGCACCGCCGAAGGCCGTCAGCGCGTAGCTGACTCCGGTGGTGTTGAAATCAAGCACCGAGTAGGAGGGCTTCACGGTCACGGCGGCGGAGGCGGTCTTCCCGGAGGCCGTATCCACCGCCGTGATGAGCGCGGTGCCCGCACCGACGCCGGTCACGACGCCCGCGGTGTCAATCCGCGCAATTGTCGCATCCGAGGACGTGAAGGTCGCGCCGCTCGTGGTGACGGCGTTCGTGCCGTCCGCAAAGGTCGAGGTCACCGTCAGCGCCTGCGTCGTGTTGATGCCGACGATCGGCGTCACGGGGCTGAGCGCGATGGAGACGAGTGCGGGTGCCGTGACGGTGACAGCCGTCGTGCCGGTCTTGCCGCTCGCGGTATTGGTTGCGGTGATCGTCGCCGCGCCCGGCGCGACGGCAGTCACAAGCCCACCGGCGGAGACGGTCGCGATCGTCGCGTCGGAGGTCGCGTAAGTCGTACCCGACGTCAGGTCGAGCTGCGTGCCATCGGTGTAGCGACCGGTCACGGTCAGCTGCTGAGTCGCACCGCGCGCGATCGTCGCCGGATTCGGTGCGACGTTCAGCGTGACGACGGTCGGCTGTGCCGCGGCCTTGGAACTGCCCGGCTCACATCCAGCAAGAATGAATCCCGAGCTGGCCGCGAGGATGAGCAGGGCGAGCTGCTTGACGAAATTCATGAGATGCCTCCGGGTGCTGTATCCGACGCAAGACGAGGAATACATCCAAGCCCAAGCACTGCTTGGCGCACCGGACCCCCCCGTTTGAAAGTCTTTTAGAAAGCGCTTTCAGAGCCGAATTTAGCACAACGCCACGCGACCCTGTCAATTCGGCGTCATCGATTATTTTTGCTGCGGAGCCGCAATTTCAATCCGCGTTGCCCGCCGAGACGGCCATGGAGGACGGAAATCCGCCGATCAGCGATGGCACCGAAGCGCCTTCTTCGGCTGCCGATCGACATCGAACAGGCCCCAGTGCTTCTCCGGCTCGTCGGGATCCGCAGATCCCTTCCAGGGCTCATCAAAGGCTTCGAAGACGAAGGTCAGAATCCCTTCCGCGCGGGTCCATTCCATCAGCTCGGCGTAGTAGACGGCCTGCAGATCCTCGCTGGCGTTTTCAACCGGCATCCCTCGACCATTCGAACGTGTCGTCCAGCCCGCTTCCGAGATGACCACTGGCTTGTCAGGGTACGCGCGAGCGACCGACCGGTAGTTCTCCTTCGTGTACTCGAGCGCTTCGCCGATGCTCTTGTATTCCCAGACCGGGTAGGTGTGGATGCTCAAAAAGTCGAGCTCTGCCGCGAGCGACTCAAGCCCATCCAGCCACGGCACGTAGTTTTCGCAGAAGGTCACCGGCTGGGCCACCGCGCGGCGGACGCGGCGCACGTGCTCGAGCATCCGTCGCGTCGGCACGAGGTGATCGGTCCAGCTCACGGTCGCCTCATTGCCAACGGCCACGGCAAAGACGATGTCCTCGTAGGCCGCCGCAAGCTCGATCAGGCGACCCACCTCGGCGTCGTTCTCCGACGTCGACGCGGCGAGCTGTGCGCCCGTATAGACGGCGCCCCACGGGCAGCCGGGATTGCTTGCCTCCGCGCCGAGATAGGCGCCGAGCATGACGGTGTGGTCCATTTCTTCCTGACGAATGACGTCCAGGACACGGCGGGCATGCTCACTGCAGTCGTAAAGGCGAAGGATCGGCCAGTCGCGCAGCAGCAGGAGGTCCTCGGCGATCTGCTCGCGTGTGGGATAGCTCCAGTCCACGGGGCTCTGGCCTCGACGGTAGCCGGAGTAGCAGATCGCGTTCCCCGAGGGCAACGCAACCATCGTCTCAGACGTACTTTTGCCGGCCATGCTTGTCCCAGAGTCCCCAGTACGCTCCGACGTCACCCTCCGGTCCCACCTTCCATGGCTCATCGAAGGCAGAGAAATAGAAGAGCGGTATCCCCGCTTCGCGCGCCCAGCGTTGGGTATCGATGAAGTACTGCATCGCGTTTCGCTCGGAAGGCTCGGCAGCGTCGAATGCGGCGCCGCTGTTGGGCCAGCCGGTTTCGGCAATGATCACGGGCTTGCCCTCGGCCGTCGCCGCGGCGCGCCGATACATTTGCTGCATGTACGGCAGGGCCGCCTCCCGCGGGTATCCCTCCCAGAACGGATAGCAGTTGGTGAGCACGACGTCGCAGGCCCGTGCGACGGCGGGGTGCAGTTCGAACAGGTAGTAAGCATCGACGTAGCCCACCGGAACTCCGGGCAGCGCGCGCTTCACCCTCCCGATGTACTCCAGAAGTTCCGCCTCACTCATGTCCTCGCGCAGCAGTACCTCGTTGCCCACCGCAATGATGTCCGCATCGCCGGCGCGGCCCACCGCAATGACGTTGGCGATCTCGGCCTCATTCTTCACCGGGTCCGTTCCGAGCCACGCCCCGACGAGCGTCTTGAAACCGAGCTCGCGCGCGAGCCGCGGCGTCTGCTCGTGACCGTCGAGGCACGAAAAGGTCCGCACCCATCCGACATGCGGTTTGAGAACTTCAAGGCGCGCGCGGATCTGGCCCGCATCGACCGCCGACCCCGGGGCCTGCCCGTCCAGATAGGGACTGAAGCAGATGCCGTGCAGACCACCTGCGAGGAGACTTCCGAACTCACGCCTGATGTCATCTGTCTCTGACACCGTGAGGGCCGGCTGCGGCGGCGGCATTTCGCCGGCGAATCGCCTGCCGGGTTTGCCGGGATTCCCCTGCGAGCCGATTGCGGCGCCTTGCGACGCAGTGCGCTCGTTCAGGCCCTCCGCATAGGCCACAGCGCGCGGGCGTGCCTCGCCCGCGAGAACACCAGCCCCAAGCAACGGCGGCAGCGTGGACGCGTCCGAGTCGCCCGCCGGCGCCGCGGTCTGCGGCGCGCGCTCCGCGGCCGGCGACGCAGTGGACGAGCGTTGGCGTGCAAGCTCGGCGCCCATTCGCTCAACCGCCGGTTCATCAAGCTCGTAGAACCAGAGCGCGATGATGGCAATCACCGCGCCAATCGCCGGTATCAGGCTCATCATCAACCGGATGCCATCCACCGTGCGCGGACTCTGGGCGATACCCGGCAGGTAACCGAAGTAGGCCAGCAGCCAGCCTGTGCCGGCACCGCCGATCGCCCAGCCGATCTTCTGCGCGAAGGAGGCGGCCGAAAACACGAGCCCGGTCGCACGACGTCCGCAGCGCCACTCCGAGTAGTCAGCTGCATCAGCGTACATCGCCCAGACGAGTGGCGCCGTGGGTGCGGCGCAGAAGCTGATCAGGGCGTGCCCGGTCCACACGAGCGCGATGTTCCCGGGGGGAACGAAATAGAAAGCCGCGGTCAGGATGGCGGTGAGGATCATGGCGGCCATGTAGAAGTTGCGCTTACCGAAGCGCTTCGACAGGGGCGATGTCGCCATGACGCCGAGCACGAAGGCGACGGCGCCGGTCGTCATCACCGACGCGAAATACTGCTTTCCGCCGGGAACGACGTAGTCGAAGTAATAGACGATGGCCGTTCCGCGGATATTCGTGTATGTGAGCGCCGCCACGCCGACGATGCTCAGCACCACCCACGGGCGGTTCCGTGACAGATCCCGCAAATCTTCGCGAAGCCTCGTCTTCTCGTGCTTTGCCGGCTGCACGCGTTCTCGGGTCATCGCGAACGTTGCAAAGTAGAGCAACGTCGCGATCGACGCGTACACGACCATCGTCATCATCCAGCCGTGCGGCGAGGTCTCGCTGCCCCCGAAGTACTTCGCGAGCGGCAGCGCCGTATTCACGATGATGAACACCGGAATCAGCGCCATCACGAAGCGGTAGGAGCTGACGCTGGTGCGATCCTTGGAATCCGGCGTGAGCACGCCGAGCAGCGCCGAGTAGGGAATGTTGATCGCCGAATACGCAATCATCATCAGCGACAGCGTTGCGTAGGCATACACGATCTTCGCCGTCCCGCCGAAGCTGGGCGTCGTAAACGTCAGAACCGCGGCTGCGGCCATGGGTATGGCCATCCAGACGAGATACGGCCGGAAGTGCCCCCACCGGGTGCGGGTTCTGTCAGCAATGGTGCCGATCAGCGGATCGATCACCGCGTCGCCCATCCGCGTCACGAGCATCATCGTGCCCATCGTGGCGGCGCTTAGCAGGAATACGTCCGTGTAGAACTTGGCGATGAAGATCGAAAACATCTGCCAGAAGAGGTTCGACGCGAGATCGCCGAAGCCATAGCCGATTTTCTCGGACACGGACAACCTGCGGGTCATGGACGTCATCGGCCTCTCCTGCTGACACCCGCGATTCGGCGGGCGTACTCGTGGCCGCGAAGCGGCGTGCTTAATGCTCACCTGTCATTCGGGCAGGAATCCGCTCATCATCGACGCTTTGACTGAAACGGCAGCTTGCCGGCACCCCGTGGCCTGGTCGGACCGTATCCGCCCACCCGGTCATAGACGCGCACGTAGTCGACGACCAATTCGGCCGGGAAGCGCGTCGCAGGCGTCGGCACACCCGGGAAGTTGCCGCCGACCGCGAGATTCATCACGAGGTAAAAGGGCTGATCAAAAGGTGCCGGCCAGGGATTAATGTCCGCCGCGCGCGATGGCGGGATGCCCTTACCGCCGCGCAGGCGGCTGCAGCTCCACCAGAAGTCCTGCCGGGCCCAGATCTCGCCGTCCACCTCCCAGCGGATCTCGCCCGGCTCCCACTCGACGGCGTACACGTGAAACGCTTCGACCGTGCTTCCGCCGGGCAGCTTGTGAACGTGCGTGACGAGTGAGCGCTTCGGGAACGTCGAACCGAAGTGGATGCTGCCAAGCACCTCGCTCTTGCGCTCCCCGACGATCTCCATCACATCGATCTCGCCTGACGCCGCCCATCCGCCGTAACGGTCCTCCTGCGGGAGCATCCAAAGTGCGGGCCAGAGCCCCTTGCCGTGCGGAACGCTCGCCCGGAACTCGAACCGGCCATAGGTTTTCGAAAAGAGCGCCGTG
>Ga0075019_10002231_pt1 | contig 11037 bp, 7 predicted proteins | sample ColStrG_CSR_2013_FD_71473 | JGI IMG/M metagenome (GOLD analysis project Ga0075019, IMG submission 71473) | Freshwater sediment microbial communities in response to fracking from Pennsylvania, USA - Cold Stream Run_MetaG_CSR_2013 | ecosystem: Environmental > Aquatic > Freshwater > Creek >...
CCGCACTAGCCTGAGCCGCTCCGGCCGCCGCCGTGGCCGCCGCCCCGCGCGAGACGGCGCGACGGTGGCGGTGGCCGTTTCACTGGGCGCGCTGCACCAGGCCCTGCAGCCGCGCCAGCAGCGGCGTGACTACCGGCACCGTCAGCATGGTGCTGCCCAGCGCCATCAGCAGCAGCGCCGTGAAGGATTCGCTGGTGATGATGCCCTTGTCGAGCAGGATGTTGGCGAAGATGATCATGATCAGCGCCTTGGTCTGCAGCAGCCAGCCGATCAGCGCAGCCTCCCCGGGCTGCCAGCCGAGGATCCGGCCGGCGAGGCGGGTGCCGGCCAGCTTGCCGGTGACCGCAGCGAACAGCAGTATCGCCGCCGCCAGGAACACCTCGGCACCGCCCACCGCCCAGCTGGTGCGCAATCCGGTGCTGAGGAAGAAGACCGGCATGATCACCAACAGCACGTGATGGCGCAGCATATCCATGCGCGCCGTATCGAACGCCCTGCTGTCGGTCACGGCGCCGGATAGAAAGGCGCCCACCATGAAGTGCAGCCCTGACCAGTCCGCCGTAAATCCGCAGAACACCAGCCAGATGAGCCCCGCGTACCAGCGGTCCTGCGGCGGTATGCGCCACAGCAGCTTGCGGTAGAGCAATGCTGCACCGGCGAAGCCGGCCAGGAACAATGCTTGCCGGCCGATCCGATGCCAGTCCATGAGGATCAGCGCCAGCACGCCCCAGATCGCGATGTCGTCGAGACTCGCGTAGCGCAGGATCCGCTGGCCGATCGGCTGGCGCAGGATGGCCAGTTTCTCCATGAACAACACCAGGATGGGCAGGGCGGTCACGGCGCAGGACATGCCGACGCCGAGCACGAACTGCCAATGCCGGGCGCGTGGACCGATCCAGCCGGCGTGGCCGCCGATCAGCAGGGCTGCGGCACAGCCGAATGCCAGCGGCATCCCCAGCGCCAGCGCGGCCGTGACGCCGCTCTCGCGCCGATGGCTCCAGGCCTGGGTGATGTCGAGCTCGATGCCGGCGATCCAGACGAAGACCATGACCGCCCACCACGCAATGCCGTTCAGGGCCTGGATCACCGCCGGATTGAAGACGTAAGCGTAGTAATGCGGGTAGGCGCTGCCCAGCACGCCCGGGCCCAGCAGGATGCCGCCGATGATCTGTACGACCACCAGCGGCGCGTAATATTCCGTGCGCGCCACGCGCCATACGAGGTAGGGCACGGTGAAGATGATCGCCATCGCGATCAGGAAGATGTCGCTGGTAATCATGGCCGCCGGGACCCCAACTGCATGCGAGGCGGCGCTGCGCGGCCCGGCGCCGGGTAGGAAGTTGCCCGCCTGTTAGGTACCATGCGCTGCAATCGAATGTAAACATCGGCATTCCGGGGCGGGCCGGAACGGGGGCCTATGAAGCTGGGTCTGGTCGACTGGGCCATCATGGCCACCTACTTCGTCTTCGTGCTGGGCATCGGCTTTGCGCTGCGCCGGTTCATGAAGACCACGAGCGATTTTTTCCTGTCCGGGCGGTCGATACCCGCGTGGGTCGCCGGCCTGGCCTTCATCTCCGCCAACCTCGGCGCGCAGGAAGTCATGGGCATGGCCGCCTCGGGCGCCAAGTACGGCATCATGACCAGTCACTTCTACTGGATCGGCGCGATCCCGGCGATGGTCTTCCTGGCCGTCTTCATGATGCCGTTCTACTACGGCTCGCGCGCCCGTTCCGTGCCGGAGTACCTCAAGCTGCGCTTCGACGAGAAGACCCGCGGCCTCAACGCCATCACCTTTGCGCTGATGACGGTGCTGTCTTCGGGCATTTCCATGTATGCAATGGGGCTGCTGCTGAACCTGCTGCTCGGGTGGAGCTTCGACGTCAGCATCTGGCTGTGCGCGCTGATCGTGCTGCTGTACATCACCATGGGCGGATTGACCTCGGCGATCTACAACGAAGTGCTGCAGTTCTTCATGATCGTGTTCGGCTTCCTGCCGCTGGTGCTGCTGGGATTGCACGACGTGGGCGGCTGGAGCGGGCTGCGCGCGGGACTCGAACACGTGGCGACGGCGCGGGGCTTCGCCGCCGGAGCGTGGTCGCAGTCCTGGGCCCACATGGGCAGTCCGTCCGAGAATCCCATGGGCGTGGAGTGGTTCGGAATGGCCATGGGCCTGGGGTTCGTGCTCTCGTTCGGCTACTGGTGCACCGATTTCCTGACCATCCAGCGCGCCATGGCGTCGGAGTCGATGTCGGCGGCGCGCCGTGCACCCCTGATCGCCGCGTTTCCCAAGATGCTGTTTCCGTTCCTGGTGATCCTGCCCGGGATGCTCGCCATCGTACTGAACCAGCGCGGCCTGGCCGCCGGCGGCTTCGCCCTGCCGGTGAAGGCCGACGGCACGCTCAACTACGACATGACCGTACCGCTGATGCTGGCGCACTATTTCCCGCAGGGCATGCTCGGCGTCGGCGTCACCGCCCTGATCGCGAGCTTCATGGCGGGCATGGCCGGCAACGTCACCGCCTTCAACACGGTATTCACCTACGACATCTACCAGGCCTATCTGCGGCGCGGCGCCAGCGATGAACATTACCTGAGGGTGGGACGGGTGGCGACGGTGGGCGGCATCGGCGCGGCCGTCGCCGCAGCCTACCTTGCGACGCGCTTCAACAACATCATGGACATGCTGCAGCTGGTGTTCGCGTTCGTGAATGCGCCGCTGTTCGCGACCTTCCTGCTCGGCATGTTCTGGAAGCGCACCACCGGCCACGGCGCCTTTGCCGGGCTGGTCGCCGGCACCGCGGCTGCGGCCGTGCATCACGGCCTGACGCTGACCTTCGGATCCCTGCCCGGCATCAAGGGCGGCTGGCTCGCGGTAGTGCATGCTTATCCGAGCGAGATGGCGCAGAATTTCTGGACCGCGATCTGGGCCTGGAGCACCTGCTTCGTCGTGACGATCCTGGTCAGCCTGGTGACGCGGCCGCGTGCGGAAGCGGAATTGCGCGGGCTGGTTTACTCGCTGACCGAGCGGCTGCGCAGCGACGACGAACCCTGGTGGCGCCGCCCCGCAGTGCTCGGTGTCGTGGTGCTGACCCTGGCCCTGGGACTCAACCTGGTGTTTCGATGAAACGAATGGATATACGCCTGCCGCTCGGCCTGATGTTCGCCGTGGTCGGGCTGCTGCTCGTCGGCTACGGGCTGTTCGGCGATCCGGCCATCTACGCGCGCTCCCTGGGGCTGAACATCAACCTGTGGTGGGGGCTGGCGATGGCGGCTTTTGGTGCCCTGATGCTGTGGCTGTCCCGACGCTGACGGTTCGCGCACCGGGGCGTGTCAACCTCATCCCGATGCACGTGAGCTCCGACGATTTCGGGGCGCCGGCCGCATTCCCGCTCGAGCCGCTGCTGCGCTCGGCCAGCGTGCGCAAGTTCATGGTTGGCCATGAGTTGCTGGCCGGAGCGCGGCGCGGCGTCACGCGCGAAGCCGCGGCTGCGCGGTTGCACGCGCTGGCCTGACCGCGGGCGTCGGCGGCCGGAGCCGCGACCCGGAAGCGCGAGGGGCAGTAAATGTCGTGGGAAAACAACATGGGTTGGGATTGCAGGATGTAGCCCAATCAATCAATGCAATCGATTGTTGCAATCGATTGCATGGTTTGCTTTAATGCGCGCCAGGCCGACCTTTGGGTCTGGCCACAACAAACGCATTTTTCCAGGGGGCCTACAAAGTGAAGAAGATATCCAACGACGTATTGTTGGTGCGCATCCTTGCCGCCACCGCTCTGGCCGCAGGCATGAGCGCGCAGGCAGCCGATGTGCAGGGCGCCAGTCCGCCGGCCGCGACCACCGGCGGCAACGCCAGCGATGCGAACGCCGCGGTCACTGCAGGCGCCTCGGGTCTCGACGAGATCGTCGTCACGGCTTCGACCGGCGACAAGACCAAGCTGCGCAGCTCGCTGCAGGTCACGGACGTGCCGAGCGAACTGGTGCAGGACATGTCCCCGCGCTCCACGGCCGAAACGCTGCGCCTGATTCCGGGCATGTCGGTGACGGACCAGGCGGGCAGCGGCGGTAACGCCAACTTCACGGTCCGCGGCCTGCCCGTGACCACCGGAGGTTCGCCCTTCGTGCAGTTGCAGGAAGACGGCCTGCCGCAGGTGCTGTTCGGCGACATGAACTTCGGCAACAACGATTACTGGACGCGCTTCGACGTGTCGAACACCATCGAAGCCACGATCGGCGGCAGCGCCTCGACGCTGGCGGCCGGCGCGCCGGGCGGTGTCATCAACTACATCAGCGACACCGGCGCAGGCTCCAAGCAGAGCGGCGTGTTCTCGCTGTCCGAGGGACTGGGCTTCAACGAAACCAAGGCAACCTTCGCCGTCGGCGGGCCGATCACCGATACCTGGCGCTTCCACATGGACGGCTTCTACGTCCACGGCACCGGTCCGCGCGACCAGGGCTTCATCGGCGAGGACGGCTACCAGATCAAGGCCAACCTCACGCACGACCTGAATGACGACAAGGGCTACGTGCGCTTCTACGTGAAACTGCTGGACGACCAGGAAGAATACAACGCGGGCGGCCCGGTACAGGCCGTCGGCAGCGGCAACAATCTGTCGAGCATCTCCGCCTACCCCGGCAACGACGTACGCACGAGCTCGACCATCGGGGTCTACAACGGAGTCACCAACTACCTCAACAGCAACTCGGGCCAGTTCGCGCAGGTGCCCGACAACGGCATCCATCCCGTCGCGCACGCCTTCGGCGCCGAGCTGCACTTCACGCCGGCCGGCGAGCTGGCGGTCGACGAGAAGTTCCGCGTCACCTCGATGTACGGCAATTTTGCGTCCACGTTCTTCGGGCTGGGCAGCACCGCCGGGGTGATCGGTTCCACCGTCAACGGCCAGAAAGTCGCCAGCGTGGTGCTGGCCAGCGGCCCGAATGCCGGCCAGGTCTACAACGGACTGGTCAACAACAATGCCCAGATCTACACCAACATGTCGGACATGGGCAGTGTCGTGAACGATCTGTCGCTGTCCGGCAAGTGGCGCACCGGAGCGGGCAAATTCTCGGCCAAGGCCGGTCTGTTCTACATGGACCAGACGATCGACCAGAACTGGCATCCGAACGCGCAGCTGCAGACGGTGGACGGCACCAATCCAGTGCCGCTGAACCTCATCAGCACGACCGGCCAGCTACTCAGCAATGCGGGCGTCTCCGGCTACAACACCAACTGGGGTGCAGGCGTCGATCGTACCTACGCGATGAGCGTGGCCGATGCCGCCCCGTATTTCGATCTGACCTGGGATCTGGACGCACTGCAGCTCGAAGGCAGCGTGCGCCAGGACTTCTATCGCGTGACCGGCTGGGCCGAGAGCGCCAGTGCCGCGACGACCAAGGTCGGCTACCTGACGGGCGGAGCCTTCAGCCCCACCGGTGCGCTGACCACGCCGCTGGTCGGCTATTCGACCCTGGATCCGAGCACCTACGAGCCCCTCGACTACGGCATCAACTACCGCTCCTGGTCGGCCGGTGCCCTCTACCAGTTCGGCAGCGACACGAGCGTGTATGCGCGCGCGAGCCGCGGTGGCAAGGCCAACACGGACCGCAACATCCTCTCCGGCTACACCAACCCGGACGGTTCGCTGACCTCGTCGGGCGCGGCCAAGGCCTTCGACATCGTTCTGCAGGAGGAAGCCGGGGTCAAGCACAAGGGCGAGCTGTATGGGGCCAGCTATCAGGTTACGGCCACGTATTTCCACACGAGTTTCGGCGAGTCGAGTTTCGACCTGACGCAGCCGGCGGCGACGCGCTACTTCAACGAGACCTACTCGGCGCAGGGCGTCGAACTCGACGGCACGTTGAAGTACGAGGGCTTCTCGCTGTATGCGCAGGCGACCATCCAGGATCCCAAGGTCGATACCAACCAGGTCGGACCCAGCGCGACGCAGCTGCAGAATCTCGGCTCCGGCTTCCTGCCCGGCGGCATGTCGAAGCTCACCTATGCGGTCGCGCCGGCCTACACCTGGGGACCGGTCACCGGCGGCCTGGTGATCCAGGGCCAGAGTTCGCAGAACATCAACGGCGCAGTGCCGTTCTACTCGCCGGGCCAGACCTTCGTCGATCTGTTCGCTTCCTACCAGATCGTCGAGGGAATCTCGGTGGGCGTGCATGCCAATAACCTGTTCAATACGCTGGGCGTGGGCGGTGGCGGCGCGGTCACCACCGGCCCGGGCGTGGTCGGCGTCAGCGCCGAACCCGGCCGTACCGTACTGGTGGATGTGACGCTGAAGTTCTGACCATCGAGCGCGCGGCCGGCGCGGGGGTAAAGGCACCCCCGTGCCGGCCATCCTGCTACAGTGCGCCGCCACCGGATTCCGGTCGGCTGTCGCGGCGTGTGCGGAGTGTCATCAACGTTCGAGGCGGTCAGTGGCGGACGACAGTCGCAAGATTCGAAAGATCGTCATCCTCGGCGGCGGTAGCGCCGGCTGGATGACCGCCGCGGCCCTGAGCCGGGCCATCGACCGCGACTGTGCCATCACGGTGGTCGAATCCGACGAGATCGGCATCATCGGCGTCGGCGAGGCGACCATCCCGCCGATCAGGCTGTTCAACGACATGCTCGGCCTGAACGAGAACGATTTCCTGCGCCGGACGAAGGGCACGTTCAAGCTCGGCATCCAGTTCGTCAGCTGGGGCCGGATCGGTCACCGCTACTTTCACCCGTTCGGCAGCTACGGGCGGCCGTTCGATCTGGTGCAGATACAGCATCACTGGCAGCGCGCGCAGGCCGAAGGCAAGGCCGCCAGCCTTGATGAGTACTGCATGGCCTGGGCGGCGGCCAAACAAGGGCGGTTCGATCAGCCGACGCATGATCCGCGCAGCGTGCTCTCGACCTTTCTGTACGCATACCATTTCGACGCTTCCCTCTATGCCCGCTTCCTGCGCGAGATCTCCGAGGGGCGGGGCGTCAGGCGCGTCGAAGGCAAGGTCCAGGCGGTCGAGCAACATCCCGTCACCGGATTCGTCGAGCGGTTGCGCCTGGAAAGCGGCGCGGTCGTTGAGGGTGAACTGTTCATCGATTGCTCGGGGCTGCGTGCGCTGCTTATCGAGCAGACCCTGAAGACGGGTTTCGACGACTGGTCGCACTGGCTGCCCTGCAATCGAGCCTTGGCGGTGCCTTGCGAAAGCACCGACCTGACGCCCTACACGCGCTCGACCGCGCACTCTGCCGGCTGGCAGTGGCGCATACCGCTGCAGCATCGAACCGGAAACGGTCACGTTTATTCCTCGAATTTCATGGGCGACGACGAGGCGGCGGCGATCCTGCTGCGCAATCTCGACGGCAAGGCGCTGGCCGAACCGCGGCCAATCCGGTTTACGGCCGGTTGCCGCAAGTTGCACTGGAATAAGAACGTGATCGCCATCGGACTGGCCAGCGGCTTTCTCGAACCACTGGAATCCACCGCGATACACCTGATCCAGGCCGGGATTTCCAAGCTGTTGGCTTACTTCCCAGACAGGGATTTCGATCCTCTTCTCATGCGGGAGTTCAACCGCGTGGCGATCGCGGAAGTCGAACGGATCCGCGACTTCATCATCCTGCATTATCACCTGACGACGCGCGACGACAGTGAGATGTGGCGCCATTGCGCAAACATGTCGGTCCCGGACACACTGCAGTACAAGATCGATCACTTTCGCCACTACGGGCGGATCCTGCCGGGCGAACTCGACGTCTTCGGCCCCAGCAGCTGGCTCGCGGTGCACATCGGCCAGATGAACTGGCCGGAGCGCACCGACCCGCTGCTCGGCTACCGAAACTTCAACGGCACGGCCTACTTGGAGCAACTGCGCCGCTCCATGGAGAGCGCGGCGCAGGGCATGCCGATACACCAGCACTACATCGACAAGTTCTGCAAGGCAAGCTAGCGGGCGTTTGCGCGCACCCGCTTCGTAGGTTGGTCGGTCCGGCGAGATCTGAAGGAGGGGGAGCATGAAGGTGAGGCTGCTGCTGTGCGCATGGGTGCTGCTGGCCGTCGAGCCCGCTGCCCGGGCGGCGGACCCTGGAGTCATCGAACTGCCGCGCGCGCTGTTCGCCACCGGCGACGATCCGGCGCGCGCCGACCCGAAGTTCGACGACAGCAGATGGGTGGAACTGTCCACGCTCGCCAACTACGAGAAGCAGGGTTTCCCGGGCTACGACGGCTATTCCTGGTACCGCTTCCACGTCCGCATCCCCTCGAGCCTGAAGACCACGGTGCGCTGGCCGCAGCGCCTGCACCTGTACCTCTCGAGCATCGACGATGTCGACCAGACCTTCCTCAACGGCGTGAAGATCGGCGAGATGGGGCAGATGCCCGAGGACCCGCGCGGCTACGCGACGCGCTGGAACGGGCTGCGCAATTACTACGTCGACTTGGCCACCGGCCTGGTGCACTGGGATGAGGACAACGTCATCGCCGTGCGTGTCTATGACGGGTCGGGGAACGGGGGCTTCTACCGCGACATGCCCACCCTGAGCCTGTCTGAAATCGTCGATGGCCTGAGCCTGGACCTCGGACAGACCCGGGTCGAGTACCGTGCGCAGCGGCTGCGCGCCCGGCTGTACTGGGTGAACGACTTCCCGGCCGTCCTCGACGGCCGCATGGACTATGAGGTGTACGATGCGCAAGCCGGCCGCGTGCTGCGCCGCTCCGGCGCGCCCTTCCACGTCGATGCCCGCGGCCACGCGGAGCTGCCCGTGGAGGCTCCGCAGCGCGCGGGCATCGAAGTGCGCCTGCGTTTCACCGAGCAGCGCACCGGCGCGGTGGCCCGAGCGACCTACCACGCGCCCTACGTGCTCACGCCCGCGGAGCCACGGCAGCCGCGCATCAACGGCGCCGGCGCGCTGGGGGCGCGGCCCGGCTCGCCCATCTACTATCGCATTGCCGCCACCGGGCAATCGCCGCTGCGTTACGCGGTCGAGGGCCTGCCCAGGGGTCTCGCGCTGGATGATCGCGAGGGCGTCATCACCGGCAGCGTGAACGAGGCCGGCGCCTATCGCATTCACCTGCAGGTTCACAATGCGCTCGGCAAAGCCGATCGGGTGCTGAGCCTGCTCGTGGGCGATACGCTGGCGCTCACGCCGCCGATGGGCTGGAACAGCTGGAACGCCTACGGCCTCGCCGTCGATGACGCCAAGGTGCGGGCCGTGGCCGAGGCGATGATCCGCTCGGGGCTGGCCGCGCACGGCTGGACCTACATCAACATCGACGACGGCTGGGAAGCGAAGCAGCGGGGTCCCGACGGCGCGATCCGGGCCAATGAGAAGTTTCCCGATATGCCGGCCCTCAGTGCCTCCCTGCACGCGCGCGGCCTGCGCTTCGGCATCTACTCATCGCCGGGGGCATTGACCTGCGGCCGCTTCCTCGGATCGCTCGGTCACGAGCGCCAGGACGCCGACACCTATGCCCGCTGGGGCATCGATTACCTGAAGTATGATCAGTGCTCCTACGAACTGCTGTTGCCGAAGGAACCCACGGTTGCCGATTACCAGGCGCCGTACCGGCTCATGGGCGCCGCGCTGTCGGCCGAGCCGCGCGACATCGTCTACAGCCTGTGCCAGTACGGACTCGCGGAAGTGTGGAAATGGGGTCCGCAGGTCAATGGCAACCTCTGGCGCACGACCGGCGACATCGAGGACAGCTGGCGGGTGGTCAGGGAGATCATGGATGCGCAGCCGCCCGCCGCGCCCTATGCCCGTCCCGGCCACTGGAATGATCCGGACATGCTGGTGGTGGGCGAGGTCGGCTGGGGCGGCGCGCTGCATCCCTCGCGGCTGACGCCCGACGAACAGTACAGCCACATCAGCCTGTGGTCGCTGCTGGCCGCGCCGCTGCTGCTGGGCAACGACCTGACGCAACTCGACGCCTTTACGCGCAGCCTGCTGACCAACGACGAGGTCATCGCGGTCGACCAGGATCCGTCGGGCCAGGCGGCGCGGCGCGTGCTGGATCGGGATGACTGGCAGGTCTGGGTGCGCGAACTCGCCGACGGCCGCCGTGCGGTCGGCATCTTCAACTTCGGCGGGGCGTTTCGCCGGCTCGAGCTTGCAGGGCGCATTCCTGAACTGGCGACCGGCGTGCCGCTGCGCGATCTGTGGCGGCAGAAGGACCTGGCGCCGCTGCGGTCGGGCTTCGAAGCCGCCGTGCCGGCGCACGGAGTCCTGTTGCTGGCCGTGGGCCGGGCCAGGCCCTGAGCCCAGCGGCACAGCGCGTGAATCGCAAGGTCCTCTACTGGTCGATCACTGCGGCCCTGGCCGGGTTCCTGTTCGGCTTCGACACCGTTGTGATCTCCGGTGCCGAGCAGAAGATCCAGCTGCTGTGGAACCTCAGTGCCGGACTCCACGGCGTCGCTATCGCCTCGGCACTCTACGGTACGGTGCTCGGCGCCCTGGCCGGCGGCTGGTCGACCGACCGGTTCGGCCGCCGGATCACGCTGCTGCTGATCGGCCTGCTCTATCTGGCCGGCGCCCTCTGGTCGGCGCTGGCCGCCAATGTCGAGGGCTTCATCGCCGCCCGCATCCTCGGTGGCATTGGCATCGGGATCTCCACGATTGCGGCGCCGCTCTATATCTCCGAGATCTCGCCACCCCGGCACCGCGGGCTGCTCGCCGGGATGTTCCAGTTCAACATCGTATTCGGCATCCTCGTGGCCTACCTCTCCAATGCCCTGCTGAGCGGTGCCGGCGTGAATGCCTGGCGATGGATGCTGGGCGTTGCCGCGGTGCCCTCCCTGATCTACACCCTGTGCTGCCTGACGTTGCCGGAGAGTCCGCGCTGGCTGATCAGCCGGCGCGACGATCTGCCGGACGGACTGCGCGTGCTGCGGCTGATCCGGCCTGAGGCTGCCGACGCCGCGATACAAGCCGAGGCGGACGCCATCCGTGCAGCGGGCGTCGAACCGGGCACGGCCGGCCGGTTCTGGAGCTGGCGGCTGCGCCTGCCGATTGCGCTCGCCTTCCTCATCGCCCTCTTCAATCAGATGTCCGGCATCAATG
>Ga0075019_10002232_pt1 | contig 11031 bp, 9 predicted proteins | sample ColStrG_CSR_2013_FD_71473 | JGI IMG/M metagenome (GOLD analysis project Ga0075019, IMG submission 71473) | Freshwater sediment microbial communities in response to fracking from Pennsylvania, USA - Cold Stream Run_MetaG_CSR_2013 | ecosystem: Environmental > Aquatic > Freshwater > Creek >...
AAGGCATTCAGCGTTTCCATACATTGGTGAATGACTGCCAGATCATCATGAATGCCCTTTTTAATTCCATCATCCTCCTGAAGCCCGATTGCCTGATCGATTTCCACCACCTGATTAAACAATCGCCGGTATTCGCTTAACTCCTGCGCAATTTTCGATCTTTCTTCACTTGCTTGCTGGTTTTGGATCCAGGACGCAAAGGATTCTTCTTTTTTATTAAACTCTGCCTGATACTTGAGATCGCGCCGAAGAAAAAAGTCCTTCTCATGTCTGCGCAGCATCAGCATGTCGGCCTTGTCGTAGGGAAAGCTGGAGTTTTCAACTGAATGTATGGCTTTGCGCAATTGACCTTCCAGGCCAAAGTCTTTGAACCCGCGTGTCTGATAAAGAGAGATGATTTTAACAAATTGACTGTCCAACCTGGGAAGGGTCCGAAGAACCTTTAGCAGGGTTTCATTCGATTGAAAGGAATGCTGCGTTTGAATCATCTGCAATTTTTTCCAGGCACCTGACCAATGGGCCCGAAAGCTATCAACCGATTTACTTTTGCTTTTTTCTTGAAAATCGGTTTGCTTATAACCGTCTGCCAGGAAATCCTTACTGGCCAGATCCAGTTTCAATATATCAATCTGGACATCATCAATAGTGGCGCTCAGTGTTTGGTAGCTGTTGATGGTATAGATCGTTCTCCACGCAAAGAGCATCATCAGAACCGATAAGAATAAAACAGCGCTAAAAGCCAGCAGGAGCTTGGCTCTTAATTTCAACTTCAAAATCCAACCCTTCATACCTTATTTTAAGATTTAGCCAACAATGACAGGTCTCAAAAGTAGCCCCTTTTTGTTGGCCACGCTTAAAGCGAAAATTAAGAAAAGATTAATATCACTTCTTGTCACCTGAAATTTCTCCCTTCCGGAAAAATCTCGGATTGAAAGGAAACTTGCGTCTTGTCACGTGGGTCGGGACCGCGCGATGAGGTTTCATCCGGTCGGGCCAGGGTGGTAGTCAACATAGTCTTCGAAGGTGTTAATTGCCGCAGCAAAGATGAAACGTTAAAGCATTGTTTTACAAGGACATGAATAACTTCACCTTCGATTTGTAAATGGCCGGCTACCAACAACAACCTTGACTGAATGATCTCTCGCCGATACCGGTCAAACAGATCTTTGAACACTACCAGGTTGGCTGTGCCGGTTTCATCTTCAAGGGTGATAAAACAAATCCCGCTGGCAGTCCCGGGTCGCTGCCGCACCAGAATCAGTCCGGCCACTTTCACGGGGTCGCCATTTTTTAGGTCTCGCAAGCCGGCGGCAGTGCAAACATGGAGTTGATCCAACGAAGGCCTTACAAATTTTACCGGATGGCCCTTAAGTGAAAGGGCCGTAGTGGCATAGTCATAGACCACATGCTCAGATAAAGGCATTTCCGGAAGGGACAAATCCTGCTCTGTTTTCCCGTATACCACCTGATCCGGAAAGAGATGTCGCCGGTCCTGTGCCTGGACAGAGACTTCCCACAGCGCCTTGCGCCGGTCGCGGCCGATAGAACGAAACGCATCGGCATCGGCAATTTTTTCCAGTATCGCTTCAGATAATCCGGCGCGACGGAGGTCATCCGGGGTTTGATATCCCAGATTTCTAGCCGATATCAATTGACTAACGTCGACTTCACTCAGTCCTTTTATCTGCCTGAATCCCAGCCGGAGTGCCCAATATTGCCCTGACTTTTTTTCCAACCGATTATCCCATTCTGAATGATTGACGTCCACCGGCAACACCTCAACACCATGGTTGGTGGCATCAATCACGATTTGCGCCGGTTGATAAAATCCCATCGGCATGCTGTTGAGCAACGCGCAGGCAAAGACATCCGGATAATAAAATTTGATCCAGGACGACACATATACCAGCAATGCAAAGCTTACCGCGTGACTTTCAGGAAATCCATAGCTGCCGAATCCTTCCAATTGCCTGAATACCCGTTGCGCATATTCCAATGGGTATCCTCTTTTCGTCATGCCCGTTACCAGCTTGGTTTCAAAATGAGAAATCAATCCGCTGGCTTTAAAGGTTGCCATGCTCCGGCGGAGTTGGTCCGCCTCGGCAGGGGAGAAGCCAGCCGCCACGATTGCAATCTTCATCGCCTGCTCCTGAAATAATGGGACACCGAGCGTGCGGCCCAAAATTTCCTTCAGCTCAGGCGAAGGATAAACCACCGGCTCCTCACCATTTCTCCTCCGCAAATATGGATGAACCATATCGCCCTGAATAGGCCCAGGCCGTACGATGGCGACTTCAATTACCAGGTCATAAAAGCAACGGGGCCGAAGGCGTGGCAGCATCGACTGCTGGGCCCGGCTCTCAATCTGAAATACGCCAATGGTATCGGCATGCGAGATCATGTCATATACCTTCGGGTCATCCTGTGGAATGTTGGCCAACGTGAGGTCTAAACCATAGTGCGTGCGCGCTAAATCAAAAGCTTTGCGAATGCAGGTGAGCATGCCCAATGCCAGCACGTCGATCTTCATAAATCCCAACGCATCAATATCATCTTTGTTCCATTCGATGGTGGTGCGGTCTTCCATCCGTGCATGGTGAATGGGACAGAGATCAGAAAGTTTATTTTGGGTGATCACAAAGCCGCCAGTGTGCTGCCCCAGTTGCCTGGGAAAGCCAATAAATTCCGTCGTGAGTTTCAATACTTTTTGAATGGTTGGGTCATCCGGATTGATGCCCTGGCTGATGATCCGATTTTTATCGAAGCCCTCTTCTTTAAAATCCCAAATCAATCCGGAAAGCCGCTGAACGGTATCTACTGACAATCCCATCGCCTTGCCGACATCGCGGATGGCTCCTTTGTGATGCTGTTGCGTCACCGTAGCCACTACCGCTGCCCGGTCGCGTCCGTATTTCCGATAGATGTATTGCATGACTTCTTCGCGCCGCTCGTGTTCAAAGTCGACGTCAATGTCCGGTGGCTCCTGACGGGCCGAGGAGATAAAGCGTTCAAACAGTAAATCAAATTTTGAGGGATCGACGGAGGTGATCCCGAGGCAATAACAAACAGTGGAGTTGGCAGCCGATCCTCTTCCCTGACAAAGAATTTTTTGTTCGCGTGCATATTTGACGATGTCATACACCGTGAGAAAGTATTCGGCATAGTTCACTTCACCAATAAAGGCCAATTCATACTCCACATTCGCTTTTATTTTAGGTGGAATATTTTCACCGAAAATCTGATGCGCCCCGGCCCATGTAAGCAGCGTGAGTTCTTCTTGTGGTGTGTGCCCGTCGCTGGTAACTTCTTTGGGATATTGGTATTTCAGTTGATCGAGTGAAAAAGTGCAGGCGTCAGCAATTACCTGCGTTTGATGAATGGCATCCGGATATTGGCGGAACAACCGATTCATTTCTTCTACCGGTTTCAGGTAGCGTTCGGCATGAGCATGCAGCCGAAATCCCGCCTCATGAATGGTGCATTTCTCGCGCACACAGGTGACCACATCCTGCAATTCGCGCCGCGAATAATGATGGAAGTGAACATCGTTGGTGGCAACCATCGGAACTTTCATCTGTTGCGACAGTTGAGCGAGGCGATACAAATATTTGGCGTCGTGACCATTGTAGGCGCGAACGGCCGCTATCCACAGGTTCGTTTCGAATACCGACCGGTATTCGGCCAATCCTCCGATAAATTGTCGATCCAACTCAAATTGTTCATTTAACGTAGGAGGCGGTAAGGCAATGAATTTGATACCGGCGGCATGCTCATAAACATCTGCTTTGTATAAATGACAGTTCCCCTTGTCTGCGCGCTGGTTGCCAACTGTGAGCAGGTTGGACAGACGCGAATACGCCTGTACATCCGTTGGAAACGCCAATAAATCAGGGCCATCCAACAAGTCAAGCCGGCAAGCAGGTATCAGCCGAATGCTGCATCGCTTGGCAGCGACATGGGCGCGTACGATGCCCGCAAAGGTATTGCGATCGGTGATGGCGATGGCTTGATAACCCAACGCAGCGGCTTGCTCCACCATTTCATGCGGATGGGAAGCGCCCCGAAGGAAACTGAAATTGGTGGTGACTTGCAAGGCTGAGTAATTCATCTTCATCAGGCAAAAAATCCATGAATAAACCATTGGGCATTTTCATCGTGATAATGTCCGCGCCGGAAGATCCAGTACCGGTTGCCGGCTTCGTCTTCTACCCGATAGTAGTCCCGGTGCTGTCCGGCTTGAAGCCACCACGCTTGTTCAATTCGCTCGGGGCCGTCGGCGCTGACGACTTTATGCAACTGTCCATTGTGTCGGAACAGCAATGGTGGATAATCAGGAATAGGCGCCGTAACTTCAATCGGTTCAGGCACCGACAGTAATTGCAACGGCCTTAGTCTTTCGCTTGGCCACTTGGTGTCTGACTGCTCGACAAGGGATGCAGCTACTTTGAACGACCGCTCAGGCCAGTAATGCTCCGCCGGCAGATAGCGATGGATCGATTGCTCCCCGAATTTGCCGGCAAGCCTATCTAATAATTCAGAGAGGCTTTGATCTCCCAGTCCACCGGCAGATGTCCACATCTTTTCCTGCTCCGGCAAATTGTCTTCCACTTTGCCTGCTGTGAGAATGAATAACTCAATGCCAAGGGCGGGCTCCAGCGTTGGCAATTTGATTTCAAAAAGTTTGAAAAGATGGTGTGGATGGTGCGTGGCGCGAGTGGTTCCGATGCTGATTTGCACGACTTTACCATCCGTGCGATAACCTTTGAATTCCCCTGTGCGAAGTCCCTTCTGCTCGATCTGCAAACGCCGGCATAGCTTTTCCAATAATTGTTCCAAGGCGTTTGTAATCCCTGAGGCCGTTGTCACGGGATCGAGGCAAGGCAAATGCTCCTGATAAGGCTCTAACGGTTGTACCGGATGAATTATTTCTGTGGCGGTGCCAATCGCTTCGTCAAGCCGTTGAAGAAAGGACGCTCCAAATCTTCTGCGCAGAGAGGAGCGCGGCATGCCAATAAACTGGCGCACCTGATGAAGGCCCAGCTTGTGCAGGCGTTCCGCTACTTCCGGTTCGGCGCGCAGTGCCTCCGGGGGCAAGTCCATAAGCGCATCCAGGTGTTGCCCTTCGCCGATGATGGGCAAGGCTTTTCCAAACCGGGCAAGTCCCCAGGCGAGCCCAATGGTGCCAGCCATGGCCACACGAACTTCATATCCTCGTGCAGTTAATTTCTTGACAATGTCGTTGGCATAAGGCAAATCACCGCCCCACAGATGAGTGCATCCGGTGGCATCAAACAAAAGGCCATCGGGCAAATCAAGGGCTACCTGTGGGGTAAACCGGATGCACCATTCGGCAAGTCGATACAGCAGTTTGTCTGGTAGCTCCGGCTGCTCGTCATGAACCTGCAGGTCGGCGCAGATCGCCCGTGCATCGGCCATCGCCATCCCTGGCTCAATACCAATTAATGCTGCCTCCTGATTGGCGGCGGCTACCACCATCCTTCCATGTGTGGACTTTCGCAAAACAAACGGCTGACGCTTGAGTGCTGGTTGGCGGAGTGCGAACCAGTCCGTGGCGAGGTAGCGAAACCATATAGAAACAAACCGTGCAGACATTTCATCCCGCCATTTTTTGTTGCGGCAACAACACAGAAACTTCAGGCTCCAGCAGTATCAACCGGCCATCACGCCATTGAAGGTCCCACACACCTGGTTTTCCGTTTCGCACTTTCAATAAAGACACGCGCCACTTTGGATAACCGATGCCGGGCAGATCGTCGATGGGTTGGCTGGGCAAAGGAGAGATCTTCCAACGAGCTGTGGCCGCTGTGGCATTTAGGTTTCGAATGCCGGACCGGAGAATAAAGCCAGTGGTTCCACTGCGCTCTACGGCCAACTGCAACCGGCGTGATGTCACGAAATCCATTTCCCTGACTTCGGCAACCACTGCTGCTACGGCGGGGCATTTCAGCGCCTCGTCCACTGCCCACAATACCTCGCGTTCTTTTTGGAGGTCGATGAAAATAAAATGCTGCGGCTCGGCGCCAAAATTTTTCAAAGCTGGGGTAAAAAGTTTTCGCGCGGCACTGATCCATAACACCACGCCGTTGGTAGCCATCAGGTTGGTCAAGAGTCCGGTGAGGAACCCGGTGGTAGCGGCGGCAACTTCGGCGCTGGGCGAAAGAAATTCATGCACCGCTGCCTGTGGAAAGGATTGATGGGGGAAGGCAAACCGGATGGGACCCAATGCGGCGTCCAGCATTGTATTTTGCGTGCCAGACATTTTTTGCAAATGAAGAATATCCGATCGCAGCGATTCGATCAGGGCCGACCGATCGATGCGGCTGGTGTCTGAAAATGACGAAGGCAATAGCGGAATTGGGCTGGAAGGCAGCATAACACAAAACTAATAAATTTAGTAAATACTAAATTATTTAGTTTTATATTTGTTGACCGATTTGTGCTTAGCTATTCCCGGCGTATTGTGAAAGGTTGAGAATCGCGGATTACGTAGATAGGTGTTTTGGTGAGGATTCTTTGTTGGGCAGCCTATTTGTCAAATGCTTAAAAGCGAGGTGGTGGCATTGATAAATTGTTTTTCAGAAGGGGGCGTTTTAGATGCACTTGATTGCGGTATATTGAACGAAAATCAAAACTGAAATGAAGCCAGCAGAAATCGTGATCGGGGGAAAAAGTAAGAATCCATTGAAGGTGTACCGCTTTGGATATGGCACCATGCGTTTGACGGGCGAGGGGATCTGGGGCGAACCACCGAATAGACCGGAAGCCATCAGTATCCTCAAGCAATGTGTGGACAGTGGAATTAATTTCCTGGATACGGCGGATTATTATGGTGAAGATGTAACAAACAGGCTGATCGCAGAGGCACTGTACCCTTACCCGTCGGACCTTGTTATTTGTACGAAAGTTGGTGGAGCGCGCAAACCTGACAAAAGTTGGGTGCCGTTCAACCGTCCGGAAAACCTGCGCAGCAGTGTGGACAATAATCTCCGGACGCTGAAACTGGAGCAATTGTCACTGGTTCATTTCAGAACCATTGCAGGTGGCGGTGTACCATTTAAGGAGTCGATAGACGCCATGTTTGAGCTACAAAAGGAAGGGAAGGTGTTGCACGTAGGCGTGAGTAATGTGAGTGTCGACGAGTTGAAGATGTCGATGGAGCGGGGACCGATCGCCACGGTGGAAAATATGTATGGCAATGGCCAACGCATGTCTATTTCATTGCATCATGGTGGTGAAACACGTGGTGGCAGTGAGGTGCTTGCTATTTGTGAGGAAAACGAAATGCCACTCGTCCCTTATTTTTCGTTGATTCAATCACTGCCTAAAAAAGACAATCGGATTTCAACCATCGCAGTTAAATACGGGGTCACGGAGGCGCAGGTAAATCTCGCGTGGCTTTTGCATCGGTCGCCGTGGATACTGCCGATTCCGGGAACCTCGTCGTTGCGCCACTTCAAGGAAAACCTGCAAGCAACCAACCTTGAACTGAGCGACGAAGACTTGAAATTTCTGGAGTAATTCCTCAGGAGGCACCCGACACTGTTGAGGGGACCAGCCTGTATTCCAGCAGAAGGATTCCGTTATCAGTGGGGTGTGCGTGTTTCAGTTCGAATTTTTTTAACCCGCGGTCATCGTCAAAAAGCCGAAGGCCACCGCCGATGGAAAGTGGAAATACCATTAATCGCAATTCGTCGATCAGGTCGTGGTGAAGCAACCCCTTAACCAGTGTGGCGCTGCCATACACCAATATGTCGCCGCCGTCGGATTTCTTGAGCGCGGTCACTGCTGCCAGGTCACGTAGAATATGGCTGTTGTGCCATTCGGTTTTTTCCAGCGTTTGGGAGACCACATATTTAGGCATCCGGTTGATGGGGTCGGCAAAAGCTGCGCCGGTTTGACCGGGCCAGTATTCGGCAAAGTTTGTGTAGGTGGTCTTACCCAACAACAGCGCGTCAACACCTGCCAGTTCATCAACTTTGTATTGCCCTGCTTCTGCCGACCGGTATGAAAGTTGCCAGCCTCGGTGGGGGTGAAGGGTTTCGTTGCCGCCCGGTGCCTCGATCACACCGTCGAGGGTGATAAATTCGGTAACGATAATCTTTCTCATAATTTTTTGTTAAAAGTAACAAACGCCGGGTATTTAATCTGAATCGAAAGAGATTAAATGTTGCGTTGGGATTAAATTCGTGATGAGTGGAACTCGTTATTTATTTTTAAAATAAATCTGGTTTTGTTGTTCCTGTTGATATATTTAAAGATGAAACATGACTTTTTCAGTGGGACGGATATTTAAGTGGATGGCGTTTGCCGGTTTGGTTGCGTGTGTTGACCGGGTTGAATTTAACACACCGTTGCCGCAATCCGTGATCGTGGTGGAGGGCATGATCAACGACGGACCCGGTCCGTATCTGGTGAAAGTGTCGAATGGTCTTAATGCGCTGGCGGACACAACGACGGCCACGCCTGTGCGACAGGCGAAAATCAATCTTTATGATGATGAGGGCAACACCGAAAGTTTGACCGAAACGGCCCCGGGGGTGTACGCGACGGCCGGTGTGATTCAAGGAAAATTGGGACATGCTTATTCCATAAAGGTTGAGACGGCAGATGGCCGAATATTCAAATCGGCATCCGATGTCATCAATCCGGTGGGGGCGATCGAGCAAATCAATTATTCATATGAAGCACGCACCGTTCAGTTCAATAACATGGCGACGGCCGCGGATGTCTTTAATGTGTCGGTGAATGCGAATGGCGGATCGGGGAGCAGCCAGTATGTGCGATGGCGATTTGTCGGCACGTACAAAGTGAAAACGAGACCTGAGCTTCATGTCATCGTATTTTTTACCCCGCCGCCTAACACGATTCCGGACCCTTATCCTTGCAGCGGTTGGATTGCCGAGCCGGGGCCATTAATGCAGGTGGGACCCTGCACTTGCTGCATTTGCTGGGTGAATCAGTTTGAATCAGCACCAACACTGGCGGATGGCCAGTTGGTGAACAACGGGGAGTATCGAAACGTAAAGGTTGCCGAGGTGCCCATTAACGGGGTGACTTTTGGCGATAAATACATGGTAGAGGTAGATCAAATGAGTCTGAGCAAAACGGCGTTTCATTTCTTCAACCTGATTCGCTTACAAAAACTGAATGCCGCGAGTTTGTTTCAGCCGCCACCGGGGCAAATCAATGGTAATGTGAAAGCCGTCAATTCGACCGATCTGGTCGTGGGACTATTCTGGGCAACCTCCATCAATACCAAACGCGTCTTCATTCAACCCAGTGATGTTCCTTATACAGTGTTGAGTTCGGAAATCGCGGAGCCCTGTACGTCCTACGCCAATTCGTCAATTACCCAGCCTGCGTTCTGGAATTAAAAGCCCTTTGGTTTTAAGATTTGAAGAGAAACTGATAGTTCCACTGGTTCAGCTATCTTCCGCGCGCGTTTGTCTAATGTGCAGCGGCGTGTGCCAACGTAGAATCGGTGGCCTTGGAGATTGAATAAAAGAGTGGTTTTCCTTCTTCGCCATGGAGGCCGTCGGCGCCATTTTTTCCACGGGAGCCAATCTTCGATTTGGATTCGCCCGCGCCAAGGCCGCGATGCCCGCCGTGGCCACCCTCGCCACCCAAGCCCCGGTAGCCGCCCCGGTTGGTCAGCGTGATCTTTGATACCAATTCTGCAGGTGTTTTTGAGTCGATCAAGATTTGAATGTTACCACCGTTGCCGCCATTCCCGCCATGTCCTCCTTCACCTCCATTTCCGCCGTTGGCTGCGCAGTGGACCGTGGTTGTGCTGCCGTTGCTGCCGTTGCCACCGCGGCCGCCATCGCCACCGTTGCCACCATTCAAGTCGACATAAAGCATGGTTGAGATTGACAAATTATTTACGATCAACGTCACGTTTTTTCCGTTCATCCCGTCGGTGCCGTTTTTTCCAGCGTCTCCCGATCCGCCCGATGTACAGTAGCCACGGGCATGTGCCGGGGAGGCTCCGTTTTTGCCATTCACACCCTTCTCACCTTTTCCCAAAAGGCGACTTCCATGCCCCGCGGTGATGGTGCCGACTTTTATGAAGGTGTTCTGCTTGGTGAACACTAGTGTGGACGAGTCGCCCAAGGTAATTGCTGCTGCAATCAGTGTGTCCCGATCGAGGTGGTAGGTACTGCGACTGGGTATCACCAGGTTGCCTTGCGCTCGGACCGATTTCACAGCACAAAAAATGAAAAGGAATAGAAAGATGATTATTGCCAGCTGGCGAAATAAAAGCAAGGATCGTTTGGCGTGGTGCTTGGGAGTGGCAGGGATGGTTTGCATGGTGATGGCGTTGAGACAAAATTAAAGTCGGTGGGCGCGATGTATTTGGCGAAGTGGTGGCAATTGTTGCAGATGTATGAAGCGGGCGAAGGCTGACCACAGAGAGGCTTTTTGAGTAAAGTCGATAGGCCCCAACTAGGAAAGTTGTAGTCAAGTAGAAATTCATAATGCACTGATGGAATGTTATTTATAGTTTAAAAGATTGATGTACACTTGACTGAAATAGTGCTAAATGCGACACTTGTTCACCCAGACAGAACGGGTGAGTTTGTGAGCTTTTTTACAGGTTTTTAAGCCAGGATAGCCGGTTCGGCGGTATCAGGAATAGGCAGATGAATAGTGAAGGCTGCGCCGTGAGGTTCGACCGGACTGAGATTAATTTCGCCTTTGAGGCGGTCAACGAGAATTTTTACAATGGCCAGACCTAGTCCGTTGGAACTCTCCCCTTGAGTAGGACGAGCGCTGAGTTTTCTGAACTTTTGAAATAGTAGGCCTTGGTCTTCGGGGCTGAAACCGGGGCCCTGATCGCGCACCGAGATCGTTAAGGTTTGCCCCTTGATATCCACAGCGGCATGCACGGCGGTATGAGGGTCAGAGAATTTAATGGCATTTGAAATGAGATTGTCGATGATCCTTGCCAGGTAGCCCACATCGGTGACAGCCACGTTGTTGGAAGACTGGGTGTGCAGCGTGATACTT
>Ga0075019_10002239_pt1 | contig 11003 bp, 10 predicted proteins | sample ColStrG_CSR_2013_FD_71473 | JGI IMG/M metagenome (GOLD analysis project Ga0075019, IMG submission 71473) | Freshwater sediment microbial communities in response to fracking from Pennsylvania, USA - Cold Stream Run_MetaG_CSR_2013 | ecosystem: Environmental > Aquatic > Freshwater > Creek >...
GTGCTGATCGCCACTGGCTCCGAAGTTCAGCTCGCGCTCAAGGCGCAGGAGTTGCTGGCGCAGCGCAAGATCGCGGTGCGTGTGGTGTCCATGCCCAGCACCACCACGTTCGACCGGCAAAGTACCGGTTACAAGTCCAGCGTGCTGCCCGCGGGCCTGCCCCGCGTGGCAGTGGAAATGGGATCGACCGGCGGCTGGTGGAAATACGGCGTCTCGGCCGTGGTGGGCATCGACACCTACGGCGAGTCGGCCCCGGCGCCCGTTCTGTTCAAGCATTTCGGCTTCACGCCTGAAAACGTGGCTGATACCGTACAAAAGGTGCTGCAGAGCAAAAGTTCGGCGTAGCCAAAACGTGGCTGATACCGTACAAACCGTTTGACCTGTAAGGCCTCAAACAAGTTGGTGTTTTGAATTGGTTTTTTAATTGGAAGAGAGAGCAGCAAATGACTATCAGGATTGGTATCAACGGATTCGGACGCATCGGTCGCAATGTGTTGCGCTCGGCCCTGCAAAACTTCAGCGACATTGAAGTGGTCGGCATCAACGATTTGCTGGAGCCCCACTACCTGGCCTATATGCTGCAATACGATAGCGTTCATGGGCGTTTCAAGGGTGAGGTAACGGTCGATGGCAACACGCTGGTGGTCAACGGCAAAAAGATCCGTCTTACACAGGAGCGCGACCCGGCCAACCTGAAATGGAGCGAAGTCGGTGCCGACATCGTGATTGAATCCACTGGCCTGTTTCTGGACAAAGTCACGGCACAAAAGCATCTGGATGCAGGCGCCAAAAAAGTGATTTTGTCGGCGCCCTCCAAAGACGACACGCCGATGTTTGTGTTCGGTGTCAACCACGCCAGCTACCAAGGCGAGGCCATCATCTCCAACGCCAGTTGTACAACCAACTGTCTGGCGCCGCTGGCCAAGGTGGTGAACGACAAATGGGGTATCAAGCGTGGCCTGATGACCACGGTGCACGCTGCCACTGCAACGCAAAAAACAGTGGATGGCCCGTCCAACAAAGACTGGCGCGGTGGCCGTGGCATTCTGGAAAACATTATTCCCAGCAGCACCGGCGCAGCCAAGGCAGTGGGTGTGGTGATTCCCGCGTTGAACAAAAAATTGACCGGCATGTCGTTTCGGGTACCTACCAGTGACGTGTCGGTGGTCGACCTCACCTGCGAACTCAATAGTCCCGCCACCTTGGCCGAGATCTGTGCCGAGATCAAGGCACAAAGCGAGGGTGCCTTGAAGGGCGTGCTCGGCTACACCGAAGACAAGGTGGTTGCCACCGACTTCCGGGGCGATACCCGCACCTCCATATTTGACGCCGATGCCAGCATTGCCCTCGATGGGACTTTCGTCAAACTGGTGAGCTGGTACGACAACGAATGGGGCTACTCCAACAAGTGTCTGGAGATGGTCCGGGTGGTAGCCGGATAAGCCCCGGTCGGTGGTGGACGATTTGTCAGTGCGTGCAACCGCACATGACTGGTGTCCTCTGCGTCTGGCGGCAACTGCTGTTTGGCGCGCAGGTAACGCGTGGTGAACACGTCCAGATAGGCTTCCAGTGTCTGTGCCGCCAGCGTTTCACCCGCCAGGTCCAGGCAGAGTGCGGCCACCTCTGACGTGCAGAAATGGTCGCTGCGGTTTGAGCGGCGCAGCCGGTAGCGCGACCGCTGCTCGCTGTGCAGGCTCAGCACCGGAAAGCGCTCCAGAAATGGACTTTTGCGGAACATCTTGCGCGCCTCGGGCCAGGTCGCGTCCAGCAACACGAAGAGCGGCCGTCTGGCTTGGTCCGACAAGTTCACGGGCTCGGTAGCACTGGCAGGCGCCGGAGGCGCCTTTTGCGGGATCGGCGGCCGAGGCGGCGGGAATTCTGCAGATGGGTTGAGCGAAGTGACAACCCTTGCGGCGTCTACAAACTCTCCCGGAAACACCACGTAGGGTTGCCATCGCGGGTCCGCCAACAGTGCCAGCATGGCCGGATCCGCAGAGGTGCGGGCCCAGCCAAAAGCAAACGTGTCGGAAATGACATCAGCAATCAGCCAGCCCGTGTTGGTCGGTTTGAGCGGTTCTATGTCCGCCATGATCAGGCACATGCCGCAGCGGGAGGACACCTGTGGCCGCAGTGCGCACATGCAATGCGCTACTGGTAAGCGGCAATGCCCGCAGCGCTCGGCACGCATGCCCCCACGTGCCAGAAACGGTTTGGAGCTGCTTGCCAGTCGCGCGGTGCGCAGGCGGTGGACGGCGTGGGGAAAGATGGGTATTAGCCCGCAGACCGCGGCGCCAAGTCGAGTGCTCCCAACAATTGCTGTTGGGAAAAAGGCTTGCTCAGAGCGCCACGCAGATTCAAACCTATGCCACCACCGTATTCCTTGGCAGCCATCAGCACCGCCTGATCGTGGCCACTGATCAAAACTATGGACGCCTTAACGTTTCGGCCCGCCAGCTGGTCCATGACTCTGAAGCCGTCGGTGTCCGGTATCGAAAGATCGAGAACGATCGAATCGAATTTCTTCAACGCCGGACTTTTGAACAGCTCCGCGCCAGCCAAGAACGACTCCGAGCAGACGCCGGACGTCGAGAGCATCAGCCGGACCAGTTTGATCATCGATGGATCGTCGTCAACGATTGCGACCAGCACCATGTCTGCGTCGGTGTCCTTCTGGACGATATGCGCGGCGGTTGCCTGCAACTTGGATTCTTGGGAATGTTGCAAGACAAGTACCTTTGAAAACGAAGCCGGGAAGATTAATGTAACCCCTGTAAAGACTGTTTCGTCAGAAAGCGCGTCACGAATTGAAAATTCGTCGCATTTCGGTTTGTCAGGGCGAATGTCTGATTTGGAGGCTACTTTGGCTGGAACGAAACCTGCTTATTGCAGCGCAGCATTTCGCTTAGCCCCTTGTTTTATGAACTGGAGATCACCATGCTGGATCGCACGACCACCAAGTTTTCACACGTTAAACCGGCAGACACGGCGTTTAAGACCGGGGGATTGCGTGATTTCTTTTTGTACCGCGACCTCGGCGTGGCCGAGGCGACCAATGGCAAGGTGATTGCGCACCTGGTTAAGGCAAATTTGGCACCAGAAGTGGGCACCGGGTGGCACCGCCATGAGGCGGACTTTCAGATTGTGATCATGACCAAGGGATGGGCACGCTTCATGTACGAAGACAAGGTGACGCTGGTGGAGGCGGGCGATGTGGTGCACCAGCGCCCGGGTATCCGCCACTTTCTGTTCGATTACTCGCCCGACATGGAGTATCTGGAGATTGTCTCGCCCGCCGACTTCAAGACGGTTGAGGTCGAACCTGTTTGTGAAATTCCCGCGCCTACACCGTGGTAATAAACGGCAATATTTTTAGAACTCCGCATCGAGCTCATCGATCTCGTCGGGCTCGGCTGCGGCAGCACCAATCCATTCCTGCATCGCTGGCAGGGCCATGATGCGGCTGCAATAGGCTGCAGATGTTTTATCAAGATCAACGTCATAGGTCAGAAAGCGCGTCACCACTGGTGCGTACATCGCGTCGGCAATGCAAGGGGCTTTGCCAAACAGGTAGGGACCGCCGTAAGTGCGAAGGCAATCGGCCCAAATTTCGACAATCCGGTCGATATCAGCCTGCGCGCGTGACCAGACCTTGAACTTGGGGAAGTGCGCTTTGAGATTCATCGGCAACGCCGCGCGAAGCGCCGAAAAGCCAGAGTGCATTTCGCCGCAAATCGCACGGCAGTGCGCACGGGCCTTGGCATCGGCCGGCAGCAGTTGTGCTTTGGGCTTGATTTCGTGGAGGTATTCACCAATGGCCAACGTGTCCCACACCTTGATGCCGTTGTGTTGCAAGGACGGCACCAGCATGCTCGATGACAGCAAGAGCATTTCGGCCTTCATCGCAGGGTCGTCGGGCGAGACTACATGCTCGGTGAAGTCAAGGCCTGCCAGGCGTGCCATCAGCCATCCGCGCAAAGCCCAGGCGCCATAATTTTTGCTGCTGATTGTCAAGACTGCTTTGGCCATAGTGGGCGCTCCTGAGTGGAATGAATCCTCACTCCTGCCCGCAAGGGTTGTGCCAGCCACCGGACTGGCCCGTAACTTGCCTGCACCACAAGGCATGAAAGCAACTTCGCATAAATCGTCAGGACGCCCATGATGTACCAGGCATACCAGTTCCAGTCCGACCTGTTGTCGCCCATGCGCTTGCTGGCCCAAACGGGCAGCAGCGCGCTCTGGCTGGGCAGCACCGAAGGCAGTCTGTTGCGCAAGGCTTCAGCGGCACTCGAAGTGTTTTCGCGCATGCGCCTGACACATTCGCGCCCGAAATACGGTATCCAGACCATTGCGGCCGGTGAACGGGTTTACAACGTTACTGAAGCGGTCGTGCTTCGCATGCCATTTGGAAGCCTGCTGCACTTCAAAAAGGACCTTGAAAGCGCAGAGCCGGCGCACCCCCCGGTGTTGCTGGTGGCGCCACTTTCCGGCCATTTCGCCACGCTGCTCAAGGAGACGCTGAAAACCTTGCTGCAAGACCACGATGTTTTCATTACCGACTGGCACAACGCGCGCGACGTATCACTGCGCCACGGCGCTTTTGGGCTGGACGATTACATCGACCACATGATCCAGTTCATCGAAGCCATCGGACCTGGAACGCACGTTGTTGCCGTGTGCCAGCCTTGTGTTGCGGCGCTGGCAGCAACGGCCATCATGGCCGAAGACGACAACCCCAATCAGCCCAGCAGCCTGACCCTGATGGCCGGCCCGGTGGACTGCCGCGTCAATCCAACCGAGGTCAACAAACTGGCCAACAGCAAGCCCATAGAGTGGTTCGAAAAAAACCTGATTACCCACGTGCCCTTGCCCCACGCCGGTTTTATGCGTCGCGTCTATCCCGGCTTTATCCAGCTCAGCGCGTTTATGGCCATGAACCCCGAGCGTCACAAGCAGGCGTTCAAGGATATGTATGCCCACTTGGTGACTGGGGACGTGGAGAAGGCCGCCACCATCCAGACCTTCTACGACGAGTATCTGGCAGTGAACGACTTACCGGCCGAGTTCTACCTGGAAACGGTCCAAAAAGTGTTTCAGACTTACGATTTGCCGGCTGGCAAACTCAGCTATCGCGGACGCACCGTGAATCCCAAAGCGATCCGCCGCACGGCATTGCTCACCATCGAGGGGGAGCGCGACGATATTTGCGCGGTCGGGCAAACCGTCGCCGCGCACGACCTTTGCAGCAGCATCCGGCCTTATTTAAAAAATCACCACATCCAGACTGGTGTCGGCCATTACGGCGTGTTTAGCGGCCGCAAATGGAATCAGCAGATCTATCCCCGCGTGCGCGACGCCATCCACGCCAGCATGGGCTGACAGGCATTCAGGAATCGGCTTCCGATGCGCCGGGATTCCTGCCCTTCATCGGCGCGTAGAACGCTTTGATGCGAGCCATATCGGCCTCGACATCGCCGGTGGTCACGAACTCGGGGCCGAGCCCGGCGCGCTTTTTGTCGTAGTCGATGTAGGCCATAACGATTGGCACGCCCGCGCCGGTTGCGATGTGATAGAAACCGGTTCTCCAATAACGCACATTGCTGCGCGTGCCCTGAGGTGCCACTACCAGCTGCAGAGGGCCTTGTGCGCCACGAATAGCCTCAATCGACGCCGCCACCACATTGCCTGAATTGGCCCGGTCCACCGCGACGCCGCCCAGCCAGCGCATCACGCCGCCAAAGGGCGCCCTGAACAGCTCGTGCTTGCCCATCCAGTAAATGCGCAATCGCAGCGCAAAAGCCACCATCAGCGTGTAGGGCAAATCCCAGTTGCTGGTGTGCGGAGCGCCGATCATGACGCATTTCTGTGCATTGTCAGGAAGCCGGCCTTCGATCGTCCAGCCGGTGCTTTTCAGAAACGCCCAGGAAAGGCCCCGCAAGGCCGTATTGAGCAGCGGCGTATCAAAGAGCGTGCGTTGCATTGCCGCTGGAATCGTGGTCTTTATCCGGTCGGTGAGCGGGATCCACATGGGTCATCAGGTTAAGCACGCGGTGGCGTTGCATCACCGCCTGGCGCGCCGCAACCGCGATGTTGTGGCCTGCTTCCACGGTGAGCGTGGCGTCGACCTCGATGTGGGCATCGACCACCACCATATCGCCCATTTTTCGGGTCCGCACATCGTGCACACCCGCAACGCCCGGCGTTGAAATCAGCGTGTTGCGGATCGCTGCAACTTCTTCTTCGTTGATGGCGCGGTCCATCAGGTCGTGCATGGCATCCCAGCCAAAGGTCCAACCCATTTTGCCGACCATAAAGCCCACAATCAGCGCCGCGATCGGATCCAACAAAGGGTAGCCCGCCAGATTGCCGATGAGGCCAAGCGCCACCACCAGCGACGAGGCAGCGTCAGAACGTGCATGCCATGCATTGGCGACCAGCAGCCCAGACTTGACGGCCTTGGCTACTTTGAGCATGTAGCGAAACAGCAATTCCTTGGATGCAATCGCCGCGATTGCTACCCACAGCGCAGAGGTGTGGGCTGTTGCAATCGAATCCGGCGATTCAATTTTTCGCAGTGCTGACATCACCATGCCGACACCCACTGCGATCAGTAGCGCGCCCAAAGCCAGCGAAGCAGCCGTCTCAAATCGCTGGTGCCCGTAGGGGTGGTCAGTGTCCGCGTCTTTTTTGGCGTGGTGGCTGGCAAAGAGCACCACAAAATCCGCCACCAGATCGGACAACGAATGAACGCCATCTGCAATCAGGCCCTGGGATTTGGCCAGCGTGCCGACGACGATCTGGGTCGCCGACAGCAGCAGATTGACAGTCACGCTGACCCAGGTGCTGCGCGATGCAGCGGCAGCCCGTTCGGCTACCGTGTGCGTGGCGTGTTCGGAATCATCGTCGGGGGTGGAAAAGTTCATGGTGCTTGCGATAGCAGAAATGAGAGGGTAGCTTAGTCACGCCGTATGACAAAACCTTTAACTCAAATGCTTGCCGGCAATGCCGGCGAGCTCAAACATCGTGACCTGTGGCTTGCCAAAAACCGGCAGCAACTTGGCATCCGCGTTGATGGCGCGCTTGTTGGTGGCGTCCTGCAGCCCATTGGCCTTGATGTAGTCCCACAGTTTTTTGATCACCTGGGTACGGGCAATCGGCTCTGCTCCAATCACTGCGGCCAGCGCGGGGCTGGGCAATTTGCCGCTCGCTGCAGTCGTGGCTCGGGGAGCTTTGGGTGTCGCTGACGCCGCCTTTTTTGCAGGTGCTTTTTTGCTTGCAACTTTCCTTGCGACTGCTTTTACGGCTGGCGATTTGGCAGCGGTCACGGCCTTGGCACTGGCTTTGTAGGCCGGTTTGCGCGGAGGGAACTTGCTGGGTGCAAATTCGAAATTCACCTTGCCCGCTTCTGGGTCCCAGGCCAGCATGGCTTTGAAGGAACGGCGCGTGCGCATGGAGACAAACTTTTCCAGCATGTCGGTTTTGCCGGTTTCCAGCAATTTGGACATTTGCGCACGCTCGATGGGTTGCTGCAGGATCACTTGCCCGCTCTTGAAGTCGCAGGTCGGAGTGGGCTGGGCCAGTGTGGGTACCGACTTTTCGCAGACATAGTTCTTGCCGTGCTCGAACACCCGCGCGCCGCATTTGCGGCAAGCGCCCAAGGGTGTCTGTGCTGAAAAGTCGATCAACTCGCCACTGTCTTCGCCGGCCTTGTCGTCACCGAAGTCGAATTCGAGCTTGTAGTTTTTAGTTTCTTCATCGAACTTGATGACCATCTCGGCGGTGAATGGCCAGCCCGCTTTGGAGCGAAAGCCCTCCAGCGGCCCGATTTTTTTGTCACGAAGGAACTGCTCGACCTCGGCCAACTCGAATGTGCGTCCGGCCGGTGATTTGCCAAATGAAAAGCCACAGCCCTCGCTATCGCCGGACTTTCCGGTGCAGGTATAACGGCGATAGTTTTCTTTCACGACACCGCCGCAATTCGGGCACGGTGCAGCCAGCGTCGCGTAGTCACCCGGAATCGTGTCGCGGTCGTACTCCTTGGCTTTTCTGACCATGCGTTCGGTCATCGCGGCAATTTCGGCCATGAAGGTATCCCGGCGCAACTTGCCCTGCTCCATTTGCGCGAGCTTGTATTCCCACTCACCGGTCAGTTCCGCCTTGGTCAACTCCTGCACGTCGAGGCCGCGCAGCAACGTCATCAACTGAAATGCCTTGGCGGTTGGAATCAGTTCGCGGCCTTCGCGCAGCATGTACTTTTCAGCGATCAGTCCTTCGATGATGGAGGAGCGCGTTGCAGGTGTGCCCAGCCCTTTTTCCTGCATGGCTTCCCGCAGTTCGTCATCTTCCACCGTTTTGCCGGCACCTTCCATGGCGCCGAGCAGGGTGGCTTCGGAGTAGCGCGCAGGCGGGCGCGTCTTGAGGCCCTTGGTTTCTACTGCGTCGGTACTTACTTTTTCACCCGGCTGCACCGGTACCAGACTCTGGCCCTTGTCACCGTCTTTGGCGTCTGCCACTTCATCGGCAGCTTCCTTGCCGTAAATTGCCAGCCAGCCCGGCTTGACCAGCACTTTGCCTTCCGTTTTAAAACTGTGCGGGGCAACCGTGGTGATACGCGTCGTTACCTGGTATTCGGCGCTCGGGTAAAAAACTGCCATGAAGCGGCGCACCACCAAATCGTAAATTTTTTGTTCTGCTTCCGACAGGCCGCTGGGCGCTTGCAGCGTCGGAATAATGGCAAAGTGGTCGGATACTTTGGCGTTGTCAAAGACCCGCTTGGTGGGCTTGAGGTAGTTGTTGTTCAACGCAGTCAAAGCGTGGGGCGCCAGGTGCCGCATGCCGCTGTCGGCCAGCATCTCAAAGGTCTGTTTGACCACCGGCACATAGTCTTCCGGCAGATTGCGCGAATCGGTACGCGGGTAAGTCAGTGCCTTGTGGCGCTCGTACAGGCTTTGCGCAATCGATAGGGTGGTTTTTGCCGAGTAGCCAAACTTCCCGTTGGCTTCGCGTTGCAGAGAGGTCAGGTCAAACAGCAGGGGCGAGGCCTGCGTGGTGGGGCGGCTTTCTTCGGTGACTACCCCTTTTTTATCGCGCACTGCGTTGGCAATGCTTTGGGCCTCGGCGGCACTCCAGACGCGGTCTGCCTTGCGCTCCGCATCGTCGGCATTTTTCTTCCATTGGGGGTCAAACCATTTGGCGGGGTAGGTTCCGGCCGTGGCGCCAAAGGTGGCGTGAATTTCCCAGAAGTCGCGGCTGATGAATTTGCGGATCTGTTCTTCGCGCTCCACCACCACCGACAGCGTGGGTGTTTGCACGCGCCCGACCGTGGTCAGAAAAAAACCTCCGTCGCGTGAGTTGAAGGCCGTCATGGCCCGCGTGCCGTTAATGCCCACCAGCCAGTCCGACTCGGAGCGGCAGCGGGCTGCATCGGCCAGGGGTTGCATTTGCGCGTTGCTGCGCAGGTTGCCAAACCCATCCCGGATCGCTTGCGGCGTCATGCTTTGCAGCCAAAGCCTTGATACCGGTTTGCCCAGCGGCTTGGCGCCACCGGCGTATTGCTCGATCAGGCGAAAGATCAACTCACCCTCGCGACCCGCGTCGCAGGCATTGATGATTCTGTCCACGTCCTTGCGCTTGGCGAGTTTGACGACCGCATTGAGGCGCGTTTTGGTCTTGTCCACCGGCTTGAGGTCAAAGTGCGGCGGAATGACTGGCAGGTTGGCAAAGCTCCACTTTCCGCGTTTGACGTCGAACTCCTCAGGCGCCTGAATTTCAACCAGATGTCCGACCGCGCTCGACACGACATAGCCCTCGCTCTCGAAATATTCGTCGTGCTTTTCAAACTTCCCCGCCGTCGGGGTGAGCGCCCGGACGATGTCCTGCGCCACGGATGGCTTCTCGGCAATGACCAATGTTTTCATCTGACTACAATCCCGGTTTCTCGCGCACGTGCACGCACGTGCGCGCTCATGCACGCAGGCACGCACATGCGCGCCCATACGATTCACCATACCAAATTTTTACGCCGTGGCTAAAAAACCTGTGGATTCCCCCGTCGTTTCGGACAAGCGCCGCATTCAGACCCGTCGCTCCGGTGTCCACGGAAAAGGCGTTTTCGCGACGCAAGACATCGCCGAAGGCGAAACCATTATTGAGTACGTCGGCGAGGTTATCAGCTGGGCCGAGGCGCAGGAGCGCCATCCCCACGACCCTGCGGACCCCAACCACACGTTCTACTTCCACATTGATGAAGACCATGTGATCGATGCGCTTTATGGCGGCAACTCATCGCGCTGGATCAACCATTCCTGCGATGCCAACTGCGAAGCCGATGAGCAAGGCGGTCGGGTATTCATCAAGGCGCTGCGCAACATCCGGGCTGGCGAAGAGTTGAATTACGACTACGGCCTGATCATTGATGAGCCTTACACGAAAAAACTCAAGGCCGAATACCCCTGCTGGTGTGGCACGAAAAAGTGCCGGGGCACGCTGCTCGCTCCCAAGCGCGGTAAAAAGTAGATGCTGGCGTGCCTTGCTCGCCGCGGGTGCTGCTTATGACGGTACGCTGGAATGCGGAAGCGGTGTGGGAGCAGGTGGTACCCATGCTTCCTGGATTTACGGTCGAGGTCTTGCCGCAAATCGACTCGACCAATACCGAGCTTTTGCGCCGTGCGCGCGCCGGGCAGCTTGAACCCACTTTACTGGTCGCGCAGCGACAAAGCGCGGGACGTGGGCGGCTGGGGCGTGATTGGCAAAGTGGGTCGTCTGACGCGCAGGCCAACGCCTTACCCGGTTTGACCTTCTCGCTGGGACTTGTGCTGCAGCCGTCGGACTGGTCGGGTTTGTCGTTGGCGGTGGGATTGTCGGTGGTCCAAAGCCTGCATCCGGCGCTGCGCTTGAAGTGGCCCAACGACGTATGGCTGGATGGCCGCAAGCTGGCCGGCATCCTGATCGAAACGGTGGCGGCCGGCGATGTGCGTTTTGCCGTGATTGGTATTGGCATCAATGTG
>Ga0075019_10002240_pt1 | contig 10999 bp, 7 predicted proteins | sample ColStrG_CSR_2013_FD_71473 | JGI IMG/M metagenome (GOLD analysis project Ga0075019, IMG submission 71473) | Freshwater sediment microbial communities in response to fracking from Pennsylvania, USA - Cold Stream Run_MetaG_CSR_2013 | ecosystem: Environmental > Aquatic > Freshwater > Creek >...
TTATTGGATGATTTAGTGGAATATGTCTATAATGGAAAAGGATGTCGTTTATTGGTCATGGGGGATAGTGCCCAATTGCCTCCGGTCGGTTTATCAGATTCCCCAGCCTTGGATTCCTCATTTTTAACCGAGAAATATGGAATGGAGGTTTATGAATATGAACTTTCGGAAGTCTTACGACAATCCTCTACATCCGGAATCCTAGAAAATGTTACCCAGATTCGAAACCTTTTAAATTTGGAGAAACTGGTATTTAAGGATATTAAATTAAGAACCTATCCGGATACCATCCGGATAGGTTCCCAGGATTTAGAGGAAGAGATTTCGAATACCTATACCAAGAAAGGATTGGAAAATACCTTAATAATTACGCGGTCCAATAAAACCGCTAATGCTTATAATCAGCATATACGGAATCGGGTTTTAGGCCGAGAGGATAAGATTAATGTAGGGGATGTGGTAATGATTGTCAAAAATAATTATTTCTGGTTGCCTCCAGAATTCCCCATGGATTTCCTGGCCAATGGAGATATTGCCAAGGTTCGAAAAATTAAAAATCTGGAGAATCTTTATGGTTTTGAATTTGCGGATGCGATTTTAGAATTAATTGATTATGAAGGCTCTCCTGAATTTACCTGTAAAGTAATGCTCAATACCCTGGGGATGGAATCCTCCAGTCTAGGGATGAATGAAATGAAGGAATTTCAGGAATCCATTTTAAAGGATTATGGACCCATCAAGAATAAAAAACTTCAATGGGATAAATTAAAAGCGGATCCTTATTGGAATGCCCTTCAATTAAAATTCTCTTATGCGGTAACCTGTCATAAGGCTCAAGGGGGGCAATGGGATACCGTATTTGTGGATCAAGGATTCTTAAAGGAAGAGATGCTCAATAAGGAATTTATTCGCTGGCTTTATACGGCCAGTACTAGGGCTATTGATCGACTCTATCTCGTTAATTTTAACGATCGTTTCTTTGATTAATTCCAAGGCTTTGAGTTTTTTTCCAAGATCTCCAAATTTTGTTTCAATCGGGGAAAACCGGTTCGGGTCAAGGGGCTTTTCGCAAATAATCGATCAAATATATCTTGGGTTATATCTTTCCAATCTTTTGGACTCATGCCTAGCATTTCAGTTTTTGGTTTTAAAAGCGGATTCGTATGGGTCAGCGAAAATCGGTTCCAAGGGCAGACCTCCTGGCAAATATCACATCCAAAAACCCAATTATCCATTTTATCATGGAATTCATGGGGAATCTCATTTTTTAATTCAATCGTTAAATAGGAAATACATTTCCTAGCATCCAGGATCTGAGAATCGAGGATTGCTCCGGTTGGACAGGCATCGATACATCGGGTACAGGTGCCACAATGGTCTTCCATTGGAGAATCTGGGATTAATTCCAGGTCCAGGATAATCTCCCCCAAGAAGAAATAAGAACCGGATTTTTTATGGATCAATAAAGTATTCTTTCCGATCCATCCAAGTCCGCTTTTCTCGGCCCAGGTTCTTTCCATAACCGGGGCTGAATCAATGAATATCCTCCCTTCGACCTTTCCTATATTTTCCTGAATGAATTCCATCAATAAATAGATTTGATCTTTGACCACATGATGGTAATCTTCCCCATAAGCATAGCGGGCAATTTTGGGAGATTCTGGATCGAGGGGAATTTCTTCGGGATAATAATTATAAGCCAGGGAAATGACTGATTTGGATCCCGGAACTAGTTTTCTCGGATCTAATCTTTTATCGAAATGATTTCCCATATAGGACATTTCTCCATGATAATCCTGCTTTAACCAGTTTTCTAAATGGGAGGCTTCTTCCTCCAGAAACTGAGCCTTGGATATTCCGGAAAACAGGAAACCAAGCCTAGAGGCTTCCTCCTTAATCATTTGAGTCCAGGTTTCCGGATTACTCATTTTCCTTTAAAATAAGGTTCCTGGTTTTTGGAGATAGGGTATTTTTAAATGTTTATAGGCCATTTCGGTGGCTTCTCTTCCTCGGGCAGTTCTCATTAAATAGCCTTCTTGGATTAAAAAGGGCTCATATACTTCCTCTAAGGTGCCTTCTTCTTCCCCTACGGCGGTGGCTATAGTCTTTAGCCCCACGGGTCCTCCCTTAAACTTTTGGATTATCGTATTGAGGATTTTATTATCCATTTCATCCAATCCATGTTCATCTACATTGAGGGCTTGTAAAGCAAATTTTGCAATTGGAGTATCGATATTCCCGGTTCCTTTGATTTGGGCAAAATCTCGAGTTCTTCGAAGCAATGCATTCGCAATTCTGGGAGTTCCCCGACTTCTTCGAGCAATTTCATAGGCTCCTTCTTCGGTAATCGGGGTTTTTAGGATCCCGGAGGAACGGATCACAATATCGGTTAAAAGTTTAGAATCATAATATTCCAATCGGGAATTAATTCCGAAACGGGCTCGTAAAGGAGAGGTTAATAAGCCTGAGCGGGTAGTGGCTCCAATCAAGGTAAAGGGTGAAAGGGAAATCTGGACGGAACGGGCATTGGGTCCGGATTCCAGCATGATATCAATTTTATAATCCTCCATGGCCGAATAAAGATATTCCTCCACTAAGGGACTCAGGCGGTGAATCTCATCAATAAATAGAATATCATTAGCCTCCAAATTGGTTAATAAACCTGCTAAATCCCCAGGTTTATCCAAGACTGGACCAGAGGTTACCCGGATATTCACGCCCATTTCATTGGCAATGATATAGGATAGGGTAGTTTTTCCAAGACCTGGAGGGCCATGAAGTAATACATGATCCAAGGCTTCCCCCCTTTGCTTGGCTGCTTCTACAAAAATTTTAAGGTTCGAAATGATTTTATACTGCCCTGTAAAATCATCGAATTGGGAAGGTCGCAGGACTCTTTCCAATTCCCGATCTGCAGGGTTAAGATTCTCTTGATGAGGGTCTAAGGGTTCCTTATGCATCTTTCTTCACCATTTCCCTAAGTTAAGGATTATATGGTCTTTTGCTCGTATTTTCGAAACCAGCTTCCAATTTTCATTTCAAGGACTCCGATCACCGCCTCCTTAAATATGCCTTTGGACATTTTACTTTCCCCTCGACTCCGATCGGTAAATATGATAGGAATTTCCTTGACGATGAATCCATGCTTCCAAGCGGTGAATTTCATTTCAATCTGAAAGGCATAACCGATAAACTTAATCTTCTCAAAGTTGATGGTTTCTAAGACCTTTCGTTTATAAGCCTTGAAACCTGCCGTCGTATCCATGACATGCATTCCTGTGATATAACGAACATAAACGGAAGCGAAATAGGACATCATTACCCGGCTCATGGGCCAATTGACCACATTCACCCCGCTCACGTACCGGCTTCCTATGGCCACATCCGCACCTTGAACACAGGCATCTCGAAGGCGAATTAAATCAATGGGATTATGGGAAAAATCTGCGTCCATTTCCATGATATATTCATATCCTTTTTCCAAGCCCCATTTAAATCCATGGATATAGGCGGTACCTAATCCCAGTTTTCCTTTTCTTTCTTCTAAATAAATTCTTCCTGGAATTTCCTCCATCAATTCCCGGACCAGATCAGCGGTTCCATCGGGCGAATTATCATCTACGACTAAAATATCAATAGGATAAACTAAGGAAATTACGGCACGGATAATTCGGACTATATTTTCTTTTTCCTTATAGGTTGGAATTATAACTAGACTATCGGACACTTCTAATCAACAGCTTAATGGGTGGAATCATCTTGAATAAGATAGGTCTTTTCTTTTATTTTTTTAGAAACGAGCACAAAGATGATAAAAAATATGCTGAGTATCCATACAAATAGCCAATAGTAACTAGCTCCGGTAAATCGGGAGAAAAATCCTTTATTGGCAATGCTATGATTGATAAAGCCCGTGAATAGATTTCCGGCGGAAAGGGTAAGCCACCATATGGCGGTCATGGTACTTTTCATCGAAGGGGGAGATTGGGTATAGGCATATTCCACACAGGTCACCGATATCAGGATTTCCGAAACGGTGACCAAGATATACGCCAAGATTTGCCATAAAAAGGATGGATGAAATCCATTATCCACCTTTGTTTGCAATAGGGCAATGATCACAAAGGAAGCTCCTATAGAAAATAAACCGGCCCCAATTTTCCGTAGGGGACTTATCCTAAGGCCTAATTTCTCTAACCGAGGATATACAAAATAGGTGAAAAAGGGAATTCCAAGAACAATAAATAAGGGGCTCAGGGTTTGAATTTGTTCTGGAAGAATGGATCTATTCAGGAATGGGATCGTTAAATCCAATTTCGTAGCCTGAATCACCCATTCCGATAAGCATTGAAACCACATGGCCCAGAAGATGGGGATAAAGATCAAGACGGATAGGACACGCCACATGGCTTCCGTACCATCGATGGTTTCTTCTGAAAATCGGGCAAGGGCTTGATCCCTCCAATTTTCTCCAGGTTTTTTGGTTTTAAAGAGGTTGGCGATTAAATGAAAATGGACCACCCAAAAATTATCATTTTTAATTCCTCGAGGGGGGAGAATTCGATAGTTTTTTCGACCGATGAAAAAAATCAAGGTGGCCATCGCCATAAAAATACCCGGAATTCCAAAAGCCCATTTGGCTCCCCAATTATGGTAAACGACCGGAATTAAGAGCGTAGAGAATACGGAACCGAGATTAATGGAAAAATAAAACCATCCATAGGCCTTGGAAAGTAAATGCTCGTTTTTCGGGGTAAATTGATCGCCTAGATTGGCCGAAACATTGGCCTTAATGCCTCCTGCTCCAATGGCAATTAATACTAGGCCCAAGGTAAATCCGGCCAAATCCTGATCCATTATAGCCAAGGTCAAATGCCCAAAACAATAGAGAATGGAAATATATAATATGACCTTATACTTCCCGAAAAACCAATCTGCCGCGATACCCCCTAATAAGGGAATAAAATAGGCTAGGGTCACAAAGAAATGGGTCTTTTCATTGGCATTGGCTTCCGCAATCGATTCCAATCCTTTGATATGATGAGGATTAAAAAATTGTGCTACCAGAAATGTAGGTAGGATGGAGGACATCCCATAAAAGCTAAACCGTTCTGCAGCTTCGTTCGATACGAGGTATAAAAATCCCTTGGGAAAGCCCGTTCCTGGCTCCTTTATTGATTCTTCCATTAGAGGTTTTCCACAATAAAATCAGTCATCCGATGGTATAAATGATTCCGCGTATTTCCTCCATAAATTCCATGATTCCGGTTCGGATAATAGGCTTGAGTAAATTTCTTATTCAATTGGATTAGGGCTTCAGAGAACATAATGCTATTCTGTAAATGAACATTATCATCCGCCGTTCCATGAACGATTAGGAAATTTCCTTTTAAACGATCTGCAAAATTTACCGGAGAATTTTCATCATACCCGGTCGGGTTCTCCTGAGGGGTGGTCATATAGCGCTCTGTATAGATACTATCATAATATCGCCAATTGGTCACTGGGGCAATGGCAATGGCCATTTTAAAGACATCATTTCCCTTGGTGATGCAATTCGAAGATACATAGCCACCAAAGCTCCATCCCCAAATTCCGATTCGACTAGGATCGATATAAGATTGTTTGGCTAACCATTTGGCGGATTCAATTTGATCCATTACTTCAAGTTTTCCCAGGTTTAAATAAGTCGACTTCTCGAAATCACGACCCCGGGCACCGGTTCCTCTTCCATCGACCGATACGACGATATAACCCTTGGAAGCCAAGACCTGATACCAGGCATTATCAAATCCATCAAATTGATTTTGGACCGTTTGAATACCAGGTCCCCCATAAACATACATAAGGACTGGATATTTTTTATTAGGATCAAAGTTCTTAGGTTTAATCATCCAGGCATTCAATAAATTTCCATTGGCAGGAACCGTGAGGAAGGTAAAAGGCTGGAAATCAAAATTCGATTTGGTTTGCTCTAATTCATGATTATCCTCTAATACCCGAATGGAATGTTGGGTAGAACTTGAAACCGAGATTTTTGGAGCCTGATTGATATTGGAGTATGTATGAATGAAATAGGAAAAATCCTTGCTGAAATCTCCTTCATTCCATCCCGATTCTTCCGTTAATTTTTTCAAACCTTTCCCATTTAAGCCAATGGAATAAATCTCTCGGTTATAAGGTTTATCCATAGCTGCCTGGAAATAAACTTGGCCTTTTTTGGAATCCACCCCATATAATTTCGTAGCATCATAATTCCCGGTAATAATTGAATTAATCAGTTTTCCATTCATGGAATACCGATAATAATGAAGGAAACCATCGTCATCCTTACTTAAAATAAATTCTTTATTTCCAGGGAGAAAGGTTAAATCATCATTCTTGCTGATATCGATATATTTAGGATCTTTTAATTCGATCAATAAGCGAGTAGATCCATTTCCGGCATTGGCTAATAAATATTCCAAATGGTTTTGGTGTCGGTTTAATCGGTAAACGCAAAGAGAATTCGGATCCTGGGTCCATTGAATTCGAGGAATATATTGATCCTTTTCTGGCCCTAAATCTACAGGTATATCTTTTCCCGAAGCGAGTGAATAGAGATGAATACTGACCAGGGAATTTTTTTCTCCCGCCTTCGGGTATTTATAGGTATAGATACTGGGATATAAATCTTTATAAATGGGGATCGAGAATTGAGGTACCTCGGTTTCGTCTAATCGATAATAGGCTAGGGTCTTTGAATCAGAAGACCAAAAGAAGGCCCGAGCAAAAGAGAATTCTTCTTCATAGACCCAGTCGGCTATTCCATTAATGATAAAATTCTTTTTTCCATCCTGGGTAATCGCCACTTCTTTTCCAGAACTTAGGTCTAGATAGTATAAATTATTCTCTCGAACAAAACCTACTTTCTGTCCATCCGGGGAAAAGGTAGCTTCTTGCTGTTTTCCTTCCTTGGAAATAGGCAGAATTTGATGGGTTTTCAAATCATAAACATAAAAATAGCCTCGGTTGGAATGACGATAAATGGGTTCTACCTCATTTTCGATCAGGATTTTATCCTCAGTCTCATTAAAACTATAATTGGATAAGGTTTTTCCACCCAAATTGGATTCCCGAACTAAGGTATCCAAGGCTTTTCCGGTTTCATAGGAATACTGAATCAGGGCAGCTCTTCCTAGGGCATCATGAGCAATTAAGGTATATGATTTTCCATCCTTCATAGTACGGATCTCGTCGACCCCTTTCGGGTAAAATCGATATTGAGCCCAAACATCTTCCACTTTTATCTTGGTACTTTCTTGGGCCCAGGAAATTTGAAGCGATAAAAGGGAAATAAAAAGGAGGAATAGTTTTTTCATAAAATATATTAATTGATCGTTGGTTTTTTGACGGGGGCGATAAATAGACTATCTCGGGCGGAACTTTCATTGGTCATATTGAGGTCTTTTTTCAATCTCCATAAGCCTTCCGAATAGGTCATTCCATCATAGGTAAGGTCGGGTCCATAATATTCAAATTTCCCTTTCATGGTCGTATCAGAAGGGGAAAGATGATCGAATAGGATTAGTTTTTTCTCAGGCAAATATTTGAGCATCATGGTCGCTTGATGGGTATAGGAAAATAAAACCCGATCCAATACCTTATCTTCATAATTAAAAATGGGTCCTCCAAAAATGGGTTTTCCCAATTCAAAATGAATCACATCGAGTAGGCGTTGGGTAATTTGATCGGAAATGCCTTTCCATCCCAATAAAACATAATTTCCTTTTTCATCTGGGGGGAGTATGGAATAATATTCACAGCCATACCATTGTTTAGGGCCCGATATCCATTGGTCGGGTTTGGATATATGCTCTGTAAAATCGACCAAGGGAAAAAGCTCTAATTGCTTGGGATTATTCATTTGAATTGCCCCATAAAATCGATAAGCAATATCATTAATATTCACAAACCAGCTAAAGATCCTGAACTTTCGGTCCGGGGAATAAACAATTCGAAAACTTCGTATGGAATCAAATCCATATTCAAAGGATCCTGGGATTTTTAGAGCTCGAACTAGGGTCGGAATAAATTTATAGGTAGCAGCTTTCCGGTCCGTTTCATCCGAACCGTTCACAATCATGGTCCCCAACTTTTTTAAAGTATCCTGGTAAAGATCCAATTTTCGTTTATAAGGATTCTGGCCAAGGGAAGAAAAATGAAATAGGAGAAGAAATATTAGGGTAATAAGGCCAAAGCGAAATGAATTAATTGGCTGATACCGTAGGATATAACTCATAGAGATCATTCTAAGAGGAAAAATGGTGTTTGTGGTCAAAATATTCGAATTGGAAGATATAAATTTATTTTTAATAAACGGGGATTCGGACCCTATAGGTACATATTCCTGTTCAAAAATGATATTTTTGTGAATGACCCAAAATCGGTACCTGCGTTTTTTCTCCAAAAAATACGCCACCAGCTTTCGAATCTTAGTGACAGCCTTTACGATTTTGGTTTCCGTATTGATTCTCCCTAAAGGTACCCGGTTTCGATATGAATTTGATAAAGGGAAAGTTTGGCTTCATAATGATTTATTGGCTCCCTTTTCTTTTCCAATTCGTAAAAGCGATGCCCAATTAAAATCTGAAAAAAACTCGGTTTTAAAATCTATTAATCCAGTTTATCATCGAGATGATAAAATCTCGAATGCCGCCTTAGAAAGTTTTCAAAAAGATTTTGAAGCCCAAATGAAATTCAAAAATCCCAATGAAGACGAAGTCAATGAGGCTTATATCATTACTTCCCATTTCCTCCAAAATATTTATCGAAAGGGGGTGATTTTACCGAATTCTCAATACCAAAAGAATTCCATGGATTATCCTATCCAATTAGTGGATAATAATATTGCGGTATTGACCAATACCTCCGAATTATTTACCCTGAAAAGGGCTATTGATTATGTCAAGGATGGAATTACCAATTCCTCAATGTCCAATAAGGAGCTCATTCTAAACCTGGTCGAAAATCATTTAGAAGCCAATATTGTCTATGATGATTATTTAACCAAGGGGACGGAAAAGGAAGCCTTGAATAATATCTCCGAAACCCAAGGAATGGTTGAAAAAGGGGAATTGATCGTGGCCAAAGGGAATTTTGTGAATGACCAGATTTATCAAAAACTCCTTTCCTTGAAAACCGATTATGAGGAAAAAATATTTGAGGGGAGCAGTCTATGGATTATTGCCTTGGGTCAATTCCTGGTGGTTAGCTTAAGCCTCATTATCATGATCCTTTTTATGTGGATTTTCCGGAATGATGTATATCGGGATATCCGAAAATCGATCTTGATTCAATTTGTCTTTATTTTCATGTTGGCCGTCTTATCCTGGGCCATTCAATTAAAATTCTCCAGTCTTTATTATATCCCTTATTGCGTTGTTCCAATCATTATTCGATTATTATTTGATTCGAGACTCGCCTTAAATATTCATTTAATGGTAGTAATGGTGGCTGGATTCTTTGTGCCTAATGGTTTCGAGTTTGTATTTATTCAAATGACGACAGGTATGGTAGCGATTTATAGCCTAAGAAATTTAATCCGCCGATCCCAATACCTGTTCTCGGCCTTAATGATTCTATTAACTTATTTTATCGGATTCTTTGCCATTTCTATCATCCATCAAGGGAGTTTTACTGCGATCATCTGGTCTGATTTTATTCCTTTTATCGTAAGTGCTGTCCTTTCTTTATTGGCCTACCCCCTTATTTATTTATTCGAAAAAGTATTTGACATTACCTCTGAATTGAGCTTAATGGAATTAACCAATACCAATAATTCCTTATTAAGAGATCTAGCCTTTAAAGCCCCAGGCACCTTCCAGCATAGCATGCAGGTAGCGAATCTTGCCGAAGCTGCGGCCTTTAAAATAGGGGGTTCTGCCTTATTAATTCGGGCGGGGGCACTTTATCATGATGTAGGGAAAATGAGGGCTCCTCAATATTTTATTGAGAACCAAAACCGAGAAGGGAAAAGTCCTCATGAAGGATTAAGTTTCGAAGAAAGTGCTAGTATCATTATTCGTCATGTTTCCGATGGGGTAGAAATTGCCAGACGTCATAATTTACCAGAAATCGTTATCGATTTTATTCGTACACATCATGGGGTAACCCGAGTGGATTATTTCTACCAATCTTTTTTGAAGAATTATCCAGAAATGGCCTTGAATGAAACCGTATTCCGTTATCCGGGCCCTATTCCTTTTAGCAAGGAAACTGCACTTTTAATGTTAGCTGATTCAGTGGAAGCAGCTTCCCGAACCTTAAAGAATCCAGATGCGGCCAGTATTTCGGCTTTAGTGGATCGGATCATTAATTATAAGATTGAACAACAGCAATTGGTGAATTCGGATATCTCATTTAAGGATTTGAATCGGATCCGTAAAATTTTCAAGGAAATGTTAATGGGCATTTACCATGTTCGAATCGATTATGAGCTATTAGAAAGCTTTGAGATCGATTAATTTAGAATTATTTCGGATAATTAATCATCCCATTCCCATTATTTTTATATTTGCACCCAGCTTTATTCAAAACCAATACGGAGAGGTGCCTGAGTGGCCGAAAGGGCCGGTTTGCTAAACCGTTGTACTTGGAAACAGGTACCGAGGGTTCGAATCCCTCCCTCTCCGCTGGAAGACCACTAAATACGACCAAAACCCCTTAAATGATATCGTTTGAGGGGTTTTTTAGTTTTAGGGTACCCTAAATTTTTCATATTTACCCACCTTTTTGGTGAGTAATTGGTGAGTTAGGGGACTAAGGAGAGATTACTCACCAGAAATGACACAAGTAATTGGTTATCAAGATGTTCAAGACGTGAACATCTTGTTCTCAAGTGAAGATAAACGTAATTTTATACACTTGATTTCCTAGTCATGAAACCTATTTTTAAAATCCTTTTCTACTTAAAGAAACCTAAAAATTATCAGACCGGTCCATTGCCGATCTACATTCG
>Ga0075019_10002241_pt1 | contig 10995 bp, 8 predicted proteins | sample ColStrG_CSR_2013_FD_71473 | JGI IMG/M metagenome (GOLD analysis project Ga0075019, IMG submission 71473) | Freshwater sediment microbial communities in response to fracking from Pennsylvania, USA - Cold Stream Run_MetaG_CSR_2013 | ecosystem: Environmental > Aquatic > Freshwater > Creek >...
CGGCCATGATTCGTGACCGCAGCTTTGTGGCTGCAAAAAACAGCCTTCAATCTCGCCCTCAGAATCGCCGGTTTCGCCCGTTTGAACTGGCGTCGGGACAAAATGATGTGAGTGTGTTCTTTCCGAATGACTATCAGATTGTTCGCAATGTGGAAAATCTCGACAGCGTCAGTCACTCGATGGCTGTCTCTCCGCAACCTTGGTCAAGCGACTACTGGGCCTCCTATTTAGGCGGTACAGCTTTCCGTTACGCAGATCCCAACTCTTCGCGCTCTGAGGATTTTGGACAGAACTACAGCAACTACCAAAGAACCTATGGAACTGTGGATTGGTCCAATCCAGCCGAGATCGATCTGCTGTCGCCAGCAGAAAAGTACGACATTCTGGTGGGCGACGAAAACTTCAATCTGACTCGCTACTCTTTCAATTCGGCCTATCAGACCTACCAAAGCACCGGCACGGTCGAAACATGGACTGGAATCTGCCACGGTTGGACTCCGGCTGCGATTTCCCTTCCACGGCCCTCAAGCGCCGTGACTTTGCACATCCCCAATTTCAAGGGCAACTCTTTTGATCTGACGATGTATCCAGACGACTTGAAAGCTCTGGCCAGTTTGGCTTGGGCCAACGGCCCGCCGAACCAAAGATTTTTAGGTTCGCGCTGTGATGTCAAAAATCCTGCGACCGATGCCAACGGACGCATTGTTGATGAGGCGTGTTTCGACGTGAACCCCGGCGCCTGGCACATGGCGGTTCTGAATCAGATGGGTCTGCGAGGCAAAAGTTTCGTGCTTGATGCGACCTATGATTATGAGGTCTGGAACCAACCCATGGCGTCGTATTCCATTTCCTATTTTGACATCAATAACTTTCAAGCCGCTGGCAGCCTGAACGACGCGATCGTGACTCGTACCAACGTAAACAATGACAAGTTTAGTGCCTATCGGGCACCCCAAACGACCTACTTGGTGGGTGTTGCCATGACGATCAACTATGTAGCTGAAACCGCTCCTGACCACACACCAACTGATGACCCTGGCAATGATCGCTTGGTGGCTGTGCAGTACTACTATGACTTGGAGCTGGATGCCGAAGGAAACATCGTCGGTGGTGAGTGGTACCAAAATGCTCACCCTGACTTTGCCTGGGTGCCCGAAGAGGATGAATCCAGCTCAAGCGTGGGTGACTCGGGTGTGAACTTGAATGGTCCCCTGACAGCCAAACTGTCGGCAAACCTGACACCCTACGCAGTCTATGGTTCGCAAAATGGCCAGCCACTGACGGCAGTCATTCAAAGTCTGTTCCAGCAGTCGAGCGCGAAGTGAATCAGACGGGAGCGGTCTCCCATTGACCGCTCTCTTGCGCCATCTGCGCCAGGGCCTTGACCCAAATCGGATTGTCATTCAAACACGAAACAACCTCAAATTTTTGTCCACCACTGGCTAAGAAAAGATCGCGCATCTCCATGTGAATCTCTTCCAGGGTTTCCAAGCAGTCAGTGGTAAAAGCCGGACATAACACAAGAATTGATTTCACACCTTTTGTGGCCAACGACCGCAGTGTCTGATCTGTGTAAGGTTGAATCCATTTCGCAGGCCCCAGCCGACTTTGAAAACTGACACTCCAGCGATCCGCCGGCAACTGCCAATGCTGGGCCAGGGCTCTTGCTGTCGCGAAGCTCTGGGCCCGGTAACATCGTCTTTCACACCCCGAGATTTGATCACAGCAGGACCCCAGATGACATTGAGGGTCCTTTTTCACCTGCGATTGCGGCAGTCCGTGAAACGAAAACAGAATGTGCTCGTGATTGGCAATCGCTTCAGCGGTCGTCGAAGATTGCATCGCCCTTTGATAGTGAGGATGCGCATAGAACTCGCGAAAAACTCGCAGCTTGGTTTGCGCGCCCTGAGTTTTCAAACACCGCTTGATTTCTTTGACCATGGAACCTGTGGTGGCTTCGGCGAATTGGGGAAACATCGGAACAAAGTCGATCTCCTGAACTCCCATTTTCAGAAGCTCGCCGACAACCTCGGTGAGGTTGGGCGTGCCATAGCGCATTCCCACACGCACGGGGATTTTCATTTCGGCTTCCAGCGCATGGGCCAGACGTTGTGAAAAGACCATCAAGGGTGATCCCTCTTTGGTCCAAACGGCCTGATATTTCAACGCCGACTGCGGCGCACGCCGGGGAACGATCAGTCCGCGGACCAGGGGAATTCTCACAATCGCAGGAAGATTGATCACATCAGGATCGCAGAGAAATTCGTTGAGATACTGTGCCACGTGCTCTGTCTGTGGGCTTTTGGGAGTGCCAATGTTACCGAGAATGACCGCTCTGGACATATGTGCTGATCCTTTTCGCAAGTTCTTGGTTGAAAGCAACAATCCGACTCAAACCCAATTGGCCCAAGTGATTACCCGTTAAAAACAAACCTTCGCTTTCAAGTTTAGCACGGAGTGGAGCAAAGTCATGCAATGCGCGCTCGTAGTCGACCGTGTAATGCGGCAAAGCTTGGGGCCACCGCACGACCACCAAATCTTGAACGGCAGTGTCATCCCGCAAAAGTTGCAAGCGCTCTTTCTTGATCAACTGGTGGACCTCTTGATCCGAAAGCTCAATTGCCTGTGGATCTTTGGCGCCGCCAAACATCCAGGTCTCATTGTGCAAGGAGCCCCGATGGGCAAAAATTTCGGAGTTCGAAAGGACTCCCAATGCTCGGTAACCTTGACCCGAAGCGAACAGAGCGCCGAAGCCTGCCAGTGTTTTCTGGGGATTCGCAAATCCCGCCGTCGCTCGGATCACCGGGATCATCTGGGCCTTTGGAGATTCCAACTTCAGGCCTTGCATCAGTTCCCGCAGAGCCGGCTGTGCTGTCGCGAAGACCAAAGGCCGCAGCGACAGATCCTGCAGTTCTTGATTCAAATGAATTTTGACCCCGTGGGCCTGCAGCCAAATTGACAGTTTGCGAGCAAACTCCTGCATGCCCTCGGCCGGAGCCACTGTGCCACGCAGTTGCCCCTTCGGCGCACGACCACCCTCGGGAAAAAGCAAAGGCCCAAAGATCAAGGTGGCACTCAGTTGATCGACATCACCCGCATAGATGCCTTGCAAAGCCGGCTGCAACATCTGTTCAGCCAGAAAATCTCCCACTTGGCGCCGGGCCCAGTCGCGAACGGTCTCGTGGCGCAGCGGCCGCAGAGTCTCACGAAAAAAGAAAAACTTGAAAATCAGCAGGAGCATCCGCAGGGACTGACCCAATCCCAAGGGCCACTGCCGCAATCCGCGCCAATAGATAAAGCGCTTCTTCGCAGCCGGTTGCGCAGCTAGCAGAGTCACCCCAATATCGCTTGCCAGACTCTCGATCAGTGCGTTGGCCAAAAAACCATTGGCGGCCGCTTCGACCTGCATTCCCGACCGAATCTCGGTGCGAATCAAACCCCCGACGGAATCGGCTTTGTCATAAATTTCGACCGCCTGACCGTTCTTGACCAGAAAATAAGCCAGCGTCAGTCCCGACAGACCCGCACCTACGATTTGAATTTTGGAATCCGAAACACTCGCAGCGGGCATCACGATTTCCTCGCATCAAATCGAACGTGAAAAAATTGGCGTGTCGGGTTTTTGCGCCCGCAACCTGGCATCAAAAAACAAACACGCATTGCGAAGAAAAGGTCGGCCCTTCAAAGTCAGGCGCAATTCTTTTTCGGTGATCTCGACCAAGCCATCTTGCTCCATCTCGGCCAAAAAAACTTTGGCCTCACGATGCTGATCTGGGGAACTCCATTTGACTTTGGCCTCGGTCATAAACTCAAGGATCTGCTGCCGATTGTTTTGATCCGCAGAAGTCAGCACATGCCCACGCAAAGTGGCGAACTGCTTTTTTTCAACCAGAGACTCGTAATTCGCGAGCACCTTTTCATTTTGGTGAAAACTCTGACGTGACTCGCTGATCGCGCTCACGCCAAGCCCCAGCAGGACATCGGTGCGAATGTCGGTGTAACCCATAAAATTGCGATGCAAACTGTTGCTTGTCATCGCCTTCGCCAAGCCATCCGTTGCCAGCGCGAAGTGATCCATTCCGACTTCGACGTAGCCAGCCTCCAAAAGGATCTCGCGGGCAATTTCATAAAGCTCGCGCTTGTTTTCAGCCGCCGGAAGATCTTCATCTTTGAACAGACGCTGTGCAGGCTTGATCCACGGAACAAGGGCAAAACTGTACAGTGCGATCCGATCCGGGCGCAGTTGCACGGTCAGTTTTGCAGTTTCGCGAATGGACTCCCGAGTCTGCTTGGCCAAGCCGTAGATCAAATCAAAATTCACGGACTCATAACCCAGCTTTCGCGCGTCTTCGGTCAGGGCGGCCGTAATTGCGTAGGGCTGAATGCGATTGACCAGCCTTTGCACTTCGCCGTTGAAATCTTGCACGCCCATACTGACACGGTTGAAACCCAGCTCACGCAGGACTTTGAGTTGCTCTTTGGTCGTGCGCCGTGGGTCCACTTCAACGGCACCTTCAAAAACTTGATTTTGCAACTTCACTTGCTTCAAGAGAGGAGTCAAAAGGGCCGCCAGGCTTGCGGCCGACAGAAAAGTTGGCGAACCTCCACCCAAATGAATTTGCCTCAGAGGACGCTGGCCCAGTTCGGGAACCTCACGCAAGTACGTCGACCACTCCTGCAGAAGGTGTTCGACATAAGGAGTTTCCCGTTTGTGGTCTTTGGTGATGGACGTGTTGCAACCGCAAAACGTGCACAGAGTTTCGCAGAACGGAATGTGAAAATACATCGACCACGAGGACTCCGGCCCAGCCAAACTGTCACGCAAATGCGTTCGCCACTCGTCGACCGTGGGAGTCCGCTCCCAATAGGGCACCGTGGGATAAGAGGTGTAGCGTGGCGCAGGGACATCGTATTTGGAATACAACTTCGAAAAACTCATTTGCAAACCTCCCGCACGAGTTGCACAAACGCGCGCACATTTTGCTCGGGTGTTTTGGGCAACACGCCATGACCCAATCCACAGACCCAACCCGCTCGTTCAGCCAAGGGCCGATCGCGCAAGGGCAGAAGCCACTCACTGAGCACGGCTTTGAAGCGACTGGGCTCGTGGTGCAAAAGAGCTTGATCAAAATTTCCTTGCACAAAGCCTTTGCCAAGTCCGAAGCTCTGCGCCAAAGACCAGCGATGATCGAAGCCAAGACCCGCCCAAGGCAGCTGACAAAATTCACCGCTGAGGTGTGAACTCTGAGTCCCTTTGCTGTAGTAACCCAGTCGATTGGGAAAGCGCTCGGCCAAACGGCGCAGCGAGGGCACGACCCAAGTTTGCCATTGCTGCGGCGAAAGCTCTCCTGCAGCGGTGTCAAAGATCATCACCACTTCAGCTCCGCCGGCAAATTGCAGCTCAATATTTTGGATGAGCAAGGGTTCAAGATGCTTCAGAAATCCTTGCCAAAGTAGGGGCGAGTTTTTGGCCACAAGCAACTGCCCTGCGTGGGAACCCTCAACCGCGTAAACATAAAGAGTCCATGGACCCCCGACGAAGCCGATCAAACTTTTGTCTTTGGGCAGGAGCTCACGAGTCAGCTTCATGGCCTGGTGTTGAAATTGCAACTGGGGCAAGGCCTCACTCAGAGGGCTCAATTTGGCCAGATTGGCTTCGGAAAGTGAAAAGCCCAACCGCGGACCCTGGTCGGTGTACTCCAAGCCCATGCCCAAGGCTTCCAGTGGAAAAAGCAAATCACTGAACAAAATTGAAACATCGAAATCAAAATCGGCAACTGGCCCCAAGGCGACTTGCGCTGCCAGCTCGGGGATTTTGCACAAATCCATAAAGCTGTGCTGGGCCCGCAGAGCCTGGTAGTGGCGATGGTAGCGGCCCGCTTGTCGCATCATCCAAATTGGAGGAGTCGCCTGAGGCTTCCGGTGACAGGCGTTTTGAAATTTCTCATTCATATTCGACCCCTTCTGTTTTGGCAAAAACCCACTGATAACCAACTCCGCGTGCGGACCGCAGATGTTGCGCCGCGGATTCACCTAACATCTGTCGCAATCTCACCATCGTATTGTCAATTGTCCGCAGGCTGGGGTTGCGATCGGCACCCCAGACGAAATTCATAATCTCGTCGCGGCTGACCGGCTTGGGACTTTTTTGCACCAAGTACTGCAGCACTTTCATGTCATTGACGGCCGGGAACTGCTCGGAGGCCGACCCATTGGGCATCGTCAGTCGAATGGTCATGGCATTGAAATCAATTTCACAACCCTCCAGCTGCAGCACTGAACTCTGCGGCGAATTCGTCACAACCGGATGGTGCAATTCCAAAACATGCTGAATTCGCAACAGCAGTTCCTTCAAATGAAACGGTTTGGGAATGTACTCTTCAGCACCCAGCTCATAGCCTTGCAGTCTGGACTCGGCGTCACTTTGTGCCGTCAGAAAGAGAATCGGTGGCCGAGGATTCTGGAGCGATTGCGCCAATTCAAATCCAGTGCCATCAGGCAATCCCACATCCAAAATCAACAGATCGAAGTTGCGTCCTCCGGTCAGGGCCTGCTGGGCTTCTTTTTTGGATTTGGCCCAGTGGATTTCATAGTCTCGCAGAAGACGGGTGCGCAGAATTTCTCCAAGCGAAGCGTCGTCTTCCACCAGCAGCACCTGCGGCTTCATAGGCGATTTCCCTGGGGCTGGCTGGGAACAAAGGGGAGTGTCAAATCGACGATAAATCCTCTTTCTGATTTTTGAAAATGAATCGATCCGCCCATGCGCTGAACCAAAACACGGCACAGATAAAGCCCCATGCCAGTCCCTCGTCGGCTGGATTCCTCATTTTTTGCAAACAGGGGAAACTGTCCGAGATGAGTGAGACTTTCGGTTGTTCCTTTGCCATTGTCTTCGAAACTGAGCGCGACCAAGGAACCTTGCTTTTGACAGCCAATGTGAATGGCATCCGCTTGCCCGTGTTGTTGCGCATTGGAAAATAAATTGCGCAGGATTGAGACCACAGCACGGCGATCCGCATGGACTGTGAGCTCTTCACTCAAAATAACTTCCAGTTCGGGAAATTCGGCCCGCACAAGGCTTACAATTTGACTCAACGACAGGTTCTCTAGCATCAACCGCGAATTGCCAGGCGCCGCCGCAAGCAGCGAATTTTCCAAATGCAAATCCAAACGATTCAGATCCGTCACCAAACGAGAAACCGTCGCATAAAGTTCGGGGCTGGGCTGATTTTCCAAAAGCACTTCACCCTGCAAACGCAGACGCGCCAGCGAGGTTTTCAAGTCATGCGAAAAAGACGCAAAAAACAATCTCCAGCGCTCGTGCCGGGAAGCATCTCGGTAAACATAAATCGCGAGCGCCAAGCCACCCAAACCCAGCAGAAAAAAAACGGTTCCACCTTCGTAAAGCAGCATTCGTGAACCTTTGAGCAGCCGCGGATCAGAGGACTCAAGCTGGGACAACAACCGCCACGCAAAAAGCCACCACCAGGCGATCAAAGTTGCCGTGAAGGCAACTCCGGATCCCACAAGTAGTAATTTTTGGGCGCGTGGTTTCAATTTGATCAAGCCAAATTCTCCCGCCCCATTTTTTCTTGTGCGACAGCAAGAATAATTTTTGCGGCCTGATCAAGTATTTCATCTGTGTGCGCCAGAGACACAAAACCAACCTCAAAAGCGTTCGGAGCCAAATAGACTCCTTTTTCCAAGGCGGCCAAGAACAGAGTCTTGAAGTTTTTGGCTTGCAGAGCGGGAATCTGTTCAATGCGACGGATTTCAGGCCCCGCACTGCGGATCCAAAACAGGGAGGCATAGTGATCGACGAAGAACGGGAGCTTCACTTTGGCAAAACCAATATTCAGCTGTTCAGCAAATTTCGTCGTGCGCTTTTCGAGCACATTCCAACCATCGACCCGGTCCATTTTTTGCAAAGTTCTGAGACCCGCTCGCATGCCAACCGGGTTCGCACTGAGCGTTCCGGCCTGGTAAACAGGGCCGAGTGGCGCGACCAGATCCATCAAATCCGCGCGGCCGCCATAACAACCCACCGGAAAGCCACCACCAATTATTTTTCCGTAGGTGACCAGATCGGGATGCAGCCCCAACCGGGCAGCCATGCCACCTTTGGCCACGCGAAAGCCCGAAATGACTTCATCAAAAATAAGCAAAGCCCCCACTTTTTTGGCCTGATTTGCAACGGAACGCAGAAAGTCTTCGCGCTGCTTGAGCAAACCATAATTGGCAGGCAAGGGTTCAATAATCACCGCAGCAATCTGCTGGCCATGCGTGCGGAAAACTGACTCCAGGCCCGCATCGTCATCCAAGCTGACCACAAGGGTTTCTCCGGCAACCGCATCAGAGATTCCGGCGCTGCTGCTGGTGGCCTCTCCCGCCAGTCCACTTCCCGATTTCACCAACAGAGAATCGACGTGACCATGGTAGCAGCCATCAAACTTCAAAACAAAACGTCGTTTGGTCGCCGCGCGCGCCACGCGCAGCGCAGACATCACGGCCTCAGTTCCACTGGAAACAAAACGCAATTTTTGCAACCACGGTAAATCTTTGGTCAAATACTCGGCCAGTTCCAATGAATAAGGTTCACAGGCGCCGAACGACCACGCTGTATCAATCATCTCATGAACTGCCGATGCGACTTCCGAGTCCCGATGTCCCAGGATCAAGGGACCGAAACTTTGGCAAAAATCGATGTAGCGCTGCCCTTCAACTGACCACAGATAAGGACCTTCCGCTCTGGCAAAAAAAACAGGCGCGCGGTCCATTCCTTTGAACGACCGAACAGGCGAATGCACACCCCCGGGTGAAACTTTTTTTGCACGCAGGAAAAGCGCGTCTGAATTCAAACTGGCTTCAGTGGTGTTGGGTCGAGTTGACATTGGGTTCTCCAGTCTTCTTCATGCAAAAATACAAAGACCTTTTGGTCTCCCAATTCTTTTACCAGGGTTTGGTGCGTGAGACCAGGACCACTCGCATGCCACAAAGCACGAATCTGCGGCGCCGCTGCGAGAGCTGAACGAAACTGTGAACCACTTCGCCAGTAAAAAAATTGGTGCTGGGATTGAATTTTCCAATCCACACGACTGAGGTCCAGTTTGTAAGTGGCCAAAGTGCTGTCGCCACCGCGATCCGAGTGCGTCAACTTCACCCATTCTGAAATTGCGACCAGATTCTGCACCCGCGTGTCTTCGTTCTCGCCCAATCCTTCGGAGCAGCCTTGCACCCAAACACCACGTTCAGCCAAACTCCGCCATGTTTGCAGACCGGCGGTCCACACCAACTTCGGCGCAGGCTGAATCCGCTTGGGCCATGCCGACGCTCGCGCCACCCAAACACCACAATTTTCGCTGGGGAGATTCAATTCCGCGCTGACCTCGGACCGCACAATTTGGCTTTGCGCAGTTTCCGGTAAAGACCACAGCTGAGTTGCGGTGAATTGTGGGGGCTTGTGCGAGTTGCGCCATTCACTGCGAGCCAAATCGACGCCGGCCTCGGTACGACCCCGCTCCCAGTAAACTTCACCGTTGGCTCTGGCCAGGACGGCCACGCCAATTTTTTGATGACAGCCACCGCCAAGTTGACTCAAGCGCTGCCGCTCGGCTTGGACCGCTGTGAAATCAGCGCTCACGTTGAGACTTTCGAGCAGCTTGCGCACGTCGGTGCGACCTTTTTTGATTTCCAAAGCCAGTGCACCTTGAGCGGCAGCATTGGGGTTGATCGAAAGAGGCAAAACCATCCAAAGTTGTTCTGCCAACACAGTTTTGAGCAGCTCACGAACCGGCCGAAACTCTTCAGCTTGCGCGAGACTTTCACTTGCGAGCAGGCGATCGATGGCGGCCTTTGCTAAGATCAACCCATCGGCGTCGGACTCAAGCCATTTGCGAATGCGGGTGGGAATGTTGCCGCGGATGTTGGCAAATTCAACTGTCTTGCAAACCCAAGGCATCACCGCTGGCAAAAAGTCACTGAGGTTGTGCGCCCGTCTGGGACTGCTGGATAAAATTCGCAACTGACTGTGCCCGCGGGCACTGGGCTTCAACAGAAGAAAATCCCTTTGATCGGCGCGCTGAAGAGTCGCGACCACTTCAGTGTCAGGTCGGTTTTCCGTTGGCAGATCTTTCCATGAGTGCACCACAAGATCAGCTTTTTCATCCCGTAAATCTTGCAGAAAGTCTTCCGTGAAAACGCCTTTTTGCGGCATCTTCCACAAAGGATCGTGTTGGTTTTGATCTCCCAAAGACTCGCGAAATTGAAACTGAATCTCGAGGTCGGGAAAATTTTTTTGCAACGCCTGACCCACCAGGTAGGCCTGCAACCGCGCCAAATCACTTTGCCGGGACGCAATCCGAACTAACCGCATAAGTCATCCCACCCCATCGGGCGGAAGACAATCCTTTGCTCTTGCTGTCGCACAAGAACTTCGATTTCGGCATGTGCCGCTTGCACCTTCACCTGCATCCCCGCTTTGTCTTGGTCGATGAGGCTCATAAATTGAGTCAGATTGTGATAGATGAAAGTGTATTTTTTTTCAGGTAGATGGAATTCGCCACGCAAATCAATGACGATTTCTGGTTTTTTGTTCTCGGGCAAAAGGTCCAAAAGTTGCCACAGCCTTTCGTTCGCCATCGGTGCGCAGATCAGGACGGCTTGCCCAAATTGCAAAGGCGGCTCCTGCAAAAATCCGGTTTGCAAGTCGCTGCGAATTTGCTTCAGGGCTTCCATTCGGCTTTGGGATCGTGACAGCACCTGGACCTGCTCGAGACTTTTCACCCACGGCAGAATCTCTTCCACCAGTTGCCCGGCGCCCAAAAAAGTGGCCGAGCCATAAGGTTTTACCAACTTGCGCACCAAAGATCCATAAGTGTGGCACCCGAGATTCATCAGGTGAGTTTCACGCACCAACTTTGTGTCGCGCAAGAGAGAACTCCACAAACTGTGATCGCGCTGGATCAAAGGATGTTTTTCGTGCAGTTTCAAAAACTG
>Ga0075019_10002242_pt1 | contig 10994 bp, 9 predicted proteins | sample ColStrG_CSR_2013_FD_71473 | JGI IMG/M metagenome (GOLD analysis project Ga0075019, IMG submission 71473) | Freshwater sediment microbial communities in response to fracking from Pennsylvania, USA - Cold Stream Run_MetaG_CSR_2013 | ecosystem: Environmental > Aquatic > Freshwater > Creek >...
GGACGCAGGGGCGATCGGCGGCGATTGCGCGCAGCAGCGGACGTTCGAGCAGGAAATCGCGGGCAAACAGGTCCGCGCTGCGCAGCGACTGCGCCTGGGTCTCGTGCAGCCGGATCTCGATCAGCTGGCGGCTGTAGTTCCATTCATAGGCGGCCTGCGCCAGGTCCAGTCCCTCATGGCACTGCAGCCGCACCAGCTCGCGCCCCTGGGCCACGGCCAGCGCGGTGGCCAGCGCGGTCTTGCCGACGCCGGCGTCGCCCTCGATGAGCAGCGGCCGCTGCAGCTCGGCCGCCAGCCACACCACCGTCGACAGGCCGTCGTCGGCGACGTAGCCCGCTGCGTGCAGGGCGGTACGGAGGGTCGGCTCGTCCATCGAGGTACTCAGGCGCGGCGCCCGAACAGGCCGGCAAACCAGGCTTTGATCAGGCTCCACAGGATCGCCAGCGCATTGATCTCGCCGGCCTGTGGCGCGGTGCGGGGTGGCACGACGGCGCCCGACGGGGCTCCGGGTAGCGGCGCCGACGGCGTGGCGAGTGCCACGACCGGGGCGGCTGCCGAGGTCGCGCCGGTGCCGCCGTCCGCTGCCGCGGCCGCCGGCGCCGCACCATCGGCAGGCGCGCTCGCGGCGGACGGCGACGCCGGCCCGGGCAAGGGACGTGCCGCTGCTTCGGCGCGGAAGTTCTCGACAAACTGGGCCAGCAGCATGTCCGAGACCTGCACCATCATGCGACCGCCGAACTGCGCGAACTTGCCGTTGACGATCACGTTGGCCTGCCCGATCAGCTGGGCATGTTGCGGGTCCGCGCCTGCTGCGATGGTGGCCGTGAGTTCCATCGAGGCCGAGGACCCGCCACGGTCCGCGCCCTTGCCGAACAGCTGAAGCGTGCGGGTGGCCGGCTCCAGCGCGCGCACCTCGATGTCGCCGGCAAACGCCGCGGTGGCCGGCCCCACCTTGACCTTGACGTTGCCCTTGTAGTGGGTCGCATCCACCTGCTCGGTGATGGCAGCGCCCGGCATGCAGCCGGCCACCGTCGGCACCTCGCTCAGCACCTGCCAGGCGCGCTCCATGTCCACGTCCAGCGGGTAGGTCTTGTCGAGCTTCACTTCCATCAGAGTGCCACTCCCGATTCGCGCAACTGCTGCCAGACCCGGTAGGCCGAATGCGGCATGGTCAGATTGTCGATGCCGAGGTGGGCGAAGGCATCGACCACGGCGGCGGTGAAGGTGGGGATCGATCCGACGTGCGGCGATTCGGCCACACCCTTGGCACCCAGCGGGTGGTGCGGCGAAGGCGTGACGGTATGGTCGGTCTCCCATTTCGGGGTTTCGACCGCGGTCGGCAGGAAATAGTCCATCAGGGTGTTGCCCAGCAGGTTGCCCTGCGCGTCGAAGGGCATCTGCTGGCCCATCGCCACCGCATAGCCCTCGGTCAGGCCGCCGTGGATCTGCCCTTCGATGATCATCGGGTTGATCCGGGTGCCGCAGTCGTCGAGCGCGTAGAAGCGGCGCACCTTGGTCTCGCCGGTGGCGCGGTCGATGTCCACCACGCACAGGTAGATGCCGAAGGGGAAGGTGAAATTGGGCGGATCGTAGTAGTGCACCGCCTCGAGGCCGGGCTCCAGTCCGGGTGGCGCCTGGTGGTAGGCGGCCCAGCAGATGTCCTTCATCGACTTGAAGCGGCTGTCGTCGCCCTTGACCTTGAAGCGGTCGATCTCCCAGTCGAGATCGTTTTCGCCCACCTCCAGCAGATGCGCGGCGATCTTGCGCGCCTTGGCGTGGATCTTGCGCGCGGCCAGCGCGATCGCGGCGCCGGCCACCGGGGTCGAGCGCGACCCGTAGGTGCCCAGGCCATAGGGCGCGGTGCTGGTGTCCCCCTCCTCCACCTGGATCACCTCGGAGGGAATTCCGAGTTCGGTCGCGATGATCTGCGCGTAGGTCGTCTGGTGCCCCTGTCCCTGGGTGATGGTGCCCATGCGCGCGATGGCGCTGCCGGTCGGATGGACGCGGATCTCGCAGGAATCGAACATGCCGACGCCCAGGATGTCGCACATCTTGCTCGGGCCCGCGCCGACCACTTCGGTGAAGGTGACCAGGCCGATGCCCATCAGGGTCGGCGCAGCCGGATCGGCGCGGCGGGCGGCCTGCTCGGCGCGCAGCGCCGGGTAGTCGACCGCGGCGAGCACCTTGTCGAGGCCGGTGTGGTAGTCGCCGGAATCGTACTCGAAGCCGAACGGGCTGGTGTAGGGAAACTGCTCCTTGCGGATGAAATTGCGGCGCCGGATCTCCGCCTTGTCGATCCCGAGCTGCTGCGCCAGGATGTCGACCAGCCGTTCGATCAGGTAGACCGCCTCGGTGACCCGGAAGGAGCAGCGGTAGGCCACCCCGCCGGGCGCCTTGTTGGTGTAGACGCCCTTGACCTGGCACCAGGCCGCACCGATGTCGTAGGAGCCGGAGCAGATGTGGAACAGCCCGGCCGGGAATTTGGTCGGGTCGGCACAGGCATCGAAGGCGCCGTGGTCGGCCAGCACGTGCGCGCGCAGTCCCAGGATGCGGCCATCGGGGGTGGCGGCGAGTTCACCGTCCATGTGGTAGTCGCGGGCGAAGGCGGTGGTCGAGATGTTCTCGATGCGGTCCTCCACCCATTTCACCGGCCGGCCCAGCACGATGCTGGCGACGATCGCGCACACATAGCCGGGGTAGACGCCCACCTTGTTGCCGAAGCCGCCGCCGATGTCGGGACTGACGATGCGCACCTTGGATTCCGGAATGCCCGACAGCAGCGACACCACCGTACGCACCACGTGCGGCGCCTGGGAGGTGATGTAGGTGGTCAGCTCGCCGCGCACCGGGTCGAAGGAGGCCACGCAGCCGCAGGTCTCGAGCGGACAGGGGTGGACCCGCGGATAGTGGATGCGCGCCTTGACCGTCACCGCGGCGCCGGCAAAGGCGGCGTCGGTGGCCGCGGCATCGCCGGCTTCCCAGGTGAAGATATGGTTGGGATGCTCGCGCTTGCCGTGCGCACCCTCGGTCTTGCCGGCCAGGTCCTCGCGCAGCACCGGCGCGTCGGGCGCGAGCGCGGCGTAGGGATCGATCAGCACCGGCAGTTCCTCGTACTCGACCTCGACCGCCTCGACCGCGTCGGCGGCGATGTAGCGGTCGTCGGCGATCACGATCGCCACCTCCTGCATCTGGAAATGGACCTTCTGGTCCGCCAGCACGGCCTGCACGTCGCCCGCCAGGGTGGGCATCCAGTGCAGCTTGAGCGGCTTGAGGTCATCGGCCGTCAGCACGGCGTGCACGCCGGGGATGGCCAGCGCCTGTTCCTTGTTGATGCGCTTGATGCGGGCGTGCGCCAGCGGCGAACGCACGATGTCCATGTGCAGCATGCCGGGCATCTTGATGTCGTCGACGTAGTTGCCCTTGCCCTGGATGAAACGTGCATCCTCCTTGCGCAGGCGGCTTTCGCCCATGCCCTGCAGGGCCTGTTCGCGCTCGACCAGGCCGGGTTCCTTGGGTGCGTTCATGGTGCTGTCCTCCTCAGGCCGCGGCCGACTGGGCGGCGCCGGCCGCTTGCGTCGAACGCAGGGCGGCCGCCGCGTGCAGCACGGCCTTGACGATGTTCTGGTATCCGGTGCAGCGGCACAGGTTGCCGCTCATGCCCAGGCGCACCTCTTCCTCGCTGGGATCGGGATTCTCCTGCAGCAAGCGATAGGCGCGCATCAGCATGCCGGGCGTGCAGAAGCCGCACTGCAGTCCGTGCTCCTGGTAGAAGCCTTGCTGCACCGCATGCAGCACCCCGCCCTTGGCCAGGCCCTCCACGGTAAGCACCTCGGCGCCCTCGCATTGCACCGCGAGATGGGTGCAGCTCTTCACCGACTGGCCGTCGATGTCCACCGTGCAGGCGCCGCAATGGCTGGTTTCGCAGCCGATGTGGACACCGGTCAGCTGGCATTCCTCGCGCAGGAAGTGCACCAGCAGCATGCGTGGCTCGACTGCCTTCTCGACGGTCTTGCCGTTGACGTTCACCTTGACGATCTTCTTGCTCATGACGGGACGATCCTCGATTTGGGTTGGAGGCTCAGGCGCAGCGCGCGGCGGCCTGGGTCAGGGCGCGGCGGAACATCTGTCCGGCCATGGCGGTCTTGTATTCGATATCGCCGCGCAGGTCCTCGGCGGGATCGCAGATGGCGATCAACTGCTGCACGGCCTGTTCGATGACTGCAGGTTCGAGCCGCCGTCCCAGCAACTCCGCCTCGGCCGCGTGGGCACGCAGGGCGGTCGGGGCGACATTGGTCAGCGCAATCCGCACATGACTCACCACCCCGGCATCGAGTCGCAGCACCACCGCGGCGGCGGCCGTCGCCCAGTCGCCGGTCTTGCGCTTGAGCTTGTGGTAGGCATAGCCGGTGCGGGGCGCGAACGCCGGCATGCGGATCCGGGTCAGGATCTCGTCCTCGCCCATCCGGGTCAGGTAGGTACCCAGGAAGAAGCCGTCGGCAGGCAGTTCCCGCTCGCCCTGCGGACCGGTCAGGACCAGCGTGGCATCGAGCGCCAGGGCAATGGCCGGATGATCATTGCCGGGGTCGCCATGGGCGATGTCACCACCGATGGTGCCGCGATTGCGGACCTGCGGATCGGCGATCTGGCGCGCCACTTCCGGCAGCAGGGGCAGCCGCGCCTGCAGCAGCGGGGAGTCGATCAGCGCGCTTTCGGAGGTCATCGCTCCGATCTCGATCGTGTCGCCCCGTTCGCGGATGCCGCGCAGTTCGTCGATGCGATTGAGGTCGATCAGGTGGGTAGGCTGCGCAAAGCGCAGCTTCATCATCGGCAACAGGCTGTGACCACCGGCCAGCAACTTGGCCTCCGGGCCGAGTTCGCCCAGCAGGTGGATGGCCTCGGCCAGCGAATGCGGCGCGTGGTAGTCGAACTCCGGTGGAATCATGGGCTGCTCTCCTCGAAAATGTCGCGCCGCAACAATTACTTGGGCGCGATCGTGGTGTCACCTACGAGTGAGAATTGTTCCAAAGGTGCCGCCCGCAAACGATGAAATTCACGAATGGCGCGGGAGTCAGCACGAAGCGCCCCCTCGGGCGCACGAATTGCAGCGGCTCAGCGCTCCGAATCGCTGCTGCCGATGCCGAGCCGCTCGAGCAGTCGCGGCGCGCTGGTGCGCGAGACCGGCAGGGTGCCAGCTTCGCCGCGCAATTTGAGCAGGATCTTGCCGTCCTGCCGCACGATCTGCTGGGCATGGCTGAGATTGGCGAGATAGCTGCGATGGACGCGCAGGAAGGTGCCGCTGTCCAGACGCTCTTCGAGGTCGCTGATATTGAGGTTGCAGAAGCTGGTGCCCGCTTCGGTGCTGACCCAGGTGTAGTGGCCTTCGGCCCGGATGAACAACACGTCTTCGGCATCGACCAGGCCGATCCGGTTGTGCGACACCGTCGGAATTTTTTGCAGCATGCGCTTGCTGCGCTGCGGCGCGAGGCCCGGTTCCTCGACCGAGACTGCGTCGGTGACATCGTGAAAGATCAGGGTATAGCCCTGAGTGGCGCCGTGCAGGTCGGCCATCTTGCTGACCTTGATAAGCAGCACCCGCTCGGGAATGTTGATGATCATGGCCATCGGCGGGGGATTGCCGACCGGGCATTCCGCCTGGTCGAGCAGGAACTTGACCTTGGCCACCGAGCGCTCGGGATGGAAGGACAGCACCATCTTCTCGAAGGGTTGCATTTCCTCGACCGGCAGCACCCGTCTGGCCAGCGTGTTCATCGCCACCACGCGCAGTTCGCGGTCAAGCTGGACGATACCGACGTCGGTGCGCTCCAGCGCGTAGAGAGAGGTGGCAAGACCGGTGCGTGCGAGCATGAGGGGAAGATCCTGGGGACGGATGTCATTCCAGCACGAATCCGGCGCCTGCGCATCCTGCCCCTTGGTAGCGATGAAAGTCCATCGAAATCACCGAATCACCACGGCTGACAGCGTTAGCCCGGCGCTGCCCTGCGCGCGCCGCCAACCCTTGAAAACGCTTGCATACTTTGCCCTGGCAGGATCCTGAGGGTGTCAGCAAACGGCTGAAAACGATTGCGCCGTCACTCCGAAACGGCCCTGTAGGTGACTGTATCGTCATGAAAATTCAGTGGATTGCAAGCATGCCTTGCGGCAAGATTGGCTTCAGCTGCATGCGCCCCGTCACGCTCCCCGTGCGCAGGCCGGAAGGACAGGATGAACCGGATGGACGACTTCGATCGCCGCGCGACCGACCCGCTGTGCGTCGCCGCCACCAGCCCCGGTGCGCCGTCGCCTGCCGCTGATGCCCGTTCGCAGCGGTTCGGCATCAGCGATGGCGCTCGGCGTGCCACCGATGCCGCGCTGCGGCAGAGCGAACAGCGCTTTGCTGCGGTGTTCCACACCAGCCGCCTCGGCATCGGGATTTCGCGCCTGAACGGGGCATTCGTGGAAATCAACGACGCCATGCTGAAGATGTACGGCTATGCGCGCGAAGAGGTGATCGGCCGCACTGCGCTGGAGCTTGGCATGTGGGTGGATCCGGAGCGCCGCCAGTGGCTGCTGCAGCGCATGCGCCAGGAAGGCAAGGTGAACGACTTCGAGATGGAGTTCCGCCGCAAGGACGGCAGCATCGGCACCCTGCTGTGCGACGTCCGCATCGTTCCGCTCGATGGCCAGGATCACATGATCGGCATGGTCCAGGACATTTCCGAACAGAAGCGCCTGGCATCGATGATGCAAAGCCAGGCCTACCTGGACCCGCTGACCCAGCTTGCCAACCGGCGCCACCTCCACGAACGGCTGGCCACGATCCTCGAGGACTGCCGCGCGCACGCGCGCCGGGCCGGATTGATGCTGATCGATCTCGACCACTTCAAGGCGTTCAACGATGCCTTCGGGCATGTCCAGGGCGACCGCATGCTGATCGAGGTGGCGCGCCGACTGGACGCTGCCGCAGCGCCACAGACCCTGGTGGCCCGCTTCGGCGGCGACGAATTCGTGCTGCTGATCGAGGATCTCGACGACGCGCACGGCGAACCGGTGAGCCAGATGCGGCATCTGAGCGAGCGCATCCGCGTCACGCTGGGCGGACCCTACCCGCTGGACGAAAGCGCGGCAGTCGCGCCCGGCGAGTCCGCCACAGCGGGCCGCTTGAGTGCCAGCATCGGCGTGACCCTGATCACCGGCAAGGAAAGCGACGCCGAAATGGCGCTGCGTCACGCCGACCTCGCGATGTATCGGGCCAAGCGCGAAGGGCGCGACTGCGTCCGTTTTTTTGTCGGCTGGCGGCTGCAGGACTTCTGAGCGGCAGGTTCAGGCCCAGCCCAGCGCGGCCACCAGCAGGGCCGCCGCCAGCAGCATCCCGTGCAACATGGCGGCCGCGATGGTGGCCTGGATCGCCGGCCGCAGCTGCGCCGGCTGCCGCGCATGCTGCAACAGTCCACGCGCCCCGCGCAGCGACCACGGCAACGCCACCAGTCCCAGCAAGGCGAGGACGGGCAGTGCCCTGACAATCACCTCCGCAATCAGCAGACCATAGGCCAGCGCGGCGATGGCCACGCCACCCCAGCGTGCCCCATGCGCTCCCAGCCGCACCACCCAGTGATGCTTGCCAGCCGCGCGATCCGCGCGCAGATCGGGGAACTGGTTGATGTACAGGATATTGAGGGTCAGCAGGGCGAAGGGCAACACCGCCAGCCAGGGGCGGACAGCGAAGCTGCGCCGTTCGACGAAGTCCGCGCCCGCCGCGATCAGCGCAAAGCCCAGGACGACGCAGGGCTCACCCAGTCCGCGGCTGTTGAACCGCAGTGGCGGCGCCGAATAGCCCCAGCCGACGAACAGGCCGGCCAAGCCCACGGCGATCAGGCCGGGCCCGGAGCGCGCAGTCAACCACAGGCCGGAGGCCGCCACCAGCGCGAACAGCGCGAGCCCGAAGACCAGGGTCTCGCCGACGCCCATGACACCGTTCTGGATGAAGCGGCTGCCGCCGGTAAAGGGAAACACCCGCTCGGTGTTGATGCGGTCGGTGCCGCCGAGTTCGTCGTAGTAGTCGTTGAGCACATTCACGCCGGCGTGCGCGACCAGCGCGAACAGCACCGTGACCAGCGCCGCGCGGCCGTCCATCGCGACGCCATCCACCGCCGCCGACGCCAGCCCGATCAGCGCCGCGCACAGGCTGACCCCCAGGAATGCCGGGCGGGTCGCCAGCAGGTAGCGCAGCGCCGGGTTGCGCAAGCGGTCAAGGCTCGGCTCGGCAGGCAGCGGCTGGCCGGAAACTGAACTGAGGGTCATGACGAATCCTCATCTGGACATGATTTCCAGCATAGCCAAGGCCGGCGCAAACACCTTGATCCTGGTCAGACCGCAGTGCGACTGGAACGCTGCTCCGCTAGCGGCCGCGTCCCCAGGACGGCCGGCGTGGCAATTCGGCCCAGCCGATCTGCAACAGCCAGACCGCCATCAGCGCGGCGGCCGCGATGCCGGCCCAGCCCGACATCAGTTCGCCCAGGAACACCCGGGCAGTATTGGAGACGAAGGTGGCAATGCCGCCCAGCAGCAGCGCGCCACCGGCGACGTACACCACCATCACCAGCGGCGCCAACAGGGCGCCCCAGGACAGCTCGCTGCGGCCGTGGCGCAGGGCGCGCAGCGCGTGGACCAGCAGGCAGAGTTCGGCCAGCACCCAGACCCCGGCGGCCAGCAGCGTGGGTCGTGCCAGGCCGGTCGCCAGCAGCCGGTGCACGCCCGCGACCTGCGCATGGTGCGCCAGCCACTGCAGCGCATGGGCCAGCGGCAACTGGATCGCCCCCGCCGCCGCGAGGATCAGCAGCGATTGCAGTGCGAACGCCAGGGTGGCGGTGAACAGACGCGAGGCCATGCGAAGGAAAGAGGACATCGGCGATGCGAGGCGGATCGGGCAGGCAGGCAATCCCGCATGCTAGCGTGGATTGCCTGCATGGTGCGAGCCGGCGGTCTGCCCGGACGGACGGGACCCGGCGCCGACTTCAGCACCTGGCGGGCTTCGACCGCGCCCCCGCGCGAGTGGCGGCCGCCGCCGCGCAGACCGGACCCTTGGCTGGACCCGCGGCCAAGGCCAGCGCCTGCGCCGGTGCGCGCGCGCCGACGGGATGACCGAGCAGGGCCACCGACTGGAACAGGCAGAAGGTGATGATCGATGCCGCCAGCCAGGCGACAGTTCGGGAAGTCAGGGTGGCGTTCATGGCAGGTCCCCTTGGCAGTGGCGCCGGCGGCGCGTGGAAGATGGGCCCACTTTGCCGGGGACAGGCGCTGTTGTACTTTAGGCAGCTGAAGGCCGTCCTGAAACGTTCTGAAACCGGAACCGGCCACCGATCCTGCGGGAGCCTGCACCATGAGCACGGACACTCCACCGGCCTGGACATTCGGCCGCGCCACGCTGCTGCCTGCGCGGCGGCAGTTGCTGATCGACGGCGTCCCGGCCGCACTGGGTGCCCGTGCCTTCGACGTCCTGCAGGTGCTGGTCGAGCAGCGTCACCGGGTGGTCGGCAAGACCGAATTGCTGAGCCGGGTCTGGCGTGAACTGGTGGTCGAGGAAAACAACCTGCAGGTGCACATCAGCGCGCTGCGCAAACTGCTCGGAAGCGGAACCATCGCAACCGTCCCCGGCCAGGGCTATCGCTTCACCGCCCGGGTCGATGCCGACGACGGCCCACCGAGCGATGCCGTGACCGCAACCGCCGCTGCATCCGACAGCGCGCTCACGGACACCCTGGCCTCCGGTCAGAACCCCAGCCGTGTGCGCTGTGCCGGCAATCTGGCCGCCGAAGCCGGCGTGCTGTATGGGCGCGAAGCCGATCTGGCGGCGGTGCATGCCCTGCTGGGCGCGGAGCGGCTGGTGACCGTGGTCGGCGCCGGCGGCATCGGCAAGACGACACTGGCACAGGAGGTCGGCCGCCAGGCACGCGAGCGCCATGAAGACGGCGTGTGGCTGGTCGAGCTGGCACCGGTGGCGCAGGCTGGCCTGGTCACCGCGACCATCGCCTCGGCACTCGGCCTCAGTTTCGCCACCGAGGCCGACGGCAGCGCGCTGGCTGCGGCGCTGGCGAGCAGCGACATGCTGCTGATTCTGGACAACTGCGAACATCTGGTGCACGCCGTGGCCGAGGTTGCCGCAGCGCTCCAGCGCTCCGCTCCCCGGGTGCGGCTGCTGGCCACCAGCCAGGAAGCGCTCAAGGTGCCCGGCGAGCAGATCTATCGTCTGGCCACCCTGGCGGTTCCGGACGATGCCGCAGCACCGGATGCCGCCCGCAGCGGCGCGATCGCGCTGTTTGCCGCGCGAGCGCGCGCCGCCGACCCGGGATTCCGGCTCGACGGCGCACGGGTGGAAATCGCGGCGACCATCTGCCGGCAGCTCGACGGCATTCCGCTCGCGATCGAACTCGCCGCGGCACGCGTGCCCTTGCTCGGACTCGAGGGCCTGCGCGACCGCCTGGGCGAACGCTTCCGGGTGCTGACCGCCGGCTCGCGGCTGGCACTGCGGCGGCATCAGACCCTGCGTGCCGCGCTGGAATGGAGCCACGGCCTGCTGACCGCGGAAGAAAGCACCGTGTTCCGCAGGCTCGGTGTGTTCGTCGGCGGCTTCGGGCTCGAAGCGGCGCAGCGCGTGGTGGCGCAGGGCGAAATGGATCGCTGGATGGTGCTCGAACACCTGGGAGGCCTGGTCGACAAGTCACTGGTGGTCACCGTCCCCGGAGCAGTGCCGCGCTACCGGCTGCTGGAAAGCGCGCGCGCATTCGCCCTCGAAAAGCTGCATCTGGCCGGCGAGACGGAGGCCTGCCTGGCCGCACACGCCAGCGCCTTGCTGGCGCTGTTCGAGGAGTCGCATCGGCAGGAATTCGAGCGTCCGTTCGACCGCCGCCTGGCGGACTACCTGCCGGAGATCGACAACCTGCGTGCCGCCATCGACTGGGCTGCGGCGCCGCAGGGCGACCGCGCACTGCAGATTGCGC
>Ga0075019_10002246_pt1 | contig 10989 bp, 9 predicted proteins | sample ColStrG_CSR_2013_FD_71473 | JGI IMG/M metagenome (GOLD analysis project Ga0075019, IMG submission 71473) | Freshwater sediment microbial communities in response to fracking from Pennsylvania, USA - Cold Stream Run_MetaG_CSR_2013 | ecosystem: Environmental > Aquatic > Freshwater > Creek >...
GCCCTGGGAGGCGAGCTTCAGCCGCGCCTCATGCACCTGGTCGGCCGGCACCATGATTGCGCCGGTGGCGTCGCTGAGCTTGTATTTGATGCCCGCGGCCTGCAGCGACTGCACCACCTGGCTGGCATCGTTCGCCTCGAGGTTGCCGTACAGCAGGCTCCAGTTCGGGCCCTGCCACCACAGCATCACGGCCACGCCGGCCGCCACCGCGCCGGCGATGCCGATCAGCAGCAGGAACGGTCGCAGGCTGAAACCCGGCGTACGCGCGACGACTACGGTTGATTCGTTGGCCATGGGTGCATCCGCTTCAGATCGCCATGTTCATGATGTCCTGGTAGACGGTCACCAGGCGGTTGCGCACTTCCGTCAGCGCTCGAAAGGACACCGAGGCCTTCTGCGACTCGAGCATCACCTGCGCGAGGTCGACATTGCCGGCCCCGCGCTCGTAGGCGTCGGCCATGGTGGACGCCGCCTGCTGGCTCTGGTTCACGGCATCGATGCCCTGCTTCAGCAGCTGGCCGAAGCCGGGCGCACCGGATACCCCGCTGACGCCGCCGGCTGCAGCGCTGCCCGCCGGTCCGACCGCCCCCGGGGCCTGCGGCCGGTTCATGGCGGTGGCATGGCCGGAGAAACTCCGGATCTGCGCCAGCACCTGATCGATCTGCATCTGGCTCATGCGGCACTCCAGATCTGCTTGAGGTTGACGCCGGCGGCACGCATGCGCGCCAGCTTGTAGCGCAGCGTCCGCGTGCTGATCCCCAGCCGCTCGGCCATGCGCTCGCGGCTGCCGCAATCGCGGCGCAGCGCTTCGAGAATCAGTTCATATTCAGTCGCGGCCAGCGCGCCCGCCAGATCCGCGCCGCCGGCACTGCCGACACCGCCGGCACTGCCCACACCGCCGGCGCGGCCGGCCGGCGCGACGGACGCAGGCGCCGCAGGCTCTGCGGCGGCCGCCGGCCCGGTCGGCCGTACCGATGCGCTCGCTCCCAGCTGCTCGAAGGAGATGTGCTCGGGATCGATCACCGGGCCTTCGCACAGCACCAGCGCGCGCTGCATGACGTTGTCGAGTTCGCGCACGTTGCCCGGCCAGTCATGCGTCAGCAGCCGCTGCCCGGCCGCGGCACTGAGCGCGGGAATCCGTTCGCCCGGCCGGCAATGCCCGGCCAGCAGGCGCATCGCCAGCGGCAGGATGTCGGCGCGGCGCCCACGCAACGGCGTCAGCGCCAGGGGGAAGACATTGAGACGGTAATAGAGATCCTCGCGAAAGCGGCCGGCCATCACCTCGTCGCGCAGTCTGCGGTTGGTTGTGGCCAGCACCCGTACATCCAGGGCCAGCGGCAGTCGTGCGCCGAGACGCTCGACCTCATGTTCCTGCAGCACACGCAACAGTTTCGCCTGCAGGGCCAGCGGCATCTCCGAGACCTCATCGAGCAGCAGCGTGCCACCCTGGGCCTGCTCGAACTTGCCGGCATGCGCCGCGTGGGCTCCGGTAAACGCACCGCGCTCCCAGCCGAACAGCATGCCCTCGAGCATGTGCTCGGGGATGGCGGCGCAGTTGACCGCGATGAACGGACCGTGCCCGCGCTGCGAGCAGCGGTGCATGTAGCGTGCGATCACTTCCTTGCCGGTGCCGGATTCGCCGCTGATCAGCACCGTGCACTCGCTCGCCGCGACCCGCCGCGCGAGCACCAGCAATTGCGTGGAGACGGCATCGCAGGCCACGGGATCCGCGGCACCCGCGCAGCGACTGTCGCTGTCCGTCGCGGTCGGTGGAAGTTCGTTCGGGTTTTGCATCGGGGCCTCGCCAGCTCGTTTCATCAGAACAGTGCTGATGTCAGAGCAATTTGCGTGCCTGCCCGGATTGTGTGACGGGAGTCTCGGCGGCAGCGGTTTGCCGCCAGAGAGGCGACGGCTGGCCGTCAAGTTCCCGTCGCGGACAGCTCGGCGGAGCTCAGTTCGTACTTGCGCAGCTTCTCGACCAGGGTCGTGCGCCGCAGGCCCAGCAGGCGCGCAGCCTGGGCCACCGTGCCGCCGGCCACTTCGAGCGCCCGGACGATCAGGCGGCGTTCGAGATTCTCGAGATAATCGCGCAGGTCCATGCCGCCGGGCGGCAGATCGCAGCCGTCGCCGAGTTCGGTGGCGGCGAGCAGCTTGCCGCCGGCTGACGTCGGCGCCAGCGCCCGCAGCACAGCGGCGTCGGCATCCTGTGCAACCACAGCGGGCCGCTCCAGCTCCGCCAGCACATCGGTGCCGGACAGCACGGGCGCCGCATGATCCGCGGCGGCCACCGCCGACAGCTGCGCTTCCGGCTCCTCGGGCGCCACCCAGCCGGCCGGGCGGTAGCGCACCGGAAGATCGGCGACCGCCGCCGGGCGGCCGGCGCATTCTATGGCCAGGCGCTCGAGCAGGTTGCCCAGCTCGCGCACATTGCCGGGCCAGCGATAGCTCTGCAGGGCCAGCACGGTTTCCGGCAGCATCCGCACCGGCAGCCCGCGGCCGGCATGGATGTTCTCCCCGAGCGCCTCGATCAGCAGCGGCAGGTCGGCTGCACGCTCGCGCAGCGGCGGCATTTCGACCGGCACCACGTTCAGGCGATAATAAAGGTCCTCGCGGAACGTGCCCTGGGCAATCCGCTCCTCGAGATTGCGGTGCGTGGCCGCGATGATGCGCACGTCACAGCGCTGCGAACTGCAGCTGCCGACCCGCTCGTAGACGCGCTCCTGCAGCACGCGCAGCAGCTTCACCTGCATGGTCGGATTCATGTCGCCGATTTCGTCGAGGAAGATCGTGCCGCCCTCGGCCAGCTCGAAGCGGCCCTTGCGCACGCTGAGCGCGCCGGTGAAGGCGCCCTTCTCATGTCCGAACAGCTCGCTTTCCAGCAGCTCGGCCGGGATCGCGCCGCAGTTGATGGGGATGAACGGCCGGTCGCGGCGCGCCGAGGAGTCGTGGATGGCGCGCGCCACCACCTCCTTGCCGGTGCCGGATTCGCCCAGGATCAGCACGTTGCTGTCGTAGGCGGCCACCTGCAGGATCAGCCGGTTCACCCGGCGAATCGCGATCGACTGGCCGGTGGGCAGCAAGGTCTGGGTGGGCTCCGGCAACGCTCTGCTGGTCATCTTTTACTCCCGATCGCCCGTTTCAGGGCGTGGGAATAGATTAAACGTGCGTTATGCAAAACCCCGGCATTAGGTCACATCGCCAGTGTGCGGGCCGTCACAGATCCGCTACTTGTTGCGGGATTTACGCGCTCCGGCCACCTGCTTTCGGTGCCGCAGGAAGCATAGCTGCTGCATGAGCTCGCCGACGGCGGGCGCCATTTCGAAGAACGTGGCACTGACCGCCCCGTTTTCACTGGCGGTGACCTGGGCATACAGATCCAGCGTCTGGACCAGTGCGCCGTGCAGGCGGATCTGCAGCAGGCCCTGGTCGCCGACGGCGGGCGCGACGCCGCGCACCTGCCATGACGCCCCGAGCGCGTTGAACTGCACGGGCACGGGATCGGTAGACTGCACCCTGCCGACCAGGGAGCCGACCAGCTGCAGCAGCAGATTGAGCTTGAAATCCAGCCGCGCCAGCTCGTTGGCGAGCGGATGCAGATCGTCGTTCTTGTCGCGCAGCGGCTGCTCTTCGACGGCGATGCAGGCCTGCAGCAGCAGGATGTTGGCTTCGTCCATGCTGCCGAGCGTGAAGCGATTGGGCGGGCGCGCCAGCGCCTGCCAGTGCACCGGCAGTATGTCGTGGTAAGCCAGCTCGTTGTGGAGCACGACGGTATCGACGCCTTCGTACATCGCTGACACCGAGAATATCACGCCTTGGAGGCGGGCATGGCCGGTGCGCGCGGCGCGCGCACCTCGGGTCCGATTGCGACCCAGGCGCCGCGGATCTCACCGAGCAGGCCGATGACCTCCTTGATCAGCTCGTGATTGTCTTCCATGCTGGCGCGCATCAGCTGGCGCATCATGTATTCATACAGCGAGCTGAGATTCTGGGCAAGCTCGCCGCCCTGCGCCAGGTTGAGACTGCCGCGCAGTTCGGTGATCACCGTAATGCAGCTGTGCAGCAACTGCGCCTTCCGTGAGATTTCCCCGCGCTCGAGGCAGCCGCGCGCCAGCGCGAGGCGCTCCAGCGCGCCGTCCATCAGCATCAGCACCAGGCGATGCGGATCGGCACTCGACACGCCGCCGTGCACCGAGACGCTCTGGTAGGCGGCCAATTTGGAATTCTTTCCGTACGCGCTCACCGGGCTATGGCTCCAGCGATCCTTGATGGTCAAATTATCGGCGTGGTCGCGTTGAACTTGAACCGTCGCGGCGGCTCGCAGTCATCAGCCGTTCGGCTTGCCCTGCACGGACGGCAGGCTGCCGATCGCCTGCGTCAGGTACGCCGAGGTGGTCTGCAGGGTCGACAGCAGCACGTTGAGGGCGGAGTACTGCTGCGTGAGGCTGGCGGTCATGGCCGTCATCTGGGTATTGAGGTTGTTGGTCTCAGTGGTCAGCGCCTTGTTCTGTTTGATCAGCGTCTGGCTGCGGCTGTCGATCAGCCCGCCGCTGGCGAGCTCCGCCGTAATCTGCGTGTTGAGCTGGGCAGCAACGCCGCTGCTGCCGCTGAACACCTGGCTGACCGCGGAGAAATCCGTACTCAGCGCAGTCTGCAACCGTGCGCTGTTGACCGTCATCGTTCCATCGCTCTGGGTGACGATGCCCATGCTCGGCAGCGAATTGTAGTTCGAGGTACCGACGACCGCTTCCAGCGCCTGGTGCAGCTGGTTCTGCACGCCGGTCAGGACCGGATCACCGAGCATGGGGCCGGCCGTGCCGCTGGCCGCATCGTAGCTGCCAAGACTCTTGAGCGCCGCCGACAGGGTGTTGTAGGCGGACACGAAGCTTTGAATATTGGCGCTGACCGTGCTGGTATCGTTGGCCACGGTCAGGGTCGCGGCGGCGCTGCCCGGTGATGTGCTCAGCAGATTCAGGGTAACACCGCTGATGGCATCGCTGACGGTATTGCTGGGGCTGGTGTAGGCGACGCCGGCGACGCTGAAGCTCGCGTCCTGCGCGGGCGCGTTCTGCGTATAGTGCGTCAGGTTGCCGGTCCCGTAGGTGAGCGCGGCCAGCCCCGTGCCGGAATCGGTCTCGGTGACCTGGATGGTATTGGCCGCCCCCGCCTGATTTGACGTGAGCAGCAGGTGCGCCCCGTCCGTACCCTGGATCACGGCGGCGCTGATGCCGGGGTTGTCAGCGGCGGCATTGATCGCCGCCGCCAACCCGGCCACGGTGTTGTTGGTGGAGTCGACCGTCACGTTGAATCCCAGGCCACCCAGCTGGAGATTCAGCGTACCCGTGCCGACCGTGGCGGTGCTGCCACCGGCAAAGGCCCCGGAGACCAGTTGCTGGCTGGAAGCCAGCGCCGTCACCGACACGCTGTAGTTGCCCGGCACGGCACCGGAGGCGGCGCTGGCCGTGAACACCGCGGGATTGGAGCTGCTGGCCGTGGCAGCGGCAAACGAGCTGGTCGTGCTCAGAGGTGCGAGGGCCGACTGAAAGGTGCTGAGCGCGCTCTTGAGCGTGCCAATGGCGGAAATGTCGGTCGTGACCGTAGCGGTCTGGTTCGCGATCTGCGTGTCCTGGGGAGCCCGGGTGGCCGCCACGAGCTGCGATACCAGGCTGCTGACATTGATGACGGAGCCGCCCGCCGCTCCGGCACTGGTACTGGATGCGACTGAAACAACCGGCGAACCGCTACTGGTGGTCATGTCAATCCTGCCTCAGGCGCAATCAGGCCTGTCTGCAATCTGAAGCCGCGGCCACCCTGGCCGGAACGGCAGCGGGCGGGGACCTTACGGTCCCCGCCCTTCAGCCGAGGAGGGTTGCAGCAACCCGCGGCCCATTAAGGGAGCTTCTGGAGCAGTGTCAGCACGTTCTGCGGCACCGTGTTGGCCTGCGCGACCATCGCCGTACCCGCCTGCTGCAGGATCTGGGCCTTCGACAGGTCCGAGGTCGCCTGGGCGAAGTTGGTGTCCTGAATCTGGCTGCGTGCCGCGGTCAGGTTGGTCGCGGTCGTGTTGATGCCCGTGATCGCCGCCTGGAAGCGGTTCTGGTAGGCGCCCAGCTGGGCACCCGAAGCCGCAATCTGCTGCAGCGCCGCGTCGATCTGCACCAGCACCTTGTTCGAGTTGTCGACCGTGGTCACGTCGGCCGCCGACAGGAAGCTGGTCGGCGCGGTCTTCGTCGCGGCAGTCAGGTCGTAGCTGGCATCCAGGCCTACGTTGGCGAGACCTTCGTTGCCCACGTTGGTCGCGCCCGCGGTGTAGGCAATGCCTACCGCGGCGGCCGTATTCGCGGTGCTGCTGATGTCAATGCTGGTGCCGGCGGCGTTGACCGTCGCGACCAGGCCGCCGTCCGACGTGGACAGCTGGTTGAGGGCCGCAGCAGCGGTCTTCAGATCGGTGGCGATATTTCCCGTCAGGGTGATCGTGCCGGTCGTGTGCGCAACACCCGCGCCATCCGTGAGGGTCAGCGTGCCGGTGTCGCCCTTCGTGGATACGACGGCGGCGGTAGCGCCGGCGGCGGTATAGATGCCGCCCAGGTCCTTGCTCTGCGCACTGGCCACCGAAGAGACGGCGATCGTCTGGCCGGCGTTTGCGCCCACCTGGAAGGTCGCACCCTGGAAGCTGCCATCGAGCAGGTTCACGCCGTTGAAGGCCGTGTTCACCGCCACGTTGTCGATGTCGGCTCTCAGCTGCTGGAACTGCTGGTTGAGGTCAGCGCGGTCGTTGGCGCTGTTGGTCGCGTTCAGCGACTGCACGGCCAGGTCGCGCATCGTCTGCAGGTCGCTCGTGACCTCCGACAGGGCGCCGGAAGCCGTCTGCGTCAGCGACACGCCGTCGGCGGCATTGCGGGCAGCCTGGTTGAGGCCGCCGATCTGCGAGGTCATGCCCTGCACGATCGCATAGCCGGCGGCGTCGTCGGCCGCCGTGTTGATGCGCAGGCCCGAAGACAGCTGCTGCAGCGCCGTGGAAAGCTTGCTGCCCGATGCCGACAGACTGTTCTGCGCATTGAGTGAATTGAGGTTTGTGTTAAGGACCAGTGACATTGCCTGTTACTCCTGATGTGTGGTGCAGGCTCCGGACACCAGTCCGTCGCGCTGTGATTTCCCGTGCGGCACAGGCCGCATCCTGTTCGGTGTGGGTATCGGTGCGTTTCCGCCGAACTTGAATGGCACGCTGCAGGGCTGGGGAGAAATGCGAATTCCGTCACGTCCCGAGGTGCGGTGCCGGTCACAGTTGCGCATGTTTTCCCTGCCCCCGGTGCCTACAGGTACTTGAACAGCGACAGCTGCGCGGTCTGCGCGTAGGAACTCAGTGCGGCCTGCAGGCCGACGTACTGCTGGCTCAGCTGGGCGGTCGCCGAGACCATGTCCACATTCGAGAGCGTGGAAATCTGGCTGGTCAGCGTCGTACCCTGGCTGTTCAGCGAGCTCGCCGTGGCGCTTACCAGCGACAGGCGCCCGCCGACGTTGGAGGTGACCGCCGACACGTTTCCCAGCGCCTGGTCGATCTGCTGCAGCGAACCGCCCAGCGCCGTCGCCAGCTGCGCTCGCGAGGCGGGTGTGGCGGTGGCGCTGTTCAGGTTGCTGACCAGCTTGTCGAGCGTCGCGAACACGCCCTCCTGGCCCGCCGTCGATACCGTGAAGGTGTCGCCGGCGGCGGGCGCGCCGGAAATGCCGACTGAGATGCCGTTGAAGGACACGCTGCCGGAGCTGCCGTTGTAGGTGCCGGTCACGGGATTGCCGGAGGCGTCCGTCACCGCGTTCCCGGACGAGTCCGTCACGGCCCAGTGCGTGGCGTCCGTGAACGTTACCGTGTACTGCCCCGGCACCCAGGCCGCCGCATTGGTCACGGTCCCGGTATCGGCCACGCCGGTCCCGGCGTTGCCGGCCCCGGCAGCCGTCGTGAAGGTGCCATTGCCGGCCGGTACGTTCATGTAGATGCTCGAACCCGCATCGCCCATCTGGATGGACGTACCGGTGTCGATCTGCACGCTTTGCGCGCCGCTGTCGCCGACGTAATTCATGGTGCCGGTCGCGCCGCGGACGAAAGGCTGCACTCCCGAGGAATAGCCTGCGAACAGGTAGGCTCCTGACGCGTCCTGGCGGTTGGCGATGCCCTGGAGCTGCTGCTCGAGGCCCTGGATATTGGTCGCGATGGACTTGAGGTCGCTGGTGTTGTTGACGCCGCTGTTGGCCTGCACGACCAGGTCGCGGATCGATTGCAGCGTGGTCGTCGAGTCGGACAGCGCCTGCTCCTGCAGTGTCAGCCGCGTCGTGACGCTCTGGCCGTTGCTGATGAACTGCTGGTATTGAGTCTGGGTATCGTTGAGCTGCAGCAGCTGTACGGCCGCGACCGGATCGTCGGCCGGGGTCTGGATGCGTTTGCCGCTCGAGATTTCCTGCTGCGTCTTCGACAGCGCATTCTGCTGGTCGAGGATCGTGTTGACCGCGGTCTGGTTGAGCATCGAGGTGGACATGCGCATGGGATTCGTCCTTCAGCTGCGGTTCATCAATGGGCGACGGCGCTCAGCAGCGACTGAAACAGGGTGTCAGAGGCCTTGATGACCTGCGCGGCGGCCTGGTAGGCCTGTTCGAACTTCAGCATGTTGGCCGCCTCCTCGTCGAGGTTGACGCCGGACACGCTCTGCTGCGCACTCTGCGCGCTGTTCAGCACGGTCTGCTGGGCGGTCGCGCCGGTCTGCACCTGGTTGGTCTGCAGGCCCACGGTGCCGACATAGGCATTGATCGTATCGCTGAGCGAGCTCTGGCCGTTGTTCAGCACTTTCTGATTCAGCAGGCCGGCCAGCTGCAGGGCGTTGCGGTTATCTCCCGTGCCGCTGGCGTTGTCGTTGATCGCGAAGCTGTCGCCGGTGGCCGGCGCGCCGCTGATCGTGACCTGGATGCCGTTGAAGCTGATGGGCGTCCCTGAAGCATAGGTTCCGGAGGCCACTGTGGCGCCGCTGGCATCCGTGACGGAGTAGGCGGTGGGGCTGGAGAAACTCAGGCTGTAGTTGCCGCGCACCCAGGCCGCGGTGCTGGGCACGCTGCCCGCGTCGATGCTGGCATTGCCCGCATTGGTGCTCGTCGCGCTGGTCAGCAGCGGTGCTGCGGCGGCAATCTTGGTCGGATCGTTGGTCAGCAGCGACAGTCCCTGCACCGCCTGGCTGGTCGGCTCCACCAGGAACTGGTCCCCCGCCTGCGCATTACCCGTGACGGTCAGGGTCAGGCCCGCAGCGGTGAGCGTGGTGGTGGCGCCGCTGGTGCTGCTGGTGAGCGGAGTCACCACGCCGCTCGCCGCGTCCGTCATCGTCCAGCTGGTACCGTCGTACCCCAGGTGATAGTTGCTCGTGGTCAGTCCCCCAAGACTGCTCACGACGGCAGAGACCGTCGCAGCGCCCTGGTTGTTGCCGCTGGGCAGCACCTGCGGTCCGCCCACGGCGAGCAGCGCAGCGCCGATCGCTCCGGTCTGGTCGAGCCCCGCGGCATTCTGGTTGTTCACCAGGTTGGTCAGCGTGACCGCGGCCTGGCCGAGCGCATTGTGGGCCGGCACGAGCATCTGTTCCCTGAACTGCAGCAGCCCCCCTACCGTTCCGCCGCTCAGCGAGCTCGTGACGTCGACGTTGCCGCTGTTCGTCTGCATGAAGATCTGCTGCTGACCCGAGCCGTACTGGTCCGGGCCGGCCGTCAGAGTCGCGGCGGTCGTGCCGATCACCAGCGGCTGGCCATTGCCGATGAACACGCTGACTGAGCCGTCGCTCTGCGCGACGGTGCTGATCCCGATGTGCTGCGAGAGCTGGTCGATGAGGTTGTCGCGCTGATCAAGCAGGTCGTTCGGCGGTCCCTGACTCCGGGCCTTGGCCGCCTGGATCTGCTGGTTGAGGCTCGCAATATTGCTGGCCAGCGAACTGATGGTGCTCGCCTCGCTGCCGAGCTGCGTGTTGACCTGGCCGTCGAGCTGGCCGAGGTTGCCCTCGTAGCCCTGGAACTGGTTGATCAGGGTCTGCGCCTGGTTGAGCACCGCCTGGCGATTTGCGGTCTGCCCCGGCGCCGTCGTGAGCGTCTGGATCGCGGTGCTGAAACCCTGCAGGGTCGCCGAGAGGCCTGAGGTCGTACTGCCGAACAGGTTGTTGATGCTGCCGGCCAGCGTGCTCGCCGTGTTGAGCTGGTTGTAACTGCTGGTTGCGGTGCGCGTCTGCGAGGAGAGGAAGGTGTCATACGAGCGGTTCACGCCTGCGACCGCCACGCCGTTGCCGATCCAGCCGGCTGCGGTGGGATCGGCGGGGTTCGTGACCAGGTTCACGTTCTGGCGGCTGTAGCCCGCCGTGTTGGCATTCGAAATGTTGTGGCTGACCGTGCTGAGCGCCTGCTGAAAGGCCAGCAGGCCGGATACGCCATTGGACAGCATGTCGCTCACTGCGGTGCCCTCTCAATCATGTGGACTCCCCTTGCTGAGCTATCGGCTGACCGGCCATTAAATTGAGCGGCGCGTCCGGGACGGCCGGCGGCGCCGTTCCCGCGCCGCGCAGCGCCCTGACGTTCGCCGCCGTTGCGCTGAGCTTCTGCACATAATCCGGATCGGTGGCGTAGCCGCCGCTCTTGAGCGCGCTGGCGAAGGCCGTCACGTCGCTGCCCGTGCCCAGGGCGCCCTGGTAGCGCGCACTGCCCTGCAGCAGGTTGACATAATCATTCATGCCCTGTTGCAGCGAGTCATAGGCCCGGAAGGATTGCGGCACACTGACGGCGTTGCCCTGCTGGAACTCGGTCGTGGCCGCAGTCGCGGTCTGCCCGCCCCAGGTTGCGCCAGCCTTGACTCCGTAAACATTGAATCCGCTGCTGCCGCCGCCGCCATTGCCGGCGGCCGGCGCCCCAGGCATGTGGCGGCCCCAGCCCGTTTCCAGTGCGGCTTGCGCGATCAGTGCATCGGGAGACACGCCCAACTGC
>Ga0075019_10002247_pt1 | contig 10988 bp, 7 predicted proteins | sample ColStrG_CSR_2013_FD_71473 | JGI IMG/M metagenome (GOLD analysis project Ga0075019, IMG submission 71473) | Freshwater sediment microbial communities in response to fracking from Pennsylvania, USA - Cold Stream Run_MetaG_CSR_2013 | ecosystem: Environmental > Aquatic > Freshwater > Creek >...
GCCTTTGCCGCCGCGCCCGGTCACACGATATTCATAGGCCGAGGTGCGCTTGCCGAAACCGTTTTCCGACAGGGTGAGGATGGTTTCCTCGCGGGCTGACAATTCGACATAACGTTCGGGCGAAAGATCGCCGGTTTCGACTTCTGGTTCGTCCGAGGATGCCTCCTCGCCATCGGCCAGACCGGCGACGGCGCGGCTTTTCTTCAAATAGGCGGCGCGTTCCTCCGGCGTGGCCTCGCTATGGCCCAGAATGGCGAGCGAGATGACACCATCCCCTTCCGCCAGATTGATGCCGCGCACGCCCATCGAATCGCGGCCCTTGAACACGCGCACATCATTCACTTCAAAGCGGATACACTGGCCCAGCGCAGTGGTCAGCAGCACGTCGTCATGCTCAGTGCACATTTGCACATCGACAATGGCCTCGCCGTCATCGAGCTTCATGGCGATCTTGCCGGCGCGATTGACGGAAGCAAAATCCGACAGTTTGTTACGACGCACGGTGCCGCGCGTGGTGGCGAACATCACGTCCGAAATGTCCCAAAGTGCGGCATCTTCCGGCAGCGGCATGATGGTGGTGATGCGCTCATCCGCCTCCAAAGGCAGAATATTGACCAAAGCCTTGCCGCGCGCCTGCGGGGCCGAGAGCGGCAGACGCCAGACCTTCTCTTTATACACTGTGCCCTTCGAGGTGAAGAACAGCAAAGGCTGATGGGTGGTGGCAACAAACAGCCGCGCGACGAAATCCTCATCGCGCGTTTGCATGCCCGCCCTGCCCTTGCCGCCGCGCCGCTGGGCGCGATAAGTGGAAAGTGGCACGCGCTTGATATAGCCGCCGTGGCTGACAGTGACGACCATATCCTCTTTCTGGATGAGGTCTTCGTCGTCCATATCGGCGGCATAATCGAGAATGACAGTCCGGCGCGGGGTGGCAAACTGGGTTTTGATGGCGCGCAATTCGTCGGTGATGATGGTCATCACACGCGAGCGCGAGCGCAGAATATCGAGATAGTCGGCGATTTCGACGGCAAGTTTGTTGAGTTCCTCGGCAATTTCCTCACGGCCGAGCGCGGTGAGGCGGGCAAGGCGCAGTTCGAGAATGGCGCGGGCCTGCACTTCCGAGAGGCGATAGGTGCCGTCCTCGTTCAAGGCAGAGCGCGGATCGGCAATCAGCGAGATCAGCGGTGCCATATCCTTGGCAGGCCAGACACGGCTCATCAGCGCTTCGCGGGCGGTGTTGGCGTCCGGCGAGGTGCGGATGAGGTGAATCACTTCATCGATATTGGCGACAGCAATGGCCAGACCCACCAAGACATGGGCGCGGTCGCGCGCCTTGCCAAGCAGGAATTTGGTGCGGCGGGTGACCACAAGCTCACGAAAATCGACGAAAGCGGCCAGCACGTCCTTAAGGTTCATTACCTCGGGGCGGCCACCGTTCAGCGCGACAAAATTGACGCCGAACGAGGATTGCAGCGCGGTAAAGCGCCAAAGCTGGTTGAGCACCACATCCGGAACGGCATCTCGCTTGATTTCGATAACAATCCGCATGCCGTCACGGTCGGATTCGTCACGCAGATCGGAAATGCCTTCGACGCGCTTTTCACGCACCAGATCGGCGATTTTTTCGATCAATGTGGCTTTGTTGATCTGATAGGGAATTTCGGTGACGATCAGCGCCTGTCGGTCCTTGCGGAGTTCCTCGACATCCACTTTAGCGCGCATGATCACCGAGCCGCGCCCTGTCAGCGCCGCCGAACGGCAGCCGGAATGGCCCAAAATCGCGCCGCCGGTAGGAAAATCCGGCCCGGGAATATGTTCCATCAAGGCTTCGATCGACAATTCCGGATCTTGGATCAACGCAATCACACCATCGATCACCTCGCCCAGATTGTGCGGCGGGATATTGGTGGCCATGCCGACCGCGATGCCGCCCGAACCATTGACCAGCAAGTTGGGATAGCGCGCCGGCAATACGGTCGGCTCGCGTTCCGAACCGTCATAATTGGGCTGGAAGTCCACGGTGTTCTGGTCGATGTCTTCGAGCAGCGGCATCGCCGATTTGGCCAGGCGCGATTCGGTGTAACGCATGGCGGCAGGCGGATCGCCGTCAACAGAGCCAAAATTGCCCTGCCCGTCGACCAGCGGCAGCCGCATCGAGAAGGTCTGCGCCATTCGCACCAGCGCGTCATAAATCGACTGGTCACCATGCGGATGATATTTACCGATCACGTCGCCGACGATGCGGGCCGATTTGCGATAGGGCTTGTCCGGCGTATAGCCGTTTTCGTGCATGGAAAACAGGATGCGGCGATGCACCGGCTTGAGGCCGTCGCGCACGTCCGGCAGAGCGCGGCTCACGATGACGCTCATGGCGTAATCGAGATAGGATTTCTTCATCTCGTCGATGATTGAAATCGGGCGAATGTCGGAGCTGTGATCGCCCGGCTTGTCGTTTTTGTCAGCGGTGTCAGACAAGTGTCTCAAAATCCTAGCTAATCGCCTCCGGCGGGCCGGATGACGTGAATTTTTCGCGGGCAATTTGGCACGGGCTTGGGCGCTCTGTGAGCGCGAAGTCCGGGCAGACCCTTGGCGAATAGGTTCTTTTAGCCGATTCCCGCCGCCGCGGCTAGGCAAGAGACGATCAGATCAACAGCTAATTTTTCCAATTTTTTCATATATTTAGAAAATTGGCTTGATGGTGGCGCTGCGCGAAGAGTCTTTGCGCGGCAGCTTAAGAACCGCTAATGTGCAGACCTGTCCCGCAGTTCTGGGTTGCTCATGTCGCTCGCCTTTGGTTTTCCGCTCGAATTTTTGACCTCCGCCATTGTGACGCTGCTGGTGACGCTCGACCCGCCGGGGCTGGCGCCACTGTTTTTATCGGTGACAGCAGGGATGAACGCCGCAGAGCGCAAACGAACGGCCATTCGCGCCTGTCTGATTGCGTTTTGCATCATGGTGTTTTTTGCGATTGGCGGGGATGTGCTGCTCAAAGCGCTCGGCATTGGTCTGCCGGCTTTTCGCATTGCGGGCGGGATTTTGCTGTTCACCATCGCCTTTGAGATGGTGTTTGAACTGCGGGCCAAACGCAAAAGCAATACGGCGGAAATGGCGATCACCGATGACCACATTCACAATGTGGCGGCCTTTCCGCTGGCGATTCCGCTGATGGCCGGCCCCGGCGCAATCACCGCGATCATTCTGCTTTCGGGCCGCAGCAATGGCAGCCCGCTGTTGATTGGACTGCTGGCGCTCGTCATCGGTGTGTCGGTTTTGGCCTGCCTTGCCACGTTTTTCATGGCCGAGCGGGTGTCCCGACTGCTCGGCATTACCGGAAATGTCGTTCTGACCCGATTGCTCGGCGTCATTCTGGCGGCACTGGCCGTGCAATTTGTGATTGACGGCGTGCGCGCGCTGGTCATCGGCTGAAAACTAGAATGGAATGTCGTCGTCAATGATGGCGGAGGTGCGCCCTGCCGGAGCCGCGCGACCGCCACGAGAATCTGCACCGCTGCCGCGCGAATCTGCGCCGCGATTGTCCGGAGCGCGGTCCGAGCCACCACGGTCCATGGGTGAGGAACGCCCAAAACTGCCGCGCGATTCATTGCCAAATTCGTCGCCGCCGCCCTGATCGGCGGATGCGCCGCCACCACGGCTGTCGAGCAGCGTGAGCTCACCGCGAAAACGCTGCAAAACCACTTCAGTGGTGTATTTTTCGACGCCCTGCTGATCAGCCCATTTGCGGGTTTGCAACTGGCCTTCGATGTAGCAGGTCGAGCCTTTTTTCAGATATTGCTCAGCGATTTTACCCAGATTTTCGTTGAAAATCACGACATTGTGCCATTCCGTCTTTTCCTTGCGCTCACCTGTAGCTTTGTCGCGCCAGGTTTCCGAAGTGGCCAGACCAAAGCTGACGACCGAGTCGCCGGAGCCCATACGGCGCACGACAGGGTCCTTGCCCAGACGCCCCACGAGTATCACTTTATTGACGCTGCCCGACATGGCACTCTCCCTCATCATCAATTCAAATCTGGCGCGACCATACTCCCATGGGCAAAACCATGCAGGGCCAAATTTGAGTTCAACTCAATTGTCCACAAGGCATGTGAAGCCGCCCTCGCACACCACCAACAAAAGTTCTTTGTTTGTTCTTATAATTATTTTCCGGACAGGCGTCAAGCGCGGCCTGTCCGGAAAATGAATGTTGAATTAGTCTGTTGCTTCAGATTCGACAATGCTGGTCAGGCTGACGTGGCGCGAAAGACCGGCGTCCAATTTGTCGCGGTCGAGTTCACCTTCCCACCAGGACACCACCACGGTGGCGACACCATTGCCGATGATGTTGGTGAGGGCGCGGCATTCCGACATGAATTTATCAATGCCGAAGATGATCGACATGCCTGGGACCAGCGCCGGATTGACCGCCGCCAGTGTGGCCGCCAGCACGATAAAGCCCGAACCGGTGACACCGGAGGCACCCTTCGAGGTAAGCATCGCCACGCCCAGCACGGTGAGCTGTTCGCCCAGCGTCAGGTGCACGCCCATAGCCTGCGAGATGAACAGGGTGGCGAGCGTCATATAGATATTGGTGCCGTCAAGATTGAACGAGTAACCGGTGGGCACGACCAGACCAACCACCGATTTTGAACAGCCGAGCCGTTCCAGCTTTTCCATCAGCAGCGGCAGCGCGCTTTCTGAAGACGAAGTGCCGAGCACGATGAGTAGTTCTTCCTTGATATAGGCAATGAACTTGAAAATGCTGAAGCCGGCAATGCGGGCAATCAAGCCCAGCACCAGCACCACGAACAAAACCGCCGTGGCATAGAAGGTGAGGATGAGGAAGCCGAGGTTGGCGAGCGACTGGGGGCCATATTTGCCGACCGTGAAGGCCATAGCGCCAAAAGCGCCGATGGGGGCGGCTTTCATGATGATGGCCACGACGCCGAACACGGCGTGCGAGGTTTCATCAATGAAGGCTTTGATGTTCTTACCCTTGTCGCCGAGATAGAGCAGCGCGAAGCCGAACATCACCGAAAACACCAGCACCTGAAGAATGTCGCCCTTGGCGAAGGCACCGACAACCGAATCAGGGATGAGGTTGAGGAAAAAATCGACGCCATGAGATTCGTTCGCCTGTTTGGCAAAGGTGGCCACAGCCGCCGCATCCGGCGTCTTGCCGGTAAAGCCGACGCCGGGGCCAACCAGATTGCCGATGATCAGGCCGAGGGCCAAGGCAAAGGTCGAGACCACCTCAAAATAGAGGATGGCTTTGCCGCCGACGCGGCCCACCTTTTTGGCGTCCGCCACACCGGCGATACCCGCCACCACGGTGCAGAAAATGATGAGCGTAATCATCATCTTGATCAGCTTGACGAAGCCGTCACCGAGCGCCTTGATCCACTCATTGGTGGCGAAAGACGGGAACAGCCAGCCAAGCAGTGCGCCGAGCACCAGCGCAAACAGCACTTGTGCGTAAAGCGTTTTATAAATTGGTTTCGGGGTAACCCCTGCGATATTCATTCCGGCCATAGTTCGCCTCCCCTTGATGCGGCTGTCGTTCGTTTTGACGAGTTCTCGCATGCGGACAATATTTTGTTCAACGTAGAAGTAAACGGTATAGCGTCTGTTCGACAAGAGCGTGTTCTGGGGATTCCGCAATTAATTTGAAGGCGCGCTAGTGGCCATTCTGCAAAAGACCCTTAAATAGGGTTAGCTTGGCGAAATCCTGCGCCTTCCACAAGTCTTGCCGGTATATGATGTCCGTTTCAAAAATACAGTCAAAAGCTAAAGATTCCGCAAAAGCCCAAGATTCTGCTTCCGCTGATCCGGCCGAGCACCTTTTTCGCGCGGTGGAGCGGCGAGTCGATCATCGCGTCATCACAGTGCGGGGCGCGCGCGAGCATAATCTGAAGAACATCGACCTCACCATCCCGCGTGACAAATTGGTGGTGTTCACCGGATTGTCAGGGTCGGGCAAATCGTCGCTGGCCTTTGATACGATCTACGCGGAAGGGCAGCGGCGTTATGTCGAGAGCTTGTCGGCTTACGCGCGGCAATTTCTGGAAATGATGCAAAAGCCGGACGTTGACCAGATTGACGGGCTTTCACCCGCCATTTCGATCGAGCAGAAAACCACCTCGAAAAATCCGCGCTCAACGGTGGGCACGGTGACGGAAATTCAGGACTATATGCGTCTGCTCTGGGCGCGCGTCGGCATTCCCTATTCGCCCGCGACCGGCCTCCCGATTGAAAGCCAGACGATCAGCCAGATGGTTGACCGGGTTTTGGCGCTGCCGGAAAAAACCCGTCTTTTCCTGCTGGCTCCCGTTGTTCGTGGCCGAAAGGGCGAATATCGCAAGGAAATCGCCGAATTTCAGAAGAAGGGTTTTCAGCGCCTGCGGATTGACGGCGAATATTACGCCATTGACGAGGTTCCCAGCCTCGACAAAAAGCTCAAGCACGACATTGATGTGGTGGTGGACCGCATTGTGGTGCGTAGCGATATAGGTTCGCGCCTGTCGGAGAGTTTCGAGACGGCGCTGGATCTGGCCGACGGCATCGCCGTGATGGAATATACCGATGAAAAGGACGAAAAGGGCGAGCCGAAGCGCATCCTGTTCAGCTCGAAATTTGCCTGTCCGGTGTCGGGTTTTACCATTGCCGAGATCGAACCGCGTCTGTTCTCGTTCAACAACCCGTTCGGAGCCTGCCCGAAATGTTCCGGCATTGGCTCGGAGCAGACGATCGACGCCAGCTTGATTGTGCCGGATTCCAAGCTCACATTGCGTAAAGGCGCGATTGCGCCCTGGGCGAAAAGCACGTCTCCCTATTATATTCAGACGCTTGAGTCGCTGGCTTCACATTTTGAATTCAGTCTCGACAAGCCCTGGAGCAAGCTGCCCGAAAGCGTGCATCAGGTTATACTCTACGGCTCGAATATTGAGCCGATCACCTTCAAATATGCCGATGGCACCCGCTCCTATGATGTGAAAAAGCCGTTCGAGGGCGTCATCCGCAATCTGGAACGGCGTTTTGCAGAAACGGAGAGCGATTGGGCGCGCGAGGAAATTTCGCGTTTCATGACCGCGACACCCTGCGTGGCCTGCAAGGGTTTTCGTCTGAAACCGGAAGCGCTGGCGGTCAAAATCGCCGGTTCGCATATCGGCAATGCCTCCGAGCTTTCGGTGAAACATGCGGTGCAATGGTTCACCGAGTTGCCCGCCGCGCTGACCGCGAAGCAGAACGAAATCGCCACCCGCATTTTGAAAGAAATCCGCGACCGGCTGACCTTCCTGCTCGATGTCGGGCTTGAATATCTGACTTTGGCGCGCAATTCCGGCACATTGTCGGGCGGCGAGAGCCAGCGCATCCGCTTGGCCAGCCAGATCGGTTCGGGCCTGACCGGCGTGCTTTATGTGCTGGACGAGCCGAGCATCGGCCTGCATCAGCGCGACAATGCGCGACTGCTGGAGACGCTGCGCCGTCTGCGCGACCTCGGCAACACCGTCATCGTGGTTGAACATGACGAGGACGCCATTCTCACCGCCGATTATGTCGTCGATGTTGGCCCCGGCGCGGGCATTCACGGCGGCGAGATCGTCGCGCAGGGCACTCCGGCGCAAGTTCTGGCAAATCCGGCCTCGCTGACCGGCGATTATCTGACCGGACGGCGAGAAGTGGCGATTCCGCGTGCGCGGCGCAAATATGACAAGAAGCGCGTGCTGAAAATTGTCAATGCGCGCGGCAACAATCTCAAAAACGTGACGACCGAAATTCCGCTGGGGCTGTTCACCTGCATCACCGGCGTTTCGGGCGGCGGTAAATCGACGCTGATCATCGACACCCTCTATAAGTCTCTGGCGCGCCAGTTGAACGGTGCGGCCGAGCACCCTGCCCCGCATGACGCCATCGAGGGACTGGAGCATATCGACAAAATCATCGACATCGACCAGTCGCCGATCGGCCGCACGCCGCGCTCCAATCCGGCCACCTATACCGGCGCTTTTACGCCCATCCGCGAGTGGTTTGCCGGATTGCCGGACGCCAAGGCGCGCGGTTATCAGCCGGGGCGGTTTTCGTTCAACGTCAAGGGCGGGCGCTGCGAGGCCTGTCAGGGCGACGGCGTCATCAAGATCGAGATGCACTTTTTGCCGGATGTTTATGTCACCTGCGATGTGTGCAAGGGCAAACGCTATGGCCGCGAGACGCTGGAGGTCAAATATAAAGACCATTCCATCGCCGATGTGCTGGACATGACGGTGGAGGAAGCCGCCATCCTGTTCAAGGCGGTGCCGGGCATCCGCGACAAGATGGAAACTCTGGCGCGCGTCGGCCTCACCTATGTCAAGGTGGGCCAGCAGGCGACCACGCTTTCGGGCGGCGAGGCGCAGCGTGTCAAATTGTCGAAGGAGCTTTCGCGCCGCGCGACGGGCCGCACGCTGTATATATTGGACGAACCGACCACCGGCCTGCACTTTCACGATGTGAAAAAGCTGCTGGAAGTGCTGCACGAACTGGTCGATCAGGGCAATTCGGTGGTGGTGATCGAGCACAATTTAGAGGTGATCAAGACCGCCGACTGGATACTCGACCTTGGCCCCGAAGGCGGCGACGGCGGCGGCGAAATCGTCGCGCAAGGCACGCCGGAAGATGTGGTGAAGGAAAAACGCAGCCATACGGGGCGGTTTTTGGCCGAGGTGCTGAAGAGAAGGCCGGGGAAGTAAGGGGGGGGGGTATCTTAGTCATTGTCCCCATCCTTCGAGACGCGCGCGCAGGCAATTTTACGCGCCTCAGGATGAAGGTAAGTCAGAGGTGCGTTTTGTAAAACCAGACCCTTCATGCTGAGGAGCCTTGAAAAGGCGTCTCGAAGCATCGGCAAAGCGTGGATACGCGGGTCAACCCACGGGTCAGGCCCGTGGGCGCGCATGACGCTTTATTCGACAAACGCGCCTGACGCCCTTTTCGGCAAACGACCTATTCAATGCGCCCTCCACTCCGGTAAGCGCGCGTGACACTCAATTCTTGCAGTTCAGAGCGTAATTTAAGCCTCCAAGACGCTAACCAGTTCCGTCATGCGCGGGCTTGCCCCGCGTATCCACGCCTAAGACGCGGGGAACAAAAAGGCTGGGGCTGTCACGATTCTCCCTTCCCCGTTTGCCACAGCGCTCAGGCCGCGCTAGTCTTCTGCCATGACCAATCTTCCCCCGCCGCCCTCGCTCGAAACCCTCCGCAAGCATCGCAAGACGCTGAAAAATGTGCGGAACGAAGTGAAGGATAGCCTGCCGTGGACAGACAGATTAGCGATCTGGATTACCGAGCGGGTCGGCACCATCGGGTTTTTTCTCATTATTGCGGTGTGGACGGTGTTTTGGCTCGGCTGGAACCTGCTGGCGCCGGAAAGTCTGCGCTTTGATCCGCCGATGGGCTTTGTGCTGTGGCTGTTTATCTCGAATCTGATCCAGATTTTGCTGATGCCGTTGATCATGGTGGGGCAAAACGTGCAGGGCCGCCACGCCGACGCCCGCGCCGAAAACGATCTTGAAATCAACGTCAAAGCGGAAAAAGAGATCGAGGTGATTCTGCATCATCTCGAATATCAGAACCAGATTCTGATCGCGATGGTCAAAAAAATGGATATTGACTTCAGTGATTCAAAAAAGCGCTGAATTCCGCTTTTTTTGACCAAACAGTCAATATTAGATCATTTATGATCATTTTATGCGCGATTTTGGCGCACTTTGATCTTTTTGCATCGCAGCATAAAATTTCGCACGTGCGAAGCGCTTAGAGCCCAAAATTTGTGCGGCGCAAGCAAAACTGTGCCCTATTTCACACAGCTATGCATTTATATGAAGCATAATTCGTTGAATTGCGTTAATCATTGTGTTTTTATGCAGAAGCTAAACAGGATAGAGCCATATTCTTGCCTTATTTGAACATTTCCTAACAAATCATAAATTCAGACATGCGTTATTTGCATATCTGCACCGCAACATGAACGCTTCACCTTTCGTCTAGGTTCCTGCATATTTCAGCAAGTCAAGGGAACATGACGCCTCATGGAAACGAGGCAGCACGGGGGGATAGTCCCCGGAAGAAAAGGAGAATGACAATGATCTTCACGAACATCGCTCAGAAATTTGAGTCCTGGCGCCGGTATCGCGTGTCGGTTCGGGAATTGCAGCAGTTGTCAGACCGCGAATTGAATGATCTCGGGATCATGCGTACTGACATCAACACCATTGCCCGTCTGGCTGCCAAGGGCTGAGGCAAATCCGCATGATGGCGCGGCAATCACTGCGCCGATGCAAACGAATTTATGACCCGCGAATATGTGGGCTTATCAAAAACAAAGGAACATCAAATGTTTATCAAGTCTCTGCTGAGCAAGATTGAAGCCTGGCGTCATTATCGTGCTTCGGTGCGTGAGCTTCAGGTTCTCACCGATCGCGAATTGAACGATCTGGGCATCGCCCGTTCGGATATCGAGTTTGTTGCCCGCCAGGCTGTGGCAGCTTAACCCATAGAAAGAGTTGAGCTTTTTCCTCCCGAAAGCTCCTCTTTCGTCAAAACGCCCGTCGGATCCTCCCCCGGCGGGCGTTTTCTATTTTTGCGCCGCGTTCTTTTTCAATGCAGTGATTGCTTCCGCAAGCGGCTGGAATTATGGTCGCCGCCATGAAACAGACAATCAATTCCACGAACCTCCGCCCCGTACATGTGATTGGCGGTGGTCTGGCCGGGTCAGAAGCGAGCTGGCAATTGGCCAGCGCCGGGGTGCCGGTGATTTTGCACGAAATGCGCCCCGTTCGCGGCACCGAAGCCCACCTGACCGATGGTCTGGCCGAGTTGGTTTGCTCCAATTCGTTCCGCTCGGACAATTCCGAGGCCAATGCGGTCGGGCTGATTCATCATGAAATGCGACAGATGAATTCGCTGATCATGCGCTGCGCCGACCAGAATCAAGTTCCGGCGGGCGGCGCGCTGGCGGTGGA
>Ga0075019_10002251_pt1 | contig 10981 bp, 11 predicted proteins | sample ColStrG_CSR_2013_FD_71473 | JGI IMG/M metagenome (GOLD analysis project Ga0075019, IMG submission 71473) | Freshwater sediment microbial communities in response to fracking from Pennsylvania, USA - Cold Stream Run_MetaG_CSR_2013 | ecosystem: Environmental > Aquatic > Freshwater > Creek >...
CTATTACGGGAGTCGTAACGGTCGACAAGAATACTTTTGGATCCAATCCAGCTCCCGCATCTGCGCCAGCGTCGACTGATCAGATGGGTCCGCCAGCGCCTTCGGATGCAATTTTAGCCTGTCGGGCGGCTGCGAGTAAGTTGAAAGATCAAGGTAAATGTGAAATCGACAAAAAAGGTTCGAACGAAAGTCTTCTTCTTCAAGTGGCGCAAACTGTAATTGCAGGTCTCGCCTCCAACCCAAGTCTTGCATGTAGTAATTTTGCCGAGACCGGCATGATGTCAAACGTGGCTTTGATCGCCTACGAAAACGATTGTAAAACTGCAATCGATTCATGCAATGACACTTGCAGCGCCGCAACGGTCCACAAATCTCCAGCCTACTTGGCATTAAGTAAGCGAGAAAAGGTGAAGACTTTACCTGGACCCCCGCCGACCCAAAATCCAGATTCCGCAATAGCTAAAGGCGAAATGGAACAAATGGACCAAGAGGCCAACGACCAGAGAACTTCAGTTTGCGACCAGTACGCAGCGGCATTCCCCAACAAAATCGCGATCGTGAGAACAATGGTCGCAGCGAACAACCAGGCCAACACCACGTGTGCGAATATGAAACAAGCCCTCATCGACAAAAATGCGCAAGCGGCGCAGATGGCTTGTGTGACCAACCCCTCGGGCCCTGGTTGCGCCGGAGCCGTGCAAGCGGGCGACTGTACCAATCCCGCCAACGCCGGCAGCCCGATGTGTGCGTGCATGGCGTCTGGAAATTGCAATTCGACCACAAGCGCAAGCGGTGGTTCCAGCGGTGGCACGGCGATGAATCCGGGTGCGAGCAGCTCGGGTGCAGCGCCTCTGAATGCGGCCTCGTTGGGTGGTCCGGGCGGACCTTTCGGCAATGATCCTCTTCCCCTTGGAAAAACTCCGGCGGGAACTCCTCCTGGCACGACACCTCCCAACGGCGGCGGCCTTGGCGGCATTCCGGGGGGCAGTGGTGGCAGCGGACCAGCCGCAGCCGGCAAAGGTGCGCAGGCCCCTCCGGGAAGCAAAACTGCGTCTTCACCGAATGGCGGAGTCCTGATGCCCGGAAGCTCAAGCTCGACAGGAAATTTTTCTGGAGGCTACGGCAGCAACCCGGGCAACGGCGGCACTGGGGGTCGTGCGGTCTTTGGCGGACAGTATGGCGCCAAGCCAGCGAATCCCACGCAGTTCGCGAACGCCTACGATCCGTCGCGTTCGCTGGCTGCAGTCAGTGGACCGGATGGCATCACGGGACCTAACTCAGATCTGTGGGCCAAAGTGCGCACGCAGTACTCCAATCAAAATCAGCGCGGAAGCCTCTATAATAAGTGAGCACCTTTGGTGCTACAATAAGTGTGCATCTTGGGTGCTACAACAAGTGAGCACTCCATTCAGAGCGAGTTGTGGCCGAGCAAAATAATTGAGCTGGAAATATTCCTGTGAGCGCACTAGCATCTCGTCATGCTGATCGTGCAAAAATTTGGTGGCGCCACGGTGGCCACTCCCGAACAGATCGTGTCAGTGGCCAGACGCCTTCTGGAAACCCGGCGTCTGGGTTGTCGCATCGTTGTTGTTGTCAGCGCCATGGGCAAAACCACCAATGAGTTGATGAGCCTGGCCAAAGCCGTAGCGCAAAATCCACGTCGTCGCGAAATGGATCTTCTGCTGTCCGCAGGTGAACGCATCAGCATGTCTTTGCTGGGCCTGGCTCTGCAAGATTTGGGTCAGTCCGCGATCAGTTTCACTGGCTCGCAGGCCGGAATTCTGACCAACGAGGCCCACTCGGAAGCCTTGGTCGCCAGCATTCGCGCACCGCGAGTGCGTCAGGCACTGGCCCAAAACCAAATTGTGGTGTTGGCGGGTTTTCAAGGCGTTTCACCGATCACCAAAGATGTGACCACCCTGGGGCGCGGGGGCTCGGACATCACGGCCTTGGCGATGGCTGCGTACCTGAAAGCGGATCGCTGTGAAATTCTGAAAGATGTGGACGGAGTTTTTTCAGCCGATCCCAAAGTGGTGTCGAAAGCTCGTCGTTTGCCGAAACTGAATTTTGGACAACTGATGGACATGACTTTTTGGGGCGCGAAGGTGCTCCACTATCGCTCGGTCGAACTGGCGGCAGCCAAACAAATTCCGATTTGGGTCGGTCTCGCCAGCAGTTCGCCCAAAAGCCAAATCGAAGGAGGCACCATGATTCAAGCCGCGGATGATCTGGAACAACCCACACCCATGGAGCAGTCCAAAGTGCTGGCGGTGAACTCGCATCGCCAAGTCGTGCGCATCGAGATCAAAGAGCGCCAGGTGCCCCAGGCCTTGTCCCTTTGGACCGAACAGCAAATCAAAACCGAGCTGTCGTCTTTGCAGCTGCTCCAGGCCCAGCAGGTGGGTGCGCAGGTCGAGCTTTGGGTGACGGGTCCCACGGAAGAACTCGCCGCTTTGCGAAGTCGACCCTGGGGCTTGGCGCATGTGTCGGATGAGGCGTTCTCGTCCGTGTCTGTGACCGTTGCTGGAGTGACCACGGGGCAGCTGTCGCAAGAGGTCTTTGGCAAGTTGACAGAGGCCGGAGTTATGCCGGTTGTTGTGTGGTACTCACCACTGACTTTGACTGTGGTGGTCCCACAGGCCCAATCCGAGAAAACAATTTCAAGTTTGCATTCACTGACGGAACGGGACGTCTGAGCGGCGAATCTGCGCGACGTACTCGGCCACCATGCGCACGGCACCACGGGGCACTCGGACAGGATGCTTTTCCACATCGGCGGGGATGACTCCCAAAACAAGTTCGGCGTTCAGATCTTTCAGACACTGCTCGGTCACGCCCAAATGATCGGCCAGCGCTTGCAGGCTGGAGCCTCCTGGAACGTGAACAATTTCGGACTCCAAGGGATGAATCGAGTTCAGTTCATCAAAGCCGTAAAGGCCCGGTGATTTGGCAATCATCATCGCCGCCAAAATTTTTGGCACATAGTCGGTGGTCTCGGCCGGCAGGGCTCCGATCTGAGCGAGAGCCCAAAAATCCTTCGTGTTGTTTTTGGCGATCTGCCGACGCAAATTCGTTTCACCCATGTTGTAGCTGGCGGCCACCAGGTACCACGAGCCGAATTCTTTGTAGAGATCCTTCATGTAATGGATCGCCGCATGCGTCGCCTTCTTCAAATCGCGGCGCTCATCCAACCAGTAGCTGATCCGCAAGCCGTAGCGAGCACCCGTGCTCTCGATAAACTGCCAGGGACCGACGGCCGAGGCCGCACTTTTCGCGTTGGGTTCGAAACCCGATTCAATCATGACCATGAAAGCCAGATCCTGAGGCAGACCTTGGTCATGGAGCTCATGTTGAATGACCGGTAGATCGCGCGAGGACTTTTCAAGCCAGTGGCGAAACCAAGTTTTTCCAGCGGTCTGGTACTGCGCAATCCAGTAGCTGACGCGTTTGTTGTAAGACAGTGGCAAATCAAAGATCAAACTGTTCGAGGTGCTGCCATTGACCGGAGGATTCTTCAGCAGCCGCTCTTGCAAGCGCTGTTTGAGTGTTTGTGGCTGCGCTGCAAAGGATGGCTGCGGCGGAGCTGCAAAAGATGACTGCGGCTGCGAAGCTGCGCCAGTCATCTGACTGAAAATCGTCAACAGCATGAGACTGAGTTGCATGAGCCCGCGAGTTTTTTCGATCATCCGTGATCTCCACTCTTGCAGAGCTTTCGAAGCTCCGTGCTTTTTGTTTACCACAGGTGATTGGGGCCCCACGAACATCCCGTGCAGACCTGGACCTCAGTCGCGTGACAGACCTGCTAAATTCGCATGACGAAGGCTTCGCACAATCAGTTGCTGACAAAATCTTGGCGCTCCACCTGCCAAAGCACCGGCTGTGGCGCAGAAAACTGAAGGCCAGTTTTCGCACCTCGTGCGACCCATCTGGAAATCCTCGACCAACAGCAAGTTTTGGGACTTCGATTCTAGACGGAAGTCGATACGGCACGAGGATTGCTTTCTAGAATGCAGAGGGAGGTCTGGCATGAGCACAAAAGGTGTCTACACCGCGCTGAGCGGAGCCATGGCCCAAAATTTAAAGTTGGATACGATCGCCAACAATATCGCGAACGTCAACACGCCTGGGTTTAAACGTGATCAGCAGGTTTTTCGTGAATATTTGGCGGCCAATGAGAAAACTCCCTCGGTTTTGAATGTCCCCAAAGTTGTTGCAACTGTTGAGAGTTTCTATGACATGCAAGGTGGCGATCAGAGTTTTGTCGATCCCATCGGCACCTACACCGATTTTTCCCAAGGTGGCTTGAAACACACGGGCAGTCCCCTGGACCTGGCGATCGATGGCAAAGGTTTTTTCGAAGTGGCCACGCCGCAAGGTCTGCGACTTTCGCGCGTCGGAAGCTTCACTCTGGATGGCAATGGTCAGTTGGTGACCAAAGATGGCTTCCCCGTGATGAGCGCGGGCGGAGTCGGTGCCGATCCTGCGGCGCGAGTGATTCGCGCCTCGGGCAATGCGCCGCTGACGATCACTGATGATGGTGGCGTGTATGAGGGCGAAAATCGCATCGGCAAAGTGTCTGTCATCGACGTGTCGGATCCTGACAGTTTGCAAAAGGTCGGCAACAGTCTGTACCAGTTCAAAGCCGGAGCCTCGCCCGAAGTGAAAGATGTCGAACGTTTGAGCCTGAAGCAAGGTTACTTGGAGGCTAGCAACGTGAACATCGTTCAAGAGATGACCGAAATGATCGCGACAACTCGGGTTTTTGAGAGCGCGCAAAAAGCCATCCATGCCTACGATTCAATGGCAGAAAAATTGGTCAATACAGTTCCTAAAGTTGGAAATGGGTAGGAGTGAAGGCCGATGATTAAAAGTCTGAATACCGCAGCGACCGGAATGCAAGCACAGCAGGCCAATATGGATGTGATCTCCAACAACCTAGCGAACACTTCGACTGTGGGCTTTAAAAAATCGCGTGCGGAATTTGAAGACCTGCTTTACCACACGGCCAAAGAACCAGGTGCCGCCAGTGGTCTGAATGCCGTTTCGCCGACGGGCGTGCAAACAGGTCTGGGAGTCCGCACAGCTTCGGTGCAAAAAGATTTTGATCTGGGTTCGCCTGTCATCACCAAAAATCCATTGGACTTGCAAATCGAAGGCGCTGGTTTTTTTCAAATGCAGACTCCGGATGGCGGAGTTGTTTACACCCGCGATGGGCAATTCCGCAAAGATCCCACGGGCCGAGTGGTCGACAAGAATGGCAATGTTTTGCAGCCGCAGATCACGATTCCTGCCGAGGCGACTTCCTTGCAGATCAGCAACACCGGTGAGGTCGCCGTGATTACTGGACTAACCGATCCCCCCCGTACGATTGGTCAGATTGATATCGTGAACTTTATCAATCCGGCGGGACTGCGCTCTTTGGGTAAAAATACTTTCGGTCAAACTGGTGCAAGCGGCCAGCCGATCACCTCGCGACCTGGTTTGCAGGGAACGGGTTTTCTGGCGCAAGGCCAGGTTGAGGGCAGCAATGTCAGTATCGTCGATGAAATGGTGAATATGATCAGTGCACAAAGAGCTTACGAAACCAACGCCAAGGCCGTGCAGGCTGCGGACCAGATGATGCAGTCAGTGAACAATTTGCGATGACGGAGTCTCAGTTGAACTTGAATCGTGATTTGCTTTTGAAATTTATCATGTTCGCTGCGGTCATCGCCGCGACAGTTTTGGCGCAGGCGGAAGTTCGCCTGCCACGGCCTGAAGTCACCGTACGGGCGACCAGCGACGTCACCGACGGGCAACCGATTCGGTTGATTGATATTGCCAGCGTCGATTTTGTTCTTCCGGCAGTGGCTGATCAAGCCCTGCAAGTGGAAATGGCTGATGGAGCTCACGAAGGCCATGCGATCGAATTTAAAAATGCAGATCTGATTCGGCTGATTCGCAGCCGCTTTGCGGAATCGCCTGATCTTGCCAGTTTGAAATGGACATTCTTTATACCGCAAACTGTGAAATTGAATCCTCGCAAAATAGTTATTTCCCCGATGCGTGCTGAAAATCAAATCCAGGCAGCTCTGCACACCAAGTGCAATGATTGCAAAGTTGCGATCAAAGACCTGCGCGTTCCCGTGAGTCACGACTTGGCACCCTTGCAAAACTGTCAGATGCAAATGGAGTCCTTGAAAATGGGCGGGACCTTTTTGCTGCCTGTGCAGTGCGAGTCAGGTTCGCAAAGCAAGACCTACTGGATTTCGGGTTCGGCATTGATCTCCAAGGTGGCGCCTGTGGCCACGCGACAGATTTTGCCGGGGGATCGCATTGCCAGCAAAGACTTTCAGATGCGCGAAACCGATTTGACGTTTGCCAAAGATGGAGTCCCCTCTGAAGCCGAACTCAATGGACAGATCGCGGGACGCTTGATTTCGCTGAACGCCCCGATTTTCAAAAATGACTTGCGCAAAGAAGTGGCCATCCAGCGCGGCCAAAATGTCCGTGCGGTGATGGGCTCGGACACATTTGAAGTTTCCAGTGCCGCGATTGCCGAGGAAAATGGATTCGTTGGCGACACTGTCCGGATTCGGTCAGTCGACACGCAGAAAGTCCTCAGTGGCATTGTTGTTGAGCGTGGCGTGGTGAGGTTGCAATGATGAAACGTGGCGCGAGTGTTGTTTTCGTTGCAGGCGTTGTGATCACCTCGGGATGCTCGACCCTTCAGGGTCTCTTGTCCGATAAGCCAGCACCGGTGGCCAAAGCTCCAGCGGCGCCGACTCCGACTCGATTTTCTGAGAACAATGATGTGGGTCCCGGAGCCGATCGCAGCTACAAGCGCATGACCCGTCAGCGTATGGAAGAGGAGTCCCAACTGCAATCGAACGCGGGTTCGATGTGGGTGATGGAAGGGCAAAGTGCCTACCTGTTCGCGCAAAATAAAACCCGCCGCGAAGGCGATCTCCTGAATATTAAATTGGAAGGTGCCGCCCAGAAGCAGGTGGAGACCAAGGTCTCTGTCATTCGCAAATTGTTGAAGCAGCTGGAAGACGAAGAAAAACGAGCCAAGGAATTGCAAGAGCAGCAGTTGTTGCAGCAGCAACAGCAGCAAACCGGTGGCTCGGGCTTGGCCGCGACGACCCCTCCGCCGGCCGCCGCCACGCCACCTGCTCGTGCGCCTGCGTCTGAAGAGAAAAAAGAAAAAGAAGATGAGATCAAAATTGAATCTGTTCCGACTCGCATTGTTGAACGACAGCCTGATGGCAACTACCGAATCAAGGGCCAGTCGCCATTTATGATCGGGAACAAAGAGTACAAAGTCATCGTGACGGGCATCGTTCGCCCTGAAGATTACAATGACGAGGGTGTGAGTTCGAATAAAATTCTCGATCCTCAGTACGACGTCGTGAGTTTGCGGAGGAAAGAATAATGTCACGTCAACGTTATTGGGTCCTCTTGTTGGCACTCTTGATTGTGATCTGGTCAGACTTGTCCTTTGCCGCCAGGCTCAAAGACATCGCCAGCATTCGCGGTGTGCGTGAGAATCAGCTGATCGGTTATGGTGTCGTTGTCGGCTTGAAGGCAACTGGTGACGGAAAATCGGAATTCACTGCCAAGTCGATGGGTCGCATGCTCGACAAATTGGGTGTGAAGCTTGAAAGTGGTGCTGCGGATTCTAAAAATGTGGCAGCTGTGATCGTGACGGCCAATTTGCCCGCTTTTGGAAAAGCAGGAAATCCCCTGGACATCACAGTCAGTGCCATTGGCGACGCGTCCTCTTTGGAAGGCGGCGTCCTCTTGCAGACGCCCATGCGCGCTGCCAACGAAGAAGTGTTTGCCGTTGCTCAAGGTTCGATCCTTCTCGGTGGCAATGGCAAAGAAGGATTCACAACGGTCGGACGCATACCCAATGGCGCCATGATCGAGCGGGACATGACAGCCGACTTTTCCTCACGAAAAATGTTTCGCTTGAATTTGCACAATCCCGATTTTATTACAGCGGCCCGAACCGTTTTGACGATCAACAAAGAGCTGGGTGGCCACTATGCCTCCGCAAAAGATGCGGCCACCATTGATATTGTGACTCCGGGATTCTACGAGAACCGTGGCGTCGAGTTGATGGCCGCGATTGAAGCCATTGAAATCAATCCCGACAACAAAGCCCGAGTGATTATCAATGAGCGCACGGGAACAGTCATCATTGGCGATCGTGTGCGAATTTCAAGGGTTGCAATCGCGCACGGAAATCTCTCGGTGAAGGTGCCAGGCAAGTCGGCGAAAGATGCGGGGACAGAGGAAAAGGTCGCCGTGATTGACTCTGGTGTCTCTGTTGGTGACTTGGTGCAAGCCTTGAATCGTCTGGGTGTCAGTCCCAAAGACCTGATAACTATACTTCAGTCCATCAAAGCAGCTGGAGCTTTGCACGGGGAGCTTGAAGTTTTATGAAAAAAAATTATCGTTTTGACACAACATTGCGTAAAATAAAATTAAGTTTAGAAGTGGATTTTGCATCAGCGACAAGGATGTTGTTGGTGCTGGGGGAGGATGAGTTAGAGATCAAAAGCCAAGGACGGTTTGATTCTAATGACAGTTTCTCGCAGGAAACAGGAGCAATAGGTCAGCAAACGCCAAGGACTGGCGAACAAAGGCCGATGCTTGCAAGAGAGTTAAGCGCAGGGATGCGCCTGAACTCTGGCTCAACTCCCCATTTTTTTTCTCCACAGTCCGAGCGCGATGGCAGGTGAGATCGCGGGGCTGAAGGCTCCTCCCATTGACATGCACAAGCGTTTGGATCCGGCTGCCGCCGACCAGAAGCTGCACGACGTTTCACAGCTGTATGAAGAGCAATTCTTACGCGAAATGATGAAAGCCATGCGGGGGACAGTTCCCGAGGGCAGCTTGATGAAAGTCAGTCAGGGCGAACAGATCTTTCGCGAACAACTGGATCAGCAGAACGTGCAAACCTGGTCGAAGCAAGGTGGCCTGGGTCTCCAGGGAATTATCTATCAGCAACTTTTAGATCGGTTCGGAACCAAAATGGGAATCAAAGCACCCACCGCCAAGCCGGTCGGCCCTTTGCCGCTGGACTCCAAAGCTGAATTTCATCCCACCTTCACGGCCCGGCCACAAGGACTGAATGTGGCGATGGAGCGCCAAAGTTCCGCTGTGGGTCTGGCACCTGAAAAACTGACCGCACCCTTTGACAGCGAAGTGATGTGGGTGCATCAAATCAATCCTGGCGACTATGTGATTCAGCTGGAGCATCCCGAAGGATTTCACAGTCAATTGGCATTTCGCGGAGAAATCGCCAGCGAATTGAAGCCATTTGAGCCAGGCCGAAAATTGGCAGCAGGAGCCACTCTTGGGCTCTTAAGTCCTGACGCCCAAAGCTTTTTTTGGAATCTCCGTCAGGATGGACTCAAGACCAGAAATCCACAACAGCCAGAATGATTTGGTCCTGCTCGTCTCACTGTGATACAATCAGAATGAGACGGAGGACTTATGAAAATTACGCACAATAAAGTCGGGCAGAACATCAATCTTTCTGATTCCGGACGTGCTGACAAAGTCAACAATCCGAAGGGTGCACCCGCTGAAGCTTTGGGCGGAGCCGTGAACGCGAAGAGTTCTGGTGATGCTTCGACTGTGAGTCTGTCAGCGCGTTCACAGGATATTATGAAGGCCAAAGAGCTGGCGATGGCGGCGCCTGATGTGCGTGAAGATCGCGTCGCCGAATTGCAAAAAATGATTGATTCAGGAAAATACAAAGTCGACTCGCGTGACATCGCCGACAAGATGGTCGACGAAGAAGCACAATGGGCTTAAAGAAAACAGAAGCACAGTGGGCGTAAAGAAAACAGAAGCATTTCACTAGCAAGGGAATTCCAGGATGGAATCGCAAGCTCAAGGGCAAACTGAAAACCAAGCAGCAGAATTGATGCAGACACTTGCAGATCTGTCGCGTGCTTATCAGGGACTGGCCGAAGCTCTGCGTCTTGAGCGTGAAGCTTTGATTTCTGCGGACATCGAAAAATTAGCAGAAAGAACCAAAGCCAAAGAAGTCCTGTTGTATCGAATTCGCGCCTTGGACAAAGTGCGTCTGGCGGCTGCCAAGAAGCTCGCGGATCGATTTGGTCTCACGGACACCGCACCGCGATTGTTGCAGTTGGCCGACCACTGTGAAAAAAAGGGTGAGGCTGAGCTGGCGAAGCTGCTGCGCACTCAGCATCAAGTGCTGTCTTTGCATGTTCAACGCTCGCAGGAGCAAAACGCCGAAAATGAAATCTATGCAGGATCAGCTTTGAAGATCCTGCATGGTTCGATGAGTGATATTCAGCAGACTCTGACTGAAAAACCCACCTACGGCAAACAAGGGAAAATGGCAGGCAGTCTCGAAACCAGCGCCGGGCAACTGGTGCGCAAGGAAGCGTAAGCAGCGGCTGAAAGAGCAGCTCAAGGAGAGCATGGGTAAAATTCACGCCATGTTGGACATCGGCAAACGCTCGATGATGAACAGCCAAACGGCGCTGCAGACCGTTGCTCACAACATTGCCAACAAGACGACCGAAGGTTACTCACGCCAACGCGTGGATCAAGTGACAGCGCCACCAGTGACCGAGGGCCGTTTGCAACTCGGGATGGGCGCACGCGCTGCTGCCGTGACTCGCACCAACAATCCTTTTATCGACAAACAGCTCCAGGCCGAGACCGGAGTGCTTGGTTTTCACAATGGGCAAGCGGATTCAATGGGCCGTATTGAGCAGGTCTTCAACGAACAGATGAACAAAGGCCTCAATCAATACATGACCGACTTCTACAACGCTTTTCGCGAACTTTCAAACAATCCGGAAAGCAACACTTCAAGAGTGGTCGTACAAGAGGCCGCAAAAGCTTTGACACAGGATTTTCAGCGCGTGGATTCTCAGCTGAGCCGAGTGCAAAAAGAAGTCGACATGGAAGTTCGGCAAACAACCGGTGAGATCAATGCGATCACCCG
>Ga0075019_10002253_pt1 | contig 10980 bp, 9 predicted proteins | sample ColStrG_CSR_2013_FD_71473 | JGI IMG/M metagenome (GOLD analysis project Ga0075019, IMG submission 71473) | Freshwater sediment microbial communities in response to fracking from Pennsylvania, USA - Cold Stream Run_MetaG_CSR_2013 | ecosystem: Environmental > Aquatic > Freshwater > Creek >...
TACTGCCTTCCAGTTCAGTCGGAGGGACACCATCACCATCTTCTGTGTCGCAGCTGTCAGAAGATCTCTCATCTTGAAATCTGCGGTCTTGAGAAGCAGCAAAAACAACTTGCGCAGTTGGGATTCACGCAGATTTCCCACAAGCTTGAGTTTTTAGGGCTTTGTCCCAAATGCAGCGCCTAAAAGCCAGAGTTCAGTTGCCAATCGACTGCAACCAAGTGCCCAGACGCTGCCAGTAGAGCGGAAAGTGTCCCAGGTCATTGTGGTGTCCTCCGGGGATTTCCACCAGGGTGGCCTGTTTGGCAATTTTGCTCAAGGCTTGGCCTTGCACAAAAGGGATCAGTTCATCATTGGATCCGTGGAGGATCAAAGTCGGTGCCGCAACATCTGGAATCCAAATTTCAGAGGGCAGATTGTAGCGAATCAGGACTTGCGGAACCCAGGGAAAGTGGATTTGCGCAAGGCTCTTGAGGCTCAAGTAAGGTGCTTCCAGGATCAGCGCTTTGGGGTGATGGGTGGCGGCGAGCCTCACGGCAAGGCCACTCCCGATCGAGCGACCAAAGAGGATGATCTGGGTCTCGGGATGAGTTTCTTGCGCCTTCTGGTACCAACAGTCGGCCATCTCCAGAAGCTGCTGCTCGCTGCTGATGGAACCCGCACTTTTTCCATAGCCGGGGTAGTCCAGCATCCACACCTCGGAGCCCGAAAAGCGAGTCAACTCCGCGCCAACCTCGCCCCAAGAATCAAGGGCTCCGCCGTTGCCATGAAAATACAAAAACAAAGATTGATGAGACTGCCCGGGAAAGGTCAAGAAATGCAAAATCGGTTGAGTGCCACAGACCAATTGCTGCTGAGTGGAGGGACTGGAAAAATGAAAGGCGAAATCCGCGGGAAGCGCTTGGGGGTAAAAGAGAAGCCGCTCCTGTTGTGTCCACAGAAGTGCAGTTACCAGTAGGATACCAGATCCCAATATCAGCAGCCCACGCCTGACGAATGACATGTTGGCAGTTTGAACGAGATCCTTTTCGCCGGTCAAGACCAAGTGAGTTGAAGATCTTACAGTGTGAAGGAGTCGTGACGGGAAAAAAATTTGACTCTGTCAGTGGATTCAACGACATCCACCTCAGATCCAAAATTCGAACGAAGCGCGAAGGGAAACATGCGATGAAATGGGCACTGATTGGGGCTTTGACAATTGGATTCACATTGCCAAGTTTGGCAAAAACTTACAGCGAAGCTGAATACGCATTCCCCTTTGCAGATCCTTTGGTCGCGACAATTGCCGCTGTGGCCAAGCTGGATCCAACTGCACGCGAAATTCTCACGGTGCCAATTCGACCCGAACGCAAAGGGTATGCGGGGCTGAGCGATTCTCTGCAGTCCGGGGCGCCCCTGACTCTGTTCAAGCATTCGCACACCTCGGCGCCTTTGATCATGATCGTGGGTGGGGCGGGTGCGAGCGGTGTGTCTGTGACGTCCTACCAACTGGCCGGCGCACTTTACAATCAGGGTTTTCATGTCGTGACTTTGCCGGATCCTTTGAGCTTTCAGTACACCTTCAATGTCAGCAAATCCGCATTCCCGGGTTATTTTCCGGCCGACTCGGTCGAGTACTACAGCTTTCTGAAAACCGTTTTGCGCGATCTTGAGGACAACGAGGGTGTGCAGGTCAAAGGAGTTTCGCTGATGGGCTACTCTTTGGGTGGCCTGATGACAGGATTTCTGGCAAAAATCGATGCGCAAGAAAAGTACTTCAATTTTCAGAAAATTGTGATTTTGAATCCGCCAATCGCGATCGACCATTCGGTTGCGGTGCTGGATTCCTTTTTGACCGACGGACTGCACATGTCGGCGGCTCGCCAAGACTGGGTGACAGGGCTTGTGCTCAATTTTGGAATTGACTCTTACACCGACGGATTTGATCCCGTTCAGCTCAATCGGAAATTGGCGAACTCGCATCTGACGCAAAGAGATCTGCATCTGGTGGTGGGTGGCGAATTTCGCAACGACTTGGCAAACCTGATTGTGGTTTCGCAGATTTTGCATCCTGAATTGTCTCTGTTGCAAACTCCAGCGGAGGATCTTGATGGTCGAGTCGCCGAGGCTCACAAATACAGTTTTGCCGACTACATTGAAAAAATCATGTTCCCCAATATCAACAAGGTCACAGGCTCAGTGACAACCCTGGCCTTGCCAGAGTTGGTTGCAGCGAACAGCCTGAAAGCTTTGACAGAAAATTTGCGGTCACTGCCGAATCTTTATATCTTTGAAAATGCCGATGATTTTTTACTCGACACCGGAGACTTGGACTATTTGCAGTCCTTGGTGCCCGTGGAACGAATGTACCTCTATCCAAAAGGTGGTCACTGCGGAAACTATTGGTTTGAGCAGAATCAAAAGGATTTGGCTGAAGTCATGAGCAGTCTCCTCTAAAAGTTGCTGCAGGTCTTGACACGCCTTTTGTTCTTGCGCTCGCCGTCCGCCAATGTGACGTTTATGCTCTATGCAAAACGAAAAAAATGACCTTCGGCAACGCATCCGCGATCTGCAACATTTTGGCGAACAGGGCGGGGTTGTGCCCGTCATCGATCTGGCGGCGACTTCAACTTTTTTGAATCCCGAAGACATGATTAAGACCTTCAACGGTGAATTGCAGGGCTGCTACCTTTACAGCCGCCACTCCAATCCGACAGTGCAGATGTTTGCCGAAAAATTTGCCGCCCTCGAGGGGCTGCCGGCCGCACTTGGGGTCGCCAGCGGCATGGCCGCAATTGCAGCGACGATTGAACAACTCTGTCCTGATGGTGGTGAAGTGATTTCTTCGCTGACTGTCTATGGCGGCACCTATGCTCTGTTTAAAAATGTTTTTCCCAAACAGGGTATTCAAGTTCGATTCGTCGACACCGATGACCTGGAGGCGGTTGAAAAACTGATCACAGCGAAGACAAAAGTGATCTATCTTGAGACCCTGAGCAACCCCTTGCTGACCGTCGGGGATTTGCAAGGTTTGAGTCGAATCGCAAAAAAACACAAGCTGAATCTTGTCGTCGACAACACCTTTGCTCCGGCTTTGATCAGTCCGGGGCGTTGGGGTGCCGATGTCGTGATTCACTCGTGCACCAAGTTTATTTCAGGCGCTTCGGATCTGCTGGCAGGCGTGATCGTCGGTTCGGAAGAGTTTATTCAAAGTCTGATTGATCTCAATCACGGCATCGTGATGTTGAAGGGTGGGGTCATGGATCCCCGGGTTGCGCACGAGTTGTATTTGCGGCTGGATCATTTGCCGATTCGGATGCAAGCGCATTCGCAGTCCGCACAGTTTCTAGCAGAAGCTTTGCAACGCGAAAAAATTCCGGTCATTTATCCGGGACTCAAAGCGCACCCCCAACATCTGCGGATGACTGAATTGATGAATCCAGGTTTTGGATTTGGGGGAATGTTGACTGTCGACCTGGGAGATCCTGCAAAAGCGCTGCGCTTAGCGGAGGAGCTTCAAAGACAAAAATTTGGGCTGTATGCGGTGTCATTGGGATTTTCAAGAACGTTGATGAGCTGTCCAGCGGTCAGCACGTCCAGCGAAATTTCAGCCGAGGACCAAAAGAAAATGAGTCTTTCACCTGGTCTCCTGCGAATCAGTGCCGGCTACATCGGCGTGGACTCAGTCATGGTTGAGCGTTTTTTGCAGAGCTACCGAAAAATTGTGAAGAGCGCATAACAAAGTTAGCGAGTCAGAGCTGGAGTGATCGCACACTCGTAGGTGCGCTGGTCACTGGCGTTGCCATGAATCAGGCATTGGATGTCTTGAGCTTGAACCGCACAATCGCCGGCGTCACAGCTGGGAGCCAATCCTGCATTCAGCAGAGAATCCCACAAGGCGTGTGCAGCTTCGTTTTCAGCCTTCATCGGCACCTGATTTCCACTGTCATTGCTTGCAATAAAATTGCAGGCGTAGGTCAGGCTGCGAACATTGTCGCCGTAAGCCGTGCATTGCAGTTTTTGCGCCTCTGTTCCACAGGTTCCCGCGCCACAGTCAACATAAGCGCCGGCTCGTTGCAAGGCCGACAAAACGGCAGCCGCCGCATCGCCGGTGGAATTGAGAATTCCGTCTGCAAAGCCAAAAGATGAAATGATCAGGCTGGAGCAAATCAACACGAGCAATCGCATGGAAGTTCCCTTCTCTTGTGAAAAAAAGAAATGGTTGCAGCAGTAGGATTTAGCGAACTTTAAAGTGGAAAGCACGAGCTTCATCGGCTTTGTTGGCGAGTGTCAAAAAGTTCAACAGCCAGGGGTTCCGTCCCTGGTTTGGTTGCCTCTGGCGTGGCACTGAACTTGATAAGAATCAGACTGTGTTGAGATTCTGTTGGGTTGCTTTCGCCATTTTGTTTTGGGCCTCTTTCAGCCCCGCCCAAGAAACATTTGGTGCCGAGTTCACGTTTACCAATCCTCAGGTTCGGTACGGTCAAAAAGACCCCTTTGCCGTGCGCAGTCCTGAATCTGAACGCCATCGGGACATGTTGGCTCAGCACATTCTGAGGCGATGCCAGGGCTGCTGGTCGGAAGAAGGTCGCAATCAATATGGCGTCAAAACTTGGAAGATCCTCTATCCCGACGGTTTCTATTTTGTGATTGCAACGGATCCCGGAGTCGTGGAAGTGCAAATGAAGCCTCTCACGGTTCGTGAAATTGAGCGTCACCTGGTGCGGATTCAAAATGACCTTTTTGATTCCGCAGAAGACCACGAGCTCGTGCCTGATGACATCGGAGCTGGTCACATTCACATGGGATTGCAAAGCTCGATCGGATCCGATGTCCGGCTGTTCCGCAACCTGTTGGTGGATATGGCCAATCACCCTGAGCTGTCCCATGGACTTTTGGCTCCTGAGAGAAACGGGAATGCACTGTCATTTGTCGATCTCTCAACCGCTCAGCAGGCGGCCTTCGCCCGTGTGATATCCGAGGTCGACCGCGGACAGATTCGGGACGTGCAAACTTTGGCTCAGCGTCTGAACACAGAAGTCTACAATGTGCATCCGGAAGGCTGGAGTCCCCCTGCCAAGTTTCGCGATCTCACCTTGCTTCGTGCTGCGGATCCGCAATGGCAGCTGCTTGAGCGGACTCTGGAGTTTCGCGGGATTCAGTCACAAGCCAATGCGAAAGAGTTTTTTTTGCTCAGTCAGTTGTTTTCGGGCCGTATGGCCTATTTGCGAAGACTGCAGCAGCCTTTGTCGCTCCAGCCGCCTGAGGCTTCACTGCTCGGCAGTCCCGCCCGCAAGCTGCAACGTTTTGCAGATTACGTGGCCGAAGCCGGCTTGGATTTTCGCAGCTTCGCGCGGACCTATTCTTTTCATCGCACCGATGCCATGAATCCGCACCTGATTGGCAACATTGTGCCGATATCGGCCCGGAACTTCTTCTGTGAAAAAGTCCTGACGGGCTCTCACTGAGTCTTCGCAAAGGGGGTTCTCGCAGCAATTTGCGGCGCGGGTGTCTGCAATTTCGACAAGAGCAATTTATCAATCCGAGCTCAGAGCGATATGGCCTTGGTGTGAATTTCGCAGCCCTCAGAGGACCTGACCCAAGGGAGCCCTGACATGCGGCAATTCGTCACGAAATTGTACCTGATCGCGTCTCTCGCCATCAGTTTCGCATTCTGTTCGGTTCTGGCCCAGGCACAAGCTGTTGCGCCAGCGGCGGCGCCGTCTCGGGTTCTCATTCTGCACGCGACTCTCGGAAACGGTCACAAAACTGCGGCCGAAGCCATTCAGCAGCAGATCAAGGACTCGCATCCTGAAACAGTTGTGGTTATGAAAGACATTTTCGATTTCTATCCTCCCGAATACAAATCATTCCGTGAGCGTGTTTTCAATTTTATGGCTCAATCGGTTCCGGCGTTTTATGATTTGTGGTTCAAGTTCTATCTTTTCACACAAAGTCGAATGGAAACGACACTCGGGGCCTGGCTGAGGCAAGACCAGCTCGCTGACAACGCTCAATTTCGACAATTTGTCGAATCTGAAAAGCCTGATCTCGTTTTTTCGACATTCAATCATTGCACGGAAGCTCTGATCAAAATGAAGAAAAGAGGGCAACTGAAAAATATCCCCATCGGCAGTACGCTCACGGACTACATCAGTCATCCCTATTATGCTTGGATCGCCCGCAATTCCGAAATGACTTTTGTTCCCAGTCAATACTTGCATGACTATTACGTCAATCTGGGAGTGGCGCCGAATCGGATTCGGGCCTCGGCGATTCCCACTCATCCTTCGGTTTCTCTTGCAATGTCTGAAAAAGGAAAAGCCGATTTTTTGGTCTCAGAAGGTCTTGATCCGCAACGGCCCACACTTTTTCTTGTGAGTGGATCGGCCGGCGTTGGCAACTTTTCCGTCATGGTAAAATCCATCGCAGAGGCCTCGGCAGGTCGGGCTGTGAATCTCGTCGTCGTCGCTGGACGGAATGAAAAGCAGCGTGCTGCAGTCGCATCGCTTGCTCAAATGCTGCCACCCAATATCAACCTGAAGCTTTACGGCTTGGTTCCTCACCCGAAAATGCTCAATTTTATGAAATCAGCGACTGTCATTGTGACGAAGTCGGGGGGGCTTTCAGTGACAGAAATCAGTGTCATCAACAAGCCGGTGATCTACTTGGATATCAACGGGGGCCAGGAAAGATTCAATGCTGATTTCTTCCGCGAAACGGGAATGGCTTGGACAACAAAGGTGCAAAGGACAATCGGGCAAAACCTCTTTCGACTTCTGGATGACCCTGAGACTCAAGCCCGAATGATTGAAGCGCAAAAGGAAATGATTGGCGCTTTGAGTACAACGGCGGTTTCCGAATGGATCATCGAGACTTTGGTTTCTCAAGAATCAGAAAGGCCAGCGGGCGTCAATTCCGCATCATCGGACGCCTCGATAGTCTCGTGTTCGAAAGTGCTGAACCGATGAAGTTGATCCTGCCGAAAAACCTTACTTTTTTTGCAGTACTTGCCATCAGTCAACTCTCCGCCGCGGGACCCGACGAGCAGGCATCGGTCGGGCTGATCGCGAATCCCACTGCAACTCAGGAGCTCAATTCTCACCTCGTTGATTCAGGACAAGATGCGGCTGATCTCGATTCAAGTCTTGAAATCGTGTATGACCCGCGAACTCTCGTTGTGACAAGCGAAGATTTGCGAATGGCCGCTGAAAAGTTGGCCCGGTTGAATGCCGCAACGATCGCGGACGAATCCAGCCGGAGCGCACTTGGAACTGAGTATGTGATTCCCATCGGCCCCTCTCGGTTGGAGTTGTTGCAAAATCTATCAACTTTGGCCCCAACTGATGTGAATCTTTTTATGGCGAAAAAGCAACGATTCATGGAAACCTGGATCAGCAGTTGGCTCAAATGGCTCCGGATTCCAAAAAAGGTGCACAATGGAATTCTGCGCGCGATGAATGATCAGTTTTTTGAGTCCGCAAAAATGCTGGCGCGAGCGAACAAATTTGGCTTTCAAGCACGGCTGACCTTCAGTATGGGTTTCGGTCTCGGACAAAAGCTCGCTGAAAAATTCAAAGGTACAGCGTTGGGAAAACGACTGCCGAATCTGGAAGGCTTTGCCCTTCTGACTTCGACGGGAGTTCAGTTGACACGTTCCTCGGCCAATGGACGCGCCAAATGGGCTTTGGAGTTCTACGGGGCTTTTGCACGCCAAGTGGAGATCGGAAATTTCGGCCTGGCGCTGGTCAGTGCCGGAGTCTTGGCGGGCCCCGTCATTGGTGTTGACGAAGACGAAAATGGCGACTCCATCCGAACTTATGATTTGAACCATCCGGGTCCGATTGGATTTGTGCAAAGAGCCGATGATCATCTGTCTCTGATGGGACCGGCGCCTTTGATGGACGTGGCCGTGCCTCCCTTTGTTGGTGGACTTTTTTTCTATCGCTTGCGCGAAAAATCAATGCGCTTGGCAAGACTGCAATGGCGCGCGTCCACAGCGTCAGCAGATCAGCTGTTTTGCGCAAAGGTTTTGCATCCAGCCAACTGAGCCTTGCACTTAGTTTCCCAAACCGCAAAGATATGACTTCTGCTCTAACCACAGGAGGATATCTTTGCGAGCCCTTGTTTTCATTTTTTGTTGTTGGCTTCAGGTGGGTTGTGCAGCGGCTCCGCGAGGCGAATTCCCTTCCGAGTTCAAGTGGTGTGTGGCCACGGCGGCACACCAAATCGAGGGCGGCAATACCAACTCGGATTGGTGGGACTGGGAACAAGCTGGACATATTTTCCAAAATCAAAGTTCGAACCCTGCCGATGACCATTGGAATCGAGTCAGCGAAGATATCGCTCTGCTGCAGCAGTTGCATGTTCGTCAGTACCGTTTTTCTGTTGAGTGGGCCAAGATCGAGCCCATCGAAGGCCAATTCGATGAGGCGGTGATTGCGCACTATGCAAATGAAGTGCGACTTCTCCAAGCGGCGCACATTCAGCCGATGATCACCTTGCAACACTTCACACTTCCCCACTGGGTGGCCCAAAAAGGTGGGTGGGCTTGGGAAGGGATGCCGAAAGCGTTTGAGAAAATGACGGAACTTGTTCGTCGGCGCATCGGTCCGCAGGTTCGCGATTGGGTGACGACCAATGAGCCCATGATCATGTTGCTCTTGGGATATTTGGAGGGCTCTTTTCCACCGGGCCTTCCAACCCGTCAAAAGCCGCCGCCGTTTCCGGCCGTGATTCCCCCGTTGGTCGGCCTGCTGAAGGCACATGCGTTGGCCTATCACAAATTGCATGAGTTTGACCAACAACCGGGATTTGTCCCAGCACGGGTGAGCATGGCTCATCATCTGCGCATTTTTGATGCGAAATACTTTTTGAGTCCCTTTGATCAAGTGGGGGCTTGGTTTTCGAATCGAACTTTCAATTGGGTGATTCCACAGGCCATCGAAACCGGAGTCCTCGATGTCTTCATTCCCTTTGTCGTCAACGCCGAGGTTCCGATCGAGGGACTGAAAGGAACCGAAGATTATTTTGGACTGAACTACTATTCGCGAGACCAGGTTCACTTTGACACCTCTGCTCCGGCTTGGTTGGCCTACAGCGCAAAGCAAGGCACTCCGCATTCGGACCTGGATTGGGAAATTTACCCGGAAGGTCTTGAAACTCTTTTGCTTGAAATTCATCGGCGTTACCCCAAGCTTTCGATTGCGATCACCGAAAATGGAGTCGCCGACAAAGAGGATCGGCTGCGCTCTGATTTTTTGATCTCACATTTGCAGCGATTGCAAAATGCTCTTGGCGCAGGGGTTCCGGTCGAAGGGTATTGTCACTGGTCACTCTATGATAATTTTGAATGGATCAATGGCTATCCACCACGGTTTGGGCTGTTTGCCGTCGACTATGAAACGCAAAAGCGAACACTGAGAAAGTCAGGAGAGCTGTTCTCGCAGGTGGCCCTGAAAAATGCTTTGCCAAAGAGCGAAGAACAGAAGCCATCTGAGAAACAACCAGACAAGTGATTCCAGGGGACACCAAATGAGGGGCTCCATGTCCAATTTTTATGCACCCATCGAGGCTCGAACCGGCTTTAATTGGATTTGGCAAGGTCTTTTGGCGGCCCCATCCTTGCTGACTGACATCATGCGAGGTGGAGCTGTGACAAGATTAAACTGTCTGCGTGTGGCGTTTGTGTTGAGTATGGTTTGGCAAAGTCAGGCGGGTGCGCAAGTTTTGGATTCGGCACAATGCGAAGCCGACGTCACCAGCCAGACGCAAATCACCAATTTTCATGTCGTAGTTCCAGGTCGAATTTTTCGGGGCTCACGGCCGACTTCCATCGAGGATGTGGGTGTCTTGAAACAAGCTTGCGGTGTCGGACAGGTTCTGAACCTGCAAGGTGGCGACCCTTGGTTTTTCAACCCCATCCCCTTGCTCCTTGAGTTTGAAAATGGCGAGCTCAGTTGGGTTCGCAATGCGGAAAACAAAGAAGTTCAGGCGATCATGAGTCAGGCCGAGGAAAACATACCTCTGGATTCATTTTGGAAAGTGTCACCGGATCAAGAACGTATGATTGAAGAAGCGGTCAGTGTTTTACAGGATGCGAACACCAACCCAAATGCCAAGCCACTTTTCTTGCACTGTCAGCACGGAATTGATCGCACCGGTTTGATCGTCGCTCTTTTTAAAGTTTTTCATCTGGGAGTCTCTCCGCAAGTGGCACAGAACGAATGGATGACCTACGCCCATGATCACCGGGCTTTTTTGGTCGGCAGCTTGATTGAATACTGCGAAGAGCGACCCGAGGGGACTCGCTGTGTGAATCAAGCGATGAAAGACTATTTTGATCTGGCGACGGCAGCTCCCATGAGTCTGCACAAGGTTCGGGATCAGATGGCGATTCGGGCTGCGCGAAGAGGGCGTCACTGATCAACTGTTCATTCGAACTGATCCTGTCGATAATTTTCGAGCTGAATAAAAAAACGAGGTCTTTCGACCTCGTTTTTGCGTTGCACTTGGATTCTGGAATTCTTAGTTCGATTGAGACTTGGTGACACTTTCAAGCAGTGCGCGTGCTTGCTCGGGGCCGACACCATTTGTTGCGGCTGCGCGGTTGATGATGTCATCAACTTCAGCAGATGCTGCAGAGTCGCCTTTGGCAGTTTTTTCGATTGCGCTGTCCAACTTGGAAGCAGGCACACCCAAGAGTTGTTGGGCCAAGCTGTCGTAGTCATCGTTTGACATTTTGGGAGTGTTCTTCACTTGAATCGCCAGTTTTGCAACTTCAGTTGCACGAGACAGTGACAAGCCGTACTTCTGTTGCACTTTGCGAGCAGAAGCATTGATGTCGTAGGTCTGTTTGAACGCGGCAATTTTTTGCAAATCTTTCGAAGTCGGTTGTGCCACGCTGAAGTTCAAGTAGTACGAGTTGTCGTAGTACTGTGTGCTCCAGTAACCTGAAGAGACATAATACCCATTGGAATCATAATAACTGGTGTCGATCCAAAC
>Ga0075019_10002254_pt1 | contig 10979 bp, 10 predicted proteins | sample ColStrG_CSR_2013_FD_71473 | JGI IMG/M metagenome (GOLD analysis project Ga0075019, IMG submission 71473) | Freshwater sediment microbial communities in response to fracking from Pennsylvania, USA - Cold Stream Run_MetaG_CSR_2013 | ecosystem: Environmental > Aquatic > Freshwater > Creek >...
GGACGAGAAGGAGCAGACGCTCAATCAGTTGCTGGCGGAAATGGACGGCTTCGACCGCTCCGCCGCCATCGTCGTGCTTGCCGCCACCAACCGGCCGGAAATCCTCGATCCCGCGCTGCTGCGCGCCGGCCGCTTCGACCGTCAGGTGCTGGTGGACCGTCCCGACAAGATCGGCCGGGTGCAGATCCTGGCGATCCACACGAAGAAACTGTCGCTCGACCCCGACGTGAAGCTGGAGGACATCGCTGCCCTCACCCCCGGCTTCACCGGCGCCGATCTCGCCAATCTGGCGAATGAGGCCGCCGTCGTCGCCACCCGCCGCGGTGGCCAGAATATCGCGATGGCCGATTTTACCGCCGCCGTCGAACGCATCGTCGCAGGGTTGGAAAAGAAATCCCGCATCCTGATCCCGCGGGAGCGTCGCATCGTCGCCTACCACGAAATGGGCCACGCCCTCGTGGCACTTTCGATCCCAGGCAGCGATCCAATCCAGAAGGTGTCCATCATCCCGCGTGGGATAGGCGCCCTCGGCTACACCATGCAGCGTCCCACCGACGACCGGTTCCTGATGGGCAGGCAGGAGCTGGAGGACAAGATGACCATCCTCATGGGAGGCCGCGCGGCCGAGACCATCCTGGGCGACGATATCTCGACCGGCGCGTCCGACGATCTCGCCAAGGCCACGGACATCGCGCGCGGCATGGTGCTGCGGTTCGGCATGGACAAGGGGCTGGGCCCCGTCGCCTGGGACACCGAGCAGGGCCAGTTCCTCGGCCAACCCGGCCAGTTCTGGCAGCAGCGCCGGTTCAGCGAACAGACCGCGCACGAAATCGACGTCGCCGTACGCACCCGCCTACAGGCGGCGCTCGACCGCGCCATCGCCATCCTGAGCGACAACCGGGAGGCATTGGACGAAGGCGCGGCGTCTCTGCTGGCACGCGAGACGCTCACCGCCGATGAGTTGCCAAAGGTCCGTTCTCCCGCCACGATCCCTGTCATCGAAGGAGGAAACGCATGAATATCGACTTCACCGGCCGCAAGGTCGTGATCTGCGGTGGCAGCCGTGGCATCGGCCGAGCGATGGCGCTGACGTTCGCCGGGGCCGGCGCGGATGTGTCGATCTGCGCCCGTGGCGCCGACACCCTTGAAGAAGCCCGCCGTGAAGTCGCCGCGCTTGGCCATAAGGCCCATGCGGGGTCGGCCGATATGGCCGACAAAACCGCCATCGAGGCCTATATCGCCAGCGCGGCCGAAGCGCTGGGCGGGATCGACGTCCTGATCAACAATGCCTCGGCCTTCGGATCGTCCGACGACGAGAAGGGTTGGATGACCAGCATGGCGGTGGACATGATGGCCATCGTGCATGCCACCCATGCCGCGCTGCCGTTCCTGAAGGCGGGCAAGGGCAGCGTGATCAACACGTCCTCGATCGCCGCGCTGCGCTCCGCCGCGCGCCAGCCGCCCTATGGCGCGATCAAGGCCGCGGTTATTCATTACACCAATACCCAGGCCGCGATGTACGCCCGCGACGGCATTCGCGTGAACGGAATCGCCCCCGGATCGATCGAGTTTCCCGGCGGCGTCTGGGACCGGCGCAAGACCGAAAATCCGCCGCTTTACAACGCCGTTCTGAAATCGATCCCGTTCGGCCGGCTCGGTCTGCCCGAGGAAATCGCCAACGTCGCCTTGTTTCTGGCCTCACCCCTCGCATCCTGGGTGACCGGTCAGACCATCGTCGTCGACGGCGGACAAATGTTGTAGAAAGAGAGAGACGAAAATGGCTCTGCACATCGACTACTACGCTTCGTTAAATTCCCCGTGGACGCATCTTGGCGCGGCGCGCATCGAGGCTTATGCGTATGCTCACGGCGCCACGCTGCGGATTTATCCCGTCGATTTCGGCGAAATCTTCGCCGGTTCGGGCGGATTGCCGCTGCCCCGCCGGTCGCCGCAGCGACAGGCCTACCGCTTGCAGGAACTCGCCCGCTGGCGCGACCGCACCGGCGCTCCGATCCACATCCAGCCGAAATTCTTCCCGTCGAGCGAGGCCGTGACATCGTCCTGCGTCATCGGCCTGCGCGAAACCGTCGGCGACGCCCCCGCGATCAAGCTCGCCCATCGCGTGCTGAAGGCGGTGTGGCAGGATGAGCTCAACCCCGCCGACCCCGACACGCTCGCCGGCCTGATCCGCGATGTCGGGCTGAACCCCGATGCCGTCATGAAACTGGGTGCCGACCCGCAATGGGCCGCGATGCGGGAGGCCGATACGAAGGCCGCCCTCGCGCGCGGCGTGTTCGGCGCGCCCAGCTATGTCATCGGCGAGGATATTTTCTGGGGCCAGGACCGGCTGGAATTCGTCGAACGCAGGCTGGCCCAGGGCTGATGCGCGGACTGGCCGGCAAGCGGATCGTTCTGACCGGCGGCGCCAGCGGAATCGGTCGCGCAGCGGCGCTGCGCCTGGCGGAAGAAGGCTGCGTCGTCGGAATTTTCGACCTCAACGAAGCCGGCGCGGCGGAAACCGCCGCGTCCTGCGCCGGGGGGCAGGCGATGGCGTTCAAGGTCGACATCGCCGACCGGGCCCAGGTCACCGCGGCGATGGAAACGTTCGAGCGCGAGCGCGGCCCGACCGACGGTCTGGCGAACATCGCGGGATGGGATACGCCGGTCAGCTTCCTCGATACCGACGACGCTTTCTGGGAAAAAGTCATCCGCATCAACCTGCAGGGTCCGATGATGATGCACCATGTCGTCGTTCGCGGCATGGCGGCGCGCGGATCGGGCCGGGTCGTCAACGTCGCGTCCGACGCCGGGCGCGTGGGCTCGTCCGGCGAGTCGGTTTATTCCGCCTGCAAGGGCGGCATCATCGCCTTCACCAAGACGCTCGCGCGCGAACTGGCGCGCAAGGGCGTCACGCTGAACGCGCTATGTCCTGGCCCGACCGATACGCCGCTGTTCGAGAATTTCACCGCCGGCACGAACCTTGGCGACGCCCTGGCACGCGCCATTCCGCTGCGGCGCATCGGACAGCCGGACGATTATACCGGCATGATCGCTTTCCTGCTTTCCGACGATGCGGCTTACATGACCGGACAGACGATCAGCGTGTCCGGCGGTCTGACAATGGTGTAACGAATGCGCGTCTATACGATCCTGCCGCAACGCCACTGGCGCGACGTCCCGCAAGCCGCGGCCGACGCGGAGGCCGCCGGGTTCGACGCCGTCATGACAGTGGAACTCGGCCACGACGTCTTTACGCCTTTGGCCATGGCGGCGATGGCGACGGAACGGGTCGAGCTGACACCGTCCGTGGTCGTTGCCTTCCCGCGCAGCCCGACCGTTCTGGCATCTCAGGCCTGGGATCTGCACGCGAATTCCCAGGGACGCTTCGTTCTGGGCTTGGGCAGTCAGGTCAAGGGCCACAACGAACGCCGCTTCGGCATTCCCTGGACCGCGCCCGCCCCGCGCATGCGGGATTACGTGCTTGCTTTGCGCGCCATCTGGCATTGCTGGGAAACGCGCGGGAAGCTCAGCTTCGACAGCCCGCATTACAAATTGTCCCTGATGACGCCGGATTTCTCCCCCGAACCGACGGGCCTGCCCATGGTGCCCGTCACCATCGCCGCGGTGGGGGAGGCAATGCTGCGCGTCGCCGGTCAGGTCGCCGACGGCGTGCGCCTGCATCCGATCTGCTCACGCAAATACCTCGAAGAAGTCTGCATGCCGCAAATGGCCGAAGGCATGCGCCGGAGCGGCCGTTCCCGCCTGCATTTCGATATTCATGGCGGCGGCTTCATCTGCACTGGGCCGGATGAGGCAACGGTTGCCGCCGAAATGGAAAAAGCGCGCCGGCGGATCGGCTTCTATGCCTCCACCCGCAGCTATCTGCCGATCCTGCAACTGCACGGCCTTGGCGACCTCGGCTTGAAACTGCACCGCATGTCGGTGGAGGGGCGCTGGGGCGAGATGACAAGGGAAATCTCCGACGACGTTGTGCGCATCTTCGCCGCTTGCGGCACCTTCGCGGAATTGCCGAAAGCCGTCGAAACCCGTTTCGGCGGCGCGGCAGACTCGATAGACCTGCACTTCCCCCCTGGCACGCCGGTCGGCGCCGCCAGAGAGATCGTATCCGACATCAAACGCATTCCCCACACTTTCGCCGGATTCGACACCAACTGGCAGAAAGGCTGAACCCTTGGCGACGCCGATGTTTCGCTCCGATCCGGTCGAACTGCCGCCCGAGGCCATCGCACTGCGCGCCGGAGTCCGTTCCTTCACCCCGGAACACAAGGACGTCATGGGATTCTCCCGTGGCGAGCACGACCGCGAATTCAGCCGGGCGAAGGACCGGATGGCGAAACGGCGGTCTCGCTGGACGCCGCGAACGCACTCGCCATGAATTTCGCCCGCTTCGCCGCGGCCGGATTGACCGGCAGGTCCGGCCGGGCCTTCATGGTCCCCGGCTTCCTGCCGCGACACCCTTTGGCATAAGGAAACGATCGATGGCCGACTTTCACGGAACTTACCGCCTGGTAAAAGCCATCTCGCGCGACGCCGAGGGCAATCTTCTGCGAACACCGTACGGCGGTCATCCCCTGGGTCGCGTCGCTTTGGGGGCCGATGGACGCATGATCGCCATGACCTGCGACGGCCGCCGCGACCTGCCGCCCGGCGCGACGCGGGAATACAGCACCTATACCGGCCTGTACACCTTCGACGGCAAGACCCTGATCACCCGCGTCGACGCCGCATCCGATCCGGCACGTATCGGCACCGACCAAGTGCGCGGCGTACGATTCGAGGATGGGGTGATGGTCCTGTCACCGCCGCTCCGCCCCTACGGCGGGGCTCCTGAGCAGCGAGAGCTTTACTGGGAGAAAATCTCCGACATCTAGAGATACGGCAGCACTTCGGTCTCCAGCTCGCGCAAAACCACGTCCAGCGGTTTCGCGCCGGGGCCGACGATCTGCGGGTTCAGAATGACCCGGTCCACGCCGGGTTGATCCAGTAACCGAACCAAACCATCCCGGACCTGTTCCGCCGTGCCGGCTAATGCGTAACGATCCACCAGCGAATCCGGCACGATCGCCGCATGATCGGCGGAGGACGACGCATGATGCCCAACGTCGTAGCCGGCCTGCAGGCGCTCCACCGCCAGCCGCTCCGCACCTTCGAACCATTCCGCCTTCACGTTCACGAGCGCGCCCGCCACCCGTGACCGCACGCGGTCCCGCGCTTCGGCCGCCGTCGCGCCCAGGCTATAGGGTGCCCAGCACGAAACCTCCACATCCGCGCCCCCCAGCCATCCCAGCGCTCGGCCCAGGAGGTCGGGCGACAAGCCTTGGTGCAGAATCACCCCGTCGCCGAACCGGGCGGCCGCGCGCGTCATGCGCGGGCCGGTCGCGGCGACGACGATCGGCACCTGGGCAGGCGCCTCCAACCACGACATCCTGGGGTCGTCGCCGCGCAACAGGAACCGAACCTCGTTCGAAAATGCTTCCACCTCCGCGATCCGAGCAGCCTTCAACCCAATGGTGCGCAGCGAGGAAAACCCAGTCCCGATGCCCATGATCGCTCGGCCGCCCGACATCTCCGCCAGCGTCGCCATCATCCCAGCGGTCACGCTGGCATGCCGGGTCACCGGCTGAGTAACGCCGGTCGCCGCCCGCAACGTCGTCGTCGCCGCCAGGATCGCGGTCAAGGAAACCGTCACATCCCGGCACAGCAACTGCGAATCGATCAGCCAGACGCTATCGAATCCGATCCGTTCCGCCAGCGCCGCATGCCGCGCCATCGCCGCAACCGGCTCGGTGCCCCACATCGTGAGGCCCAGCCGCTTGCCGCGAAATCTCATTCCGCGGCCAGATTAGGCGCGAACGGTGCGACGTCGGCCCGCAGATTGTTGTCGATCGGCTGGGGCCACCATTTGTCCTCCCATTCCGAGAACAACGGTTGCAGCTTCGGCAACACCTTTTCGGCGAACAGCTTGGTGTTGTACTTCGCCAACTCCTTACCCATGTTCCCGAACTGCAACAGCAGCATCAGATGCCCGACATTCAGTTCGGTCGCGACCTCCGTCAGTTGCTCGATGACTTCCTCCGGGGAACCGATAATGACGTAGCCGTCACGCACGATATCCTCCATCTGCGTCGCGCGCCCTCCGGGATTGGCCCGAGCACCGGCGGCCCGGCCGACCTGGCTGGTGAGGCCGGCGCGCTGCGTGGCCTCGGTCACATAGCCCGGGGGGGACGCCCACATCGGATCGACGAACAGGCACCGCCCGAAGAAATATTCGGCGGCGTCCTTATAGAGTTCGTAAGCCTTTTCCTTGGTTTCGGCGACACCGACGAATTGCAGGAACGCCGCGCGGTTCGGGTTCCGATCCTTGCCGAGGCGGTCCATCTCCGCCCAGAACCCGTCCATCGTCTTCTTGCCGTCCTTGTAACCGAAATAGGACAGATAGGCGTAGACGTAATCCATCTGCGCGCACCACTGCCATGTTTCGACCGAACCGCCGCCCGGAATCCAGACCGGCGGGTGCGGCTGCTGCAACGGCCGTGGCCAGATATTGACATAGCGCTGCTGGTTGAACCGCCCGTTGAAGGCGAACGTTTCCGGATCCTGCCACGCCCGCATCACCAGATCGTGCGCCTCGTAATACCGGTCCCGCAACTGGCTGGGATTGGTGCCGTACGCGTAGCAATCGTCCATCGGCGTGCCGACCGGGAACCCCGCGATCAACCGCCCGCCGGAGATCACGTCGATCATCGCGAACTCTTCCGCCACCCGCGTCGGCGGATTGTACAGCGCGAGCGAATTGCCCATCACGCAGATTTTCGCGTTCGACGTCCGCCGCGCCAACGTCGACGCGATCAGGTTTGGTGACGGCATCAAGCCGTACCCGTTGGAGTGATGCTCGTTCACGCACACTGCGTCGAACCCGCAATCGGCGGCGTATTCCAGCTCGTCCATGAAGTCGTTGTACATCAGATGCGCGCGCTTCGGATCGAAGAGCGTCGAATGGATATCCACCCACACCGAGTGATGCTTCTCCCGGAAGTCGTCGGGCAATTCGGTATAGGGCATCAAATGGAACCACATGAGCTTCATGACGATCGTCCCTGTTTGCGTTAGGCTACTGGGGAGTATGACCGGAAAGGCATCCGATGCAAACCTGGACCCTCCGCCCGCCCCAGCCCGGCGATATCGGCTGGGTCATCGAACGCCACGGCACGCTTTACGCCGCCGAATACGGCTTCGGCCCACCTTTTGAGGCCGAGGTCGCGGGCATCGCCTCCGCCTACCTCGCGCACCACGATCCCGCGCGTGAATGTTGCTGGATCGCGGCCCGCGGCGACCAACGTCTGGGCTCGGCGTTCGTGGTCCGGCAATCGGATGAAACTGCCAAGTTGCGTCTGGTGATCGTCGATCCCGCCGCGCGCGGCCTGGGCATCGGGAAAGCCCTTGTGCGATCCAGCACCGATTTCGCACGCCGGGCCGGGTATCGCGAATTGAGCCTCGGAACCCACGATATCCTCCTGGCGGCGCGCGCGATCTACAAGGCCGCCGGCTTCACGCTCCGGACCAGCGTCAACCATTGCGATTACGGGCCGGCCATGGCGGCCGAGGCATGGTTATTGGACTTGCAGGCGATGGCCTCCGGCTGATTCATTCGGTGGCCACGACGCCGGCGCCGATGTTAGGCTTTCCGTCGTTCAACGAAGGGGAACCCCGCCATGCGCCTCCGCCTCGCCGCCTTGTTCGCCAGCCTCGCGCTGCCCGCCGCCGCGCAGACGCTGAACGTCGCCTCGGGCGGAGCGTTCACCTCCATGGACCCGCACTACCATAACGTCGGCCCCAACAACACGATCACGACCTACGTGTTCGACCCGCTGGTCCGGTTCGACCGGAAATATCAGCCCGAACCGTCGCTGGCCGTGTCGTGGAAAATCGTCGACGACACGACCTGGGAGTTCAAACTGCGCGACGGTGTGAAATTCACCGATGGCACGCCCTTCACCGCCGACGATGTCGCCTTCACCTACGCCCGCGTTCCGCAGGTGCCGAACAGCCCCGGCAGCTTCACCTTCGTCACCAAGCCGATCACCCAGGTGGAGGTCGTGGATGCCCACACCGTCCGCCTGCACACCGCGACCCCGCTGCCGCTGCTGGCCTACAACCTTTCCAACGTCCGCATCGTGTCCCGCAAGCATGGCGAAGGCGCGACCACCGCCGACTACAATTCGCTGAAGGCCGCGATCGGCACCGGCCCCTACCGCGTCACCGAATTTCAGGCCGGTGAGCGCGTGGTGTTCGAGCGTAACGAGGACTGGTGGGACAAAAAGCCCGTCTGGACCAGGGTGATCTTCCGCGACATCGTGAACGACGGGTCCCGCATCGCCGCGCTGGCCGCCGGCGATGTCGATATCATCGATCAGGTGCCGCCCAGCGATGTCGAGCAACTCAGGAAAAACGCGAAACTGTCGATCGCCTCCGCCGCCGGTCAGCGCCTGATCCTGCTGGCCCCCGATGTCAGCCGCCCCACGACCCCCTTCGCCTTTGGCCTGGACGGCAAACCGTTGCCGGCCAATCCGCTGCACGACGTCCGGGTGCGCCGTGCGCTCTCGCTGGCGATCAATCGTAATGGCATCCGCGACCGGGTGATGGACGGTTTCGCCGCCCCCACCGGCCAGATCATGCCGGAAGGCGCGAGTGGCTATGACCCCACCCTCAAGCCCGACCCGTTCGACCCCGCGAAGGCGAAGGCGCTGCTGGCCGAGGCCGGCTACAAGGACGGCTTCGCCCTGACTTTGCACGGCCCGAACAACCGCTACGTCAACGACGCCAAGATCGTCGAGGCAATCGCCCAGATGTGGTCCCGTATCGGTATCAAAACCACCGTCGATACCATGCCCGCCGCGACCTTCTTCAGCCGCGCGGTCAAGGATGAATTCTCCATCCGCCTCAGCGGCTGGGCCAGCGACACCGGAGAAGCCAGCAGCAACCTGACCCAATGGGTCGCCTCCTCCGCCCCGGAAAAGGGCCGCGATCCCGTCTTCGAGGCGTCGAAATATGCCAACCCCAAGGTCGACGCCTTGATCGAACAGTCGCTGACCATCATCGACCCGACGAAGCGGGAGGCGATGTACCGGGAGGCCGAACGCATGGCGCTGCCCGAGTACCCGATCATTCCGCTGCACTTTCAGGTCAACGTCTACGCAATGCGCAAAGGCCTCACGTTCGAAATGCGTATGCAGGAGGGGATCCGAGCCTGGGATGTCGTCGGTAAGTAGGGCGATGTCTCTGGTGACGTCGGCAAAATTTGGGGAATCATCAAGACGCCTACCGACCGGTCGGAGTCGACGGCACCATCGCCTTTAACGCAGAGTTCGCGGAGTATCGCGCAGAGGACGCTGAGCAATCGACGGCCACCCCGCAACCCTCTGCGCGATGCTCCGCGAACTCTGCGTTAAAAGCGGTGCCGCACCCAACCACCGGCCTATCCGCCAGGCGGCGCCCCCACCATTGCCAGCCCCCTTCCCCCGCCCTACCGTGCCCGCCTGCTATCGCGAAAGGGAGCGAAATCAATGAAGGTCGGCCAGGCAATCGCCGAAATCATGAAGCGCGAGGGGATCGAAATCCTCTGCGGTTACCCCGTCAACCATCTGCTGGAGTTCGCCGCCGCGGCCGACATCCGCCCGATCATCGTCCGGCAGGAGCGGATTGGCATCCACATGGCCGACGCCATCTCCCGCGTCACCTCCGGCCGCAAGGTCGGCGCCTTCTGCATGCAGCACGGCCCCGGCGCGGAAAACGCCTATGGCGGCGTCGCGCAATGCTATTCGGAATCCGTTCCGCTCCTGGTGCTGCCGCAGGGCTACCCCCGCCGCATCGCAGGCATCGATCCGAACTTCGGTTCGGCACGCGAAATGCGCGGCGTCACCAAATCGGCTGAAGTCGTGAATATGCCGAAGGAAGTGTCGAACATCATGCGCCGCGCGATGAGCAACATCCGCAACGGCCGCTCCGGCCCGGCATTGGTGGAAATTCCGACCGACATCTGGAACGAGGAAATCGGCGACCTCGATTACACCCCCGTCGGCGTGCACAAATACGGCCCCGATCCGGTGGACGTGCGCAAGGCCGCCGCCGCGATCCTGGCCGCCAAATGCCCCATCATCTATTCCGGCACTGGCGTGCAATGGGCCGAGGCATGGCCAGAACTGCGCGAATTCGCCGAACTGCTCGGCGCCCCGGTCACCACCAGCCTGGGCGGCAAGTCGTCGTTCCCCGAAACCCATCCGCTGTCCCTGGGTTCGGGCGGCAACGCCATACCCGGGCAGTTGAACCACTTCCTGAAAAAGACCGATCTGGTCATCGGTATCGGATGCTCGTTCACCGAAACGAATTTCGGCATCAAGTTCCCCGCCGGCAAGAAATTCATCCACGCCACCCTCGACCCCAACCATCTCAACAAGGACGTCGTCAGCTCGGTCGGTCTTGTGGGCGACGCCAAACTCACGTTGCAGGCGCTGATCGGCGAGTTGCGGCAGACCATCAAATCGAACCGCGATTACAAGGAAACCGCGGCCGAGATCGCCGCTGCCCGAGCGGAATGGATGACGCAATGGCAGCCGCTGATCGATTCCAATGATTCGCCGTTGAATCCGTACCGCGTCATTCGCGACCTTCACGCCACGGTCTCGGAAGTCGTGGGCATGGACAACTGCATCATCACCCACGATGCCGGCAGCCCCCGCGATCAGATTTCGCCGTTCTGGAACTCTACCGACCCCATGACCTACATCGGCTGGGGCAAGACCACCCAGCTCGGCATGGGTCTCGGTCTCGCCATGGGCGCCAAGCTTGCCCGCCCCGACAAGCTCTGCATGAACCTCTGGGGCGACGCCGCAATCGGCTTCACCGGCATGGACTTCGAAACAGCGGTGCGCGAGCGCATCCCCATCCTCTCGATCCTACTC
>Ga0075019_10002258_pt1 | contig 10974 bp, 9 predicted proteins | sample ColStrG_CSR_2013_FD_71473 | JGI IMG/M metagenome (GOLD analysis project Ga0075019, IMG submission 71473) | Freshwater sediment microbial communities in response to fracking from Pennsylvania, USA - Cold Stream Run_MetaG_CSR_2013 | ecosystem: Environmental > Aquatic > Freshwater > Creek >...
CCCATGATCGCTCCAGCGCTTCAAGTCCAGACTTAACCCCTTATCTATCCGGACTTTACATACTTTAGATAGGGGGGGACCCCACCCTTGATTTCCGCGTCGAGCCGCCAAAACCTTCGGCTACCGAATTGTCCGAATCCGGGCCACAGCCTCGACCGGCGGAGTCACCATGGTGCTGGTGTCCTTCATCGCGGCAATGGCCTCATCATACCGTCCGGCCAGCGAGTTGTAGCGAATAATTGCCATCTCTTCCAACATCTTCATGCCGTCCTTCAGATAGGACATCCGGCTGCGTTCGTCATGACCCCAGGTCACCGGAACCTCGGTAATCCGGTACTTCAGCTTCCGCGCAATGAAGAGAATCTCAGGATCAAACCCCCAGCGCTCAATGCGCTGCAACCGAAAGATTATCTGCGCCGCATCCCGCCGAAATGCCTTGAACCCACACTGCGTATCCTTGAATGGCAGACCCATCACGCCACGCGTAATCGCATTAAAGCAACGGCCGAAAAACTGCCGGTAGAGCGGCTGATGAATCGTCTGGCGCGTCCGATCCATCCAGCGCGAGCCAATGGCCACATCAGCCCCGGCATCGATCGCCGCAATCAGAAGTCCAGCCTCTTCCATCGGCGCCGAGAGGTCGGCATCGGTAAACATGACGATGTCCCCCGCAGCCTGCAAAAGTCCGTTGCGGACCGAGTAGCCCTTCCCGCGATTACCCGGATTTTGAATCAAGTGCAGACGCGGATAGCGCGCCATCCAGTGTTGAATAATCTTTGAAGTATCGTCCTTCGAGCCGTCATCGACGACCAGGACTTCAGCGTCCCACCCCTGAGTCTCGATGCACTCCATCACGCGTTCCAGCGTCGCCTCAATCCGGGCGCTCTCGTTATATGCGGGAATTACAACACTTAACCGTGGGTACGACATTGAGAACTGCCCTCTCTGGCTTCCAACAGATGATCCAGACCCTAACGGGTCTCAGTCACCGCAAAAGGCTTGCTTCCGGCGTTCATGATACTGCAATGATAAGACGTCTGAACAATCGTTTGAGTCTCATCTTTGGTAACCTCCGCCGAGCCTGATAGACTCCAGCCATGTCGGACGATCTGAATCAGCCCATGCCGCCTCCCATGCCCGAGCCTCAGCCTGCCGTCGGCTACCAGCCTCCTCGCCCCGCGTACGGTTATGCGCCGCCCTACGCGAGTCCCTACCCGACACCCGGCTTCTACCCTTCGCGCAACCCACGCTCTGCCTGGTTCTGGCCCATCATCATCCTCAGTTCCGTCCTCATTCTCGGTCTGCTCTTCACGGCACTCGTCTGGGCCACTCTCCATAGCTCAGACGATGGCTCCGCACCGGGTTTTTCGACCAGTAGAATTGCCGTGATCGACCTCACGGGAGTCATCGTCGACGCCGACAAGATCGACACGCAACTGCGCAAGTTTGGCGACGACTCCTCGGTCAAAGCTATCATTCTGCACATCAACTCTCCCGGCGGCGGCGCAGCAGCCTCCCAGGAGATATACCACGAGGTCCTCCGAGTTCGGCAGGAGAAGCATAAGAAGATCGTTGCATCGGTCGAATCTGTTGGCGCATCCGGCGCCTACTACATTGCCAGCGGCTGCGACAAGATTTACGCCAACGACGCCTCGGTCGTCGGCTCCATCGGCGTCATTATGGAGTGGACAAACTATGGCGACCTCTATCGCTGGGCCAAGCTGAAGAGCATCGTCATCCATGCCGGAGAGCTGAAGGATGCCGGAGATCCGACTCACGACATGACTCCGAAGGAGGCTGCTTACTTCCAGTCTCTGGTGGACAACATGTATGGGCAGTTCGTGCAGGATGTGGCCGACGGCCGCCACACTTCAGCAGACAAGATTCGTCCGCTAGCCACAGGTCAGGTCTGGACCGGCCAGCAATCGCTTCCGCTTGGACTTATCGACAAGGTGGGCGGATACCGTGTTGCGTTGATTGATACGGCCCGCGAAGTCGGGATCAAGGACGAACCGACTGTCGTCAGACCTGCCAGCGCGAAAAAGGGGTTGGCAGCCCTTCTCAATGGTGACGCAGACGACTTGTTCCCCAATCCCACGAAGATGCTGGACCGGTCTCCGGGCTTCTATTTCATGTGGAAGTAGGGCTTCTGGTTGGAATTTTGACGAAAAAGCAGGTTTCGAGCTGGTTTTCCACATTTCCCTATTAGATCGTGCAACTTACGCAGTGAACCGGGCGTCTTAAGCGTATAAAACCCCTCAAAGCTTGCGGTAGAGGTCAGAGTTTTTGGGTCAGCTTTTACAACCCGGCACGATCTCTCAACTTCTTATTTTTGAGCTACATCGAGACTAACTTCCTCATTTTTTCAACCGAATGCGAGACAATCCAATAGCGGCGTCCGTCTCTCAGGTAACACCGTCACAAAACGCCTCTGGGCCCCTAAAAGGAGATTCGAATTGACCAAAGCCGACCTTGTCGACAAAGTCACAGCATTGGGAGACCTCACCCGCAGAGACGGTGAGATTATCGTCGATGTGCTCTTCGATTCCGTGATCGGCGCGCTGAAATCTGGCGACAAAATCGAGATTCGAGGTTTCGGAAGTTTTCGCACCCGCCAGCGCAATTCGCGGATTGGTCGAAACCCTAAGACGGGTGCAAAGGTCGATGTCCCGGCCAAGAAGGTTCCGTTCTTCAAGCCCTCCAAAGAGCTACGCGATCTCATTAACCCGAAGATGCTGGCCTCGACGGATGTCATCGACCCTCACCATCCGCCTGCTATGTAGATTGTCGCTCCTACTAGCCGGGTTTGTAGTCCAAGTTGCCGTCATTGCGCCTCGCGTATGACGGCATTGTTTCTTCTGTGGCGCGTTTCCTAGTGCCAACTCACTGTATGCTGTCCCTACAACTATGACTCCCGCTGTTCACACTACATCCCTGACCAGACGCTTTGGCGAATTTACCGCAGTGAACAATGTGAACCTAACGGTCGACTCCGGCCAGTTCTTCGGATTTCTGGGGCCAAATGGTGCCGGCAAATCAACCACGATCAAGATGTTGACCGGATTGCTGGCACCAACGTCCGGCACGATTGAGATTCTGGGCGAGGATTTGACGGCTAACACGGTTGATCTGAAGCGCCAGATTGGCGTCGTGCCGGAGGGTTTGGCGCTGTTCGGACGGCTGACGGCACCGGAGTATTTGCGGTTCGTCGGTCGCATGTATGGGCTGGACAAAGCGACGACGGCCCAACGGACTGAGGAACTACTGGACTTCATGAGTCTCGCGGGCGAAAACAAGAAGCTGATCACAGATTTCTCCCACGGTATGCAAAAGAAGCTGGCGCTGGCTGCCGCAGTCATCCACGGACCCAAGATTCTATTCCTTGACGAGCCGTTCGAAGGAGTGGACGCGATTGCGGCGGGCACACTCAAAAATATGCTTCAAGGCATGATCGCGCGGGGCTCGACAATCTTTCTGACCTCGCACGTGCTTGAGATCGTTGAGCGGTTGTGCACGCATGTTGCGATCATCCAGAAGGGTACTCTGGTGGCTCAGGGATCACTGGAGGAATTGCGTGCGGGTGTGGAAGCACAACATCCCAGTGGAGCGCGCCAAAAGGCTACGCTGGAAGAGATCTTCCTGAATGTACTGGGCACGACTGGCACGGCACCTCCGGAGCAGGAGTTGTCATGGCTCGGGTAGCAAGGACAGTCATTCCGGCGAGCGCACAGTTCGGAGCCGTCGCGTGGTTGCGGTGGCGGCTCTTTGCCAATGGATTCCGGCGCAAAGGCGGAGCTGGCGAAGTGGTCGCCCGGATTATCGTTCTACCTGTAGCGATACTATTTGTGGTCGGACCCACAGTGGGAGCCACTACTGCGGCTTACTTTGCTACTACCAAAGATCATCTGGAGTACCTAACGGGGATCTTCTGGGGGATCTTCCTACTGCAGATTCTGGTGAGCATCAACATCTCCGCACCGGGCCTAAACTTTGCCCCAGAATCGCTCATCCGCTACCCTGTCAGCTTTTTTCGTTACCTGACAATCCGGATGTTCCTGGGGTTGCTTAGCGCGTCAACTCTGATAGGAACTTTCTCTCTCCTCGGTGCCGCGACGGGCATCACAGCCGCAAACCCGGCTCTCGCAATGGTCGCCTATTCGTCTGCGATTGCGCTTGCGCTCTGCAACATGCTGTTTGTGCGGATGGTGTTCGCGTGGATTGATCGTTGGCTATCGACGAGAAGAGCTCGCGAGATTCTTACGATATTTATCTTCAGCGTTTCAATTGGGGCTCAGTACGTCAACGTCACCCTGAACGGTGTTGGGAAACACTTGACACGAGCGCAGCGTCAGGCGCGCATTGACACCTTTCTACACGTGTACCGGACGGTGCAACCCTACCTTCGGCCGTTGCCTCCTGGGCTTGCTGGCCGCGCCATCGTTACCGGGCACTCCGGCGCCAGCGTCGCACCGGTCGCCCTCATCGGTGGCATTGTTGTCTTTGCCCTGGCATTTCTGGCGGTCTTTGGCTATCGCACCCGGCGTGAGTACCGTGGCGAAGAACTCTCCGAAGCAGGACAGCGCGAGCCTGAAAAAGCCCAGGTGTCGACTCTCAATCGCGGCATTGCCCTGGCTGCCATCTCTGAACAAAGCTCTACGCCCGGCAATTCGATATTCTCTCCTTTGCTTGGGGGCCTGCTGGAAAAAGAGTGGATTTACGTCCGGCGCAATCCGGCCCAGTTCTATGGTTTGATTGCACCATTAGCGATGGTATTCATCTTTGCAGGACGTCTCGGCAGCCTCGCTCGAACCGGCTTCGTCTTCCCAGCGGCAGTGGCCTATTCCGTTCTCGGCATCGCGGCACTGGCTTACAACGTTCTCGGTCTCGATGCGAATGGCATCCAGGGATATTTTCTCGCACCGATCTCGATGCGCAGCGTGATACTTGCCAAGAACCTCTTCAATTTCGGAGTGAATGCACTACAAGTCGTTTTGGCATTTTTGGTGGTGAGCATCAGCTATGCTCCACCGCCGCTCTGGATTGCGATCAGCACGATTCTTTGGGTGGTTCTTGCAAGTCTCATTAATACAACGATCGGGAATATGCGATCGATCATCGCACCGAAGAAGATTGATCCGAACAAGGTCTCCCGCAAGCAGGCCTCACAGCTAAGTGCCTTGATGTGCATTGGAATCATGCTTGCGGTCGGGGCCCTGGGGGCCGGCGTCATGGCTCTAGGACAACATTTTCGAATGAGTTGGCTGCCGATTCCCATACTCGCAACACTGGCGGTTGGAGCGTTCATCCTTTACATGACTGGACTGAACCACGTGGACCGAATGATCCTCACACACCGGGAGTTACTGATAGAGGAATTGAGTAAGGCAAGTTAGACCTAGCTGTCTGAAACTATGAAATTCTGCGATACAAACTGGATGTCGAACTGCCTGAATTGATTCAAGAAAGACCCAGGTCTCCCGCATCATGGCACCGCAAACCAGCCCGACCTTTCGCGATCCTGCCGGATCGCTTGTGCTTGAGGATCATCGTGCCATTCGACGAATCAACCCGTCGGCGCACGAGGCAACACTTGAGTTCCTTGGTTCTCAGTTCTATCAACATGCCGTCGAACGCGGCGATATAGTAGGGACTGAGATCGAACGATCGGATGCTGGGCTTTCACTGATTCATCCGCGTATCGCAATCCCGACTTATCCGTGGGAGTGGACACCATCGCAGTGGCGTGCGGCCGCAACACTGACGATCAGTCTGTGTCAGGAATCGCTCGAAGACGGCTGGATTCTGAAGGACGCTACGCCGCTCAACATCCTCTTCGTCGGATCTCGCCCCATACTGGTCGACGTCCTCTCGTTCGTTCGGCGCGACCCCAACTCTCCCATCTGGCTTGCGCACGGCCAATTTATCCGCACTTTTCTGCTGCCTCTTGTCATGCTTCGCCTCGCTGGCTGGCCGTTGGAACTTTCCTTCTTCAAGCGCGATGGATACGAACCACATGAAATCTATCGTTCGCTAAGCTGGTCGCAACGTCTCTCGCGGTCCGCTTTGTGGCCCATCTCAATTCCCACCTGGTTTGACCGCAAGGGAGGCTCACGTGGGTTGACGGAGGCCAGCTACCGGCCCGAACCGGAGACGGCCCAGCACATCCTGAATCGTACGCTTGCCAATCTGTTGAAGCGCACACGTCGCGCTGTAACGAGCGGGTCTGCCTCCAACTGGTCAGATTATCAGACCACCCTGACCCACTACACGCACTACGATACAGAGCAGAAGCGCCTTTGGGTGCAGCAGGTACTTACGGAGAGCCGTCCAGCCACGGTGCTCGACGTCGGCGCCAATACAGGTGACTACAGCCGACTTGCCGCCGAAAGCGGGGCGCAGGTCGTCGCGCTAGAACGCGACAGTATCGCCGCAGATCACCTGTATCGTTCGACCGCGGAGGCTGGCCTGCCCATCCAGACGATTCAGGCCGACATTGCGCGCCCAACTCCGGCGGCCGGGTGGGATACGTCAGAATCCGCTGGCCTGCTGCCCCGCTTGGAAGGCAACTTCGAACTGGTGATGCTGCTCGCCGTGATCCACCACTTCATCCTGATGGAGCAGATCCCGCTTCGAGCGATCGTGTCGCTGTGCCATCGCCTGACGCGCCGGTATCTCGTCGTCGAGTGGGTGCCTGCAACGGATCCTATGTACCAAAGCCTCATGCGCGGACGTGATGAGTTGTATGGCGCGCTGACTGATGCAGACCTGTTGGCAGCCAGCGAAGACAACTTCTGCGTCATCCGCCGCGAGGTTCTCGGCAACGGGCGCATTCTGTTTCTGTTCGAGAAAAAATAAGTCGCGGTGAACTCACTGCTTTGGCTTCGGGTTCCAGGCCTTGCGGACGACCGGGGCCGAGGGCGCTTCCGAAGTCACGGGTGGCGGCAATTCCATCGGTGGCTCCGTAGATGCGGTCTTCTTCGGTGTCCACTTCTTGCGTTCCACCGGCTGTGTTGGCTCGTTTACATTGGGATCACCTGTCGTGAGTGGGACTGGTGCTTCCGCTACTGGAGACCGTTGCGCGACGGGCGGCGCGGTCTCCACGGCCGGTGGCTTGGGTCGCGGTGCGTCTTCCAAATCCGACTTGCCCAACTTCCGCTGGACGCCTTCCCAGAGCAACTCAGCGACATCCTTGACTGCGATCTGCTCGTCTCCCTTGCCCGGAGTGCTCTCCAACATGCTCTTGCAGAACGGACAGCCGACTGCCAGTACTTTGTCGTCTGCACCCGCAAGCTTGTTGCTGACTTCGCGAAATCTGTTGTCGGAGATTCGTTCTGTACCTGGCTCTTCTTCCTTCCAGAACTGCGCTCCGCCGGCTCCGCAGCAGAAAGAGTTCTCGCGGTTGCGATCTAGTTCGACAAAGGAGTTGCCGAGGATGTTCAACACGTTGCGTGGCGCGTCGTAGACGCCGCTATGTCGGCCAAGGTAGCAGGGATCGTGATATGTAACAGTGGCTGTAGACGTCTCTGTTACCAGCTTCCCTTCGGCGACCAGCCGCTCGAGGTATTCCGTGTGGTGCATGACGTTGTAATCGCCACCGAGTTGTTTGTACTCCTTGCCGACCGCGTTCATGCAGTGCGGACAGGTAGCGACGATCAGCTTCGGCTTCACCTGATCTAAAGTTGTTACATTCTCCTCCGCAAGTTGCTTGTACAAATATTCGTTGCCAGCTCGACGTGCACTATCGCCCGTGCAGCACTCCCGCTTGCCTAGAACCGCAAAGTCCACTCCTGCATGATCGAGCAACTGCACAAACGCCCTTGCCGTCTTCTGCGACTGCGGATCATAACTAGCTGCGCAGCCTACCCAGAAGAGAACGTCCGGCTCCGGGTTGTCGTCGGTTGTCTTGACGTTCAGTCCAGAAGCCCAGTCCATACGCTTGTCGTGGTTGATGCCCCAGGGATTCTTCGAACGTTCCATGCCGCGAAACGCGGTCTGTAGCTGTGCCGGGAACTCGCCGTCAATCATCACCTGATGCCGCCGGATATCGATGATGTCGAGCATTGGCTCGTCCTGCACGGGACACGCTTCCATACAGGCACCACAAGTGGTACAGGCCCAGGCGGCCTCTGGAGACAGAGCAAATTGGAGCAATGGATGCGGGCTTGGCGCGCCGCTCTCAAAGCCCGGCGAACTACTGCCGATCGCATTCAACTCCATGCGCTTGTTGATCTCTAGGGCCGACGGGCTGAGTGACTTCCCTGTCGCCGTGGCGGGACAGACATCCTGACAGCGATTGCATTGAATACAGGCATACGCATCCAGCAATCGTGGCCATGCAAGATCCTCCAGCTTGTTAGCACCAAGCTTTGCCTGGTCAGCTTCCAGGTTCAGGTCCATGGCTGGAAGCACTCCAGATGTCACCTCTCGTGCGACGAGATACTTAGCCGGTGCCATGAAGATGTGAATGTGCTTGGAGTACGGAAAGTAACTCAAGAATGCAAGGACACTGCCAAGAGCACCCCAATATCCAAAGAGTCTCCATGCCTCGGCAGTCGCTGGACGAAATGCGTGGGAGAGCAGCATTGCAAATGGTTGATAAGGATCCGGCCCTTGCAACGCAAGCTTGGCGCCCGCTCCTACTGCGCGGCTGCCGACATGAAACAGAATGAAGGCAGAGACAAAGATCGAGTCGAGCGAAATGTAACTGTGATTGATCTTTTCGTGGAGCACGGTCCGCTCGTTGAATCGGAAGTCGCGTCTTGCGGGCAGGAGGAACCGTCGCAGGACGAGCGCAATCACACCAATCAACACACCTGCGCTCAGTAAATCCGCAAGCAGGTTGTAGCCCCGGCCCAGGACGCTTGCCGATGAAATCTCGAAGGGCAGGAATCCCTCAACGCCATCCAGTAAGTTGACGAGTATGTAGAACGTGAAGCCATAGAAGATAAGCGAGTGGAAGAAGCTGATGAGGGGCCGCTTGCGAAAGGTTCGGCTTTGCGTCAGCGTTGTAACGACCGCATACTTCAGGCGAGCAGCTAGATGGTTTGTCCGGGTATCCGTGTCCTCGCGACCCGCGGCGATACGACGATACAGCCGATAGAAGCCGCGCAGCGCCAGTGCTCCAGTGACTGCGGCAAACAGGAGGAACAGGACCTTTTGATTGAGAGAAAGCATCCGCTCACCCGAGTTACTGCGTTTTCTTCAGCTCCTGCATCAGCGCCGGAACGATCACTTTTACATCTCCGACGATCCCATAGTCTGCTTCCTTGAAGATTGGTGCCTCTGCGTCTTTATTGATCGCCACAATCACTTTACTCTTGCCCATGCCGGAGAGGTGCTGCACAGCACCGGAGATTCCAATCGCAAAGTAGACCTTGGGCTGGACGGTCTTGCCGGTCTGTCCAACTTGCTCGGCGTATGGCCGCCATCCGGCGTCGACCACGGCACGTGTAGCTCCGACAGCCGCTCCAAGCTCGTCTGCAAGCCCTTCCACTAACTCGACAAAACCCTCCGCGCTGCCCACACCGCGTCCGCCCGAGACAACGATATCCGCGTCCGCCAGCAAGACCCGCTCACTTTTCTCCGTGGTACGCCCGGCTACTGTCACGCGCCGCACCGGCAGAATCAGTTCCACGTCATACTGCTCCGCGGGCGTAGCATTTGGCTTTGCCGGCGAAAATGCTCCAGGCTTGATCGACACCACGACAACCGGTCCGGTCGCCTCGATGCGCTCCGTGACTCTTGCCAGAAACGTGTAGTGCTCGGCCTGCAGCGCATTACCCTCGACCTTCAGGCTGATCGCGTCTTCCATCAACGGCGCATCCAGCTTGACGGCCACGCGCGGACTGTACTCCCGACCGCTGCGGCTGCCCCCGATAAGGATGGTGTGCGCTTCGCCCTCGCTCGCAATCTGTGCGACGGCTGCGGCCCATACTTCGGGATCGTACTCCGCAAGAGCTGGCAAATCCGCCACCAGGACCTGATCTCCCAACAGCGCAGCCTGCGTGGCAACATCAGCGACATTGCTTCCCAGAACCAGCAGCGTCACTGGCCCCTCGCGACCGCAATCGCGTGCAGCCTGAGCCATCTCATACGTGCTCTTGCTCAGCTTGTTGTTGGCATGCTCTGCAACGATCAAAATCATCCGATCACCCTCGCTTCATTGCGCAACAGGCCGACAAGCTCTGCCGCAGCAACCGTAGCATCTTTACCGTCGATCATCTTTCGGCGGCGTTCCTTCACCTGAACTTCGGTGCTGAGAATATTTAGTTTGGCGGTCACTCCAAAGTCCGCTACCGGAACTCGCCGCATCTCTTTGCGCTTTGCCTTCATGATGTTCGGCAGCGTTGGATAGCGCGGATCGTTCAACCCCTGCTGCGTCGTAACGACGGCAGGCAGTGCCATCGTGAACGACTCCTTGCCGGTGTCGACGTCGTGGGTTCCGGTCAAGACTCCGGCTGCCATGATGAGTGCGCTGGTCCATGTAGCCTGCGGCCAGCCAAGCCGCTCTGCGGTCGCTGCGCCGAGCGCATGGCTGTCCCAATCGGCCTGGCCGCCGCCACAGAAGATTAGATCGACCTGCTCCGATTTCACGAGCTGCGCGACGACGCTGCTGGTTGCGATCACATCGAGCGGTTCCGCGGTCTCGACAAGAATTGCGCGATCCGCACCGATGGCCAGCGCCGTTCGTAGCGCCTCTTCCGAGCGCGCCGCGCCGACCGCGAGAGCCACTACTTCAATGGTCGAGTCAGCATCGCGGAAGCGAAGCGCCTGCTCCAATCCGTACTCATCCATGGTATCGACGACGAGCTTGCTGGTGGAAAGATCGACTGCCCCAGCCTTCATCCTGACGCTCTCTTCCGCGTCGAGCACCTGACGAATCAACGTCAAAATCCGCATCTCTCACAGCTCCCGGTGGCGATCCTCCGCCCTACCCCTGATCCTAACAATCCCGAAGCCTGAATGTACCGCCCG
>Ga0075019_10002259_pt1 | contig 10974 bp, 8 predicted proteins | sample ColStrG_CSR_2013_FD_71473 | JGI IMG/M metagenome (GOLD analysis project Ga0075019, IMG submission 71473) | Freshwater sediment microbial communities in response to fracking from Pennsylvania, USA - Cold Stream Run_MetaG_CSR_2013 | ecosystem: Environmental > Aquatic > Freshwater > Creek >...
ATTGTCGCGCCCCGTGACGGCGGTTGGCCTCACGACCTTCCGCCCGCCCTATACGCCCCAAACCTTCGGCGCGCTTTATGGCCACCACAAGGGCGAGCTGTTCCAGCCGACGCGCAAAACGGTGATCGATGGCTGGGCCGAGGCCAATGGCGCGGTGTTTGAAAACGTCGCGCAATGGCGCCGCGCGCGCTATTTCCCGCATTCGGGCGAAGATATGCTGGCTGCGGTTAACCGCGAATGTGCTGCGGTCCGTAGCGGCGTGGGCATTTTCGACGCCTCAACGCTCGGCAAGATCGAGGTCGTGGGGCCCGACGCCGCCGAATTCCTCAACCGCATGTACACCAACCCGTGGAAGGCGCTTGAGCCGGGGCGCTGTCGCTATGGGCTGCTGCTCGGCGAAGACGGCTTTATCCGCGACGATGGCGTTTCGGCACGGCTTGCCCCTGACCGCTTCCATTTGACCACCACAACCGGCGGCGCGGCGCGCGTGCTTAATATGATGGAGGATTATCTCCAGACCGAGTGGCCGCATCTCGATGTCTGGCTCACGAGCACGACCGAACAATGGGCGGTGATCGCGTTGCAAGGCCCGCGCGCGCGTGACGTGATTGCGCCTTTGGTTGCGGGCATTGACCTGTCTCCCGAAGCGTTCCCGCACATGGCGGTGCGTGAGGGGATGATCTGCGGGGTGCCGACGCGGCTCTTCAGGGTCAGTTTTACGGGCGAACTGGGGTATGAAATCAACGTGCCTGCGGCGCACGGTCTTGCCGTTTGGAAAGCGGTGATGGCGGCGGGTGCCGCACACGGCATCACGCCCTATGGCACCGAGGCGATGCACGTGCTGCGCGCCGAAAAGGGTTATATCATCGTCGGGCAGGACACCGACGGAACGGTGACGCCAATGGATGCCGGGATGGGCTGGGCGATTGGCGCTAAGAAGCCCGACTTTGTTGGCAAGCGGGCGCTGGCACGGCCTGATATGTTGCGGTCTGATCGTAAGCAGTTCGTCGGTTTGCTCACTGAAGACCCCAATGAAGTTCTCGAGGAAGGCGCGCAGATTGTGGCTGACCCCAAGCAGGCTATGCCTATGACCATGATCGGGCACGTCACGTCGAGCTACTGGAGCGCGACGCTGGGGCGCTCGATTGCGCTGGCGGTGGTTCAGGGTGGTCACGCGCGGATGGGCGAAACGCTGCATATTCCGATGCCCGGTAAAGTCATCAGCGCGAAAGTCTGCGACACGGTGTTCTATGACAAGGAAGGGGCGCGGCTCAATGGCTGATATGATCACCGACGCTCCCGCTTGTGCGCGCTATAGTTTGCGCGCGCGCGATGTGGCTTTGCTCGAAGCGGTCACCGGCCTCCGCCTGCCGCGCAGCATCGGCGAAACATGCGATGGCGTCGCCAAGCTCGGCCCCGATGAATGGCTCGCGCTGTTGCCCAAAGGAACGAAGCTGCCCATGGGCGAGGGGCAGCCGGTCAGCATCGTCGATGTCAGCGACCGAAGTGTCGGGGTCGTCGTTGAGGGGCCGCACGCCATCGACATTCTGAGTGCGGGTTGTCCACTTGATCTCGCGCGTTGGCCCGTCGGTCGTGCGAGCCGCACGATCTTCGAGCTGGTTGAAGTTGTGATCATCCGTGAAGCCGACACGTGCTTTCGTGTTGAGGTTTGGCGCAGTTTCGCGCCGTGGCTTCGCGAGGCGCTTGAAACCGCAGCGCGTCCGTTCTTCGCCTAGCCTAGCGGAGCACCTGGGCCCGCCAAAAGCGGCCCCAGCCATGGCAATGCCTCCACCAAGGGCGGGAATGTATTCTCTGCCAACACGCGTTGTGACAGTCGCGCAATATCTGCGGGCACCTCTCCCAATTCTCCTGAGCGCGCGACGACCTGAACGCGGCGCGAAAAGGCTCCGCGCGAGAGTGGCTCGATCCGCAACTGGTCAAGCAGCGGCATCTGCGCGGCAAGGCAAAGCAGAGAGGTGATGCTCCAGCCCAGACCTTGCGCGACAGCGTTGATTTGCTGGTGGGTGACATCGACCTCAATGTCGTTAGCAAGCGCGAGTCGCATCCGCACAATCTGGCGCTCGATCCGCTGCCCCATGCCCGAGTCGAGTGCATAGCGGATAAACGGTAGGTTGGGGGGAAGCGTGGTCAGATCGATCGTGCCGTCATAATCACGCGGAAAAATCAGCACGAACGGATCATCGACAATCGAATGATGTTCAATCCCTGGCATCCGCTCAAGTAAGTTGCTTCCAGTGACGAGCATGTCGAAGCGGCGCGCGAGAAAGTCGTCGTGCTGCATGGCGGAAATGCCTGATCGGATCCGCCAGTGCCGCACCCGTGTTCCAAAATGGTGCAGCACGGGCGCGGTGAGCTGAATGGCGAGGCTTTCCGACATACCGATCGTGACCCGGTCAAGCGGGAGATTCGCCCCCGCGCGCACTTCGTCATACGCAGTCTTTGCGTCGCTCAGCAGCGTTTCGGCGCGGCTATACAGCGCGCGACCGTGTGCGGTCAGAGCAAGCGGGCGTAGCCTGCGGTCGAACAGCGGACTGCCGATCCCCTGTTCCAGCTTTGCGATGATTTGCGAGACGGCCGATTGGGTCAAGTGAAGCTGTTGACCGCATTTGGTCATGCTGCCAAGATCGACGGCGAGACGAAACACCTCCAGCGCTCGCAGATCAAATTCGGGGGGCAGGCGGGTCATCTAGCACATTCATATAAGTATTGCTGATTTTATCAATTATTAGTTTTTATCCAAATCGGTCGACACGATTCTTTACCCCTTCGGGGGTCGATGGCGTCCGGCACCATTGCCGTTGGCCCACCATGCTATGACAATTTGAGATGCAATGATGTCAAAAATGCGATTTAGCATCGGTTAGCGAACGTGCACATGTGCAGCGAGATCAAGTGGGAGGTAAGACCTTGGATTTTAATGCGATTGCGTCGCAATTTGCTGAACGCAAGCCGGGGCATGCGCTTCCGCAGTTTTTATACAATGCGCCTGAGATGCTCGCGTTCGATATGGCCGCAATTTACGCGACGTCGTGGTTGTTTGTCGGCTACGAAGCCGAGGTGCGCGCGCCGGGCGACACGCTCTCGTTCATGATCGGTCATTGGCCAATTCTAGTGGTTCGCGGGCGCGATGGCGAATTGCGCGCGTTTCACAATTCATGTCGCCATCGCGGATCGGTTCTGTGCGGCGTGGGTGCGAGCAATCAGCCGCGCCTAACTTGCCCATATCACCGCTGGACCTATGATCTGAACGGCAAGCTGCTGGCTGCGGGGCGGATGCCAGACGATTTTGACAAGGGCGCGCATGCGCTGGTGCCAGTGCACCTCGAAACGGTGGCTGGCGTGATCTTCATTTGTCTTGATGATTCGCCGCCGTCGTTTGAGGGGTTGCGCGCTGGGCTTGCGCCGATGCTGGCGCCGCATAGGCTAACTCATGCCAAGCTCGCGTATCAATCGACGCTCGTCGAATATGCCAATTGGAAGCTGGTGATGGAAAATGCGCGCGAATGTTATCATTGCGCGACCGGGCACCCCGAATTGGCGCTCAGTTTTCCTGTAAATTCGGTCATATTCAGCAAGGATACGAACGAAAGCCAATCTTTTTATGATCGGATGGAATCGCTTGGGCTGCCCTCGCGTTTGGTGGAAGAAGACTGGTGGCAGGCCATGCGCTTTCCACTCAACCCAGGCGCGGTCGCGATGACGATGGATGGCCAGTTCAATGTGAAGACGCTGATGGTCGACGCCAATGGCGGCGACGTAGGCTCGCTCCGCTGGGCGCTGGAGCCACATCATTTCGCACATTCAACGAGTGAATTTACCTTCAGTTTCAGCGCGATGCCGGTGAGTCCGACCGAAACGCACGTCTATTCGAAATGGCTGGTGCATGAAGATGCCGTTGAAGGTGTCGATTATGATGTCGATGTCCTCGCCGATTTGTGGACACGTACAAATTTGCAGGACAAGGAACTCGCGGAAAACAACCAGTCTGGGGTTAATTCGCCGGGGTATCGTCCCGGCCCCTATTCGCCGACTGGTGAGCCGCTCGTGATGCGTTTTATCGATTGGTATTGCGCCAAGGCCGAAGCCTATTTAGCGCGGCAAGGCCATGCCTGAACCAACCGGACTCCATCCCGAAACGATCGCAGTGCGCGCGGGATATGATCCGCGTGATGGCGCGAAATCGGCCAAACCGCCGATCTATATGACGTCAACCTTCGCCTATGATTCGGCGCAACAGGCCAAGGACATTCACGAAGCCTATTTTGAGGGCACTGGGCCAGAAGTAGGCCACACCGCACATATCTACACGCGGCTCGGCCACCCCAATCTTGATATGGTCGAGGCCCGGCTTGCGGCGCTCGATGGAGCAGAAGCTGCGGCGGTGTTCAACTCGGGCATGGCGACGCATAGTGCGATTGCATTGGCGCATCTGCGGCCGGGTGACTCTGTCGTGCATTCGCGCCCCATCTACGGCGGGGTGGATGGGCTGTATAGCATGTTCATGCCGCAGTTCGGCGCGCACAGTTTCAGCTTCACCGATGGCTGCGATGAAGCCAATATCCGCGCGGCGGTGGATACGGCGCGCGCGGCGGGGCCGCTCAAGCTTATCGTGATCGAGTCGCCCGCCAACCCGACAGCGGCACTTGTTGATATTGCGCTAGTGGTGCGGATTGCGGAGTCGATCACGCCGCGCCCGCTGGTGGTTATTGACAACACGCTGCTTGGCCCGCTGATGCAACGGCCCATCGAACTGGGCGTTGATCTGTGCATGACATCGCTGACCAAATATTGCGGCGGACATAGCGATTTGCTCGCGGGCGGGGTGAGCGGGCGCGCTGACTTGATCCGTGACCTGCTTTTGCTCCGCACCACCTTGGGCAGCCATCTCGATCCCTATACAAGCTGGCTGTTGCTGCGCTCGATGGAGACGGTGCATCTGCGGGTGGAACGGGCAATGGCGAATGCGCGCGCGGTCGCTGAATTTTTGCGTGATCATCCGAAGGTCGCCAGCATCACCTATCTTGGCTTTGTGGCGGAAGGCACGCCGCAGCGCGCTGTCTTTGATCGGCAGTGCAAGGCGGCGGGCAGCACCTTCTCCTTCCGGGTGCAGGGCGGTGAGGCGGGGGCGTTCCGTTTTCTTGATCGGCTCAAGCTGCTGCGCTTTGCCGTGAGTCTGGGCGGATCGGAAACACTGATCACCCACCCCGCCACCACCACGCATTATGCCGTGCCCAAGGCGGATCGCGATGTCGTGGGCATTGATGAAGCGACGCTTCGGCTCTCGGTCGGCATCGAGCACGTTGATGATCTGATTGCCGATTTGGCCCAAGCGCTGGAGGCCGTGTGAGCGGAGTCGATAAATATGATCAGACCGGCAAGTTCGCCGCACCTGCCGATCATTATGACGTGGTTGTGGTGGGAGGTGGCAGCGCGGGTCTAGCAGAGGCGATCCGAGCGGTGAAGGCCGGACAATCGGTACTATTGGTGGAAGAAACGCCATCGCCGTCCACGCACATCGGGACGGATGTACCCTATTTTTTCGGCGGGCGGGCCAACGCGGCCACACAGACCGCTGAGCGGATGGTGGAGGCCATATTTGCGAGCGATCCTGCATATGAGGCGGCATTTGAAGCTGGGGTTGAAGTCCGGCTTGGCACCTGTGCATGGGGTCTGTATCGCAATGGCGCCAATATGCGGGTGCTCCCCAAGCCAATGCTGGGGCTGGCGGATGCCGAGCGGACGTGGATGGTGAGTTACGGGGAGCTGGTGCTCGCCACCGGCGTGCGTGATCTGGTGCTGGCGTTCAACGGCTGGAACGCGCCAGGGGTGATGGGCGCACAGGGTTTTTATCATTTGCTCAAACGCTATGATGCCTTTGCGGGGCGGCGCGTACTGGTGCTTGGGAGTGGCGCACTGGGAGTTGAGACCGCTGCTTTGGCCCGCGCCAAGGGGCTTGAAGTTGTCGGTGTGGTTGAGGTGCGCGATTGCGCCCAGGATGATCGTCATCCCCGCGACGGCGGGGAAATTCCGTTATATCTCTCGCACACACTGTCCGCCACGCGAACCGGCATCGATGGCATCAGCGGGGCGACACTGACATCGCTCACCGACGGCAGCGAAACGATGATCGACTGTGACACCATCGTCCTTGCGCTTGACACCATTCCGGCGCTGGAACTGCTGGCGGCGAGTGGCGCACCAGTAGACGGCACTATACGTCTCATCGGCGACTGTGCGGGCGCTGGGCCTGACATGGCCTATATCCAAGACTGGGCGCGCGCGCTGAACGCGCATATGACCGATGACACCATTATTTGCCAGTGTGAAGAGGTGACGCGGGCTGATTTGCTCGGTGTGCAACCCCCGCATTATCTCGCCCGCCCCGCGCCAATGGCGGCGCGTTCGCTCGCCACGTTGGCCCAAGATGGCCCGCCGCATCCCGATCAGATCAAGCGGCTCACTCGGGCCGGGATGGGCACGTGCCAAGGGCGGCGGTGTCGCGAGCAGGTGGCTTGTCTGCTGAGTGCCGCGACGGATACGCCGCTCAGCCAAGTCCCCACCGCATCTTATCGCGCGCCGGTGCGCCCAATTCCGCTCACACTGCTGGCGGATTGGGAGGAGCCGCTCGGCATGGTGCAGGGCTGGGATGTGTGGTTCGGCATCCCAACGCAATGGACACCTTACGCGATTATTGGCACGCCGGAAGAGGCCGAGCATGTTTCGACCGTGGGGGGCTATTCGCATGTCTGAGGCATTACCCAAGGGCGCAAGCATCGTCGTCATCGGTGCGGGCGTTACGGGCCTCAGCGCCGCTTGGTGGCTTGCGCGCGATGGCCATGATGTTGTCGTGCTCGACAAGGGCATTGTCGGCTGGGAGGCATCGGGGCGCAATGGCGGCGGCTGCTCGCATTACCAAAGCCCTTTGTTTGCCGAAGAACAGCGGCTGTGGCCGATGATGGATGATCTGCTTGGCTACCCTACCGAGCACCGGCCCGAGCGCATCATCATCCAGCGTCAACAGCATGCGCTCGATCACTATCGCTATGTGGGCCGTATGTGCACGTCGATGGGCTATCGCGTCGATGACCTTGATTCGAAACAGGTGCAGGAGATTGTGCCGCTCACCGATGAGAGCTGCCTTGGCGGCATTTATCTGCGCTTTGGCGGACATGCCAACCCGCAGCGCACGGTGCAGGCTTATGCGTGGGCGCTGCAAGATTTAGGCGGGCGGATCATGCAGCATTGCCCCGCGCTCTCGATTGAAGTGGCGGGCGGACGCGCTGTGGCGGTGGAAACGCCGTGCGGGCGCATTGCGTGCGATGCGCTCGTGGTCGCCGCTGGGCCGCAATCGGGGATGCTGCTGGCACCTTTGGGCGTAACCTTTCCGGTCACGTCTGCGCGCGCCGAAATGATCGTGACCGAACCCGCACCGATGATGAAAATCGGCGGAGTCGATGGCAATGGGCTGTATGGGCGGCAAACGTTGCGCGGCAATCTCGCCTTTGGCGGTGGCCCGCACGAGTGGATCCCGATGACGGCGGATGGCCCAGTGGCACGCCCCGGATCACCGCTCATCCGCAATCTGGCGCGGCGCGTGGCGGAAATGTTCCCCAAGGCCGCCAACCTCAACGTCATCCGCTCTTGGGCTGGGGTGATCGAGAATACACCCGATGGCCGACCGATCATTGATCGGCTGAGCGCGCCTGACAATGTCACAGTCGCGAGCATGTCGGGCGTTGGCTTCGGCCTCTCTCCGGCAAGCGGCCATGCCATCCGCGATCTGGTGGTGGAGGGGCGCGTAACGTTTGCGGACATCACCAAGCTCGGGCTGGCGCGTTTTGCCGCGCTTCCGGATGACTGGCGCGAACAACGCGGATGGGCGGCTTGACGCGCTACTCGGCCCTCTCGCTGCTCCGTGGCGCGCTCAATGGCCAGAAGCATTGGCAGCCCGCGTGGAGCGACCCTGAACCCAAGCCAAGCTATGACATCATCATCATCGGTGGCGGCGGGCATGGGCTGGCCACGGCCTATTATCTGGCGAAACTGCACGGCATTCGCAATGTCGCGGTGCTGGAAAAGGGCTGGATCGGCGGCGGCAATACTGGGCGCAACACCACCATCGTGCGTTCGAATTATCGCCAGCCGCAACTGCACAACTTCTTCGAGTTCGGGCTGAAGCTGTGGCACGGGCTGAGCGATGAGCTCAACTTCAACGTTATGTTCTCGCCGCGCGGGACGCTGCTGCTGGGGCATTCGGATGCGGATATGGTGCGGCTCGCTCAACTGGGGGACTCGCACCGCTGCGATGGCATTGATGCTGAACTGCTCTCGCGCGAGCAGGTGGCGAAGTTTTGCCCGCTGTTGGATATGTCCGCTCAGGCGCGCTTCCCCATCGCAGGTGCTTTGCTGCAACGCCGCGGCGGCACTGCGCGGCATGATGCGGTGGCCTGGGGCTATGCGCGAGCAGCCGATGCGCAGGGTGTCGATATTATCCAGAAATGCGAGGTCACCGGCATCACCCAATCGGGCGGGCGGGTGATGGGTGTGGAAACGACACGCGGGCCAATCAGCGCCAGCAAAGTCGCGATTTGCGTGGCGGGGCATAGCGGGCAGGTGGCGGGACTCGCGGGGCTTAAACTGCCGATTGAATCGCAAACGCTGCAAGCCTTTGTCACCGAGCCGGTCAAGCCGATGATTGACACGGTGATTATGTCAACCGCGCTGCATTGCTATATCAGCCAATCGGACAAAGGTGGGATTGTGCTGGGCGGTGATCCCGACCGTTTCCCGAGTTATGCCCAGCGTGGCATGCCCCCGCCGGTTGAGAAAGCGGCGGCAGAAGCGATTGCGCTCGTCCCTGCGCTTTCGCGGCTGCGCGTGGTGCGGACATGGGCGGGAGTGACCGATATGAGCTTCGATGGCTCACCGATCATCTCCGAGATGCCGGTGAATGGCCTCTATCTTAATGGCGGTTGGTGCTATGGCGGGTTCAAGGGCACGCCGGTTTCGGGCTATACCTATGCGCACTTGCTGGCGAAGGGCGAAGCGCATCCGCTCGCCGCACCTTTCGACTTTGGGCGGTTTGCGCGCGGCGCAACCATCGACGAAGCGGGCGTTGGCCCCGGCCCGGAAGCGCGCTGATGCTGTTGATAAAATGCCCCCATTGCGGTGAACGCGCGCAGATTGAGTTCAGCTATGTGCGGTCGCTCGATTCGATTGTGACGCTCGATATGGCGCCAGAAGAGGCGATGGCGACGCTCTATGCGCGTGCCAACCCCAAGGGCGTCTCGGATGAACTGTGGCGCCATTCATATGGCTGTCGCCAATTCCTGACGCTGCGGCGACATACGGTGACACATGAGATTGTGGCGGTCGTGCCATATGTCGAGGCGCTGCGATGAGCGGGCCCTGCCGTATTCTCAGCGATGACGCGCCCGCCATCCGTTTCAGCTTTGATGGACGCGAGCTGCACGCGCGCGCGGGCGACACGCTGGCGGCGGCGCTGTTGGCAAATGGTGTCACGCTCGTCGCGCGCAGTTTCAAATATCACCGCCCACGCGGGATTATGAGCGCGGGCGTGGAAGAGCCGAACGCGCTGGTGACGGTGGGGGAGGGCGCGCGGCGCACCCCCAACACGCGCGCGACCGATGTGTTTGTGTATGATGGCCTTGTTGCGCGCAGCCAGAACGCTTGGCCGTCATTGGGCTTTGATTTGGGCGCGGTGAGTGGCCTGCTCGCGCCGGTCTTCGCGGCGGGCTTTTATTACAAGACCTTCTTTGGCCCGCCAAAGCTGTGGATGTTTTACGAGCAGTTCATCCGCCGCGCGGCTGGGCTGGGGCCGCCCCCTACCGAAGCTGATCCTGATCACTATGAGCACCGCGCGGCCTTTTGCGATGTGCTGGTGGTTGGCGGCGGGCCAGCCGGGTTGGATGCCGCTCGGGCGGCAGCGAAGGGCGGCGCGCGGGTGATGTTGGTGGAACAAGACGCGGCGCTTGGCGGCAGTCTGTTGCGCGATGGCGGCGATGTGGCGGGCATAGATGCGGCGCAGGCGGCCATACTCGCGGCGGGGGGGGAAGTGCTCACCCGCACCACCGCTTCGGGGCTTTGGGATCACGGGCTGGTGATGCTCAATCAGCATTTGGTGGAGCCGGGGCAGAACCATAGCGCGAAACCGGACGCGCCCGCGCAACGCATCTGGCATGTTCGCGCCAAGCGTATCGTGCTCGCGACTGGGGCCATCGAGCGCCCGCTGACCTTCGCACATAATGACCGCCCCGGCGTGATGCTCAGCCAAGCGGTGCGGACGTATATCAAACGCTTCAAGGTGCTTCCCGGTCAGCGCGTGGTGATCGCCACTAATAATGATGATGCGTATCTCACTGCACAGGCGGTGGTGGACGCGGACGGTGAAGTGGTGGCCATTCTCGACGCGCGTGGGGAGTTAAGCACGGTGGCCGAGGCTGCGCGCGCGCAGTTCCCCGTGCATCTCAATGCGCATCCGCTGGCGGCCAAGGGTGGGGCAAAGGGACTGCGCGGCGTTGAGGCGGGCATCGCGGGCGCGCGCCAGACGTTCACAGCCGATTTGCTCGCCATGTCGGGCGGCTTCACGCCCGTTGTCCATCTGCACAGCCAAGCGGGCGGCAAGCTGGAGTGGCGCGAAGATATTCAGGCGTTTGTGCCCGGCGCGGTGGCGCAAAATGTGGTGAGCGTCGGCGCGGCTGCGGGGGGGGAGGTTGCGGCGCTCACCCCGTATCCCCGCGAAGGCGGGGACCCAGAACCAAAAACAAATGAGTCAGTGTCGGGGACTGGGCTCCCGCCTGCGCGGGAGCACAAGCGGGCCTCCCGCCTCCCCCATCCCAAAGTATCCTTCATTGACTTCCAAAACGATGTCACCGCCGCCGACATCGACCTTGCCTGGCAAGAGGGCTATCGCTCGGTTGAGCATCTCAAGCG
>Ga0075019_10002262_pt1 | contig 10964 bp, 4 predicted proteins | sample ColStrG_CSR_2013_FD_71473 | JGI IMG/M metagenome (GOLD analysis project Ga0075019, IMG submission 71473) | Freshwater sediment microbial communities in response to fracking from Pennsylvania, USA - Cold Stream Run_MetaG_CSR_2013 | ecosystem: Environmental > Aquatic > Freshwater > Creek >...
CCATGGAGCACGCCGACACGCTGGCGGTGCTGGAAGAAGCCACCCGCACCGCCGAAGGCGTGCTGGCGCCGCTGGATGGCCCCGGCGACCGCATCGGCAGCAGACTGGTGAACGGCCAGGTCGTCGCCCCCCCAGGCTTCGCCGAGGCGTTCAAATCCTATGCCGAGGGCGGCTGGATCGGCATCGCGGCCAGCCCCGACCACGGCGGCCAGGGCCTGTCGCACGTGCTCGCTCTGGCGGCGTTCGAGCCGGTGTCCTCTGCCAACATGGCCTTCGGCCTTTGCCCGATGCTGACGCAGGACGCCATTGCCTTGCTCGCCACCCACGGCACACTGGACCAGCAATCCCGCCTGCTCGCCCCCATGGTCGAAGGCCGCTGGACCGGCACGATGTGCCTCACCGAACCCCAATCGGGCTCCGATCTGTCAGGCGTGCGCAGCAAGGCCGAGCCGCTGGCCGCTGGGCAGTACGCCATCACCGGCCAGAAGATCTACATCACCTGGGGCGAACACGGCTTCACCGACAACATCCTGCACATGGTGCTGGCCCGCCTGCCGGATGCCCCCGCCGGCAGTGCCGGTATTTCACTCTTTGCGGTGCCGAAGTTCCGTGCCGATGGCAGCGGCAACGGCGTCTCCTGCGTCTCGCTCGAACACAAGCTCGGCATCCACGCCAGCCCCACCTGCGTCATGGCCTTCGAAGGTGCGGTCGGCGAGCTGGTCGGCCCCAAACATCGCGGCCTGCCCTGCATGTTCGCCATGATGAACGCGGCGCGCCTGGGGGTTGCCATGCAGGGTGTCGCCATCGCCGAACGCGCCTTTCGCCGCGCCGCCGATTTCGCCGGCGTTCGCACCCAGGGCGGCAGCCCGATTGCGGCGCATCCGGACGTGCGCCGCATGCTGTGGACCATGCGGGCGCTTGCACTCGGCGGCCGCCTGCTGACGTTGTTCGCGGCCTCCGCCGAGGAGGCCCGCGCCCAGCTCCTCATTCCCGTGGCCAAGGCCTGGTGTACCGACGCCGGCGTGGAAGCGGCCTCGATGGGCATTCAGGTGCATGGCGGCATGGGCTTCGTGGAGGAGACCGGCGCCGCCCAGCATCTGCGCGACGCCCGTATCGCGCCAATCTACGAGGGCACCAACGGCATCCAGGCGATCACCTTGGTCAAGCGCGGCCTGCTGCGCGACCAGGGGGCGGCGGTGGCCAGCCTGCTGGCGGATATCGAGGCCGAGACCCCTGCCCTGCGCCCCTTGGCCGAACTCACCCGGGAAGCCGCTGCCTGGCTGCGCCACGCCTCGCCACGCGACGCCGAAGCCGGCGCCCACGCCTTCCTGCAACTGCTGGGAACCCTCACCGCCGGCTGGCTCTGCGCCCGCGTGGCAGCCCATGCCGAAGCACCGCCTGCGGCGGCAGCGGCGGCCGAGGTCTTCGCCGACCAGGTCCTACCCCGCTGCCTGTCCCACGCGGCCACGATCCAGCACCCGAGTTCGGCCGTCACCAACTCGCTGGAATTCGCCTGACCCGATGACTACCGCCGAAAATCGGTGGATTTGAACACCCGCAGGAACGCGCTCTCGTTCAGGTCGGCGACCGCGGTTGCCAAATTCACCTCGCGCGCGCCGTTCTGATTCAACTGGGTGGGCTGGCCGTTGTGCCAGACCACCGGAAAGGGCGCATGGCCAAGTGCCACGTCGTCGAAGAAGTCGCGCAAGGCGTTCTGCCCGTTGTCCGCGCCACCGCCGATGAATGTCGTGCGCCCATCGGCATTCTGAAAATCATTGGTGTATCCGGCATAGCGAATAGAGGGCGGGTTGTTCAGCCCGTGTCCCTGCAACGACAGCTCCTGCAGGGTGGCGTTGTCCTGAATGGTGCGTTCCATCTCCAGCAAGGTCTTGGAGGTGAACTGCGCCTTGGGATCGAGACCCAGGGTCTTGGCATCAATCACCAAAGCCTGCGCCATGGCATCAAACTCCCGCTGCGCATCGGCGCGATAGGCCTGCTGCAGAGCAGCGCCTGCGGTCGATAGCGTGGAAGCCTCCAGCACCGCCTCGGCATTGCCTTCCAGGCGCTCGATTGCCGTAAGGGTAGCGCCGCCGCCGGCCAGCATCGTCTTGTAGAACCCCTTCCATTCGCTGGTGAGGTCGGTGGTGGTCTGGAAGGTGCCGGTCTTGTCAGCCACCCACACATGCGCGGGCGCCAGCCCGGTGTCGATGGTGACGGTGTTGGAAATCACGTCGCCGTACAGCGTGGCAACCTGGTTGGCGGCGGGCTTCGCAGCCAGGGTCGCGTCATAGAAGGCGACAACCTTGGCATCGTCACCCTTGTTGCTGGCAACAGCGGTCTTGCTGAAATCGGCCTTGGTGTAGACCCTGCTGAACATCGACTCGTCAAGCGCCACGACGGCCGCCTTCAGCGTGCTTTCCGCATCGCCGTTCTGGTTCAGCTGCGTCAGCACGCCATTGATCACCACCACCGAGAAAGGCGTGTGCGACAGCACGCTGTCATCGAAGAAATCAGCGATCGCCTTCTGGTTGTTGTTCTGCCCACCGCCCACAAACAGCGTGGTGCCATCGACATTGTTCTGGAAGTCGTTGGTATAGCCGCGATAGCGTACCGAGGGCGGGCTGTTCAGCCCATGCCCTTGCACCGCGAGTTCGGAAAGCTGCGCATTGCCGTTCATGGCGCGCTCCAGCTCAATGTAGCCGTTCGCCGTCAGCATCGCGTTCATGTCCAGACCGGCAAGCTTCATACCCGCGGCCATGGCATCGTATTCCCGCTGCGCGTCCATCCGATCGCGCGCCACGATCGACTCGGACTGGTTGTCCAGGCCTGTGTTCTCGAACACCGCCTCGGCATTGCCCTCCAGCCGCTGAATATCGTTCAGCGAACCGCCCTTCCCGGACAGCATCATCTGATAGTAGCCGCGCCACTCGATCTCCAGATTGGCGGTGGTGACGTAAAGCCCGTCCGCATTGGCGGTCCAGACATGCGGCGTGATGCTGATTCTGCCAGACACCGTCTCGCCGGTCAGCGTCACGATGGTGCCAAGTCCCGAAGCCGGCACGATCGGCGGCTGCTGCCCCGGCTTGCCGAAATCGGCGGCGTTGAGGAATGTCTTGAACCAGGTCTGGTTCACCGCGGCGGTGGCCTGGGCAAGCTTGGTCTCGCTGTTTCCGTTCTGGTTCAACTGCACGAGCTCGCCATTGATCGCGACGGTTGCGAAAGGCACGTGCGACAACAGGCTGTCATCGAGGAAATCGGCGATCGCCTTTTCTCCGGTGTTGTTGCCCGCACCCAGATAAAGCGTGTTGTTGTCGACGTTGTTCTGAAAGTCGTTGGTATAGCCGTGGTAGCGCAGGCCCGGGGGGTTGTTCAGCCCATGGCCCTGGATTGCCAGCTCCTCCAGCGTGGTGTTGGACTGCAGCGTGTGCTCGATGCTGAGATACTGCGCACTGGTCAAGGCACTCACATGGTCCAACCCCAGGGTCTGCATGACCTTGTAAACGGCGTCGAACTCGCGCTGCAGGTCCATGCGGTCCACCATCTGCTGGTGCTCGCTGAGTGCTGCCAGCCCGGTGTTCTCGAACACCGCCTCGGCATTGGCCTCCATGCGCTGCAGCACGGTGAAGCCAGCACCCTGCCCGGCGAGCTCCTGATGATAGAGATTGTACCATTCCAGGATCAGATCGCTGCTGGTCTGGAACAGGCCGTTGGCATCGACCGTCCATTGGTGCGCCAGATCGCTGATGCTGCCCGAGATCACCTGTCCCGAAAGTGTCACGATCTGCCCCTGGCCCGCCACCGGCGCGGCGGTGGCGGTGCCGGCCGCCACCATCACAACCGTGCCTTGCGTGCTCGACACCTTGGAGAAGTCGGCCGCCACGAACGCGCGGGTGAACATCGCCTCGTTGAGGCCCGCGACCGACACCGACAGCGCATCCTCCGCCGCCGCATTCTGGTTCAGCTGCTCCAACCGGCCACCCTGCCACACCGTGGGAAACGGCAGATGCGACAGAATCACATCGTCGAAGAACGCCGTCAGTGCGTTTTCACCGTTGTCGAGGCCGCCGCCGACGAAATCGGTGGCGCCATCCACGTTGTTCTGGAAGTCGTTGGTGTAGCCCCGATACTTCGCAAGCGGCGGGCTGTTCAGCCCATGGCCCTGCACCGCCAGCTCTTCGAGCTGGGCATTGCCCTGCAAGGAGGCCTCGATCTGCAGATAGCTGGCGTTGGTCAGCAGCGCCTTCGAATCCAGATGCAGATTGGCGATCGTCTGCACCACGGCATCGAACTCGCGCTGCGCATCCTCACGATCGATCTGCTGCTGCGCTGCACTCAGCTTCACCAATCCGGTGTTCTCGAACACCGCCTCGGCATTGCCCTCCCAGCGCTGCAGCGCAGTGAGCGAGGCGCCATGATCCGCCCCCTGCATCGCCAAATAATCCGCCTGCCATTCCGCCGCCAGATTTCCGGTGTGGAACAATCCGGAAGCATCGGCCGTCCAGACGTGACCGCCCGCCGTCATGCTCGTGGCAATGCTGAGCCCCCACAGCGTGGTTTCTGTGTTGGCCACAGGCTCCGTGGTGCCGAGCGGACGCGACCCGGGCGTGTTGAAATCGACCGCGAGATAGGCGCGTCCCGACATCGACGCGTTCAGGGCAGCAACCGCCGCCTGCAAGGTGCTGGCTTCCTGGCCGTTGTTGTTCAGCTGCACCAGCTCGCCGTTGCGTGCCACCACGGGGAAGGCGATGTCGCCCAGGATGTTGTCGGCAAAGAATTCCGACAGAGCGCGCTCACCGTTGTTCAGGCCGGCCGTGCCCGTGCTGTCGACGAACAACGTCTTGGTGTCGACGTTGCGGAAATCGGCCGCGTATCCCTCATAGGCCTCCGTGCCGGTGCCATTGATGCCCCAGCCCTGCAGTGCCAATTCCTGCAGTGCCGGATCGTTCTGCAGCGTGTGTTCGAGCAGCCGATATTGATCGATCGAAAGGGCGGACTTGCCGTCAATACCGATCTCGGCCATGGCCTTGGCGATCGCATCGAACACCCGCTGCGTGTCCTCACGCGCCTCGGCCAGCAGCACAACGCCGGATTTGCTGGAGACCAGCCCCGCCATGCCGGTGTTCTCAAACACCGCCTCGGCATTGGCCTCGAGGCGCTGAATGCCGCTGAGCTGATCGGCGTGGCCCGCCTTCAGCGTGGCGTAGTCGGTCTGCCATTCCGTCGCCAGCTGTGCCGCCGTGAGATTGGTTAGATGAAACAGCTTGTCGGAACCCGCCTGCCAGATGTGCTCGGCCGTGAGCCCGGAGTTGATGTCCTGCGTCTTGGAAATCACATCGCCGAAGAACGTCGTCTGAGTGGTGGCACCGGTCACGAGCACTGCGACCGGCGGCAGCACCGGGCTGGCGCTCGCACTGCCAGGTGCTGTGGCGAAGTCCGACGCCTTCAGCACGCGGGTGAACATCATGTCATCGGTGGCACCCACCGATGGCGACAAAATGTCCTCAGAATTGGCATTCTGGTTGAGCTGCTCCAGATGTCCGTCCTGCGCCACCACCGGGAAGGGCAGATGGGTGATGATGGTATCGTCGAACAGATTGGGAACCGCGGTCTCGTTCTGGTCCAGCCCGCCGCCGACATAAAGTGTCGTCTGATCGACATTGTTCTGGAAGTCGTTGGTATAGCCGTTGTACTTGGCTTCCGGCCGGTTGTTCAGCCCATGCCCCTGAATGGCCAGTTCCTGCAAAGTGGTGTCGGACTGGATGACGCGACCAATCGCCAGATACTGTTGGTTGGTCAGCGCCGATCTGCCGAGGTCAAGCCTGCGCATCGCCTCGCCGATGGCATCGAACTCCCGCTGGGTATCTTCACGGTCCACCGCCTGCTGTGCCGCCGAGAGCTTGGCCAGGCCAGTGTTGACAAACACTGCCTGGGCATTGCCTTCCAAGTGCTGGATCGCTGTCATCCCGACAGTATCGCCCGCCAGCATGCGCTGATACTGCGTGTCCCATTCGGTTGCCAAATTGGTGCTGGTATGGAACAATCCGGTGTTGTCAGCGGTCCAGCTATGCCCGGTCCAGCCAGAAACAGTGGAGCTGTTGATGGCGCCTGAAATGGTGTCGCCGAACATCGTCGTCACGTGCACGGCGGGGATCAGGCTGGAATCGGTCATGGCGATGTTTCCGTGGGTTTTCTTCCCACGGTTAACGCATCTTAATGTTCAGCTCGCAAATAACGTCCCCGTGAGACGCGTGCGTTCACAAAACTGTCGTGTCTCGCAAATCAAAATCGAAAGGCCAGTGCCAACGCACCCAGCTGGTGCAAACCGCCATGTTGGTGTTTGAAGTCCTGGGTCTGGAACACCTGCGCATAGGTCAACCGCGCCCCACCGTAGAGCACCGCCAAGCCAATCTGGGCCTGGCCGACAAACGGCGTTGTCGCCACCCCGCCACCAGGGTGGTTCCAGATCGTGCCCTGCAGCACCTCGTCGCGCGCCACCGCCTGGCCGCCAAAGCCTGCGAACACATAGTAACCGAGCTCATCGGACCGCAAAAACGCAGCACCGCCCCCAAGGCCCCGCACGCGTGGCGCGCCGTAATCGTTCTGCAGGCCGTGGCCAACCCGAAAATTGACCCCCGCCTCGACCGCCACCCGCAAGGTGCCAAGCGTGAGTCCCAGGCCCGGCAGCACGTCGGTCTCAAACCCTCCGACGCTCCCCATCGGCAGCCGCCAGACCTGCGACCCGTCAACAGCGAACACCGGCTCGTCATGCAGTTGCGATGCCCAGCCTGCGTTGCGGCGCTGCCCGATCAGGCCATGAAATCCGTTCTGGGTCTCTTCGCCCAAGGCCGACGGGCCGACGATGCCGATTGTGAAGGCCAAGGTCCCGCGCGCACGCGCGGTGTCGGTGATCTGCGAAAAGCGCGCCAGCAGCAGCCCGGCGTAGCGCTCATCCCCCTTCGGTGGCACGGCGACCTGCGTGCTGGCAGGCGTGTAGATCTGCTGACTGATATCAATTGCCACCCGCTGGCGCCCCTCGCCGAACACGGCGCGCCCCAGCCCCGCGATCGCGGGCAGATAGTCGGTCGGCGACACCCAGCCGAGTTGCAGGCCGTTGGTGTAATACCGGTCGGTCAACGGAGCGCTCGAAATCGATGCGTTCTCACCTTGCAGCGAGGCGATTGCCGCCGCGTCGACAGGAGGCATCTCATCCGGCAGCACACCCTGCGCCCGCGCCCCACCTGCCCCACAGCACGCCACCAACGCCAAAAACACCACACAACGACACAGTGCCATGGTCAAAACCCATTTTTCTGGGACCAATGCCCAACGAATTGGTGACAGCGATTGGGTTGACAAGCTTGGCCACGCAGAGCGCCGTTGCACACAGGGTACTGACGCGACCAGCAAACCTGCGCTATGCACCGCGTGAGAGCGTTGAACACGCGTAGGGATGGGTGGCCGAGTGGTTTAAGGCAGCGGTCTTGAAAACCGCCGAAGGTGCAAGCCTTCCGTGAGTTCGAATCTCACCCCATCCGATGTTCGGCCAGCCCATAGCGGTTTTCCTTCAGCAATGCGGGCCAGCCGATTCGGGTCGCCAATCAGCCGTGCGCTGAGCAGAATCAAACAATAGTGCAACGAAACGCCCGCTGTATGGCTTTGGTTCCCCTGCGAAATTCGCCGCCACCCGAGCGACCATGGGCTTGCCTTGCGCGCAAAAGCACGACGGCACTCACGAAGATCTCGCGCAGCCGCTATATCCCCCGCTCAACTGCTCCGATCGCCGAGGACACATGATTCGCCTGGACAACATCAGCAAGCAGAACGGCACCCGCCTGGTCTTTATCGAGACCTCGGCAGCCCTTCAGAAAGGCGAGAAGATCGGCCTCGTCGGCCCCAACGGCGCCGGCAAGACCACGCTGTTCCGCATGATCACCGGAGAGGAAGAGCCGGACGAAGGCCAGATTCTGACTGATCGCGGTGTCAGCGTCGGCTTTTTCAGCCAGGACGTGGGCGAGATGGCGGGACGAAGTGCCGTCGCCGAGGTGATGGAGGGTGCTGGCGCCGTCAGCGTCGTGGCGGCAGAGCTCGCCACGCTGGAAGCGGCCATGGCGGACCCCGACCAAGCCGACAATCTCGATGCCATCATCGAACGCTTCGGTGAGGTGCAGGCGCATTTCGAGCAGCTCGACGGCTATGCGCTGGACGGTCGCGCGCGAGAGGTGCTGGACGGGCTGGGCTTCAGCCAGGAGATGATGGACGGCGATGTCGGCAAGCTTTCCGGTGGGTGGAAAATGCGCGTGGCCCTCGGCCGCATCCTGCTGATGCGGCCCGACGTGATGCTGCTGGACGAGCCGAGCAACCACCTCGACCTCGAAAGCCTGATCTGGCTTGAGCAGTTTCTGGCCGGCTACGACGGCGCATTGCTGATGACCTCGCACGACCGCGAATTCATGAACCGCGTCATCAACAAGGTGATCGAGATCGACGGCGGCAGCCTCACCGAGTTCTCCGGCAACTACGAATTCTACGAGCGACAGCGCGCCCAGAACGAAAAGCAGCAGCAGGCCCAGTTCGAACGGCAGCAGGCGATGCTGGCCAAGGAAATCAACTTCATCGAGCGCTTCAAGGCCCGCGCCTCGCACGCGGCACAGGTGCAAAGCCGGGTGAAGAAGCTGGAAAAGATCGACCGTGTCGAGCCGCCCCGGCGGCGCCAGTCGGTGGCCTTCGATTTCGCGCCGGCACCACGCTCCGGCGAGGACGTGGCGAATCTGCGCGGCGTGCACAAGGGCTACGGCAGCCGGGTGATCTACCAGGGCCTGGATCTGCTGATCCGCCGGCGCGAACGCTGCTGCGTGCTCGGCGTGAACGGTGCCGGCAAATCGACGCTGTTGAAACTTGTGACCGGTTCAACCGACCCCGACCAAGGCTCCGTCACCCTCGGCGGCAGCGTCAAGATGGGCTATTTCGCCCAGCATGCCATGGATCTGCTGGACGGTGACCGCACGGTGCTGGAGACCCTGGAAGAGAGCTTCCCGCGGGACAACCAGGGCTCCCTGCGCACGCTGGCAGGTGCCTTCGGGTTCTCCGGCGACGACGTCGAGAAACGCTGCCGCGTGCTGTCAGGCGGCGAGAAGGCGCGCCTGGTGATGGCGCTGATGCTGTACGACCCGCCGAACTTCCTGGTGCTGGACGAGCCGACCAACCATCTGGACATCGCGACCAAGGAGATGCTGATCACTGCCCTTTCGCAGTACGAGGGCACCATGCTGTTCGTGTCGCACGACCGGCATTTCCTGGCAGCCTTGTCCAACCGGGTGCTTGAACTGACGCCGGAGGGCATTCATCTCTACGGCGGAGGTTATACCGAATACGTCGCGCGGACCGGGCAGGAGGCACCCGGGCTGCACGCGTAAACCCCTTGGCAACCGCGTCACTCCTCGCCGGCGGCTGACTTCTGAACCGGCGCACTGAGCAGATGCCCCAGCGGCGCCAGCAGTGGAATTCGGTCACAGGTGATCTTGGTCATTGCCAGCAAGGGCAGCGACAGCAGCGCACCGGGAATGCCCCACAACCAGGTCCAGAAGAACAACGAAACCACGATCACCAGCGGGCTCAATGTAAAGCGCCGCGCCAGCAGGACAGGCGTGACGAACTGCCCTTCGGTCACATGAATGGCCAAATAGATCGCGGCGGGCAAAAGCGCCGGCAGCGCATGGCCCAATGACAACAAGCCCACAAAGAACACAATTGCGATTCCAATCACCGGGCCCACGATCGGAATGTAGTTCAGCACGAAGGCCACGGTTCCCCACAGCAACGGATCGGGCATGCCGCACAGCCAGATGGCGATGCCGTTCAACACACCGACCGCGGCGTTGATCATGGTGATTGTCAGCAGATAACTCGACACGTTGCGTTCGATTTCGTTGGTGATGAACACCACGTGCTTCTTCTGCTGCAGCCGCGGTGTCACCTCCACCAGCTTGCGCAACATGCTGTCTCCGGCCGCGAGCATGAAAAACAGCGCCAAAACCAGCACCAGCAGCCGGCCAAGGACATGCTGGGTGCCCAGCAGCACACTGATGCCAACCCCGCCAAGCGCACTTGCCGACGGCCCGGCCGAGGCGGCGGGTGCGGCCGCAGGTGCCGCCTGCCCGCCAGGACTCGCGAGGTCCTGCAAATGCTGCAGCATGTACTGTGCCGCCACCAATGGCCCCCGCAGCGTCTGGATCTGCTCCTCCAGCGTTTTGAGCCCCTGCGGCGCCTTGTTGATCCAGCCCGATGCTGGCACCGCAACAGCCAGGCCCACGGCGGCCACCACGCCGAACAGGGCTGCGATCGCCACGGCGGCCGAGAGCGTCAGCGGCAGATGCAGTCTGGAGGTCATGAAGCGCATCAGCGGCTGCAACGTCAGCTTTAGCACCAGCGCCAGCAACAGCGGCACCACGATTTCGGCCGCCGCATGCATCGCCCACAGCACCGCCAGAACTGCCAGAACCACCAAGGCGATGGTCTGGATATTAGCCAGCCGCGACACCACGGGGGCTTCGGCTTCGGCTTGCGGTTCAGCCGCCATACGCGGACCACCAAAATCGTTCATGTGTCACCTGCGCCTGGCAAAAATTATCGATGCGGTGCCTTGATGGCCCGCTTCAGTGGAACAAGTCGAAAGCAACGGTTTAGGTCCCATCAAGAAATTTTGATGCAGGAACTGAATATTCGGCCGATGCGCATGGAACCATCTCGCAAGGGACACTGCGGCATTTGCATGGGGCGAGCGGGATAGGGCATGAGACGGGCCAGGCACACGATCGAAGGAATGGCGCAGTGGAGCGGGACGCGGTGCAGCAGCAGATGGTTGAGCAAGGTTGGAAGGTGATTATCGACGAGGGCTTCATCGGCCTGATCGGGCCCTTCTATCAGAAGGACAGCGACATCGGCCCGCACTTCGCCTTTCCCACCGA
>Ga0075019_10002266_pt1 | contig 10951 bp, 9 predicted proteins | sample ColStrG_CSR_2013_FD_71473 | JGI IMG/M metagenome (GOLD analysis project Ga0075019, IMG submission 71473) | Freshwater sediment microbial communities in response to fracking from Pennsylvania, USA - Cold Stream Run_MetaG_CSR_2013 | ecosystem: Environmental > Aquatic > Freshwater > Creek >...
ATCCGCCAGCTGGGCGCCAAGGCCGGGGTGGTGTTCAATCCCTCGACCCCGCCTGACGTGGTGGCCTACATGCTCGACGACATCGACCTGATGCTGGTCATGTCCATCAATCCGGGCTTCGGCGGTCAGTCGTTCATGCCCTCCCAGCTCCGGAAGATCGAGGCGCTGCGGGCCATGGCCGACGCCGCCGGCCGGCCGGACATGATCATCGAGGTCGACGGCGGCGTGAACCCCGAGACCGCCCGTCGATGCCTCGACGCCGGGGCCACGGCCCTCGTGGCCGGAACCGCGGCATTCCGCGGCGGACCGTCGGCCTACCGATCGAACATCGCGGCGTTGCGGGGCGAGCCGGTCGCACCCGGCCTGACCTGACCAGGTGTCGGCGCCCCTGGCTGTCGGCGGCGGTCGATCCGGCCTGACGCCTCGTCCCCTGCAGATCCTGGGCGAGTACGCCCTCGCCCTGGCCCGCCTGGCCTGGCGCCGGCTGTCGGCGGAATGGGCCGGATTTCCCCTTTACCGCATCCTGCTCGACCGGCCGGCGGCGACCTATCTGGCCTTCACGCCGCGGGACTTCCGCCCGGTTTCGGTCGCCCGGGGCCGGGAGATCCTTTCCGGACGATTGACCCTCGAGGGCGAAACGGCGGAGATCGGCGTCCATGGCGATCCCTGGGACATGCCCAGCCCGTCCCGCCGGTTCGCCGTCGCCCTGCACCGGTTCGCCTGGCTGCCGGACCTGATGGCCGCCGGCGCCGACGGGGAGCGGGAGGCTCTGCGCCTGTTCGTGACCTGGCGTGCGGAATTCGAGACCCTGTCAGCGTTCGTCTGGGGCGCGGAGACCCTGGAGCGCCGCGTCGTCAACCTGGCGTGCGGCGCCCATCGCATGACCCCCCACGCCTCGGAGCAGGAGTCGCGGTTGCTGGCGGTGATGCTGGCCCGCCAGGTGCGGCGGCTGGCGGACATCGCAGGCCCGGACGACCGTCGGGCCGAGCGGCTGGCCGCCGCCTGCATGGGCGCGGGAGCCCTGGCGGACCCGGTGGGCGGCGCCTTGCTGCGACGGCTACTGGTGCGGCTGGCCCGGGCCCTCGACCGGGCCGTGGGTGAAGACGGCGGCGTCGCGACGCGATCCCCGCAGCAGGGCCTGGAGCTGCTCTACGACCTGCTGACGGTGGACGATCTCCTGACACAGCGCGGCGTCGCGCCGCCCGCAGAGCTGAGCCGCGCCATCGACGCCCTGAGCGCGACCACCGCCTATCTGAAACTGCGCGATGGTCGGCTGGCGCGTTTTCAGGGGGGCGACGCCGTCAGCGCCAACGCCGTTGACGGCGCGCTGGCGCAGTTCGATCCGGACACGGCGCCGGCCGGGGGCCGCGGCGGCTATCAGCGCATCTTCAGCCGGCGGATCGAGGTCCTGGCGGACGCCGCGACGCCGGCCCGAGGCGCCTTCGCCGTCACCGCCTGCGACCAGCCCCTGGCCCTCGAGATCGTCTGCAACGGCGACCGGCTGATCACCAACAGCGGCTGGTCCCCCCATGCCCACCTGCCCCCGTCGCTTCGGCTCGCGTCCGGCGGATCCACCGTCAGTCTCGGCGAGACGACGACCGGGCGCGTCCTGACCGGTCTGCGCGGATCGGGACTGGGCGCCCGGCTGGTCGGCGCGGCGAGGTCCGTGTCGGTCCACCGTACGGAAACCGATGACGGCGCCTGGCTTGAGCTCTCCCACGACGGCTGGGCCCACGCCGCCGGTCTGATCCACACGCGCCGGCTGTTCCTCGATCACCGGACCGCCGAGCTGAGGGGCGAGGACGCCTTCGTGCGACTGAAGGACCACCGCCGCCGCAGGGGGGTCGCCTACGCGCTCCGCTTCCACATCTCTCCGGGCGTTCAGGTGTCGCTGGCCCGGGACGAACGCAGCGTGCTCATCCGCGGACCGTCCGATCAGGGCTGGTGGCTGCGCAACGATTCACCCGAGGTCACCCTCGAGCCGTCGCTGGTGAACGACCAGGGCGGGGCCCGGCGCACGACGCAGATCGTGCTGCGCGGCCGCGTTCCGGCGGAGGCGGAGGACGGACGGGTGCGCTGGAAGCTGTCGCCGGTGGACGCATCGGCGGAGCCCGGGCGGCGACGGGGAAGGGATGCCGAGGCATGACGGGTTCAGCTTCGAAGAGCCGGATTCCCCACCGGGTCAGCCAATGGCTGGCCTACGCCCATGATGTGGGCGTGTCCGCCGCGGTCATGGCCGTCGTGCTGGTCTGGCGCTACCAGTTCGAACCCAAGCCCCTGCCCGCCGAAATGGTCTGGCGCGCCACGGCCGCCTTCGCCGCCGTCACTTTGGTGGTCTATCCGGCCTTCCAGCTGCACCGGGGACTCTGGCGGTTCACGAGCCTGAGCGACGTCCTGCGGATCATCCGCGCGGTGGCCTTCGCCAATCTGGTGCTGGTTCCGATCCTGTTCATCACCGACCGGCTGGCGGATTTCCCGCGGACCGGCCTCCTGATCGAGGGGCCCGTGCTCATCCTGCTGCTCACCGCCTCTCGCCTCTCCGTGCGGGTGTGGCGGCGGGGCGACCTGGCGGCGGCGCTTCGCCTGGAAGACCGCAGCGCGCCCTGGGCGGTGATCGTGGGCGACCACGGCGCGGCGGCGGACTGTCTGTCGGAACTGCGCCGGACGGGGGGGCAGCGGTTTCGCATCGCCGGCGTCATCACCGTGAGCGAACCGGCGGATGGCGGCCTGATCGACGGGGTCGAGGTGCTCGGACAGCTCGACCAGCTGGGGGCGTTCCTGTCCGCCAGCGCCGAGGACGGGGCCGAGATCCGCGTGGTGCTGGCGGAGCTCCGCCCGGGTCGGGAGCTGATGCAGCGGGTGGTCGCCGCCGCGGCCGAGACCGGCGCCCGGGTGGTCCGGCGCCGGGGCGGCGGAGCGCCGGCCTCGGCCATCGACGCCGCCGACCTTCTGGATCGGCCGCCCCGGCGGCTGGATCATGACCGGGCGGCGGCGCTGATCTCGGGAAAGACCGTTCTGGTGACCGGGGCCGGGGGCACCATCGGATCGGAACTGACCCGCCAGGTGCTGGACCTCGGGCCGGCGGCCGTGGCGGTCGTGGACGCCTCCGAATACAATCTCTACGCCATTGACCAGGCCCTTCGGGAGGCCGGCGCGCCGCCGGTGTGGCGGGCGGAGCTGGCTGATGTCCGGGATCGGGTGCGGATGGAGCAGCTGTTCCGCGCCATCCGGCCGGACGTGGTGCTGCACGCGGCCGCGCTCAAGCACGTGCCGCTGATGGAGACCCATCCTGCCGAAGCTGTCCTAACCAATATCGCCGGCGCCCGCATCGTGGCCGAGCTCTCCCGCGACCACGCCTCGGTGTTCGTGTTCATCTCAACGGACAAGGCCGTGAACCCGACCAATGTCATGGGCGCCACCAAGCGCGTCGCGGAGCGTACCGTCCGGGCCGTCTGCCACGGATCCGGAACCCGCGCGGCGATCGTGCGCTTCGGCAATGTCCTCGGCAGCGCCGGGTCGGTGGCCCCGCTGTTCGAACGCCAGATCGCGGAGGGAGGGCCGATCACCGTCACCGACCCGCAGATGGTCCGCTACTTCATGACGGTCCAGGAGGCGGCCAGCCTCGTGCTGCAGGCCGCGGCCCTGCCGGCGGATGATACGGGAAACGGCGGCGTCTTCGTCCTGGACATGGGCGAACCGGTCCGGATCGACGATCTGGCCCGCCAGATGATCCTGTTGCACGGCCTGCGGCCGGACACGGACATCGCCATCACCTATACCGGCCTGAGGCCCGGGGAAAAGCTGTTCGAGGAAATCTTCTACGCCGCCGAGGCGGTCCACCGGACCGACGCGGACGGCGTGTTCTCCGCCTATGAACGTCCGGCGGACTGGGCCGACCTGGGCCCCGAGGTCGATGGCCTGGAAGCCGCCGCCCGGGGGCGGGACGAGGCCGAGACGATCCGTCGGCTGAGCGCGCTGGTGCCGGAGTTCGTCCGTACGCCCAACCGCGGCTGACCGGACCGCGCCTACAGCATCGCCGGAATGACCCGATCCGGCGGCCGATGGCCGTCCATGAAGGTCTTGATGTTGATGATCACCTTCTCGCCCATGTCGATCCGGCTCTCCACCGTGGCCGACCCCATGTGCGGCAGCAGGACCACGTTGGGCAGCTTCAGCAGCTTGGGATTGATCGCGGGCTCGTTCTCATAGACGTCGAGGCCGGCGCCGGCGATCTCGCCGCGGGCGAGCATGTTGGCCAGGGCCGGCTCGTCGATCACTTCCCCCCGCGCCGTATTGACGACGATGGCGTGGGGCTGGAGCAGCTTCAGCCGGCGGGCGGACAGCAGGTGGAAGGTCCCCGGCGTGTGCGGGCAGTTGACGCTGATCACGTCCATGCGGGCCAGCATCTGGTCGAGGCTCTCCCAGTAGGTGGCCTCGAGCTCCTCGGCGATCCGCGAGGAGACCGGCTTGCGGTTGTGATAGTGGATGGACAGGCCAAAGGCCTTGGCTCGCCGGGCGACGGCCTGGCCGATGCGTCCCATGCCGATGATCCCGAGGCGCTTGCCCGCGATGCGCCGTCCCAACATCCAGGTCGGCGACCAGCCGGAAAATCCCCCGGACTGGACCACCTGGGCGCCCTCCACGACCCGCCGGGCCGCGGCCAGGATCAGGGCCATGGTCATGTCCGCGGTGTCTTCCGTCAGCACGCCGGGGGTGTTGGTCACGGTCACGCCGCGGGCGTTGGCGGTGGCGACGTCGATATTGTCCACGCCGGCGCCGAAATTCGCGATTAACCGTAAGTTCGGACCTGCGCGCGAAAGAATGCGGCTGTCGATTCGGTCGGTGACCGTCGGCACGAGCACGTCGGCGCGCTGCAGCGCCTCGACCAGCTCGTCCGGCGTCATCGCCCGATCGGTGGGATTGAGTTCGGTGTCGAACAACTCCCGCATCCGGGACTCGACCGGATCCGGCAGCTTTCGCGTGACCACGACTTTGGGCTTTTGTGCCATGGGCGATCAAAATTCGGGACTGCGGGCGACGACGCCTCAGGGATGTGGGCGGCGGACGGACGTCCGACGCTACAGCGTCTTTAGCAAACGCCTTGCAAACGTCCAATGGCCAATGGCCACGGGCCGGGTCGCCGCGGTCGCCCTGGCCGCGATCGCCCTTGCCGGCTGCCATAGCGACACCAAGGTCAGCACCGGGTGTCGCGAGACGCCGTCGGGTCTGCCCGTGCCCCGTTTCGTGTCCCTGAAGCATGACCCCGCCAATGCTCGCGGGGGCCCCGGCGACGACTACCGGCTGCTGTGGGTCTATCACAACAAAGGCCTGCCCCTGCTGGTGTTCGAGGAGACCACCGACTGGCGGAAGGTCCGTGATCCCGAAGGTCAGCTGGCCTGGGTGCACAAACGGGTGCTGCTGGAAGGCGCCCGCTATGTCATGCGCACGGCCGCGACCCCTCTCTCCCTCCGGGATCATCCGACGACGGACGGCCGCGTCACGGCGGTTCTGGCCAGCCACGCCATCGCCCTGGTGAAATCCTGCGCCGACAACTGGTGCCAGATCAGCGTCGATCACGCCTCGGGCTGGGCCCCGCGCACGGAGCTCTGGGGCGCCGACGCACTGGCGCCGGGCGAGGGCTGCAAGGCCCGTTAGCGCATCGGCCGGTGAAAGTGGCAGGTTGAGGCGAGGCGGGCTCTGTTGTAACGCACAGGACACAACCTCCGGGCCGGAGCCCGCGCGACGCCGCGCGACACGACATCCAGCCCCCCGTCAGGAACGTTTCCCGGGAATGACCGCTCAAAAATCCAGCTACGATCGTGAAGACCTGCTCGCCTGCGCCCGTGGGGAACTGTTCGGCCCCGGCAACGCCCAGTTGCCGGCGCCCCCCATGCTGATGATGGACCGCATCACCGAGATCACCGCGGACGGCGGGAAGTTCGGGAAGGGCTACATCCAGGCGGAGCTCGACATCCATCCGGACCAGTGGTTCTTCCAGTGCCACTTCCTGAATGATCCGGTGATGCCGGGCAGCCTCGGCCTTGACGCCATGTGGCAGCTGGTCGGGTTCTTCCTTGGTTGGGCGGGAAAGCCCGGCAAGGGCCGCGCGCTGCAGGCCGGCGAGGTGAAGTTCTCGGGTCAGGTCACGCCCAAGATCAAGAAGATCACCTACAAGATCGACATGTCCCGGGTGATTGATCGTCGTCTTGTGATGGGAATCGGTGATGCGGTGATGGAAGCGGACGGAAAGCAGATCTATACCGCCAAGGACCTGCGTGTCGGCCTGTTCGATCCCAAGGACCTGCTCTGAGGCCCATCCGAAGTCCATAGTCAAGAAAAGCGATAACAGGGAAGAGCTAGGCATGCGTCGTGTCGCCATCACAGGCATCGGAATCGTCTCGAGCATCGGCAATACGAAGGAGGATGTGACGGACTCCCTGCGCGAATCGCGCTCCGGCGTGGTGGCGGCGCAGGACTATGCCGACCTCGGCTTCCGGAGCCGGGTCTACGCCCCGGTGACGCTGGACTGGGAAGCGATCGTCGACCGCCGGGCGGCGCGATTCCTGGCCGACGGCACGGCCTACGCCCATGTGGCCATGGAGCAGGCCATCGCCGACGCAGGCCTGACGCCTGAGGAGATTTCCGACGAGCGCACCGGACTGATCGTCGGTTCCGGCGGCCCCTCGGCCAAGACCATCGTCAGCGCGGCGGACACCACCCGGGACAAGGGTCCCAAGCGCATCGGCCCCTTCGCCGTGCCCAAGGCCATGAGCTCCGGCCCCTCCGCCGTCCTGTCGACCTGGTTCAAGATCCGGGGGATCAACTATTCGATCTCCTCGGCCTGTGCGACCTCGACCCACTGCATCGGCGCCGCCGCGGAGCAGATCATGCTCGGCCGTCAGGACGTGATGTTCGCCGGGGGCTGCGAGGAGCTGGACTGGACCCTGTCGGACCTGTTCGACGCCATGGGCGCCATGTCGTCCAAGTTCAACGACACCCCGTCCGTGGCCTCCCGCGCCTATGACCGGGACCGGGACGGCTTCGTCATCGCCGGCGGGGCCGGCATGCTGGTGCTCGAGGATCTCGACCGGGCCCGGGCCCGGGGCGCGCCCATCTATGCCGAGATCACCGGCTATGCCGCCAATTCCGACGGGCACGACATGGTCGCCCCGTCCGGGGAGGGCGCCGTGCGCTGCATGCGCCTGGCCATGGAAGGGTTCGACGGCCGCAGACCGGGGAAGATCGACTATCTCAATCCCCACGGCACCGGCACGCCGGTGGGCGACGAGAAGGAGATCGGGGCCATCACCGAGGTGTTCGGCGCCGACATGCCACCGATCTCGTCGACCAAGTCCCTGACCGGCCATTCCCTCGGCGCGGCCGGGGTGCAGGAGGCGATCTACTGCCTCCTGATGATGAAGTCCGGCTTCATCGCCAAGAGCGCCCACATCGACAATATCGACCCTGCCTTCGCTGGCGCCAACATCGTCCGGGAGACGATCTCCAACGCCCGGCTGGACACGGTCATGTCCAACAGCTTCGGCTTCGGCGGCACCAATGGATGCCTGATCATGAGCCGCGTCGACTGATCACCCGACGCCTCCGACCCTTGAGAGAACACAGACATGGCTGAAGAGATGAACCTGCCCAAGGGCGACCTGATGAAGGGCAAGAAGGGCCTGGTCATGGGGGTCGCCAACCACAACTCCATCGCCTGGGGGATCGCCAGCCAGCTGGCCGCCCAGGGCGCCGAGATCGCCTTCAGCTACATCGAGGCCATGGAGAAGCGGGTCCGTCCCCTGGGCGAATCCATCGGCGTGAAGGTGTTCGTCCCGGCGGAGGTGACCGACGACGCCTCGATGGAGGCGGCCTTCGCCACCCTGGAAAAGGAATTCGGGACGCTGGACTTCGTGGTCCACGCCATCGCCTTTTCCGACAAGAACGAACTTCGCGGCTCCTTCGTGGACAATACCACGCGGGAGAACTTCCTGAATTCCATGAACATCTCCGCCTATTCCTTTGTCGACGTGGCGCGACGGGCGGAGAAGCTGATGCCGAACGGCGGGTCGATGATCACCCTGACCTATCTGGGCTCGGAGCGGGTGATTCCGAACTACAACGTCATGGGCGTGTGCAAGGCGGCGCTGGAGGCGGCGACCCGCTACATCGCCCGGGACCTGGGACCCAAGGGCATCCGGGTCAACGCCATCTCCGCCGGCGCCATCCGCACCCTGTCCCTGGCCGGCATCCAGGACGGCCGCAAGATGATCGCCCAGGGACGGCAGTTCTCGGCCCTCAAGGAAGACACGTCGGTGGAGGGCGTGGCCGGCTGCGCCCTTTGGCTTCTGTCCGAGCTGGGCCGCTCGACCACCGGGGAGGTGATCCACGTGGATGCGGGCTTCCACATGATCGGTCTTCCGGACGAGACTCCGGAATAGACGCTGCCGGCGACACGATCCGCGGGGCGGCAAAAACGTCGTCCCGCGTCTCGCCACTGTCAGGATTGGACGCTATGTTGCGTCATGACTGACCTGAATACGCCCGATGCGGTCATCGATGCTCTGGAACGGCGCTATGCCGAGGCCGTGGAGCGACTGCGCACCGCCCTTCACCTCTATCTCACCACAGGCGAGCAACCGGATCCCGCGGCGCGCCTGGCCGGGGCCTTCACCTATCCGGAGCTGCGGCTGACCTACCGCCAGGACGGGGCGATCCCGCGGCCGCACCGGGCCTACGCCCTGCTGCGGCATCCGGGGGTCTATGCGGTCAGCCTGACCCGGCCGGGAATGTTCCGCACCTATCTGCGCGAGCAGCTTCAGTTGCTGATGCAGGACTTTCCCGTGACCGTCGAGGTCCGTGGGTCCGACGTGGAGATCCCCTATCCCTACGTGCTCGACGGGGCGGGGGAGCTGGACCTGCAGGGCGCCGTCAGCGCCGATCTGGCGCGCTGGTTCCCGACCACGCACCTCTCGCAGATCGGCGACGAGGTGGCGGACGGGGTCTGGGAGCCGGGCCTCGCGGACGCCGAACCCCTGGCCCTGTTCGACGCCCTGCGCGTCGACTTCAGCCTGGCCCGGCTGAAGCACTATACCGGGGCGCCGGCGGAACACACCCAGCCCTTTGTCCTGTTCACCAACTACCACCGCTATGTGGACGAATTCGTGCGCTGGGGCGTGGCGGAGATCGCCCGGGGCGGGCCCTACACGCAGTTGTCCTGCTGCGGCGGCGTTCTGATCGACCGCGACACGCCGGACGCCGAGCGCCTGGTGGCCGAGGCGCCCTGGCGCAAGCACCAGATGCCCGCCTACCACCTGATGCGCGAGGATGGCCAGGGCGTGACCCTGGTGAACATTGGCGTCGGCCCGTCCAACGCCAAGACCATCACCGATCATCTGGCGGTGCTGCGGCCCCAGGCCTGGATGATGATCGGCCATTGCGGCGGCCTGCGCCCCAGCCAGACCATCGGCGACTATGTGCTGGCCCATGCCTATCTGCGGGACGATCACGTGCTGGACGACGCCCTGCCGCCGGAAATCCCCATCCCCCCCATCGCCGAGGTGCAGCTGGCCCTGTCCCGGGCGGCGGAGCGGATCACCGGCGAGAGCGGGGACATCCTGAAGAAGCGCCTGCGGACCGGCACCGTCGTCACCACCGACGACCGGAACTGGGAGCTGCGCTACACCATCTCCGCCCTGCGCTTCAACCAGTCCCGGGCTGTGGCCATCGACATGGAGAGCGCCACCATCGCCGCACAGGGCTATCGGTTCCGCGTGCCGTACGGGACGCTGCTGTGCGTGTCCGACAAGCCCCTGCACGGAGAGCTGAAGCTGCCGGGCCAGGCCAACCAGTTCTATGAACAGGCCATCAGCCAGCATCTGCGCATCGGCATCGCCGCCGTGGACGTATTGCGGGACGAGGGCGCGCGGCTGCACAGCCGAAAGCTCCGCGCCTTCGACGAGCCGCCGTTCCGCTGACGGTCCGCCGGCGCTCGCCACCGCCGCCGGGATCGCCTAGACTGCGCCCATGAGCACAAGCCGCATCCTGGCCTTCGAAGGCGTCGACAACTTCCGCGACTATGGGGACTACGCAACCCATCACGGAGCCCGCCTGGCCCGGGGCGTCCTCTACCGCTCCGCCCACCACGCCCGGGCCACGGACGCCGACCTGCGGCGGATGGCGGCCCTGGGCCTGGCGACGGTCGTCGACCTGCGCCGCAAGAGCGAGCGGGACCGGGAGCCTTCCCGCCGGCCCACCCCGTTCGCCGCCCGGGTCATCGAGAACGACATCGGCGACGTGGGCGTGGCGCCGCACATGACCTTTGTCGCCAACAACGAACTCACCCCGGCCTCGGTGCGGGGCTTCATGATCGAGGAATATCGCCGCATCCCCTTCGAGCCGCGGCATCTCGACCTCTATCGCCGCTATTTCCAGGCCGTGGCGGCGGCGGACGGGCCGGTGGTGATCCACTGTGCGGCGGGCAAGGACCGGACGGGCCTGCTGGCCGCCCTGACGCACAAGGTTGTCGGCGTGCATGACGACGACATCTACGAGGACTACATCCTTACCAACGCCGCAGCCCGGATCGACGACCGTGCGCCGATGGTCCAGCAGAACATCCGCGAGTCCACCGGCCGCACGCCGTCTCTGGAGGCCGTCCGCGCCTTCCTCGGGGTGCTGCCGGAGTATCTCGAGGCGGCCTTCGCCGAGATCGATTCGGGCCACGGCGCCCTTGACGCCTATCTGGAGCGGGCGCTGGGCGTCGACGCCGACGTCAAGGCGCGGCTCCGGGCCCGGCTGCTCGCCTGAGGCCTGGATCCGCGCACAGATGATTCGTCGGCCGGAACAGTGCTATGCACGGACAAACACCGCAGACCGCCCCGCGGCCCGCCGCCAAACCGCCCCCGCCAGACCGGGCTGAAGCAGGAAGATCATGTCCAACGACCAGCGTAGC
>Ga0075019_10002267_pt1 | contig 10950 bp, 6 predicted proteins | sample ColStrG_CSR_2013_FD_71473 | JGI IMG/M metagenome (GOLD analysis project Ga0075019, IMG submission 71473) | Freshwater sediment microbial communities in response to fracking from Pennsylvania, USA - Cold Stream Run_MetaG_CSR_2013 | ecosystem: Environmental > Aquatic > Freshwater > Creek >...
CCGTGGCGCTGCGCGACAAACTGTTTACCTACCTGATGCCGTCCGCACAAGATACCACCGGCGCAAAAGGCACCGGCCTCGGGCTCGCCGTGGCGGCCTACTTTGTGCGGGTGAATGGCGGAAAGATCTATCTAATGCCCGACCACGAGGCACAGATGACTCATTTTTGCATTGAACTGCCGACGTCGCCCGACAGCGACCGTCAGATAGAACGCGTCACATTAAATTTTTCCAGATAATCAGCTACGCGGCGTACGAAGCTGCCGCCCAGCGCACCATCTACTACGCGGTGGTCGTAGGAATGCGACAAGAACATCTTGTGACGAATGGCAATGGCATCGCCATAGGGAGTCTCCATCACCGCTGGTTTCTTTTGCACGGCGCCCAGGGCCATGATGGCCACCTGCGGCTGCATGATAATCGGGGTTCCCATTACGTTGCCAAACGAGCCGACGTTCGAAACCGTGAACGTGCCGCCGGCCAGTTCGTCGGGCTTGAGTTTGTTTTCGCGCGCACGCCGGGCCAGGTCGTTGACTACTTTGGCAAGGCCGGTGATGTTATATTGGTCGGCATTGCGGATCACCGGCACGATGAGGTTGCCAGAGGGCAGCGCTACCGCCATGCCAATGTTGATGTCACGCTTTTTGATAATGCGGTCGCCATCGACCTGCACATTGATCATCGGAAAATCCTTGATGGCCTGAATGATGGCTTCAATAAAAATCGGTGTAAACGTGAGCGCGTCGCCTTCGCGTTTTTGAAACTCCGCTTTCCGCTCGTTGCGCCAAAACACAATGTTCGTGACGTCGGCTTCTACAAACGAAGTCACGTGCGGTGAGATGCGCTTGCTGTCGACCATGCGCTCGGCGATCATTTTGCGCATGCGATCCATTTGTATGATTTCATCGCCGGCACTTACCGAAGCAGGTACCAGCGGTGCCTGGGTCGCACGCGGAGCGGCCGCCACGGTAATGCCAAGTTTGCGGTTTTGCACGTAGCTGAGAATATCTTTTTTCGTCACCCGTCCCTCGGCGCCGGTACCCGCAATCTGCTCCATCTCGGCGACGGCAATACCTTCTTCCTTCGCAATATTTTTGACCAGCGGCGAGTAAAAACGAGAGGACACTGTTGCCGTTGTCTGCACCACGGGTGCGTGACCGTTAGTCGCCGGCACCGTACGTGGGTGACTGACCGCGGGCACTTCCGCAGGCGCGGCTACCGCCGGCGTTTCGTCTCCGGTAGTAGTAGCGTCGGTGGTGATCACAGCGATGGCCGCGCCCACTTTGACGACGGCGCCTTCCGGCACCAGAATTTCTTTCAGCACGCCGGCATAGACGGACGGCACCTCAGTGTCCACTTTGTCGGTGGCTACCTCGAGCACCGATTCATCCTGCTCAATCTTGTCGCCTGGCTTTTTCAGCCACTTCAAAATTGTGGCCTCCATAATGCTTTCGCCCATTTTGGGCATCACGAGGTCTGCCTGTGCCATATGCTTCAGTTAATAAAAAAGTAAAGTTAGGCTATTTTATTTCCCGTTGCCAACAGTCGTTTGCGGTCAGAATATTGTTTTGGCGATCACACGAATGCCCAAACAAAGACATTTTAACGCGCGTCTTTTCAGGAAAAAATATCAGGCGTCAGGCGTCGATTTTAGCGGACCAGAAGGCGGCTCACTTGCCGGAAGTTACCGTTTACTACACTGACGATGTAAACACCCGGCGGCACCACCACAGGAAAACTCAATTGACTTTGGCCAGGGAAAGAAGAAACAGCCCGGACAATACCGTTCACATCGGTGAGCGTGACGGTGGTATCTGTTCCCTCAAAGTTAAGGTCAACGTGCAAGGGTCCGTCGGACAACGGGTTGGGATAGATGGCAGCCGTGCGAACGGATTGATATTGACCGACCACCACTTGAAAAATTTCTTCGACGCCATCGAAGTCCACGGCCTTCAGCCGGTAATAATTGTCGCCAATTAATGGATTGTCGTCATAAAAGACATAGCGATGCAACGTCTGCGATGTTCCATGTCCGTCGACCTGGCCGATGGAGCTGAACAGGTGGCCATCTACAGATTTCTCTATGACAAAATAGTTGAAGTTCAATTCGGTAGCCGTCTCCCAGACAAGCGTGATGCCACTGGCGGCCACGCTTTCGATACTGAAGAAAAGCAGTGTCACCGGCAGGGGGCTGTTTGGCTGCGCTTTTACCCAGGCATAAAAACCGGGGTCCGTGGTTTGCATAGACGACTTGGTGCCAATGTAATTGGACGCCGTGCCACCTTGCGCCGTATTCACAGTCGTCGTTCCATTCACAAAAAGGCCATAGGGGCTGGTGTTGTTGCTATTGATGTTGTCGCCATTTCCGGTCATGGAGATGTTTCCGTTCACATACATTTGGCCGCCGTTGTTGACTTGCAGGACAGTGCCACCCGAGGTGCTGTTCACATTTCCATACACGACGACCCGTCCGTTTTGGTTGACAGTCATGCCTCCGCCGCCCGAACTGAAATTGACGTCGGATTCGGCCACAAAATTTGCATTGGGTGGCGGTGCGGTGCCGGTGCCAACAATAAAGGCGTTATTGTTATACACATACGTGCTGCCGGCGACCTGGACGGTCCCGCCTGGAAAGATGTTGAAGTTGGATGACGACGACAGGGTGCCGGTCACCACGAGCGTACCATATACATTGATCGTGCCGCCGCTGTTGCTCAAGGTCAAATTGCCGTTGACGGTGAGCGTGCTGCCCGCTTGCACATTCAGGACAAAGCTCCCAACAGTGTAATTGGCGCCGGTGTTCATGTTATTTTGAACCGTCACCGACCCGTAACTCTGACCGCTTAGTGGTGGCGCAGTACCACCCCAGTTCGATCCGGTAGTCCAAAGTCCTGCGGCCGTTGACGTGAATGTCTGCGCCTGCGCCGCAATAGCGAGCCCGAGCCAAAAAAAAACGACCGTCATACCGACACGTCCCGATCGTATCCAATCAATTCTCATCCCTCCAATCATGATCAAATTCAACAGATTCTACAATGTTTTCTGAAAACGTAAAATGCCACAATTGGTTTATTACAAAATTGGACAATTTGTAACCACCAGGAGATAAAAACGCTCGATGCCTTCTGTTGGGGGTTAAATTCTGTAAAAAAGTGACAAATTTTGCATCAGACTACCAATTTTTGAACCTATCTTTTCTAAAAATTAGTAGATTTTTAGAAATACGGATAGAATTATACGAGTCATTTTGTGATTGACTTGATTTGCAGCTACCTTGAAAATCTCAATCTAACCCCATGAAAATCCATCGCCACCACCTGATCCCGCTCCTCGTCAGCGGCCTTCTCTTGCTGCAGGTCTTTGCCCTCGCACAGAAGGTTGACGTAGCCCAACTCAAAGCCCTGAAATACCGCCACATCGGACCACTCGGTAACCGGGTAATCTCCGTTGCCGGGATCGCCGGTGACCCGCTGACGTATTACGTTGGTGCCGCCTCCGGCGGAATCTGGAAGACCGTCGACGGTGGCGTAAACTGGAAAGCACTTATTGACGATAAGCCCGTGCATTCAATTGGCGCTCTGGCCGTCTCCGCTTCCGATCCGCAAATCGTATGGGCCGGGACGGGCGAGTCTTTCATCCGTTCGAATGTTTCTGTTGGCGACGGTGTGTGGAAGTCGACCGACGGTGGAACCACCTGGAATAACATGGGCCTCGAAAATACTTTTCGCATTAGCCGCATGCTCATTCATCCCACCAACCCCGACATCGTGTATGCCGGTTCGCTGGGCCATGCCTACGCACCTCAAAAAGACCGCGGTGTTTTTCGCACCACCGATGGTGGCAAAACCTGGACAAAGGTTTTGTTCGTGAATGACAGCACGGGCATTTCAGACATGGTAATGGACCCCAACAATCCGCGCATCATCTTTGCCGGTTGCTGGCAACTCGATATTAAAACCTGGGGCCGGCAAAGCGGAGGCAAAGGTTCTGGCATTTACATGACCCGCGATGGCGGCGACACCTGGAAGCGCCTTTCCGGAAACGGGCTCCCCAAATTGCCCGTCGGCAAAATATCACTCACCATATCGAAGGCAGATTCGAAAAAGATTTATGCGCTGATGGAAACCGCCGACGGCGTGCCCACCAATGGCAAACCGGCCGAAAGCGGTGAACTGTGGCGTTCAGACGACGGCGGCGAAAAATGGGCAATGGTCAGTCAGGACCTGAGCCTGGGCGGCCGCGGAGCCTACTACACCCGCTGCCGTGTGTCGCCGGACGATGCCGACGAAATTTATTTCATGGCCAGTCCGAACAGCTACTCCAAAGACGGCGGAAAAACCACGCATCATGCTGAGTCGCAGCCTAACTGGGATCACCATGACATGTGGATTGATCCTACCAACGGCAACCGCCAGGCCGTCGCAGGCGACGGTGGCATCTCGATCTCGCTGAACCGTGGCAAAAGCTGGTTTCGCGCGCAGTTGCCAGTAGCCCAATTGTATCACGTCACTGTCGACAATCAGATTCCTTATTATGTCTATGCCAACCGGCAAGACGGACCATCGGCCAAAGGGCCCAGCCGATTCTACACCGGCGACGGTGGTGCAGGCATCCCCCGTGGGGAATGGCATGATGTCGGCGGCGGTGAAAGCGGCTTTGCCACGCCCGACCCGGTCGATCCAAACATTGTGTGGTCCAGTGCCTCCGGCTCTGGCGCCGGTGGCGGCATTGTGGTCCGCTACAATGAAAAAATCCGGCAGTACCGGCAGGTGGAAGTATGGCCCGAAGCCACCTTCGGCTCGCCGGCCAAAGACGTAAAATATCGTTTTCAATGGACCTTCCCGCTGCTCATCTCGCCGCACGACCACCAGACCGTATATGTCACCAGCCAGAGTGTACACAAGACCACCAACGGCGGCCAGACCTGGCAGGTGATCAGCCCCGACCTCACCACCAACGACAAAAGCAAGCAGACCATTTCCGGCGGCTTGACGCCCGACAATATCGGCGTGGAATATTGCTGTGTGATTTACGCCTTCGATGAATCGCCGGTGCAAAAAAATGTACTGTGGGCGGGAACGAATGACGGACTGGTGCAACTCTCGCAAGATGGCGGCGGCCATTGGGAAAATGTAACTAAAAATATAAAAGGACTGCCGCCACTCGGCACCGTGCGCAACATCGAAGCGTCGAAGTGGAAGCCGGGCAAAGCCTACCTCACCGTCGACTTTCATCAGGTGGGAAATTTTGAACCGCATGTGTACAAAACGGAAGACTTTGGAAAGACCTGGACGAAAATTACCGATGGCATTGCCAAAGGCAACCTGAGCTATGCGTGCAACATCCGTGAAGATCCGACTCGCCAGGGGCTGCTTTATCTCGGCACGGAGAATGCGCTTTACCTGTCGTACGACGACGGCTTGCATTGGCAGTCGCTCATGACCAACCTTCCGGCCGCGCCCATGTACTGGATTGCCATACAGGAAAATTTCAACGACCTGGTCGTAGGCACTTATGGCCGCGGCATCTGGGTGCTGGACGACATCACGCCGATCCAGCAAATGACCGCCGACATTGCCGCCTCCAATGCCTTTTTGTTTGCCCCACGCCAAGCCTATCGCTTTCAACCCATCACCGGCCCGTTTGCCATGTTCGACGACCAATCTGACGGCGACAACCCGCCTCCTGGCGCCCCGCTGAATTATTGGCTGTCGGCTGATGCAACTGATAGTGTGAAGATCACCATCAAAGATGCCGCCAATGCAGTCGTTCGAACCATGTATCACCGTGGCAAAGCCGGCCTCAACCGCGTGTGGTGGGATCTGCGCGAAGACCCTTCCACTGCCATCATCGTGCGGACCAAACCGCTGTTTGCCGATTGGATCACCCTCAACGACAAACGTGCCATGCCCGCACCCAGCACCCCGACGGGATTGGCGCCATTGGTATTACCGGGTTCCTACACGGTGGTTTTAAAAGTCGGCGACAAAGAACTGACACAGCCACTGAAAGTGCTGAAAGATCCAAACTCTGAAGGAACCGACGCCGACATCGTGGCACAGAAAAAGTTGGTCGACCAAATCAAAAAAGACATGTCGAATGCAGCTGAGATGATCAACCAGATCGAATGGCTTCGCCGCCAGGGTGAAGACCTGAAGTCGGTGGCCGACGATGCCAAGAACCCCGAGGCGACCAAGGCCATCGATGCGTTTGAGCAACAACTCATCGAACTGGAAGGAACGTTGATTCAACTGCGGGTAACACCGCAGGGCCAAGGCACCTTGCGCTTCCCGGCACAAGTGGTAGAAAAATTACAGTACCTCGGCGGCGCCATCGAAACAGCAGACTTTGCGCCCGCCGACCAGCACGGCGAAGTGCATCAGGTGCTGCAGCAACGACTGCAAGACAGCCAGCGCAAGTTTAACCAGCTCGTGGAAAAAGAACTACCTGCGCTGCAGGAGACGCTGAAGAAAAACAACTTCAACGGCCCCGTACTTACCAAGTCGGTGAAAATCGTAAACTAATTTGATCTACATCAAAAGCCGCCTGGATCCAGGCGGCTTTTTTTTTGCCTAGGCGGGAAGGCTAAGCCGGATGAGATTCAATACGGCCAACGAAGCCATCTTGATGTTGATCGCCCGCTCGGTAGAGAGCTGCAGTTTTTTGGTGACGGTGTGATGTTTGTCGGAGTAGGCGATCCATACCAGGCCCACAGGCTTCTCGGGTGTCGCGCCGCCAGGTCCGGCAATGCCGCTGGTGGCCACGCCGATGTCGGTGTTGAATTTGGCGCGCACGATGTTGGCCATCTCGATGATCGTTGGTTCGCTCACGGCGCCATACTGCTCGAGTACCTCGGGACGCACCCCCAACTGCCGCATCTTAATTTGATAATCATAGGGCACCATGCTGCCCAGGAAATACGCCGAACTGCCGGCCACACTCGTAATCATGTGGGACAAGTATCCACCGGTGCAGCTTTCGGCCACGGAGATGGTCAACTTGCGGCTGCTCAGCGTACGACCAATCACCACTTCCAGCGGTTCATCACCATAGCCATACACATATTCGCCGGCCAGCGGCAATACTTCTTCGGCCAGCTTGTTGATTTCGCTCTTCAGCACATCCTCCGAATCACCCATGCCGGTCAGCCGCAGTTTCACTTCACCGAGGCTGGGCAGGTACGCTAACTTAATATGGGGCGGCAGTGCCTTTTCCCAAGATAAAATCTTATCGGCCAAAAACGATTCACCAATGCCGACGGTGCGAATCACCTTGTGCACAATGACCGGCGGTTGAAACTTTTCTTTTAGCCGGGGGACTACCCGGTCGGTCATCATTTTTTTCATTTCGTGCGGCACACCCGGCATCGAGACAAAGACTTTGCCGTTTCGTTCGAACCACATGCCAGGCGCCGTGCCCACAGGGTTGGTGATTTTTTCACAGCACGCGGGCAGGTACGCTTGCATCCGGTTGGTGTCTGTCAATTCACGACCGCGTTGCTTAAAGAACGCAGACAGTTCGGCCAGCGCTTCATCATGCAACACGAGGGGACAACCAAAGTATTCCGCCAGCAGCGGCTTGGTCAGGTCATCGCTCGTGGGGCCAAGGCCACCAGTGATCAGCACGATCTCGGCGCGCTGTTCGGCTTCGACAAAGGCCGTCAGAATTTCCGACGCCACATCGCCAACAGACGTCTTGCGGATCACCTTAATTCCCACTTTGTCAAGTTCGATGCTCATCCATTGTGAATTGGTATCCACAATCTGACCATACAATATTTCATCACCAATGGTGAGCAGTTCCGCGCGAATAACCTTCATAGTTGCTGTTAAAGAGGGCAAATATCTGAAAAGAAAAAGGAATTAAAATTGTACGTAGATTAGGTGTCGATTTCGCCCGCATGAAGTTTTCTGCACTCGACCGCCAAAAAAATATTTACCTCGACGGCTTTGCCGGCAGTAGACCCGCTGTGCCGGTGTCGGTAGCTGCACTGGAGCAGGCGGCACAGCAAAAAATGGATGCGCACGCGTTCGCTTACATCGCCGGCGGCGCGGGCAACGAAACAACCCTGCGCGCCAACCGGCAGGCGTTTGATCAATGGCACATCGTGCCCCGCATGCTTCGCGACGTGAGTGTGCGCGACACGGCCATCGAACTGTTTGGTGAAAAATTGCCGTTGCCTCTGTTGCTGGCGCCAATTGGCGTATTGGAAATGGCCCACCCGGAGGCAGACCTGGCAGTGGCGCGGGCGGCCGCAGCCCTCGGAATTCCATACATCTTTTCCAACCAGGCATCGAAACCCATGGAAGTCTTGGCCGCCGCCATGGGCGATCAGCCGCATTGGTTCCAATTGTATTGGAGCAAGTCGAACGAACTGGTGCAAAGTTTTGTGCGGCGGGCTGAACGCAGTGGATCAAAGGCCATCGTCGTGACCCTCGACACCACACTGCTTGGCTGGCGAACACGTGACCTGGACCTCGCCTACCTACCCTTCCTCGAAGGTAAAGGCATCGCACAATACACATCCGATCCGGTATTTCAACAACTCATGAATGATGCACCGCCGGCCGCCCGAAAAAAAATCACGCCGTCAGCCGTGCGCGGCCTCGTTGAAATGGTTCGGCATTATCCGGGCGGCAATTTCTTTTCAAAACTTCTTTCAGGTAAGCCGGTGCGCGCTGTGCAACATTTTGTAAACAGTTATTCCAATCCTGCGCTCCAATGGAGTGACTTGAAATTATTGAAAGAAATCACGCGCCTGCCGATTTTGCTCAAGGGCATATTGCATCCAGACGATGCGCGACGGGCGTTGGATTGCGGCATGGGTGGCATCATCGTTTCGAACCATGGCGGACGCCAGGTGGATGGCAGCATTTCGACCTTGGCGGCGTTACCGGCGGTAGTGGATGCCGTGGCGGGACGTGTACCGGTGCTGCTGGACAGCGGCATTCGCGGTGGCGCAGATATGTTCAAGGCATTGGCCCTCGGGGCAAATGCTGTGTGCCTGGGCCGGCCTTATGTTTATGGATTGGCCCTTGCCGGTCAACATGGCGTAAGTGAAGTACTGCAAAATGTGATGGCCGACTTTGAATTGACGATGGCGCTGGCCGGCTGCAAAAACCCAGGTGAAATCAACCGCGACTGCTTGACGCGCTAAAACGAAAAGCACATTCTTTCCTACATTTGCCAGTGATATTAATAAACGCATGAAAAAATTCACCGCACCGGCTACACTTTTGATGATATGGATGATGATGGGCCACGGAAGTTTTGCCCAATTGTCATTGGGTCGCGAAGAAATCGGCAAGGGCTTAAAAGAAGCGCTCACGCAAGGCATTACAAAAGCGGCCGGCAGCTTGTCGCAAGCCGATGGTTATTTTAAAAATCCGCTGGTGAAGATTCCATTTCCACCCGACGCCCAGAAAATGGAAAAGAAACTGCGCGAACTTGGGATGGGCAATGACGTAGACCATTTCATCATGACCCTTAACAGGGGCGCCGAAGATGCCGCCAAACAGGCCGCACCAATTTTTCTCAACGCCGTCAAAAAAATGTCAATCAGTGATGTGATGTCATTGCTGAACGGCCCAGCCGACGCCGCCACCCAATACCTTAAGAAAACAACCCGCACTGACCTGGTCACGCAATTCACGCCGGTGATCAAGGCCTCGCTCGACAAAGTAGAAGCCACAAAATATTACAGCAACCTGGCCAACGCCTATGACAAAATTCCGTTTGTGAAGAAAGTAAATCCCGATCTGGTGGCGTATACGACGGACTTGGCCATTCAGGGACTGTTCACTACCATTGCCAGTGAAGAAAAAAATATTCGGGCCAACCCGGCCGCACGCACCAGCGATTTGCTGAAGAAAGTCTTTGGCGGAAATTGATCCAGATTGCACACCTGAATTGACAGCTATGAATCAACAACCTTCACCTTTATTTGAAAAACACCAACCACTGCTGCTGAAGGCCATCGAGGCGCTGCATGCACGCACTTATTTTGCGGCTTTTCCGGAACAACCCGCACCGGCCGTGTATGGCGAAACCGCCGATGCAGACGGGCAGGCGCGCTTCAAAAATCGGTTGGGTAAAAAATTTGAAGAATTAAAACAACCCCAGGCGCTGCATTGGGGCGGACAGGAAGAATCGCCTTACACGCAAGAGCCGTTGGGCATCGCGTATCCGCTCTTTTCCGTCGACTCGCTGGTTGAAAATGCAGGACAGGCATTTCACTCATGGCGGAAAATCAGTGTACCGGAACGTGCCGCCCTGCTGATGGAGTCACTGGATCGCGTCAAGGAGCGATTCTTCGAGATTGCATACGCCACGATGCACACCACGGGTCAGGGTTTCATGATGGCCTTTCAGGCAAGCGGACCGCATGCTGCCGACCGGGCCCTGGAGGCCATTGCGGCGGGCTACGAAGAACTCAACCGCTTTCCCGCTGACGCCCTGTGGGACAAACCCATGGGAAAATATAACCTGCACATGCACAAGACCTGGCAGGCGGTGCCCAAAGGAATTTCCGTCGTCGTGGGATGTTCTACTTTCCCCACCTGGAATTCGGTGACCGGTATTTACGGCAGTCTCATCACCGGCAACCCCACCATTGTGAAACCGCACCCCGGCGCCATTTTGCCCATCGCAATCATTGTGGCTGAAATTCAACAAGTGCTGGCCGCGCATCAACTCGACCCGCTGGTTTGCCAACTGGCCGTCGACACGTATGATCAGATGATCACCAAAGAACTGGTGATGCACCCCGACGTCAAGCTTATCGACTTTACCGGCAACTCGGCGTTCGGTTCGTACCTCGAATCCATTCCAGGCAAAAGCGTATTTACTGAAAAGACCGGCGTCAATTCCGTGATCCTTGATTCCGTCGACGATGTCGACAAAGTGGCGGCCAACCTCGCCTTTTCCGTGAGCCTCTACAGTGGACAAATG
>Ga0075019_10002275_pt1 | contig 10933 bp, 8 predicted proteins | sample ColStrG_CSR_2013_FD_71473 | JGI IMG/M metagenome (GOLD analysis project Ga0075019, IMG submission 71473) | Freshwater sediment microbial communities in response to fracking from Pennsylvania, USA - Cold Stream Run_MetaG_CSR_2013 | ecosystem: Environmental > Aquatic > Freshwater > Creek >...
TCAGCTGCTCCTCGAAGCCCGGGATGAAGCGACCGGAGCCGATCACCAGCTCCACGTCCTCGGCCGTGCCGCCTTCGAAGGCGACGCCGTCCACCTTGCCCAGGAAGTCGATCACCAGCATGTCGCCGTCGGCGGCCTTGGGGGCCTTGCCGCCCTTGGACTCGTAGGTCCGGTTCTGCTCGGCGACGCCCTTCAGCTGCTCCTCGACCTCCTCGTCCGTCGGCTCATAGGTCGGACGAGTGAGCGACAGGGTCGCGGGATCGACGGGCTCGAACTCCGGCATCAGCTCGACGGAGAGATCGAAGGCCAGGTCCGCAGACCCGGCCAGCACCTTCTCGATGTCGCCGGAGAAGGTCACGTCCGGCGAGGCGGCCGGGCGCAGCTTGGCGTCGTCGATGGCCTTGGCCTGGGTTTCCTGCAGGGTCTGCTCGACCACCTCCTGCATCAGGCCCTTGCCGTACAGCTTGCGCACGTGCGCGGCCGGCACCTTGCCCGGGCGGAAGCCCTTGAGCTGCATCTTGGGGCGGATCTCGTCGATCTTGGCGTTCAGCTTCTCCGCAAGGTGGTCGGCGGTCACAGTGACGCCGAACACGCGGCTCAGGCCTTCGCCCGACTTTTCAACGATCTGGATGGACATGGCTTGCTTTCCGCACCGGTCGACTGGAGCTTTGGCCCGGGCCCCGCGCGACAAACGCTGGACGCCCCAAGCCTTGGCGTCAAAAACAATGACGCCGCCAGACCAGCGTCAGCCCGGCCCAAGCGGCGAAGCGGTCCTTATGTCACGACGGGCCCGAACGTCAAAGGCAAAACACGCGAATGGGACGCTTCGTCGCTGGCCAAAAGGCGGCCAAGTGGTGCGGATGAGAGGGCTCGAACCTCCACGCCTCACGGCGCTGGAACCTAAATCCAGTGCGTCTACCAGTTCCGCCACATCCGCATGTGAGCTGCCGGAGAGCTATGTCAGGCTGGCGCAGATGGCAAGCGACGAGGCTCGCGCTGCGGCGTTGCGCCCCGCCCGGACAGGGTCCGGCGACGGGCGAGAACACGCGATCGTGTCTCAAGTGATCATTGATCTCTCTCAAGGCGAACCGCCAGAATGGGGCAACAGTCAAGAAAAACGGAGGACGCGACCATGGACGGAACGATGGAGGCCGCACGGGGGCCGAACACCCGGACCGAGCATTTCGACGTGCTGATCGTCGGCGCGGGCATTTCCGGCGTCGGCGGCGCCTATCACCTGCGCCAGCAGTGCCCCGGCAAGAGCTTCGTGGTGCTGGAGACCCTCGAGAGCTTCGGCGGAACGTGGCTGACCCACAAGTATCCCGGCATCCGCTCCGACAGCGACCTCTACACCTTCGGCTACCGGTTCAAGCCCTGGGTGGGTCCGCCCATCGCCACGGCGGCGGAGATCCTGAGCTACATGGGTGAGGTGATCGAGGAGAACGATCTCGCGCGCCACATCCGCTACAACCACAAGATCACCTCGGCCCGCTGGTCCAGCGCGGACGCCCTGTGGACCCTCGAGGCGATCGACAAGGCCACCGGCCAGATCCGGCGCTTCACCGCCAACTTCCTGTGGATGTGCCAGGGCTATTACCGGCACGACAAGGGCTACACCCCCGACTGGCCCGGCCTGTCGGACTACAAGGGCCGGCTGGTCCATCCCCAGACCTGGCCGGACGATCTCGACCTGAAGGGCAAGCGGGTGGTGGTGATCGGCTCCGGCGCCACGGCGGCGACGGTGGTGCCGGCCATCGCCGGCGACTGCGCCCACGTGACCGTCCTGCAGCGCTCCCCCACCTATTTCATCCCGGGCCGCAACGAGAACGAGCTGGCCAACACCCTGCGCGAGCTGCAGGTCGACGAGACCTGGATCCACGAGATCGTCCGCCGCAAGGTGCTGCACGACCAGGCGGAGTTCACCCGCCGCTCCGTCGAGGAGCCGGAGGTGGTCCGCGAGGAACTGCTGGCGGGCGTGCGGGCCTGCCTCGGCGACATGGCGGATTCGGTGATCGACCCGCATTTCACCCCGCGGTATCGCCCGTGGCGCCAGCGCATCGCCTTCGTGCCCGACGGCGACCTGTTCCAGGGCGTGGTGGCGGGCAAAGCCTCCATCGTCACCGACGAGATCGAACGGTTCACGGACAAGGGGATCGTGCTCAAGTCCGGTCAGGTTCTGGAGGCCGACGTGGTCATCGCCGCCACGGGCTTTGACCTGAACGTGCTGGGCGACATCGCCTTCGAGCTGGACGGCAAGCCCCTGAACTTCGCCGAGACGGTGACCTATCGGGGCATGATGTTCACGGGCATCCCCAACATGGTCTGGGTGTTCGGCTATTTCCGCGCCAGCTGGACCCTGCGCGCGGACCTGGTCAGCGACTTTGTCTGCCGGCTGCTGAACCACATGGATGAGCTCGGCAGCCGGCGGGTGGAGGTCGCCCTTCGTCCGGAAGACGCCGGCATGACGCTCGGCCCCTGGATCGATCCGGAAAACTTCAACCCGGGCTATCTGATGCGGGGCATGCATCTGCTGCCCAAGGCCGGGGACAAGCCCGAATGGCGCCACAGCCAGGACTACTGGCGGGAGAAGGACACCCTGCCGGCCATCGACCTCGACGATCCGGCCTTCGTCTATGATGGCGGCGCGGCTTCAGCCACCAGCCAGCGGCCGGAGGTTTCCCTCAGCCTGAAGTGAAAATAGGCCATGGCGGCCAGGAACAGGCCGGTCAGCAGGATGACGCTCGGTCGTCCGGCGTCCGGGTCCAGCCAGTCCGCCGCCATGGCCGCCGCGGTCACGCCGAAGCCGAACAGCGGGATCAGCGGATGCAGCGGCGCGGCGTAGAACTTGCCCGTGCTGTGGCGCCTGCGCCCGACGAAGATGGCCAGGGAGACGAGCACATAGTCGGCCACATTGCCGGAGATCAGGATCAGCAGGGCCTTCTCGCCCAGCAGCATGGCGGCGATGGACACCGTCGCCACCAGCACCGTCGCGGCGATCGGGGAGTTGAACCGGGGGTGCAGCCCGGCCAGGAAGCGGTTGATCGGCGCCAGCCACATGCCGTCGCGACCCGTGGAGTAGAACAGCCGGCCATAGGCCATGATGTTCGCCGTCAGGGCGTTGAAGATGGCGGCGACCACGCCGATGCTGATCGCGCCGGACAGCACCGGGCCCCCGGACCGGCGCAGGAAGGCGGCGATCGGCGTCTCGGACCCCAGAACCGCCTTCAGGTCGTCGGCGCCCATGACCATCAACACCATGGGGGCGGCGATGGACAGGGCGGCCAGCGCCCCGGTCCAGGCGATCACCCGGCCGATCCGCCGCTGCGCCTCGTGCATCTCCTCGGCGAAATAGAGCGCCCAGTTCGCCCCCGCCGTCGCCCACAGCCCGGACACGCCGGCCAGGGCCAGGACGCTGAACGGCGTCGGCGTAAGAGTCCCGTGGGTCAGCATGACCGGGTGCAGCATGACCTCGGCAAACCCGCGCGCGGGGTGCAGCACCGCCACGCCGATCAGGATCAGCAGGGCGACGATCTCGACCCCGAGGAACAGGCCCGTGACCAGGGCTCCGAACCGGATGTTCAGGACGGCGATCCCGGCGGCCAGCAGGATCGCCCCGGCCGCCACCGGAAACAGCGGGATCGACGGGGCCAGCACCCGCACATAGTCCCCGAGGCCCAGGGCCGTGAAGGCGAGACCGGCGAAGGACAGGGCGCCGGTGAGCACCACATAGGGAAAGCTGGTCATCTGGCCGAGCAGCGCCGCCAGGCTCGGATAGGTCCCGCCGGCCCTGGGAAAGGCCGCGCCGATCTCCGCGTAGAGCAGCGCCAGGATGGCCGAGGCGACGCCGCCGACCAGGAAGGCGACGGCCGCGCCCGAGCCGGCCAGGTGCAGGACCGCATCGCCGCCGATGTAGAACGACACCACGGGAGACAGGGCGGAAAACGTCAGAAGGAACACGCCAACGGGGCTCAGGACCTTCTGCAGGGCGGGCTCTCGCCCGCCGGTGTCATCCGCCATGAACCAGGTCCCTTCCCTCAGGATGCGACCATCGACGCGCCGCCGGGAAATTGAGGCAAGGAATTTCCGGGCCCGTCAATATCCGCCGTCCGACAGGGGCCGCGCGCGCACAAAACCGCTGAACTTCTCCATGAAGCGCCTATATTGAGGGCATGACCCAGCTTTCCGTCCTTGATCTGTCTCCGATCCCCCAGGGCGCGGACGCCGCCCAGGCCCTGCGCAACAGCCGCGACCTCGCCGGCCATGCGGAGCGTCTCGGCTATCGTCGCTACTGGCTGGCGGAGCACCACAACATGCCCGGCGTCGCCAGCGCCGCCACGGCGGTGGCCATCGGCTATGTCGCCGAGGGCACCCGCACGATCCGCGTCGGCGCCGGGGGGATCATGCTGCCGAACCACGCGCCCCTGGTGATCGCAGAGCAGTTCGGCACCCTGGCCAGCCTCTATCCCGACCGGATCGATCTGGGCCTGGGCCGGGCCCCCGGGACGGACCAGGTCACCGCCCGGGCCCTGCGCCGGACCCTGGCCGGCGACATCGACGACTTTCCCCGGGACGTGATGGAGCTGATGGCCTACTTCGCCGATCCGGCGGAGGGGCAAGCCGTCCGCGCGGTGCCCGGACAGGGGCTGAAGGTGCCCCTCTACATCCTTGGATCCAGCACCTATGGCGCCCAGCTGGCGGCGGCGCTCGGCCTGCCCTTCGCCTTCGCGTCGCACTTCGCGCCGCAGGACCTTGACCTGGCGCTCAGGCTCTATCGCGGTCGCTTCCAGCCGTCCGAGACCCTGAAGCGCCCCCATGTCATGGCCGGGCTCAATGTCTTCGCCGCACCGACCGACGCGGAGGCGCTGCGGCTGTTCACCTCCCTGCAGCAGGCCTTCGTCAATCTCCGGACCGGACACCCCGCGCCGCTGCCGCCGCCGGTGGACGACATCCATGCCCTCTATCCCGCCGCCTATCACGGGATGCTCGACGAGACCCTGTCCCGGTCAGTGGTGGGCGGTCCCGACACGGTGGCCGCCGGGCTCGCGGCGTTCGCCGCCCGCACCGGGGCCAACGAGATCATCGTGACGACCCAGATGTTCGATCACGCCGCCCGGATCCGGTCGTTCGAGATCGCGGCGGACGCGGCTCGTCACGCCCTCGCCGCCTGATAGCTCCGGCTGCGGTCAGGACGGCGCCAGGATCGCTCGCAACACCTCCGGCAGCCGGTCCGGCAGGTCCTCGGAGATGAGGCCGGGCCCGAAGCGGCGCCCGGTCTCGGCGTGGACCCAGACGCCGGCGCAGGCCGCCTCGAAACTGTCCATCCCCTGCGCGATCAGACCGGCGATGCATCCCGCCAGCACGTCGCCGGATCCGGCCGTGGCCAGCCAGGGCGAGGCGTTGGTGTTCACCGCCGCGCGCCCGTCCGGTCCGGCGATCACCGTGTCGGGCCCCTTCAGCAGCACCACGCATCCCGCCGTCTGCGCCGCCGTGCGCGCGGCGGCGATCCGGGTCGGCGATGCACGCAGCAGTCCGGGAAAGATCCGCTCGAACTCCCCCGGATGGGGCGTCAGCACGTCATCGCGGTCGAGGGCCGAGAACAGTTCGTCCGGGTCCTCGCGGAACACGGTCAGGGCGTCGGCGTCCACGACCATGGCAGCCCCCGTGCGGCAACAGGCCAGCACGTTCAGCCGGGTCTCCTCCGTCACGCCGGCGGCGGGACCGATGATGACCGCATCGACCTCCTCGGCCATCAGCAGCAGCTCCTCCTCGTTCAGGAAGGGCTTCAGCATGATCGCCGTCAGGTGCGAGGCGTTGACCGCCAGGGCGTCCGGGGGCGAGGCCACCGTGACCAGGCCCGCGCCGATCCGCAGACCTGCCCGGGCCGCCAGCCGGCATGCGCCCGTCGAATGGAGCGGGCCGGACACCACCACCAGACGCCCCCGGTCCCCCTTGTGCGCTGCGGTGACCGGCCGCGGAAACGCCGTTCGCCAGAGGTCCATGTGGTTTTCGAACAGTCCCCCCGGACCCGGCGCCGGAGGATCGAGGCCGATGTCGGCCACCACGACCTCGCCGCACAGGCTGCGGCCGGGCTCCAGCACGTGGGCGGGCTTCTTTCGATGGAAGGTGACGGTCAACGCGGCTGTCGGCGCATAGCCAAGCGCCTGTCCCGTGTCGCCGGCGAGACCCGACGGAAGGTCGATCGCCACCAGCGGCCCCAGCTGCGCCGCCCGACGCAGCATCTCCCGGTCCGGGGCGCCCAGCGGGCGCGTCAGTCCGGCGCCGTAGAGGGCGTCCACCACCAGCTCCGCCCCCTCGAGGGCCGAAAGATCCATCCGGCTCACCGGTCCGGTCCAGCCCCGCGCCGCCTGCGCCGCAGCGGCCGTGAGCCGCGCGGGATCCACGGAGGTGAGCACCCGCACGGGCCAGCCTCTGCGCGACAGTTCGGCGGCGGCGACATAGCCGTCTCCGCCATTGTCGCCAGGTCCGCACAGCACGACCAGCGGCCGGGGCGTCCAGCGTTCGCAGATCGCCGCCGCGACCGCCGCGCCTGCGCGTTGCATGAGCAGTTCGATGGATACGCCGCGCGCCGCTGCGGCCTGATCAGCCGCGGCGGACTCGCCGACGGTGAGGATCCTGTGGTCCGGCGTGGGCATGGATCCGACTCCCTGCGCTCACAGGACCTGGGTGGACGCCACGGCGCCGCGCCGGACAAGCTGCAGGACGCCCTGATCGATCCGGAAGGTGGTGATGGCGGCGTGTCCCGGCTCGAACTGGCGGACGCGGGCGTCGCCCACCGCCGCGCCGACGGCCGCGTTGATGGCCACGAAATGACTGAAGATCGCAGCCTGCGGATGACGGGCGCAGGCTGCGGCGACGCCGGCGGCCCATCGGGCGTAGTCCCGGTCCCCGGAAATATCCCGCCATTCCCCTGTGAACGCCTGACGCAGCCAGCCGGGGCGGGCTTCGGCCGCAAGGTCGGCGGGTGTGGGGATCTCGGCCACGTCGGCCTCGATGACCGGGTCGACTCCCAGAAGCTCGGCCAGCGGCTCCGCGGTCTCGCGGCACCGGCGCAGGGGCGAACTCACCACCCGGACCGGCCGCTCCTCCGGCGGGAGGGCCAGCAGCGCCCGGGCCGCGGCCTTCGCCTGGGCGTGGCCCTCGTCGTCCAGCCCGGGATCGGGATCCGCGCCGTGATCCCCCCACGACGCCTGCGGCTTTCCGTGGCGCACCAGGTGCACAAACGACAGGTCGGCAGGCGAAACGGTCTCGGAGTTCATGGTGTCGAGCGCTCAATCCAGACGTCAGTCCTCTACCTTAAGCCGCGCCCGGCCGCGTACAAGGGGCGTCACGGCATCGTCGCCGCATGCCCACTTATTGCGCACACCTGAATGTTTTTTAGGCGCCTTTGGAATGGCTTGAAATGTTCGGTCCGGCGAGGGTTGAGAGGGGGGCGGCGAAATGCTCGAACGCGGGTGGCGCCCGTCGCCGGGACGCCCAACTCATCGCAAAGAGCGCCATGAAGAAGATCGAAGCCATCATCAAGCCGTTCAAGCTCGACGAAGTGAAGGAGGCGCTGCAGGAGATCGGCGTGCAGGGCATGACCGTCCAGGAAGTGAAGGGTTACGGCCGCCAGAAGGGCCACACCGAACTCTATCGCGGCGCCGAGTACGTCGTGGACTTCCTGCCCAAGATCAAGATCGAGGTGGCCGTCGCCGACGACCAGCTCGACACCGCGATCGACGCCATCACCAACGCCGCCCGCACCGGGCGGATCGGCGACGGCAAGATCTTCGTGTCCGAACTGACGGACGTCGTCCGGATCCGCACTGGAGAGCGCGGCCAGACCGCCCTATGAACCCCAGACCGGCCGCCGGGACGTTCCGGCCGGACCTATCGAACAGGGGGCGGCGTCGCTCCCGGCGCCTGGCGCCAGACCGACGCACCGCCGGTTGACCGGCACATTGTTGCAACGACAGACCCAGATCAGGAACATATCACATGACGCCAGCTGAAATTCTTCAGGAAATCAAGGATAAGGAGGTCAAGTACGTTGACGTCCGCTTCACCGACATCCGCGGCAAGCTGCAGCATGTGACCTTCGACATCGATCTGGTCGATGACGACTTCCTGTCGGAAGGCACCATGTTCGACGGGTCTTCGATCTCGGGCTGGAAGGCCATCAACGAGTCCGACATGCTGCTCAAGCCGGACCTGAAGACCGCCTATATCGACCCGTTCTACCAGCAGACCACCATGTTCCTGTTCTGCGACGTCCTGAACCCGGACACGGGCGAGCCCTACAACCGCGACCCGCGCTCCATCGCCAAGAAGGCCCTGTCCTACGTGAAGGCGTCGGGCGCCGGCGACCAGGTCTATTTCGGCCCCGAAGCCGAGTTCTTCGTGTTCGACGACGTCCGCTGGAACACCAGCCCGACCAAGATGGGCTACGAGTTCGATAGCCAGGAGCTGCCGGCCAACACCGGTCGCGAATATCCCGAAGGCAACATGGGGCATCGCCCGGGTCCGAAGGGCGGCTATTTCCCGGTGAACCCGATCGATTCCGGTCAGGACCTGCGCGGCGAGATGCTGGCGGTCATGGGCGAGCTGGGCCTGCAGCCGGAAAAGCACCACCACGAGGTGGCGCCGGCCCAGCACGAGCTGGGGCTGAAGTTCTCCGATCTGCTGACCATGGCCGACCGGATGCAGCTCTACAAGTACGTCATCCACAACGTGGCGGCGGCCTATGGCAAGACGGCGACCTTCATGCCGAAGCCCTATTTCGGCGACAACGGCTCGGGCATGCACTGCCACCAGTCCATCTGGAAGGACGGCAAGCCCCTTTTCGCCGGGGACAAGTACGCCGGCCTCTCGGACGTCTGCCTGTGGTACATCGGCGGCATCATCAAGCACGCCAAGGCCATCAACGCCTTCGCCAACCCGACCACCAACAGCTACAAGCGCCTGGTGCCGGGCTATGAAGCCCCGGTGAAGCTGGCCTATTCCGCCCGCAACCGCTCCGCCTCGATCCGTATCCCGTGGGTGTCCTCGCCCAAGGGCAAGCGCATCGAGACCCGGTTCCCCGATCCCATGGGCAATCCGTACCTGACCTTCACCGCCCTCCTGATGGCCGGCCTCGACGGCGTCGAGAACCGCATCGATCCGGGCGCGCCGATGGACAAGAACCTGTACGACCTGCCCCCGGCGGAACAGGCCAATGTGCCGGAGGTCTGCGGCTCCCTGCGCGAAGCTCTGGAAAACCTCGACAAGGACCGCGCCTTCCTCAAGAAGGGCGGCGTCATGGACGACGACTTCATCGACAGCTTCATCGAGCTGAAGATGGAAGAGGTGAAGCGTTTCGAGATCACGCCGCACCCGGTGGAATTCGACATGTACTACAGCCTCTGATCGGCTGGGTTCCAGATCAAACGGCGGAGGCCGGGGAGCGATCCCCGGCCTCTTCTGCTTCCAGCCCGGCTCAGCGGTTCAGCGCACCTTGCCGAAGCAGGTCCGGACCTCGGACAGGAACAGGTCCGGCTGCTCCCAGGCGGCGAAGTGCCCACCCTTTTCCAGCTGGTTGTAGTGGATGAGGTTGGTCATGTGCTTCTCCGCCCAGCGGCGCGAGGCGCGGAACAGCTCCTTCGGGAACATGCTGATCCCCACCGGGATCGACAGGGGCACGGTGCCGAAGCTGCCGAAGCTTTCCCAGTAGAGCCGCGCCGAGGACGCCCCGGTGGCGGGCAGCCAGTAGAGCATGATGTTGTCCAGGATCTCGTCCAGGCTCAGCACGTCCTCCGGCTGGCCGGGATTGTCGGTCCAGGCCCACATCTTCTCGTAGATCCAGGCCGCCTGGCCGACGGGCGAATCCGTCAGTCCGTAACCCAGGGTCTGGGGCCGGGTGGCCTGCTGTCTGGCATAGCCGGCCTCCTTGTCCTGATAGTGCTGCAGGGCGGCGAGCGCGGTTTTCTCGAAGTCGGTGAGGTCGGCCATGTCCTCCGGTCCCGGATAGACCAGGGGCATGTTCACATGGATGGCCGCGCAGGGCTCGGGGTTGATCACGCCGATGGTCGTGGTCACCGCCGATCCCCAGTCGCCCCCCTGGGCGACCCAGCGGTCATAGCCCAGTCGGGCCATCAGCTGGATCCAGGCCATGGCGATCCGCGGCACGCCCCAGCCTGCTGTGGTCGGCTTGTCGGAAAAGCCGAACCCCGGCAGGGACGGCGCCACCACATGGAAGGCGTCCTCCGCCCGGCCGCCATGGGCAGTCGGGTCGGTCAGGGGGCTGATCACCTTCATGAATTCCGCCACGGACCCTGGCCAGCCATGGGTCATCAGGAGCGGCAGGGCGCCCGGATGCGGCGAGCGGACATGGAGGAAATGAATCCCGAGGCCGTCAATCTCCGTCCGGAACTGGCCAAGGCCGTTCAACCGGGCCTCGAAGCGGCGCCAGTCATACCCGTGACGCCAATGCTCGCACAGGGCCCGGACCTTGTGCAGGGGCGCCCCCTGGGACCAGTCGTCCACAGTCTCCCGCTCCGGCCAGCGGGTCTGGTCCAGCCTTCGATGCAGGTCGTCCAGCTGGGCCTGGGGTATGTCCAGGACAAAGGGCGTGATGGTGTCGCTCATGCGCGGTCTCCCCATGACGGCAGGTCAGCGCCTGCCCGATGTGGCGGACAGTGACACCGCGACGCGCGGGGAAGGCAACGCCTTTTCGCAGAGCCTGTTTCCGGACCTCAGGCGGGAACCGACGCCGCCTCCGCCACCCGGACCATGTCCGAGATGATTCCCGTCAGGTCGAAGTCCTTGGGCGTGTAGACCGCGGCGACCCCCATGGCCGTCAGCCGGGCGGCGTCCTCCGGCGGAATGATGCCGCCGACGATCAGCGGCACATTCAGCCCGGCCGCCTTCATGCGCCCGACCACGTCGGCGACCAGCG
>Ga0075019_10002276_pt1 | contig 10929 bp, 11 predicted proteins | sample ColStrG_CSR_2013_FD_71473 | JGI IMG/M metagenome (GOLD analysis project Ga0075019, IMG submission 71473) | Freshwater sediment microbial communities in response to fracking from Pennsylvania, USA - Cold Stream Run_MetaG_CSR_2013 | ecosystem: Environmental > Aquatic > Freshwater > Creek >...
ATTCACGGTGAACCTGACTCTCGGTGGTACGGGCACCAATGGCACCCCAGGAAATCAGATCGCCCAGGTACTGGGGCGAAATAACATCCAAAAACTCGCTGCCCGCGGGCAAGCCAATGCGGTTGATTTCAATCAGCAACTGGCGCGCAATGCGCAACCCTTCATCGATGCGATAACTCTCGTCGAGGTAGGGGTCGTTGATCAGGCCCTTCCAGCCCACCGTGGTGCGCGGCTTCTCGAAATACACACGCATGACAATTTCCAGGGTATCGGCGTAACTTGTGCGTTGCGACTTCAGGCGGCGCGCATATTCCAGCGCGGCCGATGGATCATGGATGGAGCAGGGGCCAATGATCACCAGAAGCCGGTCGTCTTTGCCAGCCATGATGTTTTGAATGCTGTGACGGGTATCCGTGATGAGCGCCTCGACACCCGTGCCCTGAATGGGGAAGAAGCGAATCAGATGCTCGGGAGGTGGCAACACGGTAATGTCCTTAATGCGTTCGTCGTCAGTGATACCGGTTCGGTCGCCGGCGGGGTTGGCGTTCATGCTGGCTTTGGCATTCATGTCGAAGCTTTCTTTTTCGGTTGGAAATAAAAATTTGGGCCATAAAAAAACCGCCGGTGGTGCCGGCGGTTTTTGGAGAATTCGGTACGTTTTTACAGGTACGCTCAGATCTCTCTACCGCCGCAGGCGCTTGAGAACCAAAAGTAGCTAAAGTAAAAATGGACCGAATGCATGGCGTCCAATGTATCAGAAAAACCAGCGCCATGCGCCATAAACCAGAAATCCACTGATGATCGCGGCCAGCGTATGCCGGCTAAAAAAAGCAACCACTGCAGCCGCCAGCGAGCCCGGCAAATAGGCATTGGACGTGGAAACATCCAGCAAGCCCTGGGGAGCCAGCGCCATCGGAACAATCAAGGCGGTCAACACCGAAGCGGGAACATAGCGCAAGGCGCGCTCCAGCCACTGCGGAAAACTCAGGCCGTGCCCGAACACGAGAAAACTCAGCCGGATGCCAAAGGTCACCAGCACCATGCCGCCGATCGCCAGGAGCAAATATTGGGTCATACGGGTGGCCTGCCGGTGCCGGGGACAGTGGCTTGCGGGCTAACAGATTTCCGGTCTGCCCAAACGCCGGCGGTCACTCCTGCCACAGCAGCGATCATCAGGCCGAGTTTGTACGGCCAACTCCTGGTCAGCATGGCAACGGTGCCAGCGACAAGCGCAGCCACCAACACCGGACGTTCACGCAATTGCGGCGCAACGATGGCGGCAAAAGTCGCCACCATGGCGAAATCCAGGCCCAAATTGGAAAGCCCCGGAATGGATTGACCCACGACTACACCGACCAGCGTCCAGAGTTGCCAGTTGAGGTACATCGCCAGCGACGAACCGAGCCAGTAATGGGCGCCATCGCGCTCGCCGGTATGGTGACGCAGCTGGTTTTCCACCACTGCAAAAGTTTCATCTGTCAGCCAGAACGCCAAAGGCCAGCGCCAGCGTGCCGGCAAGTGCCTTGCATAAGGCAACAAAGTGGCGCTGTACAGGGCATGACGCAAATTGACGACGAAGGTGGTGAGCCAGAGCACCGGCAATGCAGCACCAGAACCAATCAGGCTGACCGCAACGAACTGGCTCGACCCCGCAAACACCACCAGCGACAGCGCCAATGTGGCCCACACCGGAATCCCGCTGCCGATGGCCAGCGTCCCGAAAATAACGCCAAAGGGCGCAGCGCCCACCATCATGGGCAAGGTGTCGCGCGCACCGGACCAGAAGGGTCGCAACTCAGGCAGTTCCGCCAACCGTCAAACCGTCGATGCGCAACGTTGGCTGACCAACACCCACCGGCACGCTTTGCCCTTCCTTGCCGCAGGTGCCTACCCCGCTGTCGAGCTTCATGTCATTGCCTATCATGCTGACGCGCTTGAGGCATTCCGGGCCACTGCCGACCAGCGTGGCACCTTTGACTGGGTACAAAATTTTGCCGTTTTCAACCCAGTACGCTTCGCTCGCAGAGAACACGAACTTGCCGCTTGTAATGTCCACCTGCCCACCGCCGAAGTTGGTGGCGTAAAGTCCTTTTTTAATGCTCTGAACGATCTCTTGCGGGTCCTTGTCCCCACCCAGCATGTAAGTGTTGGTCATGCGGGGCATCGGGATGTGCGCGTAGCTTTCGCGCCGTCCGTTGCCCGTTGGTGGTACGCCCATCAGGCGCGCATTCATCGCGTCCTGGATATAGCCCTTGAGAATGCCGTCCTCAATCAGCACGTTGCGCTGGCTGACGTTGCCCTCGTCGTCCACATTCAATGAACCGCGCCGGTCGGCAATCGTGCCGTCGTCCAGCACCGTAACCCCTTTGGCAGCAACCCGCTGTCCGATGCGACCGCTGAATGCACTGGAACCCTTGCGATTGAAATCGCCCTCGAGTCCGTGACCAATCGCTTCGTGCAACAAAATTCCGGGCCAGCCGGCGCCCAGTACCACCGTCATCTCTCCGGCAGGTGCTGGTCGCGCATCCAGATTGGTGAGGGCGGCGTGCACCGCCTGATTAACATACTCTTCAATTTGCGCGTCGCTGAAATAGGCCAAACCGAAGCGCCCGCCACCGCCGCTGGAGCCCACTTCGCGGCGGCCCTTTTGCTGTGCAATCACCGTCACCGAAAGCCGCACCAGGGGGCGCACGTCCGCCGCCAGAGTGCCGTCAGCACGGGCCACCAGCACGACGTCGTACTCGCTTGCCAAGCCGGCCATGACTTGCGCCACGCGAGGATCCTTGGCGCGGGCCAGCCGCTCCACTTTGCCCAGCAGCGCGACTTTGGTGGCACTGTCGAGCGTGGCAATCGGGTCCACGCCGGCGTACAGCGCCCGCGCATTGGCCAGCTTTTGCCGGGACGCCTTGACACGCGCGGACTTGGCGGCACCTGAAATCGTGCGCACCGTGCGCGCCGCATCCAGCAGCGAGGTCTCGGAAATGTCGTCGGAGTAGGCAAAGGCGGTCTTCTCGCCACTGACGGCGCGCACGCCAACGCCCTGGTCAATGCTGAAGGACCCGGTCTTGACAATGCCTTCCTCCAGACTCCATCCTTCAGAGCGGGTGTACTGAAAATAGAGGTCTGCCTCATCCACCTGGTGCGCCTTGATGACGCTGAGGGCGTTAAACAGGTGGCTTTCGTCCAGGCCGAAAGGCGTGAGCAAAAGGGATTTGGCAGTAGCCAGACGTTCGATAGTGGGTTCGCGGGTGATCATCAAAGCATTTTAGGCGTGCGCCGACAACCCGGCTTTCACCGGGTTGCTCAGGACTGCACCAGGCGCTTGGAGTTTGCTATTGACATCAGGATGCCCAGCGCCGAGCCCAGCGTGACCATGGCCGTACCACCGTAACTGATGAAAGGCAGGGGCACGCCCACCACCGGTACGATGCCGGTGACCATTCCCATGTTGACAAACGTGTAGGTGAAAAAAATCATCGTTACGCTGCCCGCCAGCAGCCTTGAAAACAAAGTCGGCGCTTCGAGCGCGATGGTCAGGCCGCGCAGTATTAAAAACGCGAAGGCACAGATCAGCAAGACCGTTCCAATCAGACCGAACTCCTCCGAAAACGCCGCAAAAATAAAGTCAGTCGTGCGCTCCGGAATGAATTCCAGGTGGGTTTGCGTACCTTGCATAAAGCCCATTCCGAACACCCCGCCGTTGCCAATGGCGATCATGCCCTGGATGATGTGAAAGCCCTTGCCCAACGGGTCGCGGGTCGGATCAAGCAGGGTGCAAATGCGCTGCTGCTGGTAATCGTGCAGCACCGGCCAGCGCATGCCATCCGCGCACAGGGTGGGTTCAAACGCCACCACGAGAACAATTCCGACAATCCCCAGTACGACCGGCGGCAGCACCAGCTTCCAGCTCATGCCGGCAAAGAAAATTACCGACATGCCAGCCGCCAGAACCAGCAGGGCAGTACCGAGGTCGGGCTGTCGAATGATCAGTGCCACCGGCACGCCGAGCAAAGTGGCCGCAACCACAAAGTCCAGCGGGCGCAACTGCCCTTCCCGCTTTTGAAACCACCACGCGAGCATGAGTGGCATGGCGATCTTGAGGATTTCACTGGGTTGAATGGTGACCCCCACATTGAGCCAGCGGCGGGCACCCTTTTTGGTGACACCAAACACCGCCACCGCCACCAGCAGCGTGACACCGAGCACATACAAAGGCACGGCCAGCGCCATCAGGCGTTGGGGTGGGACTTGCGCCATCACAAACATGATGCAGGCGGCGATCAACATGTTGCGGGCGTGGTCCTGAACCCGGGTACCGTGGTCCCACCCGGAGGAATACATGGTCAACATGCCGGCACACGCCAGTATGAAAACCGCAAACGCAAGCGGGCCGTCAAAGCCCGCAAACCACGGTAGCAAGCGCTGGCGCAACGAACGCCGTCCAAATTGGTAAGCCATGACCCTGATTATCCTGCCGCCGTGTCGCTGAAGTTTCGCGCCTATGATTTCCCAATGCCAAAAACGAACAACGCAGCGACGACCCACCTGCTTTACCTGCACGGATTCCGATCGTCCCCAAAATCTGCCAAGGCCCAGCTGATGGCGCAACGGGTGGCGCGTGAGTATCCGGATGTGACGTGGTGGTGCCCGCAATTGCCCCCATCCCCGAAACAAGCGATGCAGGAGGTTGCGGACGGCATTTCCACCTGGCCCGGGCACACGATGGCGGTGATCGGCTCATCACTTGGCGGTTTTTATGCCAGCTGGGTGGCAACCCGCAAGGATTGCAAATCGGTGCTGCTCAACCCGGCGGTCAACCCGGCGCGCGACCTGGAGAAATACATCGGTGAAGTCACCAGCTGGCACGACCCGGGCGAAAACTTCTATTTCAGGCCGGAGTTTGTCGAGGAATTGCGTCAATTGGACTGTGCCGGCCGGCAAGACCTGCGGCACGCGCTCGCAGTCATCGCCAAGGGTGACGAAGTGCTGGATTGGCGCGAAATGCTGGATCGTTACCGGCAGGGCACAGTGCTTCTTTTGGAAGGGGGCGACCACGCGCTGAGCGACTTTGCGCAGCACCTGCCGACCATCCTGGCGCATCTGAATCTGGTGCAACCGGACTAGCTTGCGTCACTTGACCCACTGGTTGAGCTGGATGATGGGCATCAGCACGGCCAGCACAATCAGCATCACCACCAGCCCCATCACCACGATCAGCAGCGGCTCCAGAATCGTCGCCAGCGCCATGGCGCGGCGCTGCACTTCATTGCTCAACTGAAGGGCAGCCCGGTCCAGCATCAGGGGAAGTTGGCCGGTTTGCTCGCCAAGCCGCGCAAACATCGACAGAAGGCCCGGAAATCGCTTCTTCTGCGACAAGGCAGACGCCAGCGGCGCACCTTCACGCACCAGCACCAGCGCATCGAGGGCGTCCTGGCGCAGCGCATGGTTACTCAGGGTTTCGGCCGCTGCCTGCAAGGCTTTGAGAATCGGCACACCGGCTGCGCTGAGCATGGCCATCGTTGCGGCGAAACGGGCGGCGTTGTAGCCACGCGCCAGGCGCCCCACCAGCGGAACGTCAAGCCACGCCGCATCAAAACGCTGGCGGAACTCCGGGTTTTTCCGCAGTACGCCCAGCGCAACACCTGCCGCAAAAATGGCGATCGCCATCAACCATCCCCAGCCGCGAACAAAGTCGCTGATCGCCATCATGGCCACGGTCAAAAACGGCAAGGCATGCTTGGTGCCAACGAAAACATTGGCCACCTGTGGTACCACATAGCCGACCAGAAAAAGGACAATGACCAGCGCCACCAGAGAGACGATCGCCGGGTACAAAGCGGCACCAATCAGTTTGGACTGGAGTGCCTGGCGCTCCTCCAGGTCGTCGGCCAAGCGCTCCAGCACCATCCCCAAATTGCCGGATTGCTCACCCGCGCCGACCACGGCAATGTAAATATGCGCAAACTCGCGCGGGTGCTCCGACAAGGCTTTGGCAAATGTCGCCCCGCCGTTGACGGACGCGCGCAATGCCGCGTTGATGTTGCGCTGGGGTTCGGTGTCGGCTTCTTCGGTGAGTGAACTCAGGGCCCGCTCCAGCGGCAAACCAGAGGTCACCAGACCGGCAAGCTGGCGCGTCCAGACCGTCAACCCGCTGGTGTTGAACGCCTTGGCAGCAAACCGTGCAAAGGTGCCCGCCTGCGCGCCAGCGCCATCGGTTTGCCCGGCACCCACAGGGTCCACTGACAATGGGATCAGCGCCTGGGCGCGCAATTGGGCGCGCGCGGTCTTGGCGCTGTCAGCCTCCAGAGTGCCTTTGCGGGGCTGGCCGTCGGCATCCAGGGCAGAAAATATATAGGCGGGCATTCGGTGAACATATCACGAAGTGCATCGCCGCCATTGGTGATCCGGCTGGGTGAAAATGGTGCCATGACCCAAGCCGGACCACGACCCAGCACCCCATCGTCCACGCGGCCGGCAGACACGCGATTTGCGGTAATTGACACGCTGCGCGGCATTGCGATGGTGTGGATGACGCTTTTCCATTTCTGCTTTGACCTGCAACACTTTGGCTTTTTGCAGGCCAACTTTTACGGTGATCCGTTTTGGACCTTGCAGCGTAGCGCCATCGTCAGCCTGTTTATTTTCTGTGCCGGCTTCAGCCAGTCGATCGCCGTCCACCAAGGCCAAAGCGCGATGCGGTTTTTCAGACGCTGGAGGCAGATTGCGCTCTGTGCCTTGCTGGTCAGCATCGGCTCGTACCTGATGTACCCCCGGAGTTTTATTTACTTCGGCATCCTGCACGGTATCGCGCTGATGCTTTTGGTGGTTCGCACGTGGGGGAATTGGTCGGGTGGCAAAAATACTTTTAAGCTGGTGGCCGTCGGTGCATTGGCCATTGCACTGCCCCTGTTCGCCGTCCGCGCCCACGCGATGTGGGGTGCGCTGGAAGTGTTCAACGCGCCCGCTCTGAACTGGCTCGGCTTCATCAGCCGCAAACCGGTCACGGAAGACTACGCGCCACTTCTGCCATGGATTGGCGTCATGCTCTGGGGGCTGGCGGCCGGACAATGGTGTGTCAGCGCACGCCCGCAATGGCTGCAGGCACACATTTCAAAGCCCCTGGCTTGGCTGGGACGCTGGAGTCTGAGCTACTACATGCTGCACCAGTTGGTGCTGATCGGCGCACTGAGTCTGTTCGTTTGGCTGCGTTAGCCGTTGGCGACAGCACCCTATCATTCAAAAAATTTCTATCCAATCGTCAAGCGACCGCACATATTTACGAATCAAGGCCCCATAAACTTGCGGCCATGACAGTCCATTCCAACTCTCAACAACGCTACACCGTCGTCGCTGTGGTGTTGCACTACGTCCTGGCCCTTGGGTTGGTAGCGTTGTTCGTGTTCGGTCTGTATATGGCGGATCTGCCATTCTCACCAACGCGCCTGAAACTCTTCAACTGGCATAAATGGGCTGGCATCAGCATTCTGGTTTTGTCAGCTTTGCGCCTGATCTGGCGCCTGACCCATCCTGCGCCGGCTTTGCCGGCCGGCGTCCTTCAAAAAATGCCCAACTGGCAAGTCAAGGTGCACGACTGGACCCAGATTGCGTTTTACCTGCTGTTTTTTGTAACCCCGCTTATTGGCTGGGCCTACACCTCCGCCGCTGGGTTTCCAGTGGTTTTGTTCGGACAGTTCCCCTTGCCGGACTTCATTGGCCCGGACAAAGCACTGGCCGCCCTGATCAAACCTTTTCACAAATTCAGCGCCTTTGCGCTGGCAGGGCTGGTACTGCTGCACATCGCTGCGGTATTGAAACACCAGTTCATTGACCGCGATGGCTTGCTCAAGCGCATGTCCTTGCGCCGTTAACTTTTCAGGAACAAACATGAAATTCCACGCATTCAAATCCCTGCTGCTGGCGGTTGCCGCAGCCAGCACTTTTACGGGCAGCGCTTTCGCGCAACAAAAACTCATTCCCGCGCAAAGCAGCATCAGTTTTGTCACCAAGCAAATGGGCGTTGCGCTCGAAGGCCAGTTCAAAAAGTTTGATGCGCAAATTGCGTTTGATACTGCCAAACCCGACTCAGCCAAAATCGCCTTCACGGTTGATACTGCGAGCGCCACGCTCGGGGCGCCAGAGTCGGATGCCGAGTTACCCAAGGCACCCTGGTTCAATGTGCCGAAGTTCCCGCAGGCCAGTTTTCAGTCCTCCGCTGTGAAAAGTCTGGGTGGTGGCAAGTTCCAGGTTTCCGGCAAGCTGACCATCAAAGGCAACGTCAAGGATGTGGACGTGCCGGTTGCACTGAGCCAGGCCGGCGGCATTACAACCGTGGTTGGCCAGTTCAGTATCAAACGGCTGGCCTTCAAAATCGGCGAAGGCGAATGGGAAGATACCTCCATGGTGGCCGACGACGTTCTGGTCAAACTCAAACTGGCCATCAGCGGCATGGGCAAGCTTTAGCCGGCGGATTACCGCACACCCTCATTTTTTCCCAAACCTTCACTTTCACTTTTAGGAGTATTTTCATGAAGAAATTGGTTATGGCCGCAGCGGCCGCAGCAGCACTCGTGGCGGGCTTTGCACACGCAGAAAACGCAACCTACGCGTTCGATCCGAACCACACCTATGTGACGTTTGAAATTGGCCACTTCGGCACCTCGACCAACCGCGGACGCTTTGACAAGAAAGAGGGCTCGGTCCAGCTTGACCGCGCTGCCAAAACCGGCAAGGTCGAAGCAACCATTGATGTGACCTCCATCAACACCGGCTTCGACGCCTTCAACAAACACCTGCAAAGTGCGGATTTGTTCAATGCGGCCAAATATCCGACCATCAAGTTTGTGGGTGACAAGTTCACCTTCAATGGCGACAAGGTCAGCACCATCTCCGGCAACCTGACGCTGCTGGACAAGACTTTGCCGGTAACGCTCAAAGCCATCCAGTTCAACTGCTACCAGAGCCCGATGATCAAACGTGAAGTGTGTGGCGGTGATTTCGAGACCACCATCGACCGCACGGCGTTCGGCATGGACTATGGGATTCAGTACGGCTTCCCGAAAGAAGCCCACCTGGTGATTCAGGTGGAAGCCATCAAACAGTAATCCGCCCAGGACGACTGCCGAGCCCCGCCATTGCAAACTGGCGGGGCTTTTTTAATCCCGCGTCACGCGCACCAGTTCTTCCGGCGATGTGATGCCACTTTGCACCAAGCGCGCGCCATCGTCACGCATCAGCACCATGCCAGCAGCCAGCGCTGCGGCGCGCAGGTCTGCTTCTGATGCCTGACCGTGAATCAATGCGCGCTGGGCGTCGTCGGTGACTAGCAATTCAAAAATTCCGGTGCGCCCGAGGTAGCCGGTCTGACCGCACTCGGAACAGCCTTTGCCGCCGCAGGCCGTACAAAGTTTACGCACCAGTCTTTGCGCCAAAACGCCCAGCAAACTCGAACTCAGCAAAAAAGGCTCGACACCCATGTCGGTCAGGCGCGTCACTGCACTGGCAGCGTCATTGGTGTGCAAGGTGGCAAGCACGAGGTGGCCTGTCAGTGATGCCTGAATCGCAATTTGCGCCGTCTCGAAATCGCGAATTTCACCGATCATGATCACGTCCGGGTCTTGGCGCAGGATGGCACGCAATGCCTTGGCAAAGGTCAGGTCGATTTTGGGGTTGACCTGTGTTTGTCCGACACCGGCCAGTTCATATTCAATCGGGTCCTCCACCGTCATGATGTTCTGCGTGCCCGCGTCGAGCCGGCTTAGCGCGGCATACAGGGTGGTGGTTTTACCCGAACCGGTAGGGCCGGTCACCAGGATGATGCCGTGTGGCTGGCCAATCAGCGACTCCAACCGCTGCAGCACTTCGCCTTGCAAACCGACCGACTCGAGTTCGATTTTGTTCTGGCTCTTGTCGAGCAATCGCAGCACCGCGCGCTCACCGTGTGCGCTGGGCAATGTGCTGACGCGCACGTCCATGGCGCGGGTTCCGATGCGCAGCGAAATGCGGCCATCCTGGGGCAGGCGTTTTTCAGAAATATCGAGCTGCGCCATGATTTTCAGGCGCGAAATCAGCGCCGCATGCAGCGCCCGGTTGGGCTGCACCACCTCGCGCAAAGTGCCGTCCACCCTGAAGCGCACGCTGCTGTGGCGCTCATAGGGTTCGATATGAACGTCGCTCGCACCGTCACGCGCAGCCTGCGTCAGCAGCGCGTTGAGCATGCGGATGATGGGCGCGTCGCCCGCGCTTTCCAGCAGATCTTCCACTGCGGGCAGCTCCTGCATCATGCGCGACAAATCGGCGTCACTCTCAACTTCACTGACCACCGACGCAGCACTGGATTCGCCTTTTGCGTAGGCGGCGCTGATGCGCTGCTGCAGCGCATTGGCAGCCTCCAGCTCAACCCGATTGGCAGTGAATTTGCGCATCACCTCACTCACCCCGGAGGGCGGGGTGAGCGGGTGCATCCAAAGCGTCAATGCGTTGCCGTCGTCTTCCAGCAAAACCTGCTGATTGCGGGCGAAAGCGTAGGGCAATGGGTAGCGCATGGCTGTACGTATTTCCTGATCAGGACTAACGGCCCGTGGGCGGCACCAGGGGCGTCGGTGTTTGCGGTTTTTGCTGCGTCCCGGGCAGGTCTTTGACCACAATTTCTGGCAGCACGTTGGCCTGGTTGATCGGAATGACATCGTTGGCCATAGGCTGCTGATTTTGTTGCAGGCTGCGCATCTGGTCGTAACGGGCTCCGGCCAAAGCCGCGCTGCCGGCGGCATCGCGCACCACCACCGGACGCAAAAACACCATCAGGTTGAGCTTGTTGCGGCTGCGCTGCTCGCTCTTGAACAGATTGCCCAGCAGCGGAATATCGGCCAGCCCCGGTACCCGATCCTTGGCACCGCTGTACTGGTCCTGCAACAAACCGCCCAGCACCACAAT
>Ga0075019_10002278_pt1 | contig 10924 bp, 7 predicted proteins | sample ColStrG_CSR_2013_FD_71473 | JGI IMG/M metagenome (GOLD analysis project Ga0075019, IMG submission 71473) | Freshwater sediment microbial communities in response to fracking from Pennsylvania, USA - Cold Stream Run_MetaG_CSR_2013 | ecosystem: Environmental > Aquatic > Freshwater > Creek >...
TCGCAGTCCTCTGCCTTGCCATTGGCGCACTTGCCATGGTTTCGCTGGATGCGATCGGCCATGAGGCGGCGGCCGGCAGCGCCCAGGCGCGCGCCCTGGTGCTGTCGATGATGGCCGGCTGCTTCGTGCTCTGCGCTCTGATGGCCGCAGCGCTGCTGCGGGGCGTGGTGCGGCCGCTGCAGACGCTTGCGGAACAGCTGCAAAGCCTGGCCGCCGGCGATGATGGCATCGTGATCCGTGACAGCAGCCGAGGCGACGAGGTCGGCGAGATGACCCGTGCCGCCCAGGCCTTGCGCCTGACGGTGGCCACCTCGTTCCGCCTCGAACGCATGGTCGACGACATGCCGCAGGCGGTGATGCTGGCCGATCCGCAAACCGGCATCATCACCTATGTCAACCAGACCAGCGTGCAATTGCTCGGCGGGCTCGAGGCCCATTTGCCGGTCAAGGCTGCCAATCTGGTGGGCACCTGCGTGGATGTGTTCCACAAGCATCCCGCTCACCAGCGCGCCATCCTGTCCAGTCCGGATCGGCTGCCCTGGCGGGCCAAGGTCAGGCTTGGCGACGAGACGATGGACCTGCGCATTTCGGCCGTGCGCGACCGGCGCGGCATTTATATCGGACCCATGCTGACCTGGTCACTGATCACCCGCGGCGTGCATCTGGCCGATGCCTTCGAAACCAATGTGCGTTCCGTGGTGCAAACGGTGTCGAACTCTGCGGGCCAGCTGCGCCTGGCGGCCGACGAGATGGCAGGCAATGCCAACCTCACCGAACAACAATCGGTGAATGTCTCAACGGCCGCCGAGCAGGCGTCGGCCAACGTCTCCACAGTGGCTGCGGCGGCGGAGGAGCTTACCGCCACGGTCTCTGAAATCGGCCGTCAGGTCGAGGAAAGTGCCCGCATCGGCCGCCATGCCGCACAGCAGGCGCAGGCGACGGACACGATCGTGGACAGCCTGGCCACGGCTGCAGTGAAGGTCGGCGACGTGGTGCGGCTGATCCATGCGATCGCGGCACAGACCAATCTATTGGCGCTCAACGCCACCATCGAGGCGGCGCGCGCCGGCGAACACGGCAAGGGCTTCGCCGTCGTGGCGAGCGAGGTGAAGGAACTCGCCAACCAGACCGCCCACGCGACCGCCAGCATCACCCAGCAGATGGAAGGCATGGGCAGGGCCACCTCCGAAGCGGTGGTGGCCATTCGCGACATTCGCCAAACCATCGACAGGATCAGCGAGATCGCCACCAACATTGCCTCTGCCGTCGAGCAGCAGGGAGCCGCCACCGGCGAGATCGCCCGCAATGTGCAGGAAGCCGCACGCGGCACCAACGAGGTTACCAGAAGCATCGCCACCGTGTCGCGGGCAGCCTCTGACACAGGCTCGGCTGCCACCCGCATGCAGGTCTCATCGAGCGAGCTGGCCACCCAATCGGATGCGCTTCAGGCGCAGATGGAGGCCTTCCTGATCGAAATACGGGCAGCATGACAGACGAACCAGCCCTTTCCTTCCGCGGCCGCTGCACACACACTGTGCATCGTGCCTGGAAGGCAGGGGAGGGACTCAGGTGCGCGTGCTGGTGGTCGAGGACGTCGCGACAATTGCCGCGGTCATAGAGTCGGCATTGCGTTCGGCCGGCATGGAAGCGGTGTGCGTGCCGACCAGCAAAGCGGCGCTGGCCGCGCGCGAGGTGTTCAAGCCGGAAGTCGTGCTGCTCGACCTGTCGCTGCCCGACGGCGATGGGCTGGATTTGGTGAGTCCCTTCATCGCCGATGGCTGCGGCGTCATCATCGTCACCGCCAGCAGTGCTGAGGGCGAAAGGGTCGCGGCGCTGGACCTGGGGGCCGACGACTACATGGTCAAGCCGGTGATGGTGCACGAGCTCGCAGCCCGCGTCCGTGCCGTGCACCGCAGACTGCAGGGTCGCTCGGTGCAGGGCGAACGCAGTGCGCGTATCGGCGTCGATCTGGCCTTGCGCCAGCTGATCGGCCCGAACCACGAAACCAGCGACCTGACGGAAGCCGAGGTGCTGGCGCTGGAATGCCTGCTCGATGCCACCGGAACGGCGGTGTCGCGCGAATGGCTCAGCCGGGTGGCGCTGCGACGGCCGGTGCACGCCGATGACCGCAGCGTCGACCAGCTTGTGCTCAAGCTGCGCCGCAAGCTCTCCGCCCTCGGATGCCCCGAACGCACCATCCTGTCGGTGCGCCGCCAGGGCTATGTCATCAGCGACCCCGGCTTGTTCCAGCGAACCAGCGACAAGCGCGCCGTCTGACGTCGCTTACAACGGCGCACAGGCCGCGGTGAGCCAGGCGCGGGGCTCCGGGTCCAGATGCGGCGCCACCTCGGCCAGCACCCTGGCGTGGTACGCATCCAGCCACACCCGCTCCGAGGCCGTCAGCAAATCAGCCTCGATCAACCTGCGGTCGATTGGCGCCAGGCTGAGCGTCTCGAAGGCAAGAAACGGCTTGCTCGCAGCCGGCAGCATGGCGTCGCGTACCAGCAGCAGGTTCTCGATACGAATCCCGTACGCCCCCGGCGCATAGAATCCCGGCTCGTTCGAAAGGATCATTCCCGCAGCCAACGGTACCGGCCGCGCCGCGCGCGAAATGCTGACCGGGCCTTCATGCACCGACAGAAAGCTGCCCACGCCATGCCCGGTGCCGTGATCGTAGTCCAACCCCGCCTGCCACAGCGCCGCCCGCGCGAACCCGTCCAGATGTGCGCCGCACACGCCTTTGGGAAACACCATCGTCGCGAGCGCGATATGGCCTTTCAGCACCCGGGTATACCTGTCGCGCAATTCCGCCGGCGCCGCGTCCGGCCCGGTCCAGACGGTGCGGGTGATGTCGGTGGTGCCGCTTTGATACTGGGCGCCGCTGTCGATCAGATAGACCTCGTTGGCCTGGAGGGTGCGGTCGGTTTCGGGCGTCACCCGGTAGTGGATGATGGCGCCGTTCGGGCCCGAGCCCGAGATGGCTGAGAAGCTTTCGCCGCGAAACCCCTCGCCGGCCGCGCGGAACGACAGCAGTGCCGCCGCTGCCGACATTTCGGTGGCCCGCCCCGCCTGCTGATCGAGCCAATGCAGAAACCGCGCAACCGCCACCGCATCGCGTGCATGGGCGGAGCGGCTGCCCTGCTGTTCGACCGCGTTCTTGCAGGCTTTCGGCAACAGGCAGGGATCCAGCCCGGCCACCACCTCCGCTCCTGCCTGGCGCAGGCTCTGGGCGAACCAGGCGGCCGTCCCCACCGTGTCGGCCCGCACCCGCTTGCCTGCCAGCTGCGCCAATGCCCCTGGCAAGGCCTCGCGCTCCTGCACGCTGACGGCGTTGCCCAGCCAGGCGCGGGTCTGCGGCGGCAGCTTCGCCGCATCCATGAACAGGTCGCAGCGGGCGTCGTCGTGAATGATGGCAAAGCCCAGCGCGAAGGGGGTGAAGGGCACGTCGCTGCCACGCATATTGAACAGCCACGCCACACTCGCGGGGTCGCTGACGATGGCGGCGTTCTGGCCGGCTTCGCGCAGCGCGGCCGCCACCTCGGCCTGCTTCTCGGCGGCCGCTCGTCCAGCGAATTCCAGCGGATGCGGCAGCGCAGGCTGCAGCGGCGGTGGCGGCTGGTCCGCCCAGATCGCATCCACCGGGTTGCGCGGCAGGGCCACCATCACCAGCCCGGCCTCGGCATAGGGCTTCAGTGCCTCCTCCGGCATCAGCCAGGGATCATAGCCGACCCGAGCGCCTTTGCCGCCCAGGGCCGAAACCAGCCAGGCGGCCGCCGGCTCCTCCACCATGTGGCGGCGTTCCCACAGCGCCGCGTCGGTCTGCGCTGCCAGCTGCAGCACATAGCGCCCATCGGAGAACACCGCGGCGCGGTCCCGCGTCACCGCCGCAAGCCCGGCGCTGCCGGTAAAACCGGTCAGCCAGGCCAGCCGCTCGGCCCGGGCCGGCACGTATTCGCCCAGATGCTCGTCGGCCCGGGGCACCACCACCGCATCCACGCCGAACCCATGCAGAACCCCCCGCAACGCCACCAAACGACCACTTCGCATTCCTCAGGACCTCACGACAGGTTAACCAATATGTCATAGCTGCCTTAATTTGCATGCGTTCAACGCATACCTGCGGGCAGCACTTGGCGCTTAAAGCGGCGGCATTCCTGATTATATTGCGCTGCACAAGGACCGCGTGGCCCCAAGCATTCCGCTCGCTGCCCGCCACGGCCCAGCCTCAACAGGACTTGAACAGATGAACGCTCGCGTTGCCAAGGAAGAGATCGCTCTCCTGATTCCTACGACCCTCGCCAGCTATGCCGGCCGTGACTTTGCCGCGGCGGAGCCCCCTGCCCCGAACGCGCTGTTGCGCGCGATCAGCTGGTTGCTCGACCTGCCCCGCCGCCGCGCGGTGATCGCCGAGCTCAGCGCGCTCAGCGACCATGAACTCGCCGACATCGGCCTGTCCCGCCACGACCTGCCCCGCGTGTTCGACCCGGCCTTCGCTGCCCAGCGCAGCGGTCACCGCAGCCAAACCGCTCGCTCCGCTCTGAGCTTCTAAGCAATCCGGAGAACGGGCGCGCCCGTCAGCCCGTCGCCGCGCCATCCGATGCCACGGCATTCGATGTTGCGGCGAGCGGGGCTGCGTGGCGCATCATCGCGTTCACCGCAGCGACCAGATCTGCCCGCTTGAACGGCTTGCGCAGCAGGTTTGAACTGCCGTCGAGCCCATCCGCCACGGAATCGGTTATGAAGCCTGTGATCAGCAGGGCAGGCAACTCTGGCTTTATCAGTCGTGCCTGCTCGATCAGGCTGACGCCGCTCATGCCCGGCATGGCGTAATCGGTCACCATCGCGTCGAACTGCGGATCGGCCGCAAGCAATGCCAGTGCACGGTCACCGGAGCTGGCACGCGCCACCTGAAATCCGGCCGCTTCGAGCACCTTGCCCGTGGTCAACAGGATGTCCGCGTTGTCGTCGACCAGCAGCAGCCGGCCTGAGCTTTGCCGGGTTTTGACGAGGGGCGCCGGCACCGGCGGTACTTCGGCCATCTGGGCCGGCAGGCACAGCTCCACCGAGGTGCCCTGACCCGGTTCGCTCTCGATGCCCACCGTGCCGCCGGACTGTTCGGCGAAGCCCTGGACCATCGACAGTCCCAGCCCGGTGCCGTTCAGCCCCTTGGTGGTGAAGAACGGGTCGAACACCTGCGCCAGGGTTTTCCGGTCGATGCCGCAGCCATTGTCGGTGACCACGATGGACACGAAATGAGCGTCGCCGCGGTCCCGCGGCCCTGCCGCCAGCACCAGCAGGCCGCCATTGGGCATGGCGTGCGAGGCGTTGATGGCGAGGTTGACCAGCGCCGTCTCCAGTTGCCCGGGATCGACGCGCACGCAGGGTGTCAGCAGGTCGACCTGCAGCCGCACGGTGATACGGGTCCCCAGGGTGCGGGTCAGCAGTTTCTGCATCGCCGGCAGGAACACCTTGGGATCGACGATCCGCGGCAGCAGGATCTGCTTGCGCGCGTAGGCCAGCAGGTGCTGCGTCAGGTCTGCGCCGCGCCTGGCGGAACTGAGCGCTATTCCGGCGAATTCGCACGCCGGCGTGCCGGGACCGACCTCGTCCATCACGAATTCCAACGATCCAATGATGCTTTGCAGGATGTTGTTGAAGTCATGCGCGACGCCGGCTGAAAGCCGTCCGATCGCCTCCATCTTCTGGCCATGCAGCAGCGCCTGTTCCAATTGCCGGCGTTCGGTGACGTCGCGCATGGCACCCACCAGACGGGTGATCTGGCCGGTGGCCGCGTCGCGGATCGGGGTGACCGAGCTTTCGAAGTCGCGCGCGCCCAGCGGCACCAAGGTTGAGATGTTGTAGCTGATGGTGTGTCCGGCGATCACACAGCGGTTGTAGGCGGCGCTGGCTGCCACCGCCACGTCTGGCGGAAAGCATTGCTGGGGCGTGTGGCCCAGCACAGTGGGAATGTCGATCCCGGTCAACACCTGATAGGCGGGGCTGATCGATTGGTAGCGGAACACGCGACCGGTCGGGTGTTCCTCGACCCCCACGACGAACAGCGCATCGGCGCTGTTGGCGAACAGGGCCATCTCACGCTCCGCCGCCTCCAGCTGCATCGCCGCCTGCGCCACCACCTGGCGTTGCAGCTCCCGCTGTTCGGTCATGTCCTGACTGCAGACCAGCACCCGCGCCGGCTCCGCCGCCCCTGCTCCGGCTGCTTCCAGCCCCACGACCGCCTCCAACAACGTCCGCACGATCAGGACATGGCGGGTGACGCCGAGCAGCTCGAAATCGGCCAGCTCCGACTGGGTTCGCCGGTCCTTCACGCAGGACAGCATGCGCTGCTCGGTTGCCTTGGCATAGGCGGCCGGCCAAATCTCGGCGGCGGTGTGGCCGATGGCACTCAGCCGCGAAATGCCATGGATCGCCTCCGCCGCCGGGTTGATCGCCTCGTGCACGAACTGGCCGTCCGAACGTTGACGCATGACCATCATGCCGACCGGGGAATTCTCAAAATAGCCGCGCTGGCGTGCCTCGCTGGTCGCAAGTTCCCGCGTGCGATCGGCGACGCGGTGGTCGAGCTCGGTATTGATGCCGCCGAGCTCCGTGACATGGGCCTGCGAACGCCGGCGCCCGATCAGCAACACCGCAGCCAGCAGCCAGCTTGCCGCGATCACGATTGCACTGCCCACGAGGGTTGCGACCGACCTGCCGGCAGCCGCCCGCTCGGCTGCGTTGCGGATCACCAGCAGCCGCCGCTCCTCCACCTTGATGCGGGCGACACGGCTGAGAATATCGGTGGTCAAGGCCCGGGCATTCTGCGTCAGCACCGGGTTGGGAGGGGTGCGTGCAAGGTCGGATGCGGCACGCAGCACCACGGCGCGCAGAAGCGCCATGCGCTGCACGGCCAGCGGAGACAGCTGGTCGAGCGCCTCCTGCTGCACGATGTTGTCGGAGGTCAGTGTGCGCAGCGACGCGATATCATCCGCGAATCGCTTCGCCGCTGCGTCAAACCCGGTTTTGTCCGCGTCGCCCTGCGACAGCGCGAAACCGCGCGCCTCGCTCATCGCCGTTGCCAGATCGGCCTCGAGCTTGGTTGCCACGATCAGCACATTCAACGTGTGCGCGACGTTGGTGTCGGCACCGCTCAATCGGACCGGCAGGTTGATCGCCCCGATCCCGAAGAAGCCGATCGCGATGCTGCCCACCGCCACGGCTGCGAACAGGCCGGCGATCTCGACGCGCGACGATCCGGCAAACCGGGATGATCTGCTGAGGCGGGGCAAGGACGGGCCTTCCTTTCGATGTCCGGACGCATGCCAAAGGCCACGCAGCCAGTGGGATGCCGGGCTATCGCGAAGCTAGAGCGGGATCGGCTGACGCCGACCCACTCTAGCCTTATTTTATCGAGCAATTTCATCGCTTTGTTGATCGCTACGCGATGCAACTTAAAGCGATATTGCTCTAACGTCGCGGCACGGAAAAAGTTGCAAAATTGCATCAAACAGCCAGCAAACCATTACTCGCCGGCTGTGCGCGGCTCCAGGTGCAGCAAGATCGGGTGATGGTCCGACCCGCCCGCGGGCAGCACCTCGGCATGGGTGCAGTCCAGCCCGCGCACCAGGCAGCGGTCCAGCCGCAACGGCACCAGATTGCTCATCCGGTGGGTGCGCTGGCGGGGGCCTGCGTCACGAAATCCCGGCACCATCGCCGGGCCCAACATGTTGAAATCCCCCATCATCGCCGCCGTGTGCGGCAGAAGGTGCGCCACGAAGCGCAATTGCCGGCGATTCTGCATCTGGCCATGCGACAGATGCAGATTGGCCACCGTCAGGCCGCCGAGATCGACCGTCTGGCAGATCCGCTGCACGAAGGCCGCCGCCGGCAAGGCGAAGAATGACGGCGGGCGGGCAGGGGGGGAGGCAAGCCACATCGCCAGGCCATGCCGCCGGCCCGGCAGCGGCTCGCGCGCGTAGCTGCCGCCCAGCAGCGCCACGAGACCTGCCATGACCTCGGTCGCCTCCTGCATCAGCAGCAGGTCGGGGCGGTGCCGCCGCACCATCTCCGCCACCTCCTGCAGCTCGGCGCCGCCGCGGTGCAGCAGGTTCCAGCTGATCACGGTCACGCCGGACATGGCGGCACTTTCCTCATCCGGTGCCCGCGTCCTCGATCTGGCTGCGCAGGGTCTTTTCCTCCAACCCCAGCACCAGGAAGAACGCCACCGCCATCACCGCGCCAGACAGGATGAAGCATCCGGTCAGCGCCGCGCGATAGGCGTCCGAAATCGCCGCATGCTGGGCCTCGGTCAGCTGCACGCTCGCCTGCATGCCACGCTCCGCCAGGGTTCGCAGGTCAATCGACGAGCCCGCCGCAATGCTGCTCAACCGCTGCGACATGACGGCCCCGGAGGCCGCGACCCCCACAGCACCACCCAGCGAGCGAATGAAGGTCATCGCCCCGGTCGCTGCCCCCAGCTCGCGATGCGCCACCGCGTTCTGCACCGCAACCGTCAGGTTCGGCATCCCCATACCCATGCCCAGGCCGAGAATACCCATGGAAATCAGAAAGATGGTGGGGGAGGCCGCGAGATAGGAGAACACCGCCAGGCTCACCAGCGCCGCAGCTTCCAGCCCGATACCGGCCAGCAGGAACGGCCGGTTGCGGCCCAGCCGCGCCACCACCTGGCCGCCGACGATCGAGGTCAGCAGCATGCCGGCCACCTGCGGCAGCATCATCGCCCCGGCCACCGCCGGGTCCATCCCCAGCACAAGCTGGAAATACAGCGGCAGGAACACGGTGGAGCCGAGCATGGCGAAGCTCATCATGCCGCTCACCGCAACGCCGCGGGCATAGATCTGGTTGCGGAAAAGCTGCAGTCGGATCAAGGGCTCCGGCGCCGCCCGCTCGCGCCACAGGAACAGCATGAACAGCACCGTCGTGAGTGCCAGCAGACCGGCGCTCTGCCACGAAACCCAGTCGAACTCCGCCCCGCCCCAGGCCAGCCACATCAGGATCGACGCGGTGACGCCCGCCAGCAGCAGTGCGCCGACATAGTCGATCTGCCGCACCACCTTCGAGACCGGCTGCGGGCGCAACCCAAGTGCTATCATCACCAGCGCCAGCAGCCCCACCGGCAGATTGACGTAGAACACCCAGCGCCACGACAGTGCCGAGGTGATCAGCCCGCCCAGCAAAGGCCCGGCCACGCTGGACAGGGCGAAGGTGCCGGTGAACAGCCCCTGGTAGCGCGGCCGGTCGCGCGGTGACACCACATCGCCGACCGCCGCCTGTGCCAGGGTCAAAAGCCCGCCGGCACCCAACCCCTGCAGCGCGCGAAACCCGATCAGCTGGCCCATCGACTGCGCCGCACCGCACAGCAGCGATCCCGCCAGGAAAACCAGGATCGCCACGAAGAACAGCGCACGCCTGCCGTACAGATCGGAAAGCTTGCCGTACAGCGGCGTGGTCGTCGTGCCGGTCAGCATGAAGGCCGTCACCACCCAGGACAGATGCGCCAGCCCGCCGAGGTCGCCGGCAATACGCGGCAAGGCGGTGTTGACGATGTTCTGGTCCAATGCCGCCAGCACCATGGCGAGCAGGGCCCCGGCCATCACGGTGCGCAGCCTGACGGGTGCAATCGGTTTAGATTCGATCCCGGTGGTCACGCCGTCTCCTTGCCCGATGATCGAGATCTGTTCATCCCACGCCTCGCTGCACCACACCAGTCAGGCCGGTTCGAGGATTCCTCAACCCTGACCGAAGCTCAGCGAAGGACTGCCATAGGATAATCGCAGCGGGCGGCGCCCGAGCACATCCAGGCCGAGCAAAAGATCGAAAGCCGGCTCTGCCAAAGGCACCGTGAAGACGGAGGGTGTTGGCAGCGTCAGCGGGCCGAGACGCAGTTCGCTGAAACGGTGCAGTCGCGCCACGAAACTGCCTCCCAGTCCCAGCACCGACCCATTCGGATCGCTGGCGAGGCTCTGCTGCGTCAGGCCCAGGCGGTACAGGCCGCGGGCATTGATCAGCGAAACCGATGCGCCGGTGTCGACCAGGGCGGTCAGTTCCCGCCCATCGAGGCGCAGCGGCGCCAGCAGCAGGTTTCGGCGCAGGCGGCGCAGAGCGATGGTGCCGGCGGTCGGTGGCGTTTGCGTGGTGGTTTGTACCCGCAACGTGGCTCCGGTGAAATCGATGTCGAGGGTGAAGCCGCGCAGCAGGTCGCCGCCGAGCAGGCCGTCGGCACCGCCGAGGTCGAGAGAGGTGACCGGCAGGCTCAGCCCCGCGTTGGCGCGTTGCGTCAGCGCCAGCCGACCCAGCAGCGCCTCTCGCGCCAGGGCATTGGGATGCTGCTCGATCCGCCCGCCGGCGCCGCGCAAGGTGGTGCCCACCCATTCGTCGCGGCCCAGCCTCAGCCGCGCCGCCGCATCGCGCGTCACCACCGTCAGTTCGGCCCCGGTGTCGAGGATCATCCGTGCGGCCTGGCCTTCCAACAGCACGGGCACGATGCAGCGGCGGTTGGCGGTTTCGATCGGAACCGTGGCTTCCGCGGCGGCCGCCCCCATCAGCCCCAGGCTGCCCAGCACAACGGCGCGACGGCGAAGCTTCACACGGCCTCCTGTTGGTGATGATCGAGCAATAAAACCAGATTTCCGTCTGATGAACATCTGGTAAAATAGCCGAAATAACTCCGATACACTTTGAGATACGCGATTACCTCAACAACTTCTATGGTCCGACCATGGTTTTTCTGATCGTGAGGCGGACATGACCCATTTGCGGAGTCTTTGGGCCTGCGGCGTGATGCTGACGGCACTGTCGTCGGCACAGGCCGCCGAGCGGCCGGTCTCGGCCGATGTCGCGCTGCTCGATCGCGTGACCTGGGGCGCCAACGAGGTGAGTGCGGCAAAGCTGCGCGAAATGGGGC
>Ga0075019_10002281_pt1 | contig 10914 bp, 9 predicted proteins | sample ColStrG_CSR_2013_FD_71473 | JGI IMG/M metagenome (GOLD analysis project Ga0075019, IMG submission 71473) | Freshwater sediment microbial communities in response to fracking from Pennsylvania, USA - Cold Stream Run_MetaG_CSR_2013 | ecosystem: Environmental > Aquatic > Freshwater > Creek >...
GCAAATTGCGGATAAATCTGCGGGCGGGCATTCAGCATCTTTTGCGCGCACACGAGATAATTGAGGTCGGTCATCGCTTTTCGGGTAAACACCGGATAATCGGCAAGGCCCCGCTCCTGCGCCCGCTTCACTTCCGTGTCCCAATAAGCTCCCTTCACCAGGCGCACCATGAACACCCGCCCCAGTTCGCTTGCCAGCGCGACAATATAATCAATCACCTCCGCCGCACGCTTCTGGTAGGCCTGAATCGCCAGTCCAAAACCTTCCCATCCGGCGAGGCGCTGATCACGCGCCACAGCCGCAATCACATCCAGCGACAGTTCCAGACGGTCGGCCTCCTCGGCATCAATAGTGAAATTGAGGTCATAGCTTTTGGCCAGCGCCGCCAGTTCAATCACCTGCGGCACCAGCTCGCGCATGACCCGCTCCCGGCTTACGGCCTCATAGCGCGGATGCAAGGCCGATAATTTCACAGAAATACCGGGACGGTTCGGCAATTTGTCATTGCCCGCGCTCTTGCCAATCGAATGAATGGCTTTCGCATAGGAATCATAATAGCGCACTGCATCTTTGGCCGTGCGGGCACCCTCGCCCAGCATATCAAATGAGTAGCGATACAGTCGCCCCGTTGAACTTTGCGCCCGCTTTAAGGCCTCGCCAATATTTTGTCCCAACACAAAGTGCGAGCCCATCAACCGCATCGCCTGCCGCGTGGCAGCGCGCACCGCAGGCAACCCCAGCCGCTTGGCCAATGAACCGATAATCCCCTCCGGCGTTTCGCCCGGCTGAATCACCCGCGCGGTGAGGCCAAGCGCCCAGCTTGAAGCCGTCACCAGCATGGCATCAGAGCGCGACTCATGATGAGTCCAGTCTGCCTGCGCCAGCTTGTCTTCGATCAGACGATCGGCGGTGCCGCCATCCGGGACGCGCAACAGTGCCTCGGCAAGCACCATAAGCGCCAGACCTTCTTTAGTTGACAACGAATATTCGCGCAGAAAATCTTCAATACCACCCAGCCCGCTTTTGGGCGCGCGAATCGCTTCGATCAGTTTGGTGGCGCGCGCATCGACACGCGCCTCCGCTGCGGGAGGAACATTCATCGCCGCCATCAAGTGCGCCGCCATCTCCTCGTCTTTTGGAGCAAAATCCGCCCGAAAAGGTGCCCGCGCTGCTAAATTTGCCCCATTTTTCATTGACCGTTCCCTTGAACTCGTGAATTATGCAACATAATCGAAGTTTTATAGTCAAACTATAGCAAGTTTTGGCGTAAATTTGGTGACATTCCCTAATTTGGAGCGTTTTATAGTGGCAATCACTTCCGTCAATATCCCTTCTTCAACCGAACTTGACCGTCTCGACCGCAAAATCCTCAGTGTTTTGCAGCAGGATGGTCGGATTGCCACGGTGGAACTGGCTGACCGTGTGGGTCTATCGCCCACCGCCACCACCGAGCGGGTCAAGCGCCTCACGCGCGAGGGCTTCATCACAGGCTACAGCGCACGACTTGACCCGATCAAACTGGGGCTCTCGCTGCTTGTGTTCATCGAACTCACGCTTGATCGCACCACCTCGGATGTGTTCGAGCGCTTTGATGCTGCCGTGCGCCGCGCGCCCGAGGTTCTGGAGTGTCATCTTGTTGCAGGTGGTTTTGATTATCTGATCAAAACCCGCGTGCCGGATATGGCGCATTATCGCCGGTTTCTGGGCGAGGTCATCCTCACGCTGCCCGGCGTGCGCGCCACCCACACCTATGCGGTAATGGAGGAGATCAAGAACGGCGGCGCTTTGCCGCTGTAGCAGGCCGGGCATTTCGCCAGCAAACTCTTGCATCAGGCGCGCAAAGGCGTTAGCAAGCGCTCAAATCTCGCGTACATACGGCCCAAACGCCGAGGGAGAAATCATGACTTATGTCGTTGTGGAAAATTGCATCAAGTGCAAATACATGGACTGTGTCGAGGTCTGCCCGGTTGATTGCTTCTACGAAGGCGAGAATATGCTCGTGATTCATCCTGACGAATGCATCGATTGCGGCGTTTGCGAACCGGAATGTCCGGCGGAAGCGATCAAGGCCGACACCGAAGCCGGCCTCGATTCCTGGCTCAAACTCAATGCCGAATATGCAAAATCCTGGCCCAACATCACCATCAAGCGCGACGCGCCCGCCGACGCAAAGTCCTTTGACGGCAAAGCAGGCAAGCTCGACCTGTTCTCGGCGAAGCCTGGCCAGGGTGACTGATCGTGGCCATTGAACGCGGTTGTTGGGGCTGTGCCGTCCCGGCAACTGCTAAAAGGCCGCTGAAGCGGTTAACCAAGTGTTAAAGGTCAGGCGGGCGACAGCAGGCCTCCCTCGGCTTTTCTTTGATTTTTCGATAAAAACGTGCTACGCGTATTTCTACGGTCAATATTGATTGGAAATCAAACGTAAGCAGGGTTCGGGACGGCAGATTGCTGTTTCAGGGGGCTTGGATGTAGTGCTCGTTGTGCGGGCACGCAAGCAAGTCTCCTTTGGTTACAAAATTAAGCAGCAAACGCCATTTTGTGACCAACTTCTCGTGTCATGTTTATCAGCGACAATTTCAGTGCAACTCGGCGACCGGCATGCTTGCGCGTTTTGTTTTTCACGACGCGTCTTGGCTTTCATAATGCGAACCGGTTTGGCAGCAAACCAGTTTGAATGCAGACCACGAATTACCCTCTTCGGGATGACATGGCCATATGACAGGCTGATAAAGACTGCAAACTGATCGAGAGATGTGAGTTGATAAAGACGCTGGTTGATGAAAACAATAACAGGCTGAAACTGTCGCCCAATTTGAAACTTTCTTGCCATTTCGTGAATGCAAACTGGACCAGCCGCTTTGGCAGGCTCACAAACACTTGCGGAACTCAGGCTATGGCCCTCACGCATACATGGACGGGACAATCGTGACTGCAAAGACTTCTGCATCCATAACTTCGTCTGCACCCAAGCAGAAGCTCGCCGCTGGCTCCAGCGCGCCGGCTTTTTCTGCGGGTGCACCTGCCGCCAAAACTGCGGGCGCTCAGCTCGCTCCGGCAAGTGCCGCAAGCAAGGCGGTGGTCAAACCAGCCAGCCAGCGTCATGGCTTCAAGACCAACGAATTTATTGTCTATCCGGCTCATGGCGTTGGCCAGATTGTCGGCATTGAAGAACAGGAAGTGGCCGGTTTCAAGCTGGAACTGTTCGTCATCACTTTCGCCAAGGACAAGATGACCCTGAAAGTGCCGACCCCGAAGGTCGCCAGCGTCGGCATGCGTAAGCTCGCAGAACCGGATGTGGTTCGGCGCGCACTGGGCACTCTGGCGGGACGCGCCCGCGTCAAGCGGACGATGTGGTCGCGGCGCGCTCAGGAATATGAAGCGAAAATCAATTCTGGTGACCTGATTTCCATTGCTGAAGTCGTGCGCGACCTTTACCGCAGCGACGTTCAACCTGAGCAATCCTATTCTGAACGCCAGCTCTATGAAGCCGCGCTCGACCGCATGGCCCGCGAAATTGCCGCCGTGCAGAAACTGCTCGATTCAGAAGCCGTAAAGCTGATTGAAACCCAGCTCCAGAAGGGCCCGAAGCGCGGTGCCAAGGCTGAGGCGGAATCCGAAGGCGAGGCCGACAGCGAAGCCGAAACAGAGACTGACTCCGATTTGACCGAAGCCGCATAGCGGGAAGCACCTTTTGCTTCGAGCGCGAATTGAGCCGCCACATTCATAAAAATGTGGCGGCTTTTCTTTAGTATTGTCCATTTAACGAGGCCAACATGACCCTGCATATCGCTCAGTTTCCCTGCCTTTCGGACAATTTTGGCGTCTTGCTGCACGATTCCGTGGCCAAGATCACCGTCAGCATCGACGCGCCCGAGGCCGGAGCCGTCACCCAGGCGCTGAAAGCCAATGGCTGGACCTTGAATGAGGTCTGGGTAACTCATCACCATGCCGACCACGTTCAGGGCATTCCGGCACTGCGCGCCGCCTATGCCGGCCTGCGCGTTCTGGCACCCGCCAGTGAAGCGGATCGCATCAGCGCTGCCGTCGGGCCCATCGATGTCCGGTTGAACGAGGGCGATGATGCACAGCTTGGCCGTTCCACCGCGCAGGTCATCGCCACGCCCGGCCACACCGCCGGCCACATTGTCTATAATTTCGCGGAAGAAAACCTGTTATTCGTGGGCGACACCCTGTTTGCGATGGGCTGCGGCCGCGTGCTCGAAACCTCAATGGCCGTCATGTGGAATTCGCTGATGAAGCTGGCGGCACTGCCGGGCGAAACGCAGGTCTATTGCGGCCACGAATATACTCTCGCCAATGGCCGCTTTGCCCTTTCCATTGAACCGAACAATGCCGAACTGAAAAGCCGCTATGCCGAGGTCGAGGCGCTTCGCGCGGCCGGAAATCCGTCGCTGCCCACCACCATCGCACTGGAACTGATCACCAATCCGTTCCTGCGTGCCGATGAGCCGGGTGTGCAGGCTGCCGTCAATATGAGTGGAGCTGATCCGGCGGCCGTCTTTGCTGAGTTGCGTGAGCGCAAGAACCGCGCTTGAGCCATCGCATGACCGCCGAGGACATCATCGCCTTGCTGCAACTTGAGCCCCATCCGGAAGGTGGCTATTACCGCCAAACCTTCCGCGATTCAGCCACCGTTGCAACCGGACGCGCCGCCTCCACCTTGATCTATTTTCTGCTCAAAGCAGGGCAGGTGTCGCACTGGCATCGTGTCGATGCGGCAGAGGTCTGGCACTATTATGCCGGTGCCCCGATCGAACTGGCGCTTTCGCCGGACGGTGCTATGCGCTCCAGCCATCGGCTCGGCATTGACCTGGTGTCGGGCGAGCGTCCGCAAATTCTGGTGCCCGCGCACGTTTGGCAAAGCGCGCGAACGCTGGGCGACTGGACACTTGTCGGCTGTACAGTTGCGCCCGGTTTTGAGTTTTCCGCCTTTGAACTCGCGCCAGAAAACTGGCACCCGAGTTAAAATTTATCCGCACATCCGGTTATTTCTAAACTTCGTCTTAACGGCTCAGCACCTACTTTGTGCAGTATTATGTCGCGACTGATTTTAAGCGCAGACGACTGAACCAAGGGTAATTCCGTGAGCTCGAACGATATCGTCCGTCGACCAAACTCGATTCTCAGGAAGAGTCTTGCGGAGGTTATCAACAATCAGAAGGCCCCGGAAGAACTGAGGTTGCGCGCAGATTTTTCTCACATTACGCCCGGGCACGCCATACCGCCGCCTGTGGCTGAAATGATCGCGCCGGAGCCAGAGCCAGAGCCAGAACACAATGTCGACCCTCGCCAGATTCTCAATTCAATAGGTGAAGTGGTTTACACATGGGACCTCAATTCTGATCAACTGGTCTGGGGGGCAAACCTGTCGGACGTGTTGCCCACGACGGCACCGGACGTCATCAACACCGGCATGGGTTGGGCCGAATTGCTGGCCGGAGAAAGCCCTTCATCGCGCTATGCCGCCGTCAAGGAATCCAGCGGCCGCGACACAGGTCCGGGCGTACCGTTTCAGGTGTATTATTGCCTCTCGGATGGTTCAGGCCAATCGATCTGGATCGAGGACACAGGGCGCTGGTTTGGGGGGCCGCGCGGAGAAGCGGTCAAGGCGCATGGCGTTATCCGTGTCGTCACCGAACGTTATGAAGCTGATCGCCGCCTGATTTATCAGTCGAAATATGATGCGCTGACGGGTGCCTTCAACCGCGACCAATTGACCAAACATCTGGCTACATCGGTGGAAGCAGCTATCCGGGAGCAACGGCCGCTTACCGTCCTGCTCGCCAATATCGACAATCTGGGCATAATCAACCGCGCCTATGGCTATCACGTTGCCGATGAAGTCATCGCCGGACTCGCCCGCAATCTCCGCGCCCACATGCGCGGGGCCGATGTCATCGCGCGGTTTGCCGGCAACAAATTCGCCTTCGTGCTGGAATCTTGCGATGCCGAGCAGATGGTTATTGCCGCGCGGCGGTTCCTTAAAGTCACCAATACAAAGCCGATCGCAACGTCAGTGGGGCCGGTGCAGGCCACACTTCGCATCGGCGGCGTTGGTGCGCCGCGTCACGGACGCACCCAGCAGGTTTTGCTCCAGCACGCTGAAGAAGCGCTGGAAATGGCGCGCGGCAACGCCACCGATCGCTTTGCCGTTTATAGCGAAAGCCTGGTGCGTCACGATGCGCGGATGTGCGCGGCAGAAGTCACGCGTGAAATCACCTCCGCAATGGCGGATGACCGCATTGAACTGGCGCTGCAGCCGGTGATTGATTCGCGCACCGGCAAGCCCGCTTTCTTTGAATCTCTGGTGCGGTTGCGCCGTCAGGATGGTTCGCTGATCCAGCCGGACACTTTCCTTCCCACCGCCGAACGGGTGGGCCTGATCAAGCTGCTCGACCAGCGCATGCTTGATCTAACGGTCGATTATCTGCGCCAAAATCCGGAGGTGCGCCTGGCCTTCAATGTCTCGCCCGCAACCGCGCATGATCCCGAATGGCCACTCCGCCTCAAGGCGGCCATCGGGCCTGACGCAGGCATCGCCAAGCGCCTGATCGTCGAAATCACCGAAACCTTCGCCATCGACAACCTCGACACCACCAACCGCGTCATCGAGGAGATGAAAGCCGTTGGCGTCAGCGTGGCCATGGACGATTTTGGTTCCGGCCATACTTCGTTCCGCGGGTTGCGGCATTTGAAATTTGACCTGATCAAGATTGACGGCGCGTTTATCCAGAATCTTGCCCGCTCCGCCGATGACCGTATTTTCGTGCGCGCGCTGGTTGATCTGGCACGCCATATCGGTGTGCCTATTGTCGGCGAATGGATTGAGGACGCAGAAACTGCCCGAATCCTGACCGAATGGGGCGTGCAATATTTGCAGGGCCATTATTTCGGCAAGGCGCAAACTTTGAGCGAGCGGCTCGCATCGGCCCCACTCATGGCCAAAAGCGCTTAGAAAATTCACAAAAACGCCCGCAACCGATCTCAAAAAAATATCCCGCCAAAACGGCGGGATTTTTTATTTCGACAGGCTTTCCAGTTTTTTCTGCATCTCAAGCATCTGGGCTTTGAGCTGGTCGAGGTCTTCGACAGCGCTCGTCGCCAATTTTGCGCCGCCCGATCCCCCCGGCCCATCCGCCGGGGCCGTCATGCCCAGCGCGCCGAAAGGATTGAACAAGTGCAGCGCCTGCGAGAACATCGCCATATTCTTGCGCGCCATTTCATCTATCGGTGCAAAAGCCTCACCGGCAATAGGGGCAACCCCGAAGGCGGGAACATTGAACACATTGCTCATCTGGTCGCGGAACTTCTGTTGTTCACTGGTCAGTCGCCCCATCGAAAATTCCAGATAGCTCGGCACCAGCATCTGCATGGAATCGCCATAAAAGCGGATCAGCTGGCGCAGAAAGCTCACCGGGAGCAGGCTTTGCCCGTCCTTGGCCTCCTGCTCGAAAATAATCTGGGTCAAAACCGACCGGGTAATGTCATCACCGGATTTTGCGTCGAAAACCTGAAAATCCTCGCCGATCTTGACCATGTCGGCCAAATCCTCAAGCGTGACATAGGCGCTTGTGCCCGTGTTGTAGAGGCGGCGATTGGCGTATTTCTTGATCGTGATGGGCTGTTTCTCAGTGGTCATTTATCGAATTCCTCAACCCGGCCGATTGTACATGCTGGCAATCATTTTGGTTTATTTTAACGACTATACACGTTGCTTCGCCATGAAGAAAGCCTCTCGCTGAGGCACGGTGTAAGCCCCCCAGCACATGACAGGCTGCACTTTTGAATTTTGGTCGCAAACCTCAATATTTTAATGCGCGACCCAAAACATCGAGATGCACAAGCAAATCCTTGAGATCCAAGACCAATACATTACGACGAAGGTGCAACGCATTTTTCGCCCCTTCTAATGCTTTCCGCGACTTGACCGAGCCTTATCGGGCAGCCAATGTGGGTTATGCGACAGGGGAAACCGCCGAGTAAAAACCACCTTCAAATTGAAGATCAGGAGAGCATCATGTCCAAGGATATTGTTATCGTCAGTGCCGCGCGCACCGCAGTGGGCTCGTTCAACGGCGGTTTCGCCAACACGCCGGCCCATGATCTTGGTGCCGCGGCCATCACCGCCGCACTGGCCCGCGCCCATGTCGAGGCCGCAGAGGTCGATGAAGCCATTCTCGGCCAGATCCTTTCTGCCGGTCAGGGCCAGAACCCGGCCCGCCAGGCCGCGATGAAGGCCGGAATTCCTGCTGAAAAAACCGCTTTCGGCATCAACCAACTGTGCGGCTCCGGCCTTCGCACGGTTGCGCTTGGCATGCAGCAGATCGCCAATGGCGACGCCGACATCATCGTCGCGGGCGGCTTTGAATCCATGTCCATGGCCCAGCACGCTGCACACCTGCGGAACGGCACCAAAATGGGCGATCTGAAATTTGTTGATACCATGTTGCGCGACGGTCTCACCGACGCCTTCCACGGCTATCACATGGGCACAACCGCCGAAAACGTCGCGTCCAAATGGCAGATCAGTCGCGAGGAACAGGACCGTTTCGCCACCGCCTCGCAGAACAAAGCCGAAGCGGCGCAGAAGGCCGACAAGTTCAAGGATGAGATCATCCCCTTCACTGTCTCGACCCGCAAGGGTGACATCATCATCGACACCGACGAATTCATCCGTCACGGCGTCACCTATGACGCACTGGCCAAGTTGAAGCCTGCCTTCTCCAAAGACGGCACCGTCACCGCTGGCAACGCCTCCGGCATCAATGACGGCGCAGCCATTCTCGTTCTGATGACCGGCGCGGAGGCCAGGCGCAGAGGCCTCACCCCGCTCGCCCGTATTGCCTCCTGGGCCACCGCTGGTGTCGATCCGGCTCTGATGGGTTCGGGCCCGATTCCCTCCTCGCGCAAGGCCCTGGAAAAAGCCGGCTGGAAGGTCAAGGACCTTGATCTGGTTGAAGCCAACGAAGCCTTCGCGGCGCAGGCCATCGCCGTCAACAAGGACATGGGCTGGGATCCGGCCATCGTCAATGTCAATGGCGGCGCAATCGCCATCGGCCATCCGGTCGGTGCTTCGGGCGCGCGCGTGCTGGTCACCCTGCTGCATGAAATGGCCCGCCGCGACGCTAAAAAGGGGCTTGCCACCCTGTGCATCGGCGGTGGAATGGGCATCGCCCTCACTGTCGAGCGTTAATCTGAACCAAACGTCGGTGGAGTGCGGCACCAAGACCGCGCCCGCCAAATGGGAAACCCGAAAAATCGGGATCCTAAAATAGGGAAACCAAGGAGAACATCATGACCCGTGTTGCAGTTGTCACCGGCGGAACGCGCGGAATCGGCGCCGCCATTTCAAAAGCCCTGAAAGCCGCAGGCTATCATGTCGCCGCCACCTATCACGGCAATGACGATGCCGCGAGCGCCTTCAAGGCTGAAACCGGTGTCCATGTCTACAAGTGGGATGTGGGCAGTTATGACGCTTGCGTCGCCGGTCTCGCCCAGGTCGAAAAAGACCTTGGGCCTGTTGATGTTCTTGTCAACAATGCCGGCATCACCAAAGACGCCATGTTCCACAAAATGACCCTCGACCAGTGGAATGCCGTTATCAACACCAATCTCAATTCGCTCTTCAACATGACCCGCCCGGTCTGGGAAGGCATGCGTGCCCGCAAATTCGGCCGTGTCATCAGCATTTCCTCGATAAATGGCCAGAAAGGCCAGATGGGCCAAGCCAATTATTCCGCCGCGAAGGCGGGCGATATTGGCTTCGTCAAGGCTCTGGCGCAGGAAGGTGCCCGCGCGGGCATCACCGTCAATGCCATCTGCCCCGGCTATATTGCCACTGAAATGGTGATGGCCATTGATCCGGCAGTCGTTGAAAAGGCGATCCTGCCGCATATTCCTGTTGGCCGTCTGGGCCAGCCTTCCGAAATCGCCCGCTGCGTGGTGTTTCTTGCATCCGAAGACGCCGGTTTCGTCACCGGCTCGACCATTTCGGCCAATGGTGGCCAGTTGATGAGCTGATCACTCATTCAGCCAAAATAGCGAAGGCTATAGCCGCAATCCGGCTGCAGCCTTTTTCTTTCTAAAGCCCAACCTTGCCAAATGCCCAAAAGCCCGCGAAGAAGGTGCATAGTTCACGGGATTTTCATGCCCCTTTCCGCCCCTACCCTCATTGGCTGCATAGCCATTCTTCTCTGGTCTTGTCTGGCTTTGTTCACGGCCGCCACCGGTAAAATTCCGCCCTTTGAACTGGCCGCGCTAACCTTTGGCATTTCCGGCCTCTCGGGCGTGATTTTCGCCGCCTTTCGTGCAGAACTCTCGCTGCTGCTCCAGCCGCCCGCTGTCTGGGCTTTGGGCGTTGGCGGACTGTTTGGCTATCATGCATTGTATTTCAGCGCCCTCCGCCTTGCTCCGCCTGCTGAAGCGGGCCTGATCGCCTATTTGTGGCCGCTGCTGATCGTGCTGTTTTCGGCGCTGCTGCCCGGCGAGCATTTGCACGCCAAACATGTCTTCGGCGCGCTGCTCGGACTGATCGGGGTTGTCATTCTCATGACCGGGGCCAAGCTGGCCAAGGGCGAAGGCTTCGCGCTTCAGCCGCAATATCTGCCCGGCTATCTGCTGGCCTTCGCTTCCGCCTTTGTCTGGTCCGGCTATTCGGTGTTGTCGCGCGCCTTCAAGAACGTGCCGACTATCGCCGTTGCCGGATTTTGTCTGGTGACCGCCATTCTGGCGGCGGCGTGCCATATTGTGTTCGAGCCGACTGTCTGGCCGGAAAATATCGGCCAGACTCTGGCGATTGTCGCGCTGGGATTAGGGCCGCTCGGCTTGGGGTTCTTTGTCTGGGATTATGGTGTCAAGCATGGCGACATCCGCTTTCTGGGCGTTGCCTCTTTT